>Ga0315280_10012615_pt1 | contig 10184 bp, 10 predicted proteins | sample YL17G06_40_MG_FD_203697 | JGI IMG/M metagenome (GOLD analysis project Ga0315280, IMG submission 203697) | Sediment microbial communities from Yellowstone Lake, YNP, Wyoming, USA - YL17G06_40 | ecosystem: Environmental > Aquatic > Freshwater > Lake > Sediment | place: USA: Wyoming | collected...
CCAGTCTTCCTGAAGTCTTCTGATGCACCATCTGCGCAGTTTCTGCTGGTCTCTTCCCTGTTTCATCGTGTGGGCACTCTGTCATTGCATTAGCCCAGCTTGTCCGAAATGTCTTTGACTTCTGCACATAAACACACCTTAGTGCTTGCCGCTGATCGAGAAAACTCCTAGTGGAATCACGCACTCAGAAATGAATGTCGAAGCTTCAACAGAGGCAGCACCGAGGTAACAGCGTCGGTCGACGTTAGTTCGACCGTGGCGAGTTTCACATCGCCTACATCCTCGGCCTCCTTCACATTTTCCACTACATCCTCGTCCAAGTTCTCGTTCTGAAGGACTTTCTTCTCGAAAGTCGGTTCAACGGGGAGGCTGACCCACAACCGCTGCTCGAAGTGGACCCAAGCCAAGTCCTTACCTCTTACGCGGTAAGTCGGACACCAGTCGCCGCGAAATTCATCGATCTCAACCGACTCCTCTATCTCAGGCATAGCTAGGAGTCCCGTTCTCAGTTCTGTAAAGTACTTTTTCTGCTTAGGTTTGACGCGGGTGAGAAATTCTTGGATCATTTCAGTCCGGGGCGCTCCAACCACTACAAAAGTCAGTTATGCGTGTGTATTTGAATTTGCTGCGTACCTTTCGCGCAAGGCTATGAGCCCACCAAAAGTGAGGGGATCTATGAAAGTACTGGGCCGGCGTAACGTGCGTAGGCTTCGCGGAGCTCGGCCAAAAATCTGCCATGCCATTGTGGAAATCCTTCCGGTGTCGCAGGATAGTTTATGTAATGCTGAATCAGCCTCCTGCTCTTTTCAGCAGTGTACCGTAAACCTCTAGCCAAAGCCAGTCGCGGAAGAGCCCACAGAACCCTTGTTGGGTTGCCGAAACTGACACGTCTGAACTCAGGGTGTTCACGTCGCGTTATACTGTCAATATCGTCTTGGACGAGAAAATGCTTCATGCCGTAGTTGAGATCACCATTACTGATTATCTGTAGGAAACGTCTGAGTATTTCGAAACTGGCCATTCGATAGCCATAGGTTTTTACATACTCCGAATTGAACTTCCAAAGACCACGCTCACTTGTATCATTTGCCTCAAGCGCTTCTGCGACGACCGACCCAGCAATAACACCCGCATAAATTGCAGGTCCAATCCCACCAGCATCGATTGGCCGCGGCATCCAAGCGGCGTCACCAACAATAATGTAACCATTCGCGACCATGCAGTCGTTCTGTCTTCGTACTGGAACCTGCCAGCTTCCCCGCTCGTTCCCCTTGTCCTCTTGCCCATCAGCTAGTTTCCACTTCTTGATCACCGGATTCATTCTGACGTATTCATCGATCAGTGATTGCAGTGTGTCCTTCTTGCCGAGCTTCCGGTTACGCACTTCCAAGAGTCGCTTTTGAACTCCAAGTCCAACGTTGACCTTGTTCGGCCCTTTCGGGAAAACCCAAGCGTATCCGCCGGGCGCGATCTCCTGGTCTAGGTGGATGATACAATATTTGGGATCGAAATAGGTTGTGTCGGTTCCCCCCGTCTCGAAGGTGAGGATGTAACGTCCGGTTGATTCCATGTCGTTCTCTTTGTCGATCTCCTTCTCAATGTAGCTCTTAATCGGTAACCCAGTCCTTAGACGTGACGCTGAACCGGTAGCATCAACCACAAGCTTCGCGGTCTTCTTGAAGATGGAGTTGTCCTTCGCGGACCTGCATTCCACGCCGGTAATCGTTCCGTTTTCAGACAGAAGAACTTCCGCCATTGTCTCAAACTGGAATTCGACTCCTAGTTTCTCTGCATCTCTGATCTGTCTCTGTGGGAGGAGTTTGCGATTTAGGACAAAGCCTTCGCCATCGAACATTGCCTTCGATGTGTGATCGGGGGAGTAAGCAACAACGCCGTGAACGGGATGCTCGAGTTCAGGTTCACCGTACCTGATTCCAACCTTGTTAGCGATGTAATCGATGCTGTTCTTGCTTGCGGCATCTCCACAGACCCAACCACTCGCGGTCTTCTTGCCAGCTTCTGACCTGGAGTTTCGGTCAATAACGAGAATTCGCAGATTCTGATTCGAATGTTTCGCAGATGAAGCCGCCGTGATGAGACCTGCAATACCCGCACCTGCAATGATAACATCATAATCCGAAGTCATGGAAACAGTAGCACCGTTACCAAATGCGTTCTTGTAACATCAGGGCTCCACACAAAAACGTTCAGGTTTCCCTACGAGCGACCCTTCGACTCCTCTGCTACGTCCGTTTCATTGAGGCCTAGGAAGAACACTGGACCTGAATGAGTTGAAAAATGGAAGTTGAGGGCGCCACGCGCCCGTAGTGGTTCGTTTACTTGGTCTTTATCATGCCGTTCTCAATCGTGAGCAATTCCGAGGACGGCGTGTTCAGAGCGCCGAGTGGGCATCCGCATCCTGCGGCGTGGCCTTTGCCCTTTCTTAGGGTTCCCTTATACAATCCTTGTTCAAGAGTTGTCTTGTGTTCGCGTTCCCATTGCCCGATGGGGATACCGTACTTCGGTTGGATGGCATCCCTGTACCATTCGGGGATGACGTTGAAGGCACAGAAGGGTATGATTCTAAGGTCTGGGCTGAGGTAGTGTATGTCGCATCTTCTCAGTCGTTCTTCGTCGTGGTTGTACTTGTCCATGAAGTGCATCATGCCTAGGAACATTGACTTGTGGTGGAACGCGCCTAATGCACTGTAGTCGTTCTTCACGAGGGCGTTGAACAATAGTTTGCTCAGAGCTAAGCCCTTGGGCTGCTTGCTTCTGTCAATGAATGAACCCATCTTCGCAAGCACCTTGGCGACGACCAGGTACTTGTTCTTGCCAGAGCGGAGTTCGTCCGCTTTCTCCTCTAGGTATTCAAGTAGGCCTTCGAGGTCGACGAAGGAGGCAATTGGAACAAGTTTGTCGTCATCTTTGAATACGTAGGTTCCTGCGCCGCATGCGAAGTGAATTGACAGCTCATATCGCGGACGCTTTGTCAGCGCTTCAACGAAGTGAGTTATCGGGACGCAACTTGGAACGGGGAACCAGGAATCCTTTGTGACTTCACCGTTGGTCTGTTCTTCTATGCGTTCTATGCAGTCGGGTATAGTTATTCGGTATTTCTCTCTCTCGGACTTGCTGAGACGGCCAGTCAACGAGACCGGTTGGAAGTTGACTGCGTGGATAACGTCCATGTTCCTTTGACCGAATCTCACGAGGCCTCCGAGCTCATGGTCGTTAATGCTCTTGATGACGGTCGGAACAAGCACGACCCCCAATCCTGCTTTTCTGCAGTTCTCGATCGCAATCGGAGCTTCCCAATGGTTCTTCGGGTTCGTTCTCGGAGTGACGCCGTCAAAGCTCATGTACACTGTATTGACTCCGGCCTCTCTGACTCGTCTTACCAAGTCGGGATCCTGCGCCATGTTGATGGCGTTGCTGTTCAGTTGAATGTGCTCCACTCCTTCCTCCCTGCAGATTCTTACGATGTCTGCAAGGTCCTCTCGGAGTGTTGGTTCTCCGCCTGTGATTTGGATCGCATTGCCTGGTACTGGTCTTTCGGCGCGTAGGACCTGAACCATCTCACGAATCTTGTCCTGTGTTGGTTCGTAGACGTAGGCGCCTTCGACGCCTTTCTTGGCATAGAAGAAGCAGTACCAGCAAGTCAGGTCGCATCGGTTGGTGATTACAAGGTTGGTTAAGCCAGAGTGGCTAAGATGACTTGTGCAGAGCCCACAGTTCGTCGGGCAGGCACACTTCTCCAACGGGACGTTCGGGTTCTCAATGCCTTTGCCGTTGTGAGAAAACTTCGCAAACTTGTAGTACATGTCGGCTGAGCCGAAGTAGAGCTCCTCTACCTCACCATGATCTGGGCAGGTTTTACCTAGCCAGATCTTACCTTCACGCTCGTAGACTGTGGCTGGAAGGATCTTATTGCAATCAGGGCAGACGCTTCTTGTTTCCCGGATTAGCTTAGTCTCAGGTCTTTCAATCTGAATGGTTTCCATTTTAACCACCGTGCTAGGTGAACTATCCGGCCGGTTCGTTTTCATGTATATTAATCCTTTCCAAACGAAAACTAAGGTGAAACGTGGGTTGCCAATAGACCCCATAACCGACCGTATTCTTCACCAGCCCGAGTTGCGTCGAAGTAACCTACCCAAACTGAGCATTGCACCACGCTTCTTGCGTTGAAGGAAAATGATTATTCAGGTATGCGTACCCTGCAGGATCAGTTGGTAACCTTGAACCCGCCCGGTAAGACTTCCAGCCAATCCTCAACGACTGTGGTTCGAATAATGATGCCCATGGACGCGAACGTTGCAGGCAATGTTTTCGGAGGTACGATACTCAGGGTTATAGATGAAGTAGGATCTATTGTTGCCTTCAAACATGCCCGAAGCAACGTTGTTACAGCCTCCATAGACCGAATGGACTTCTACTCACCCGTCTACATCGGAGACCTACTCCGACTGATCGCGTCCATCAACTATGTCCATCGAACCTCAATGGAAATCGGAGTACGCGTCGAAGCGGAGAACCCCATAACCGGCGAAATCAGGCACACCGGGACATGCTTCCTGACATATGTTGCACTCGACAAGAATGGGAAAGCTACTTCGGTGCCCCCATTAGTCCCGGAGACCGAGGAAGAGAAGCGTCGGTGGAAGGAAGCAGAGGACAGGCGAAAGCTTAGACTGCAATCGATTGGACGACGCGAAAACTAATCCAAACGTGAGAGGTCCCTCAGGAAAACTTCAAGAACACACACCTCATCTAGGCTGTGTATGGGTAGAGACGGATGATTGGCGTTGTGATTACATTTGACGACACAGAGAACAAAGCTTGGATCACAGTATCCGAAGCAGATCTAGAACGCTTCATAGGACACGACGCGAGCTTCCAATTCTCGAAAACAAAGGACTCCAAAGGAAAAGTCCTCGGCGTCGAAACAGACTTTCTAGTTGTGAAATTCGACGAGCCTCCTTTAGGCCTTGGGCAGGGCAGTCAAGTCATGATTGCGGATTAAGAAGAGTGGGCAGGCATCTCTTCACGCCACGTAGGGGCACTTATAATACAGAATGCTTACGCAGTAAGCGTACTCACCCATATGACGAACTGAACGTCGCATGAGGCAATGAGTTTGATTAGGAATAGCGACAAGGATTGGCGCGAGCGTGTCGTAAAGGCCAATCTGGACCTAATCATACTCCGCCTACTTCGCACCAAGCCCCAATGGGGTTATGAAGTGAACATTTCAATACGCGACAAGTTCCGCGTCTACCTCAGTGCTGGCACACTATATCCGCTGCTTCATTCACTCGAAGATGATGGCTACATTCAAGGTGAATGGGAATCCGAAAAGGGACGCGGGCGCAGGATCTATAAGATCACCGAGAATGGAGTAAACTTTCTTGAAGCAGGGGAACGCGCCACTCTTGAGTTGTCACGTCTAATTCAAGGTCAGTCATCCGAGGCAAAGATGTAGGCCATTCCTCAAGAACTACAACTGAAATGCGAAAGCAATATCAATAGATGAATAGTTTTCCGGCTGCGAAGTAATCTTGCAACATGACAACGCCATATCTAAATCGCTGCGGTTTCTCCGAAGAAACCCCACCGCGCGCGTCATATTCTTGATCGTCATCTTGTTTGCGGCGACTTACGGGGGCGTTGAGGTCTTACGAATCGTGGTTCACACGGAGTCTCCACTAATGGTTGTTTCCTCTGAGAGTATGGTTCCCACATTGAATGTTGGCGACATTATCCTCGTGCGAGGCGTGGACCCGAAGACCGTTACAGTGGGAACGATAATCATCTTCCACAGTCCCAACAACTACGAGATGCCCATTGTTCATCGAGTGATCGCGGTAGGCCACATGGACGATTCGGTCTTCTTTGAGACAAAAGGTGATCACAACCCTGTGCAGGATGGCTGGAAGGTATCCGCACAAAACCTGATGGGGGTTTATGTTGCGAAGATTCCTTACGTGGGCCTCTTGAGCCTCGAACTGCGAGGACCTGTCGGCGTAACGCTGATCATCCTACTCGTAGCGCTAATAATCGCAATCGAATACAAGGAGTCGAAGTCTGCGCAACCTAAACCAACCACTCAGAGCTGACTAGTCCCCCCTCGTGACGAGCTCGCCCACGATGGCCGTGTGAGTTCTAAGAACCATCAATTGTCTGTATTTTCGTTCTGACCGTTCCGGTCAGGTGATTGATGTCAGCGGCTTCAAGGTAGGCTATGATATCGAACATCCCTGTGGCAGGGTGAGCGGACCTAACGCCCTCAATCCTCGAAATCTGCTCCGTGATCGCTCTTGATTTGCCGGGTGCGTCTTGATGAGTATGTAGGCTCCAATCTTCCGCTCGTCAGCCAACTCTCATCACGCAGAGATTGCACGTAATTCTACTTGCGACCGGACCGCTTGCGAACTCTCCCCGAGGTTCGTCGTGCACCACGACCGCGCTGCCTTCCCACAGGGACCCTTATGAAGACAAGCCAAGCAACCACAATTCCTACGACAAGCCCCACTGCCGCTCCGACTACCAGATAGATTATGCCCGCTACGCCTTGTGGGACAACGGTTCCGCCTGGGAGGATAGCCGACCCACTCAAAACAGACTTAGCGGCCTTCTCGACGTTCAAGACAGAGGATAAGGCTGCAACGTAATCCATCTGGGAATACTTCGCATCGACGTCCTTCAGTTGTTGTTTAATTGCATTGATCGACTCAGTCTGCCCACCGGAGTGCGCTAACTGATCCAAGATCGATTGGATTCCAAGGTAAATTTGATCTACATGGGCTCTTCGGATAGCGTCTTTATCTGACTGACCGAAAACATAATCGTGCGTGTAGTAGCCCATCACAGTGAGCGCGAAGTCGCCCACGGGACCGAAGTTGTGCGGGTGCTGCGCACCCAACATGTGACCAGCCTCATGAATCACCGTCTCTGTGATTCCTTCGCCTTTGCCCGGTTGTTGTGGCGAAACATAATCGCCTCTTTGAAATTCAAATTGACTCAATGATACCAAAGCAACATCTCCCAACGCTACCCCGAGGAGGGCTTTGACGTCTGACTCGGGTTTCGAAATGATCCATTTGTAAGTGAAAGTGAAGAGCGTGTTCTTGCTAAATGCAAAAGCATACACTGGAACAGTGAACTCAGACCTGTCCCGGTGATAGTTCGGCTCCAAGGTGGACAAGTGGTCTTGCAAATACTTGTAGACCGGACGGGCGTCGACGATTCCATACCTTAATGGTTGTCCGGACACGCCGAACGTAAACGAGTCAGTATACTTGTAATTGGAATCAATTATACTCCGGAGGTCCTGATATTGCGATGTGTCGTCAAATTTCACTGAAACATCAATTGTGGAGTAGGGGGCGAGGTCTTGGTAGGCGCTTTTGATCTTCCCGGTATCGATGGTTGATCGAATATCCACGTCTTGCTTCTCAGAGTCGGTTCGAAAGTCGAAGACGTGAACATGGAAGCTGTACTTCTCTGAGTAGAGGGGATCATACTCAAAGAAGGGCGTGACCAAGTTCCAAGTTGCTTGCCATATGTAATCAGCCAGATACTCCGTAAACCAATTCCTCCCGTAGGAGCTATGTAAGTCAATGTTGTTGTCTTCCAATGCGATCTGGACCGACAGATCTTCAGGATACGTCCAGAAGCTTGGGCCGGCGCTGAGGTCATCAAACCAGAACCGGTGCACTCCTCCCCAGCCGGTCATGAAATCTCTATACCGATATCGGTAACCTAAGTCCGAGTCAGTGTAAGTGACGCTATAGTAGTGGGCCGTTCCGTTGGGTTGAGCTGTATGTTGAACCGCCAAGAAGTCGCTGTAGTTCTGAAAATCATACGATGGGAGTTCAGTTAGATTAAGAAACATGAGCGTCCAGCCGTTTGATGGAAAACCGCCCACGTCCTGTTGGTTGCTGTAGAGCCAGTTCTCCACTCGGTTTGCGTCGTAGGTTACATAATCCACTGAGTAGTAGTTCGAGGTCGACACGTATCCCTCGATCGATCGAGTGTAGTAGTTGAAGAACGGGTTCGGCCCATGTTTATTCACCTGTATGCTCTTGAGGTATGATTGAAGTTTCGTCTTGAAATCATTGCCAGCAAACGTGAAACTGTAGTCGATATTGAAGACAACACCGGTCAGGTTTCCTCCTGGGCCAGGTTGCAGAACCTGATTGTAAGTTGCGACTGGAAGGTTCATGTTCCACTTGATGTAGCTCGTATCGACTGTGGCCGGATCAACACCAACCAAAACAACCTTCACCGGCATTGTCACTTCACGTTTGACCGCCGTCTGAGCCGCTGCTTGAGGTAACAGGTTTAGGCTAGGACTCATACCGACAAGCATAATGGTGATGACTAACAGCGCCGATATGCAAGTAGCTTTCATACTGGGACCACTCGCTCTCCAAAAACCAATCTCTTACTTAGGCGTTGTCTGCGATTGTTCGTATGCGATGAGAACCTTCTCTTCCAGCGTCTCCTGCAGCTTGGTAACGGCCCTATGGACTTCGGTCTCTTTCTTGGCGCCTGTGCATACGAGCTTGCCACTCGCGAAAAGCAAGATGACCACCTTCGGATCATCCATCCTGTAGATCAGGCCAGGGAATTGCTCGGGCTCATACATTGTGCGTTTGAGTGAGTAGGTGGATTTCTCAAGGTCGATGGCCCCCCCCAGTCCGGAGGAGGCAACTATGTTCTGTATCTTAATCTCAGGTTTCCCCAAGATGACGATCCCGTTGCGTTTGAGCTCATCGACAACCTTCATGACGGCCTTGTGAGCCTGCCGCTCCGACTTCGCACCCGTACAAACCATCTTCCCCGAACTGAAGATCAGCGTCGCGGTCTTCGGTTTCTTCAACCGATAGACGAGACCTGGAAACTGCTCAGGCCTGTATTCGACGCCTGGGAAGACTCGAACGATTGAGTTCAGGTCGATGTTTTGATGAAGGGTCGCCGAGGCTACGACATTCTCGATGTTGATGAAGGCTTTCTTGCCGGGCAGAATCTCCACCTTATATAAGGGGCTTTTAAGTGCCTACCAGTCATCCATATATAAGGCCTCTCAAGGCGAGGCAAAACGCACGGCTAACTCAGAAGAATCCATGGAACCTCGGTTCAGGAACGGTTGTGTCGCCTATCGAGCTTTAATGAAGAAACGCTGGGAAAGTCTTCGGCCTGATTCCTCTGCGCACTGCAGCAAGGCCAACAAATACAACTACCAAGGAGGCAATCAGCGATAGGCTGTAACTGGGGTATTCTGGGATTGGCGTGACCCAGTTCACGGTCACCCATGCAGTACCCGCATTTCCGGCGTTATCGAAAGCCGCAACGTAGACCGTGTAAGGTCCCGGGTTGGCATAGGCGTGGTATCTAACTTCACTCACATGGCTCTGACAGCAATAAGGAACGTCCATAGTGTTCCCGTCTCCAAACTGCCAGAGAACTCGAATTATCCATAGGCCTGGAAATGTCTTGGCGACTACGCCGAACGAGTATGCCTGAGGAGACGCCTGGGTTAATTGAATGGAATCGAAGTTGACCTGGAGAACACCTCCAGTCGTTACGAGGTAGTTCGTTGTGCTTGTCATAGTGTATGAGATGGTTGATGAATCCTGAGGACTGTTCGCTGCTGCTAGAGTCCCTAAGCTAATTGAACCAAAGACTGCTGCGAGTATGATGCAGAATGTTACCGCTGCTCTTAGTTTCATGCTCGTTCGAGTTTGACCGGGGAATCTGGGCTGATAAAGGTACCCGCAAAAAGACGCAAAACCATGTCATTTTCCCATATCCGCAGCGCTCATGGTTAACAGCGTATTGCAAGGAATTAGTGGTCAACTGACTGCTTACCTGCGTCCCGAGGTGGTTGAATTTCAACTCTAGGTTCTTTGAGAATAAGCGTCTTGGTTGAAGTCGCGGCTCTGAGAACTGCTGAGAGATCGTGTTATCCATGACTGTGTTTGAATTGCGCACTTCTACCGAGCAGCATTAGGGCTAGGATGCCTACCAGTTCAAATTACGGCGCCCGCACCACTAGACCCACACACACCTATGAGAAATCTGTTACATCAAGAACACCAGACTGTGAGTTAAGCCTGATGATGAGCACACACCCTATTCGCCCACAGGGGGCATTATGCTTGCGCAACCAGGCGGCT
>Ga0315280_10012616_pt1 | contig 10184 bp, 2 predicted proteins | sample YL17G06_40_MG_FD_203697 | JGI IMG/M metagenome (GOLD analysis project Ga0315280, IMG submission 203697) | Sediment microbial communities from Yellowstone Lake, YNP, Wyoming, USA - YL17G06_40 | ecosystem: Environmental > Aquatic > Freshwater > Lake > Sediment | place: USA: Wyoming | collected...
ACCGCCTCAACAACGTCGAGGGTGTTCTCGCCATATCTGGCGCGCAGCCTGGTATCTGGACTGTCTCCGTGAGCGGCTACAATGTCCCCATGGGCCCGCAGCCCTTCGCACTCATCATGACCGGGGCGATTGCCACACAGAAGGGAACGATCCAGATGGACAGCGCAACGTACCAGTCATCTGCATATGTCAACATCACGGTCGTCGACACGGGCCTCGACCTTAATCCGAACGCGACGGACACCGCCACCGTGGAGATGTCGAGCAGCACCGAGACCACGCCCGAGATCGTGATCCTGACAGAGACTGCGAAATCCTCGAGCGTCTTCAGAGGTTGGATACAGCTAGACAACAGCGCCACACCAGTGAGCGACGGCTTGCTCCAGGTGCAGAACGGCGACCTGATCACAGCAGCCTATTACGATGCCAATGACAGCCTCGGAGGCAGCGGCTACGTCTATGACTATGCGGTCGTCGACGACAGCCCGCCAATCATATACGGCGTGCAGATCACTAACGTGCGGTTCAGCAGGGCGACGGTGGAATGGAGAACTGACGAGCCCGCGGACTCTGTGGTCTATTTGGGCACGACCCCTCCGCCCATGAGCACCGCCTGGAACGCGCGCCTAGTGTACAACCACACAATCAGTTTGACTGGTCTCGCCGAGAATACAACATACTGCGTGGCGGTGCAGTCGACCGATGAGGCCGGCAATAGTGCCTACGACGACAATGGGACGTCATACTACTGGTTCACCACGCCTGTTAGGCCCCCGATCGCACCTCCGAACGAGGATTGGCCAACTTTCCACAACAACGAGGTTAGGCAGGGAGTGTCACCGTGCAGGCTTTCACTGCCTCTCGAAATGGTTTGGTCGAGTGGGCCGAACTACGGCAGCGAATACTCTGGACCACTATATGCTGATGGGATCTTGTTCTCGCAGACTGCAGACGGGTACATAAGGGCAATGGATGCCTTCACCGGAGCCCTCATTTGGGCGAGAGCGCTAGCTGACCAAGGTGTCTATGTCGGCACACCGACCGTGGCCAACGGCATGGTCTACGGCATATTCACATCAATGAACGACTCTCGCGTGTATGCCCTTGACGAGTTCACTGGTGAGACAATCTGGTCCGTTGGCCAGGAGACGGGCATGCGTTTCGACGAGTGGACATTCATGGCTGCAGCCGATGGCCTCGTGTTCGGATCTGCTTGGTCGGGCGAAGTATTCGCACTCGATGCGTTCACGGGCGGAGTCGTTTGGTCCTACCAGGCGGGAAGCCCGCCTCTTGGAGGCCCCACCATTGCTGATGGCATGCTCTATCAGGGCACCGAAGATGGGCGGATGCTGGCCCTGGGCGAGTTCAGCGGGGGCTTTGTGTGGGAGCAGTTTGTGGATGGCACGGTTTGGACCTCTCCGCTCTATGCTCAGAACTGCCTCTATTTCGGCACATATGGTGAAACCATGTATTGTCTTGATGCCGCGAGCGGGGCGGTCATATGGTCGCGGCCAAGCCTAGGGCTCATGGATTCGTCAACTCCGGCCTTTGACGGCCTCGCGATATATTTCGGAACAGAGTCAGGGTACTTCTTCAGCCTCGATGCGACTGATGGTTCAATTCTGTGGGCCACTCCTGCCATGTCTAGCATCTATGGCTCAGTGGCTTATGCGAATGGGTACGTGTTCGGGACTTCTTGGGGCCCGTATCTCTATGTTATGGACGCAATGACGGGGGCCGTGGTCGAGCAGGACTACGTGAGCCCTGCTGGCTTCATCACTTCTCCCGCGATTGCCGATGGTTGGGTCTGGCTCCATAGTATTGACGGCATTGTGTACGCCCTCCGCGGGCAGCTGCCAGTAGCTCTGTCAGTGTCACCATCAGTGCAGAGCCGTGATGTGCTTCCTTCTTCCGTGGTTGACTACGAGTTGAATGTAACGAACCTGGGAACATCTGGGCCTGACACCTTCGATGCGACAGTAGTTTCGGGCCCGTTTGGGTGGTCCGTGGAACTGATGGAGCCCGATGGAGTGACGCCTCTTAATGACACAGATGGAGACTTCTTGCCTGATACGGGGTCTCTCTCAACAGGCAGTTCCAAGATCGTCATTGTCAGAGTATCTGTACCTGGCTCTGTGACGTCAGGTGACATTGAGACAATGGTCGTGACTTTCACGTCTAACAATGATGCGAATGTTTCGAGAAGCGCCATGGCAACCAGCATCGTGCCTCTTCCCGGCGTGAGCATCGGTCCGGGCCGATACTTTGCGGCAAATCCCGGTGATGTTGTGACAGCTACTATGACTGTGAAGAACATGGGAGCGTTCCCTGACACCATTGACATCATAGCTCTGTCTGATGATGGCTGGGCCGTGACGCTGTTCAAGGCGGACGGGACCTCTCTTCTCACGGACACAGACGGGGACTTGGTCCCCGACACAGGTCTGCTCCCAGGCCTTGGTCAGACTGATATCAACGTTCAGGTGGAGGTTCCGCTGGGAGTTCCGATGGGCGCAGTCGATAGGACGCATGTGACCGGCACATCATCGAATGCTAGTGTTTCGGACTCGGCAGTGATTGTAGTTGAACTCACTCTTCCTCCAAACGAGGAGTGGCCAACCTTCCAGAACTCTGAGAGCAGGCGCGGAATATCGCCATCAACCTTCTCTCCTCCGCTTGAGATGCAGTGGGTGGCAGGCCAGTTCGGGGGTGCCTGGAATTCTGCGCCAGTCATGGCCGAGGGAATGCTGTTCACTGCGACCATGGACGGATACATGAGAGCTTTGGATCCTGAGACAGGGAATGTAATCTGGCAAACGAGCGTTGGCTGGCCCGGTAACCCGGTTGCCCTTCCAACCTACTACGAGGGGGTTGTCTACGGCATCTTCTACAACATGTCGTATAGAGTCTACGCTCTCGATGCAGCCACGGGCGCGAAGTTATGGGATTCCTATAGCTCGGGAATCTTCTTCAATCCGAGGGCTGCTCTCAACGCCGCCGATGGCATGGTATTCGCTGGTCAGGATGGCGGCGATTGGGTTGCGTTGGATGCTGAGACTGGAGCTATCGTCTGGACATATCCTACTTACGTCCAGACCTGGGGAGGAATGGCTGTAGGCCCGGGCATGGTCTTTGGCGGAGATGCATGGGGCTGCAATCTGTATGCTCTTGATGAGTTCACGGGCGAACTCGTGTGGTCCACTCGGCTCTTATCTGACATCTCGTCATGTCCGATGTATGCGCAGGGCAAGGTATTCGTGGCCACTGGTGCCGGCATCGTGTATGCTTTGGATGCTGCAACGGGCGGTGTAGTCTGGCAAACCAATGTGCCTGGAATGATCTGGATGACAACCCCGACCTATGGAGGAGTAGCGATCTACCTTGGTACGGAGTCGGGCGAATACTTCGCCCTGGACACCGCGGACGGATCTGTGATGTGGGAGACGCGGGTAGGAGGAATGATAGCCAGCTCCGCAGCTCTTGTCAACGGATATCTCTACGGAACGTCCTACAGCGGAGAGTTGTACACTCTGGATGCGGCCACCGGTCAGGTTATTGACGTGGACTATCTGTATACCGCCTCCACCTGCTCTCTTGCTGTCTCCGGTCCTTGGGTATGGGCAATGGATGATTCAGGCTACGTGTATGGATTCCTTGGGGAGTTGCCTGTTGGGCTCATGCTGAGCCCGCTGAGCCAGGGCAACGAGACGCTTCCTGGTACGACTGTCACATACGCACTTGCAGTCAAGAACATAGGCACACTCGGAAACGATACCTTCGACGCGACCATTATCCCGGGGGTTAATGGATGGTCGGTCTCTCTCTACGAGTCCGATGGTGTGACCCAGCTGCCAGATACTGATAGTGACGGCGTTCCGGACACTGGTTCGCTGCCGACAGGGATGGACTGCACAGTCGTGGTGAGTGTTGATGTGCCCTCTGATGCGGTTGGTGGTTCCATTGAGCTGTCCAAGGTAAGGTTCACATCGAGCACGGATACTGGGATATTCAAGGACGCTTCATTCATCACTGAGGTGCCACCCCCTGAGGTGAGAATAGGCCCGAGCCAGTATGCCTATGTCTCTCCAGGAACAGTGACCACATTCTCTTTGACAGTGGCAAACGACGGCGGTCTTGACGACGTCATCGATTTCAACGTCACCTCCTCACAGGGATGGCCTGTCTTGGTGCTCCGAGAGGACGGCATCATACCGCTGAATGACACCGACGGTGATGGTCTGGTCGACACGGGCCCGGTTCCGGGCCTTTCCGAAGTCCGGATCAAAGTGGATGTCGCTGTGCCAGTGGACGCCCCTGTGGGAAGGGTGTGCAAAGTTACAGTTTTGGCTTTGTCCAGCCTGTCCACCAACGCCACAGATATTGCATTGCTGCGGCTCGAGGCAACTGGCCCACCGTCCAAGGATTGGCCCACTTTCCAGCACGACAACCGAAGATCAGGCATTGCCCCCGAGAATTTCTCGTTGCCGCTTGCCAGTTCATGGTCCTATGTGGGTTATGGCGGGGGCTCATCATACCTGTCCCCAGTCGTGAGCGAGGGCATAGTCTACTATACCAACGATGCGGGCCGCATAATGGCTGTCGATGCATGCTCGGGCGAGGAAATTTGGGCCGTCGTGCTCGGACCAAACTGGCCTATGTCCACTCCTGCAGTGGCAGACGGAATAGTCTATGTGTCCGCAGCCTCTGGCAACATGTCGTTGTGCATGCATGCCTTGGATGCTCTGACTGGCAGTGAGCTATGGGGTTACACGACGCAATCTGGGGGAATGTGTGGGACTCCAGCCGTCGCAGGAGGTTTGGTCTTCTTTGCAAACTGGCAAGAGATTTTCGCTCTCGATGCGTATACTGGAGTTCTTGCGTGGTCCTCTACTATCGTGCCAGGTATCTATTTCGGCCCCAGCATAATCGAGGGCATGGTGGTCGCATGCGGAGAATCTGGGGCGGTGGCCGCTCTCGATTTCGATGGAAACGTTGTTTGGTCAATGAACCTGGCAGATACGTTGTACGCTGCCCCGTCTGGTGCAGACGGAATGGTGTTCATACAGGGCTACATGACCGGCAGCTTGTATACGCTAGATTCTCGAACAGGCTCTGTGTTGTGGACCGCCGGGGTGGGATCGTTCGGTGCTCCCACTTCCCCAGTCGTGTACGGAGGCATGGTGTATATCCCATTCACTTGGGGTATCAGGGCATTTGATGAATACACGGGCTCTTGGCAATGGGACTCCTGGCTGAACGGGCCGATCTGCGCCGCCATTTCGATAAGCAACGGAACCCTGATCGTGGGAAGCGGATCTGGATATTTGTACATGATTGACGCTGACACGGGATCGCAGCTGGGAATGCTGAACACGTATGTCGGGATATACTCGAGCTGCGCAATCGCTCACGGATACCTGTATGTCTCAACTAGCAACGGACAACTTCAGGCTTTCTCATTCGAAGGTGCTGGCGTGGCCATCTCGATCGAGGTCGTCCCTGCAGCATCAACTGTGTCCGTTGGCGACTTCGAGCGGTTCGACGCCCTCGCGAAGGACATCTACGGGAATCCTGTGCCGCTTGCCCACCTCGATTGGCAAATTCTCAGTGGTCCTGGTACCATAGTGCCGCTCAGCGAGCATGGCATGACTGCGCTCTTCCTCGCGGGCACGCAGTCAGGACATACGACCGTTCGCGTGTTTACAGGCGGTTTGCATACGGACGTGCCGATTGAGGTGGTCCCGGGAGAGGCTCAAACCATCGTGATCGCACCGACAGAGGCGGAAGTGCCGGTTAACTCGTCATTGCAGTTCACAGCCACGGTCTTCGACGCATTCGGAAACGAGATCGTGGGCGCGACTCCCAGCTGGTCTTCATCCATCGGCTCGATCGATTCGAATGGCTTATTCTCTGCGGGCATTGTGGCAGGAACTGGGATGGTGACGGCCTCATTTGGAAGCGCGAGTGCGGAGGCGGTCGTCGTTGTCGAGCCTGGTCCGCTCAGCAGCGTCATGATATCTCCGGATTCGGTCTCGCTCGTGGTCGGAGGTCTGGCGAATTTTGGTGTGGCTGGATATGACGAGTTCGGGAACGAGATCGCAGGGCTGGCGTTCAACTGGTCATCGACGATAGGTTCGGTTTCCCCTGTCGGTGATACGTCGCTTGCGACGTTCCTAGCTGGCACAATGGCGGGCAGTGGGACAATCGCGGTGGAATGCCTCGGCGTCTCTGACGAGATTCCTGTTACGGTGGCTCCTGGCAGTGTTTCTTACGTGGAGATCGCGCCATCAAGTTCCTCCGTCCAGGTAGGAGGCACCGTCCAATTCGGCGCGTCCTGCTATGACGTGTACGGGAACGAGGTGACCGGCGCAACGGTGAGCTATTCAGTTGTGGGCGGCATCGGCACAGTCACTAGTGGAGGGCTGTTCACGGCAGGCACTGTTGCGGGAAGTGGCAAGGTGGTCGTTACATCGGGTGGTCACAGCGCAGAGGCTTCTGTGACTGTGATGCCAGGTGCTCTGCACCACATTACTGTCATTCCAGGCACTGTGTCGACAAGCGTCGGAAGCGTGACGCCCCTGGGTGCTGCCGGATACGACCAATACAACAACTCCATTTCTGGACTCACATACTCGTGGTCTTCGACGATCGGGTCAGTCTCTCCGATGGCAGACACTTCTCAAGCAGTCCTCCAAGCAGGAACCGTCGCAGGGTCCGGATCGATTACGGTCTCGAGTGGAGGCGTGTCTGCGAACGTGCCCGTCCAGGTTGCAGCAGGAGCACTCGCAAGCCTCACCATATCGCCTGCATCGGCCTCTGTGGTTGTGCAGGGGACGCAGCAGTTCACTGTGGGATGCTATGACATGTACGGGAATGCGCTCACCGGCGTGACCGTGACGTACCAGGCACAGGGAGGCATTGGCACGGTCAGCTCCAGCGGCATGTTCACAGCAGGCACTGCTTCTGGATCTGGTAAGGTCGTGGCATCTGCTGGCGGGCTCGTGGTCGAGTCGTCTGTGGCCGTAACGCCAGGTGCTTTGCATCATATAGACGCCTCTCCGTCTCCGATATCGGTCAGAGTCGGGGGAGTCGTGACCATCAATGCTGTGGGCCGGGATCAGTTCGGCAACGATGTCCCGAACGTGCAGCTGATATGGACCGCTACAATCGGCAACGTTAGCGCGTCTGGAGACGGCTCTTCCGCTGTCTACCAAGCAGGGACAGGTGTGGGCCGGGGGACTGTCACTGTCAGACAGGGCTCGATATCGAGGGTAGTCGATATCGAGGTCACTGTCGGAGCCCTTGCAAAGCTGATCATCGAGCCGGCTGCAGTGGTCGTTCAAGAGGGCAGCACCGCGGCGCTGGCCGTCACGGGCTATGATGTGTACGGAAACATGATACCTGATCTCACGTATTCGTGGAGCATCGCCACGCCTGGGACGGGGGCAATGCAGGGTACCATCACTCCTTCTGAAGACACGTTGACTGCGACCTTCAGCGCGGAAGGCGCGGGCGAAGGAGACATTGTCGTCACCGTTGGCAGTGTGACGGCAGCCGTACATGTCACGGTAACAGCCAAGACCAGCACGCTGGTCAACCTCGGAGCGCCGCTCGCGATAGCAGCGCTCGCCTTGGCTGTGATCGCGCTCGTGCTGCTAGCCATGATGCTGAGAAGGAAGCCGCCTGCGACCTAGAACGGTACAAACACGAGGACGCAGAAGCGCGTCCTCATACTTCTATTTCTATTGCCAGCAGCTCTTGAAAGGCCCACTCAAACAACATGGAGCCTGCCGATAGCTCGCATCTTTGTCCTTCTGATCCTCTGCTGAAGCAGCTACGTGAAAGAGAACTTCGTTAACATGTGGTGTGAATTTGAATTCGGACGGGGCGGAAAATCAATTTTCCCCGTAGCCGCCAGGGGTCCAGGGTCGGGGAAAAGGACCTGCCAGGAAAGTGACCCCAGCAAGGGGTCCTGTGAGAACATGATTGTTGAAATCAGAACCTCAGCCAGGCGAGTGTCGGGATTGAGCTGGGCTTCTGCTCGGGAATATCCTTGCAGAACAACACATGTTCCAATGGCAGGGAAGGAATATATCTCGAGTCTTCAAACAGCGGTTTCCTCACCAACAATACTTGTTCATCGAACACACATGATGGCATACTTCTCCTGTCCTCCAACGAAAACATGATTGAGGGAAACGAGATTCTCGACAACACGGGATACGGATTGTCCATAAACGGCGGCTCACAAAACATGATCTGGAACAACACCTTCTATCATAACAACGGTGCAGGTGACGTCTATGATCCGTCTCATGTTCAGGCGCATGAGAGTGGGACTATCGGTAACAGCTCCAACTTTTGGAACTCAACGGATAGAGGCAACTACTGGAGCGATTGGACTGGCCCTGACGTCATTCCTCCTTTTGGCATAGTCGATTTGCCCTACAACATCTCAGGATCAGTGAATGCCAAAGACTACTATCCTCTGACAACGCCTCAGACTCCCATACCAGAATTTCAGAGCATGCTTCTCGTGATGGGAGTGATAGCGTTGGTTCTTGTGTACGTTGTAAGATTCGAACGAAAAGGGACGTAACCGTCACGGGTTCGCCTTTCCTTCTTTAGGCCCTTCACTCTTGTCAATGACGCATTCAACTCTGTCTTCGGGCGCGAGCCAGCTATCGCGGAGAAAGCCGATTGAATTGGGATCTGAGGATAATTGTCTGGCTTTGACATGTAGTGGGCCCAACCGGATTTGAACCGGTGACCTACGCCGTGTAAGGGCGTTGTCATAACCGCTAGACCATGGGCCCGTCGAAGCCAACGCCCTTCGCCGTCTTAAAACATTCTCAGGAGTGAATTTGCCTGGTAGCGGTCTCGAAACCTCTGGCAAAGGCATTCAGGTTCTCGGGCACCCTGCGCTGAATGTTCATCTCGATCGCCTTCTCGAAGTGCCTTCTTTCGAGCCCGGTAATGCCGGTGCCAGCCAACGCTCCCACCATCACTATGTTCGAGGACATTGGCACGCCGGTCTCTTCAGCGATCTTCCTCGCGTTTATTGACAAGAAGTTCTTCGCGACCTTCTCGACTATCATCTTGACTTCGTCGATCGCAGGATACTTCAACTTCTGTGTCGAGACGCTCGACGGCACGATCCTCTCTGTCGATGTCACGACAGTCGTGTTCCTGCTCGCCTTGCACAAAGCTCGTAGTGCCTCAAGAAGCTCGAATGACAGGATCAGATCAGCTCCGCCGTCGGGAATCAAGGAACTTTGCATGTCTCCTATGCGCGCGGTGCAGACTACTGAGCCACCTCTCTGTGCCATTCCGTGTGTCTCGCTGAGGAGGACGTTCTCACCCGCAAGTATCGCTGCGTCCCCTATGATCTTCGAAGCTGTGATGATGCCTTGTCCGCCAACGCCTACGAGGTATATGTCAACCATCACTTCGCCTCCTTGATGGCCTTGTGCGGGCAGACTTGGGCGCATACTGCGCATCCAGCGCACAACGCTTCATCGATCCTCTGGACTTTGTCTATGCTCGAAATGGCCGGGCACTGGAACTTGTCAACGCAGGTCCTGCACTTCTTGCACATTTCTTGGTCGATGTATTGTTTGTTCTTGATCGCGCCTTTCTGGTCTCGCTTGGCGATGAGCGCACACTCCCTTCTCGCTATTATGACCGAAACGCCTCTCTGGTTCAGCCCCTCCTTGACGGTCTCGGTCATCGTCTCGATCTCGTACGGATCGACAACTTTCAGCCACTTGACCCCGCAGCCCTTGACGACTCCTTCGATCGAGACCGATGTGATGTCGCAACATGAAGGCCCTTTGTCGCTGCCAGGATGAGGCTGGTGCCCGGTCATCGCCGTCGTGCGGTTGTCGAGGATCATCAGCAGGAACTTGTGGCCGTGATGCACGGCGTTGATCAGACCCGGAATTCCCGCGTGGAAGAAAGTCGAGTCTCCGATGAATGCGATCACAGGCTGGTCGTTGACTTTCGCAAGGCCTCCAGCGGTTCCAACGCTTGAGCCCATGCAGACGAGGAGGTCTGCGGCGTTGTAGGGTGGCGAGACACCCAGCGTGTAGCAGCCGATGTCGGATGCGAAGATGGCCTTGCGGTTCGTTGCCTTGTTCACTGCGAAGTATGTTGCGCTGTGTGGGCAACCAGCGCAGAGGACG
>Ga0315280_10012617_pt1 | contig 10184 bp, 6 predicted proteins | sample YL17G06_40_MG_FD_203697 | JGI IMG/M metagenome (GOLD analysis project Ga0315280, IMG submission 203697) | Sediment microbial communities from Yellowstone Lake, YNP, Wyoming, USA - YL17G06_40 | ecosystem: Environmental > Aquatic > Freshwater > Lake > Sediment | place: USA: Wyoming | collected...
ACAGCGAACTGACAAGGCCGAAGAAGACCATGAACCGGGCCACGGACCCTATCATCCATCTCCTAGGCTTGCTGAGCCCCTCCGGGTCAAGATTGTCGGTTGAAACCGTGAGCAATGGAGCGTCAGAGAGTAAGTTCGTGAGGAGTATTTGAGAGGGCAGAAGGGGGATGAAAGGCAGGAACAGTGAGCCCAAGGCCACAGTGAGCATGTTCCCGAAGTTCGCGCTGGTCGTATTCATGATGTACTTGATCATGTTCCCGAAGGCCCTCCTGCCTTCGACGACGCCATCTGCCACAACGTTGAGGCTCTTCTCAAGCAGGATGATCGATGACGCTTCCTTTGCCACTTGAACTCCGGAATCTACAGAGATGCCCGCGTCCGCCAGCCTGAGAGAAGGAGCATCGTTCACACCGTCTCCCAGGAATCCGACCACATGGCCGTTCTTCTTCAACGCTTGGACTATCATGAGTTTCTGTTCTGGAGTGACCCGACCGAAGACATCGTCCTTCTCGACTGCCCTCCGCAATTCCTCTTCAGTGAGGGTCTCGAGTTCCATACCCGTGAGGACATTCTCTCCAACCTCGACTCCGAGTCTCCGACAGATGTCGGCGGTCACCAAGGCGTCATCTCCGCTCAAAATCTTCAGTCTTATTCCCAGTGACTTGAACCTCGATATGGCCTCGGCTGCGTCTTCTTTAGGTGGATCCGATAGAATCACAAAGCCAAGAACCGTGAGGTCCTTCTCGTCGTCTGGACTGTAGTGCGGCTTCTTCTCCACAGTTTTCGATCCGATCGCGATAACTCTCTTGCCGGCTTTGATGTAACCCCCTATGAGCGCATCGAGCTGCGGCTTGGCTGACGACAAGGATTGACCCGTGGCACCGTTGATGGCGTTTGTAGAAGCGACCAAGACTGATTCGGGCGCGCCTTTTGATATTAGGATCAGCTGGCCACCCTCTTCGACCACGAAGCTCATCCTTCTTCTGTTGAAACCAAAGGGCACTTCTTGTACCAAGCGACACGTCCTGAGGCTCGCCTCATCATAGCCTACCGCGCGTGCATATCTCCACAAGGCCACGTCAATTGGATTGCCGAGTATCCGGTCTTCTTCGACGACGGCGGTGTTGCACAGCAGAGCATACTTCACCAGCCCAGGCTGGGAGTGCCCCTGATTGTCAACGATGCCTTCCACCGTGATCTCATTCTGAGTAAGGGTTCCCGTTTTGTCTGTGCAGAGCACATCCACATTACCTATGTCCTCTATTGCCTCAAGCCTCTTTACTATGACCTTCTTCTTGACCAACCTTAGTGCCCCATCCGACAGACCGACTGTGATGACAACGGGCAAGGCCTCGGGGATAATCCCGACTGCCAAGGCGACCGAGAAAAGCAGCGAATCTAGAACTCCATGACCCAACAACGAATTGACAACGAATACGAAGGTCGTAAGAACCGCGATCACCCTGACGAGGAGACTCCCGAAACTGGCGATGTTCTTCTGGAAGTCTGTCGCAGGCGGGAGTAAGGACAGACTGGAGGCTACTTTCCCGAAGTAGGTCGAACGTCCCGTCGATACCACGACGCCCCTGCCTGAACCATTGACGACTTCCGACCCCATCAGAGCTGTGTTGGTAAGTTGGTGCGGCATGGGCTTGTCAATGTCCAACGCCTGGGCGACCTTTTCCACTGCGTTCGACTCTCCCGTGAGGATCGACTCGTTGGTCTGAAGCTCATCCGCTTCCGTCAGCCTTACGTCGGCAGGAACGATGTCTCCTATCGCAAGCAAGACGATGTCCCCGAGGACGAGATCCTTGACGTCAATGACCCGAAGTTTGCCGTCCCTGAAGACCCTCGCCTGATAGGTTATGTACTTCTTCAGTTCTTGAACCGCCTTCTCGGACCTGTGCTCCTGCACGAAGCCGAGCGCTGCATTGATGAGCACAATGGCGATTATTATGACAGTCTCCGTGACCTCTCCGAGGAAGGCAGAGATGACGGACGCCAAGACCAGCATGTACACGAGAGGGTTCTTGAACTGCGAGGCAAACATGTCAATTGCGGTCCTGCGTTCGGCAGGCGCGATCTCGTTCCGCCCGTACGATCGCAGTCTACGTTCCGCCTCAGCGGTCTCCAGTCCCTGCGCTGAAGTACCCAGCGAGCTAAGCAGTTGGTCTCCCTGCAGCCTCCAGTATTCGATGCCCGCACTCGTGGACTTGACCCCCACGGCAGTTCCTTATACGCATGTCGCACGTCTGCGCCAGTCGGCAAGACTCATCAGAACTCAGTAGATTGCAGTGACCCCTTCACACCGAGGTCCGGAACGCCTCGGTCAACAACCCCGAAAGGAAGATCCCTTGATGCACATCTCGGAAGCGCACGATTGGAAAGGGGGAGTGCTGGCGTACGCGATTGTCGCTCATAGCCTCTGCTGGCGCGGCACCCCGCCGGGTTGTCGGCACGGTCGTGAAGCCGCACAAAGACATAATTGCAGGTGTCGGTCGCGCAATCCGCGGAGGAACGTTACGGTTGTGGTGAGGCAACATGCTCAGTGACTTGGTTGACATAATGATCCTAAGCGGCTTGGCAGGTCTGGCAACGGGACTAGGAGGACTAATCGCCGTCATTAGGAGACCTGGGAGGAAAACGCTGGGCTTCCTGATGGGTCTGGCAGCAGGGATCATGATGATGCTTTCCTTCCTAGAGCTAATGTCCGAAGCGTTGAAGATCTCCGGGCTATTCCTGGTCGCAGCAGGCTTCACGACGGGTTCCATTCTGATGTTCTCTCTCGATTTCGTCCTGCCTCACAAGTACTTCGCCGTGGATGAAAAGGGCTTGCTGGACGGGAGGCCTCTCAAGAAGAGTGCAATGATAGCAATCGGCATATCGCTTCACAACTTCCCAGAGGGCATCGCGGTGGCCTTGGGATATTCGTTTACACCAAGGCTAGGATGAATGCGTGAAGCCCAGCAAGCCTTCTGCACGCTATCCCCGCTGTCGCCTAGAGGTAAGTGCCGCTGATGTTATTGGAGATACACTGACCCGGGTCCCTAGATCTGCGTGAAGTGACAGTGAAAACCTTGAGTCGTTGATGACGTACTCCAGCCCTATTTTTCCTGCCGGCTGGTGAAGATGACGTAGGAAGCTACTAGGAATATCAGCGGGAAGGCTACGATCACCAAGAGGTCAACCCAACGGGACGAAAGCACCCCGGCTAAGTCAAGCCGGCTTACCTCCTGCTGTCCAAATGCACCCGTGGGAAGACCGAAGAGCGAGTCCGCTATCAGGGAATAGTGGTTGTTTATGGACACCATCTCTATGGTATTGGTTATCTCCGCAACACGTCTGGTGTAGTTTGCGAAACTTCCGGAGATCTGTCCCTGTCCTCCGGGTCGTGATGTCTGATTGAAGAGGAATGCCGGAGGCGAACCTATGATGGCGGAAGCGATGAAGCTGGCAAGTATCGGCAGGATGAACGCAAAGAAGATCCAGACCCCCAGGCTAATTGTGAGAGAATGACCCGACTTGTCCGAAAAGGTTGAGATGAACAGAGAGACAGCATAGTAGGCAAACGAGAACAGTATCGAGACCCCGACGAAGAAGCCAAGCCTCACTATGTCGTCTGAAGTCACCGTGATCCCTTGCAGCAGGATGGAGGCCGAAACCGACAGCATGGCAGATGCGGTGATAGTGAGCCCTATGACGGCAGCCGCGGATATCATCTTCCCGTTGATGACATCCTCCCTGTACAGCGGCCTCGACAGCAAGACCCTGAGGGTTCCGCGTTCTCTCTCGCCTGAAATGGCGTCGAACGCTAATGCTATACCGAGCAAAGGAGCCAAGAAGGCCAGCGTTGAAGCAACGTTCGAGCCGATCTGAAGCATGAGTCTGTTTGAGCCGAAAGCTTCACCCATCCTAAACCCAACACCAACACCGTAGATGTTGGCCACATATAGCAGCAGGAACAGGCCGGCAATCAGCCAGAACCTCCTGCTGGTTATCGCATCTGTGAACTCCCTGCGTGCTATCGTGAGAGACTTGTTCATGCTGATTCACCCCCTTGGTAGAACTGATACAGTTCCTCCCACGAGGGACTGACGGGCGTGATAGATACGACCTGATCCCTGTAGGCGTCTCCAGTCATCAGAGAAAAGAGGGCACTTCCTATGTCGCTCTCTGCGATCACCGTTATCTTGTCGTCTCTCAACACTGCTTCTCTCACGTCCGGCAGTAGCCTGATGTCCCGTCGCAACCCATCGCCACCCGACTTGACGTGTATCTCGTAGGCATGTCCCTTGACGTCCCTGACCGGCCGAGAGAGCTCATCGACAGTTCCCTGTGCCAACAGCTTGCCTTCGCGAATCATTCCTGCATGAGTGCATATCATCCCGATCTCATATAGAAGATGAGTGGACAAGAGAACAGTTTTTCCTTCCTTATTCAGTCCTCGCACCAAGTCTCTGAACTCAGACGCACCTTCCGGGTCAATCCCCACTGTAGGCTCGTCCAACATCAGCAGCTCCGGATTCTTCATGAGAGCTTGGGCCACGCCTAGCCGTTGCCTCATGCCCCTTGAGAAAGTGGAAACCTTGGCACCGGCTTTGTCCTTCAAGCCGGTGCTCTCCAGCACTTCGAGCGCCCTTCCCTTCACCTTGTCAGGCGGCAAATCGTCGAGCGTCCCGAGGAAGGTCAGATTCTCAAGGGCAGTCATGTGCTCATAGAATCCAAACCCTTCCGGAAGCAGACCAACTTTCCTTCTGATATTGACGGACTCCTTGATGATATCGTGTCCCAACACCCTCGCGCTTCCTCCAGTGGGCAGTTGCAGGCCCACCAAGATGGTTATCAGCGTTGTCTTACCCGATCCATTCGGACCAAAGAGCCCGTAGACGCTTCCTAGGGGAACTTTCATGTCAATGCCATTCAACGCTCTGACTCCCTCTTTCTTGCCGCCGTACACCTTGACCAGATTGTCCGTTTCTATCGCGAAGTCCATTTCTCTCATCTCCTCCCATACTTGCGGTAGATCAAGTACAGAGCAGCCGCCAGAGCTATCGCGATTCCTACCCCGATGTAAGCAACCTCGCCGCTCTGTTTGACATACACATGAAGACTCCGAGCTGAAATCTCACTTTGATCTGCTGTGACGTTTAGCGTGATGTAGTAGTCACCAGCATTGATGTCTGCATCAGTGGTGACGGTCAGTGTGAAGGTGGCGCTTTCCTGCGGCTTGAGTAGCAGTACAACGCTTGGTTCTGCCCCGACACTGAACTGGCTGGGCACGTCAGCTGTTCCGAGCTCCACGTTGGAAAGTGAGCTGTATCCCGTGTTCTTGACGACGACCTGAAACACCCCTGATGCACCGGCAGTCGACTCCAAGTAGAAGTCCTGCGTGACGTAGGAAATGCTGTAGTACCCAAGTATCCCGAGGCCAAGACTCAGTCGGGAAACGGCTTCACCGACACTGGCCTCCAAGGTGAAGGACTTGATGTCGGGCTCAGCCAATGGAGGCACACTTATTGTGAGGCTCAGCGTCTTGCTGTCACCGGACTTCAAGTAGAGCTTGGACAGGACGTTCCCTGCTGAATCCTTGATCGTCCAACTGTAGCCCGCCGGAAGCCCTGTCACGTTGATGCTCACGATACCCTCAGCATTGCCCGCGTCTTCCACATCAATCGAATAGCCCGCAGTGCGACCCGCATATGCGTCGACATAGGGCGTGTCGGTACTCAGCTTCGGTTGGGGCGCTCCTCTGACCACTACCACGCCAAGTTGTAGCGATGATTCAAAATCCCCGGCCTCCACGTAGACGGCGATCTCGCGATCACCAGGAACTTCGTCTGCTGGGATGTCCGCCTCCACTTTCGCATTCACGGACTCGCCTGGGTCGAGGGAGATGCCGTACAGGCCACTACCGTCTTCTCCCACTATGCTTCCGGTCCAGCCGGCCGGCAACACAACGGACACAAGGCCTGTGAACCGCTTCGTCAACACGTTCTTGATGGCCAGGTCAAAAGTGACGGTCGAGCCGGGCGTAGCCTGCGAGATGGGGTACCTAGCGGTCAGAATCTGAGGATCCGTCTTGTCAACGTAGAACGAGACCTCGCATTCTTGGATCGTCGAACCTGATGCTGTCAAGGTCACCGCGTAGAGGCCGGATGAACTGTATGGGATGGCAACGTTGAGAACCAGACTCTGGGTCTCGCCAGGGCTCAGCGTCATATTCAACACCTCGTCCTCTCCAGAATACGCACCTGCTGTCCATCCTGCTGGGGTCCGGATCGAGAGTTGCACCGGCTCATCCTGCGAACCCCCGTTCTCCACGGTCATCGGTATGTTCACCTCCGAGAGGCAATTCACCCTCAGGTAGGTCAGTGTCACTGAAAGCTTGAGTCCATAGTCCAGAACGGTATCACCCAGGTCAATCGAGCCATAGTCCCTAGGGACATTGAAGGCTATGGACTTGTCCTCATAGCCCCTCTTCTCCAACTGGAGGCGGTAGGTGCCGCGGGCAAGACTCACTGAGAAGTCTCCTCCGAGCAAGGTCTGCGTCGTGGCTACGTAGGAACCGGAGGAATCATAGATGGTAACCGTCACAGCACTGAGAGGATTGCCATTGACATCCATCACCGCTCCATAAACCCCCGCCGATTGCCCGAAGGCCAGAGGAGGGATGCACGACAAAAGCAACAGAGTCAGCACAATCCCCAGGAGTCCTCGTGAACCGACCTTTCGAAGGTCAGGGAGATCTGCCACCTCGCGAGCCGAATCATCTGGATCAGACAAAGGCGGTCAGCATGCCTTCTGCGCCTCATATAACGGAACCGTACGAATCGTACTCGTTCACGTCTCCTGTGGTTTGACGGGGCCTGCTCTTCGAGTCTGGCCTGCGCCCTGCGCGATATTGTCATTGACGTGCGTTAGATTGCCCATTCAACAGCTCGTGTGTGCACACGCATACGGACCTTTCGTCCGCAAGGCTTTAGAGAACCGTGCACGCGGCATCCCCAACCTTGGAACCAAAGAATCGCGTGGCCTCAGGTTCGAAAGGCCGAATTGTCGCGGCAGCCCTGGTCATCGTGGTCGTTGCTGCCTCCCTCGGTTTCATCTACCTTTCAACCCAGCAGACACTCACGCAACAGGGCGAGGAGATCAGCCAGTTGACCGAGAGTCTTCACAGCCTTGAACGCCAGATTTCCACCCTGACGCAGGCGATTCAGAACCGCTCGACAGTCTATTCGATAGACCTCGCGCTTCTATACTCTGAGGTAAAGGACTCTGTTGTGGTTGTCCAGGGGGTCATCGTTCAGAGAATCAACACGATCTTCGGACCGGTTCTGCAGTACTCAGAGGTGCAGGGCTCGGGCTTTGTATGCAATGAAACTGGACGGGTCGTCATCATGACAAACTTCCACGTGGTCGACCAAGTCCAGAACCTGACGGTCACCCTGTCAAATGGCGATGCCTTCGACGCCCAAGTTCTGGGGACGGATGTCTACAGCGACATCGCCGTCTTGGAGATATCAGCCCCAATCATTGAACTCAAACCCTTGGTACTGGCCAGCTCCTTGGACCTCCAAGTCGGTGACCCCGTGATCGCAGTCGGGACCCCGCTGGGCCTGGCGGGCTCAATGACCACCGGCATAGTCAGCCAGTTGGGGAGAACCATCGAAGAGAGCTCGACGGGGGGATACTCGATAGCGAACGTCATTCAGACGAGCGTGGCGATCAACGCAGGTAACTCAGGCGGCCCGCTGCTGAATAGCCTCGGCGAGGTCGTCGGCGTTACGACGGCAATAATCTCAGGCACCCAAGGCATCGGGCTGGCAATACCTTCCGACACCATACTCAGAGAGCTCTCGAGTCTGATCTCAAATGGCACGTACGACAACCACCCATGGATTGGCATAAGCGGAGTTGATGTCACCCCTGACATCGCGAACGCGCTCAACCTCCAGAAGACCTACGGCTGGCTCGTCACATCCGTCACTGCAGGAGGTCCCGCGGAGAAGGCAGGCATCAGAGGAGGCACGAAGCAAACCCGGATATCGGGAACCACGTTGACCACTGGGGGGGACGTCATCATCGCGCTCAACGGAACCCGCATCAGGAACGGTGATGACCTGTCGGCCTACTTGGAGGCATACACGCTGCCGGGGGAAACGGTTCAAGTTACCGTACTGCGGAACAACGTCGAGCAGACCATTCCAGTCGTGCTTGGAAAGAGATCGTCGCTCACGTCATAGGGAGTTCACATGAGGGTCTCGCGCGCGACAGTCGCTACGCGAGCCGATGGTACTCTCTGCCTTCAGGATACCCATCGCTTGGATGTCAGGAAGGCTTCTAGATCCTCCCGACGAGGAAGGGCCTCCATGTCCCCTCTGACCGTGACGACAAGAGCTCCAGCTGCGCACCCGTGCTCCAGACACTCCCGCAACGCTGTGCTCTTCAGATAGGATGACAGGAACGCTGCGTCAAATGCATCGCCTGCTCCTATCACGTCCTCCACATGAGGGACATGGAAGGCCGGTGCTTCAGCCTCTTCAGTCCCTGACCGTGCGTAGGCGCCCGCGGAGGCGAGCTTGACCGCAACGACCTCTGCTCCCTTCCTCAGCACCTCTGCCACTGCGTCTTTCATGCCCAAGCCCGGAAAGAGAAGCCCCAGATCCTCACCATTGGTGAGAACCACCTTGCTGGTCAGGTAGTTGGAGAGAGCTCCCCTTGCCGTCGCTGTATCTTTCCATAGCTTCGGCCTGACATTGGTGTCGAAAGAAATGCCGAGGCCATTCTCTCTTGCGAACTGGAACGCCTTCCAGACTGCTCTCGCGCATGAAACGCTCAAAGCCGGCGTTATCCCCGTGATGTGGATGTTCTTTGCGCCCTTGATGTAGTCTGTGTCGATATCGGCCTCATCAAGGTTGCTGGCAGCTGATCCCTTGCGGTAGTAGGTCAGGACTGACTCACCTGGCACGGGGAAATGCCGTTGAGTAAAGTAGATACCCGTCGGCGAGCTGGGATCGACCGTGACGTGTGAGGTGTCAATATCCTCCGCCTTCAGCGCCCCGAGTATTGCCGATCCGAACTCGTCTTTGCCGACCCTAGTGATCATGCCCGTCCTGTGTCCCAGTCTGCTGAGCCCGGCCATGACATTGGCCTCCGAACCGGCAACGTGTTTCTCGAAGGTTGATACGGTCCTGAGCGGACCAGGCGTCATGGCATTGAACTGGATCATCACTTCCCCGACGGACACGAAGTCCAGTTTCATTTTGACTGCCGGACTGGCTCTATGTGGTATTAAGCCTGAACCATGGCTTGCTGTTCCACTGACGAGGTTGCCTCGTTCCCATCGTGTCCTTCACGCCCACTTCCAAAGCCTCTTATTCCCATATGGCCACCCCGCACCAAGAGTTGAGCGAAGCGCTGCGCGTCGGGCTGATCGGATGCGGAGGCATCAGCCGGGCTCACGTGAAGGGCCTTCAGATGCTCAAGGAGGCAGGGGTCTGCAACCTAGAGTTCACCGCTTGTCAAGACATTGTGCTTGAGAACGCTAGGAAGAGAGCGACTGAGATAGCAGCGGTCCAGGGCAAAGAACCCTCGGTCTACAGCTCTCTGGACGAGATGTTGGAGAAGGAAGATTCCGTGCGCGCCGTGGACATCTGTACTGATCACCTGACACATCACTCCGTGGCTCTGAAGTGTCTGGAAGCCAGAAAGCATGTCCTGATCGAGAAGCCTCTGGCGATAACCATAAGGGCCGGGAGGATGATCGTAGACGCAGCCAAGAGGAACGGCAGAACCCTCGCAGTCGCTGAGAACTACAGGAGGATGCCTGCCAACCGGGCGATCAATTGGTGCATCAGGACTGGCAAGATAGGCAAGCCGAGGGCTCTGATGTGGATCGAAACAAGCTACAACCTGTTCTACTGGGGATGGAGGCATCACCGCGTCAAGGCTGGCGGGGGTTGGATCTTGGATGGTGGCGTGCATTTCGCGGATCTCTTCTTGTACAACTTGGGCCCTGTGGATGAGGTGTATGCGGTCACGAAGTCCAACGAACCGATTAGGTATGAGGATTGGCCTGCGACTTCGAAGGCCCAGGCCGCCGATGTAGAGGATCTGTCGTTCGCGACGCTCAAGTTCTCAAGTGGCGTGGCGGGATTCTGGGGATGGAGCAGCTCTGCACCAGG
>Ga0315280_10012618_pt1 | contig 10184 bp, 9 predicted proteins | sample YL17G06_40_MG_FD_203697 | JGI IMG/M metagenome (GOLD analysis project Ga0315280, IMG submission 203697) | Sediment microbial communities from Yellowstone Lake, YNP, Wyoming, USA - YL17G06_40 | ecosystem: Environmental > Aquatic > Freshwater > Lake > Sediment | place: USA: Wyoming | collected...
GGTTCAGCGTGCCGCTGGCCAAATTGCAGCCCGGCAGGTACACCTGCCAGGTGAGCGTGCTCCAGCCGTCAGCGCAAAAGTTCGCGGTCTGGCGATCGCCGGTGGTGCTGTTGCCGTAGCTGCAGAGCAGGTCCGGAAGGCGCAGGAACGGCCCTTGGAGTTAGCCTACCCCGGATTATTCACGAAACGGCAGCCCGCTGGCGCCTCTGCCGCTCTGCTGTGCGGAATGGCTGTGCCTTTCCGTTCGTCGAAGGCGCAGCCTTCGACAATAAGGGGGCGATCATCGGAAAGCCGAAGGCATTCCGCACAGCAGGGCGGCAAAGCCGCTTCGTTCATGAATAATGCGGGCTAGTGTAGTGCGTCCAGCGCTTCTTTGCCTTTGGCTGCGGCCTAATGAACAGCGAGCGCCGGAGGCGCGGCCGAAGATAGCCCAGCGATTTATCGCTGGGAAGCCGAGAAGAAGGAACCGAGTCCCGTAGGGACGACCGAACCTCCCGCCAATGGCCGGTTTCAGTCGTCCCGCCGGGACTTTTCGCGTTCGTTTACCACCCAGCACTGAAGTGCTGGGCTATCCTCACCCGGCCCCTACGGGGCCTGTTTAGCAAAAAGCATGTGGGATTGGGCGGTGCGTCCTATGGAGCGCCGCCGTCCCGGCGGCCCCCGGCAGGCGGAGTGATGGAAACCGCGTGCCGCGTGTTCGAGTCACGCCAGGGGCACCACCCCTCTCTTCCGCTCACGGCCGCCCGGAATGGTGCCCCTTCCCTCGCCGTGGGAGCCTTCGCAGGGCCACCCCCTTGGAAATGCGCTCCGGCTGGTGTAATCTCTCGGCGGGAGGGCTTGTGGGCGCTCGCTGCCACAGCCGCGCCACCGGGCGTGGATTCATTCCTCAGTTTGGGATTGCGATATGACCGCCGGCTGGAAGAACCGCTTGTACTTCGGCGTCCGCGATCGGGAGAAAGCCGAGATTGCGGCTTTCGTCACGTTGCAGGAACCGACGGCTGGAATGAAGGCGGAAGCGGTCAGCGCGGGCTTCTGCGAACCCGAACACTTTCCAGGCCAGCGGGTGCCCCGGGTACAAATCCTGACCATCGCTGAACTGCTCGAAGGGACACAGGTGCTCTATCCCCGCGTGGCTCCGGGCGAGACCTTCGCCCGAGCCGCCAAGCAAAAGAAAGAGAGCGGTCCGAAGCAGGCCAGCTTGAAGTTGTGAACTCCGACTTCAGACCGATTCGCCGATGGGAGGCCTTACGCCGGTTCCGACTTGGCGACGGAAGATCCGCCTTTTTTGGCCGACTTGGCAGCAGTGGCGCAAGTGGTCACTGCCTGCAAAGGCAACGTGGGTAGGGGCAGCCGTTAGCACGCTAGCTCTGGTCCTTGCAGTAGCAGTTCTGATAGCCGACCGAAAGTCGGGGAGACCTTCCCTAGATGTTGTCTTTGACTCCACCGAGGGTCACGAGGCTTTCAATTTTTCCAATCGAGGACGGACAAACCTCTACATCTGGGGAACTCAACTAGACGCAGGACCGAAGTCCCTTGCTGCTCCCCGAACGATCACGCCAGGCGGTTCGTACCACATCTGGGCGCAACAAGTAGCCAAGGACATTCGCACGAAGCTAAGCGGAAACGGTGAGACGCGAGTACCGTTCCGAGTCTACGTGTCCACGGAGGACGACCGAAGACACGAAATCACGTACGAATTGTGGATACTTGTCAACAATGGAGTGCTCAGGATTGAAACACAGAATCTCGGCTCAAGGGAAAGGGATTTCACACAAGAGCCGTCACCGCGCTGAATGCTCGCGCTGGTAGTGTCCTCGTCCGAAAGGGCGCTGTGGGGACTGTTGTGGGGACCGGCTGTGCATTTCTGCGAAATTTGGCACGCCTTCCCGCATCTCAGTACATGACGCTAACCGGCGGTCCTGGGGCGGGTTGCAGGTGTCTCCGCCGTCCGTCCAACGACCTGCAAATTTGGCTAAAAAGAGATTCCTGGCTCCCCTCCCAAAAGTGTAAGGCATTGGCCGATAGGGGAAAACGCAGCAACAAGGACTAGGGGCGCAACGTCGCGAAGCGACGGAACGAACTTAGCCCGCCGTTTCAACGGCGGGTGCCCGTGTGGGGCGCGGGCGCCGCGAAGCGGCAGCATGAGGGATTGGCCGCCGGGCAACGGATGCTCCCTGCGAGTTCGGCGTTCGGATGGTCCGGGAGTTTCATGCTGCCGCTTCGCGGCGCGGCTTTCCTGTGCTTTGCGACCCGCCGTTGAAACGGCGGGCTAAGATCATGCGGTCGCTTCGCGACCTTCATTGGCGTTCTTCTCCGGCTGCCAGGCGCTACTTTGGGGATACGAGCCACATTTCTAAGCCGTGTGCCGCGTCTTCCAGTCACGCCAGGGGACGCCGCCCAAATTCTTCCACCTCACGCGACCGCGATGGTGGGGTGCTGCTGCGCGTGGTGTCCCGCGCCCGGCGGGACCCACGGCAAGCCCGAATTCGGGCAAGCCGGGGCAGGCGCCGGCGCTCCATAAAAAAAGGCTTGACAAGCATATGTCTATATGAAATCATGAAGGACGGATTTGATAGCGGAGTGGGGAATGCGGAGTGCGGAAGGCGGAAAGCAGAAGGCGGGCCGGCCGGCGGGACGCCAGCAGTACAAGAAATAGGGACTAGATTGGCTTCTTCTCTCCAGTATTCCACCTGTTGTTTACAGGTAACAGGCGACCAGGAGAGCATGTCATTGCGAATCAGCGTGTTGCAGGGAAATAAACCCCCAAGACACTCATTTCCATGGCCCGCAAATGACGCCAAGAAAAAGACTTGCACTCCACCTGTTATGTAAAGATAAAGGACTCCCGAGTGCGGAATGCGGAGTCCGGAAGGCAGAAAGCAGAAGGCGGAATGCGGAGCGCGGCGGCTTGCCACCGTCGAAGACGCAACCAGCGGAGCGCGCAGCAAGCTGAGCCAGAGCGGAATAGCGGTAGAATAAAGCGTGGTTAACTGGCACCGATTCACCCCGTCGAACTTCGAATACGATTTCGAACGCAACAAGCTTTTCGAGCATCGAATCACTTTTAACGAAGCCGTCGAGTGCTTTTTCTCGGACTTCGAGGTTCGAAGAAACAAGAAGTATCGTGACCGTTACCAGTTGATCGGCAGCACGCTCGGCGGAAGAAAACTCAAGATCATTTTCCAAATGAAGCGCAACAACGTGGTTCGCGTCATCACGGGTTGGCCCTTATGAACTCACGGAACAAGAAGACAATGCTGAATCAAGAAGGAATCGATCGACTGGTGATTTCCCAGTCCGACGACGACTCCGCTTGGGATGCGCCCATCCGGGTCAAGCGGTCCAAGCCGGCTACACTCTCAATTCCCGGCGAACTGGCAGCGCGCGCCGCTTTCCTGGCCAGGTTGCATCGGGAGGCCGGCGTCGACAAATGGGTCGAGCGGATTGTCCGGGAGAGAGTCGAACTGGAGGAGCGCGCCTTCAGAGAGGCCAGGAAAGAGCTCGCTTCCTGAAAGTGCCCAGTGGAGGCGCCGGCCGCCCGGCGGTTGGGCCGCCGCTGTGCTCTGAGACTCTCGGGCAGCGTGTGATTGGGAGGGATCGCGGATGCAGGAGCTTGGGTACGGCGGTCGCCGCGATGGGGTCAAGTGTAGGGGCCCCGCGAAAACAATCAAATCAAAAGCGCGCGGCACTAACCTGATTTTCTCACTGACATTTTTCAACGACCACGAAGGTGATGTCGTCAGTTTGCGGCATGCCCTGAGTGAATTCCTCAATGGCTTTCAAGAACTTCTGCTCGAGCGCGTGACTTCCCGAGGGGGCCTCTTGCCGAATGATTTTTAGCAGTCTTTCCTCTCCGAACACTTCTTCCTGCTGGTTTTGCGCGTCCGTAAGGCCGTCGGAATACACCACCAGAATGTCTCCCTTGTAGAGATGGAGCGTGCGGGTTTGGTAAGAGGCGGAATCGACAATCCCCAGGACATAAGAATGAGCGTCCGAAACCAGCTCTTCGATCTTTCCCGTGGCGGAACGGAACAAATAGGCTGGATTATGTCCCGCGCTGATGAATTGCCCCATGCCCTGCGGGCTCAGGAGGAAGAGAAAGAGCGTAACGAACTGGAAGGGAAGAGATTTTTCGCAAAGGAGCTGGTTAACCCGGTTCAAGACCTCCTGCGGTTGAGTCCTTGAGCGAAATTCCATGCTGAGAGCGCCCAGCACCATCGAACTTAACAGGGCTGCGGGCATCCCCTTGCCGGAGACATCTGCCAGAACCCCCACCCACTCCCCTGAACTCAGTTGCAGGAAATCGTAGAAATCCCCTCCCACATAGCGTGTGGGATTGTTGAAAGCATGGATGCGAAAATTCTCAAACTGGGGCAGGAAACGGGGGAGCAGGCTTTCCTGAGTTTTCTGCGCCAAGGCTAATTCCTGCTCGCTCTTCTTTCGCTCCTCCAGGGTTTTAAGACGAATCACCTCGCGGCTGGCCTCCAGTTCCCGTACCGTCTCCTCCAGCACTTTGCTGTACTTCCTCGTTTCCAGGTGCAACAGGCGCACTTCCAGCATGTTGTGAACGCGCGCCAGCACCTCGGCCAGCTCAAACGGCTTGCTAATGAAATCCTTCGCGCCGGCCTGGAGCGCGCGCAGCTTGTGACCCGGTTGAGCGGTGATAACAAGCACCGGAAGGTAGCCGTCCGGTTCAATTTCCTTGAGCCCCTCCATCACCTGGAATCCATCCATGCCGGGCATCAGGAGATCGAGCAGGATCAAGTCGTAGCGGTTCTTGAGGTGAAGCTCGCAGACCTCAAGCGGGTCCATCGTTGATGCGACGGAAGTATAGCCGGCGGAGGCCAGCATTCGCGCGAGCAGCTGAACATTAGCTTCCAGATCGTCAACGATCAGGACGCTGGCGTTGAGGATGGCGGCTGAATTGACCATAACAATCGTCCTCCCCTACGTAACCTGGCTGCCCCCGTTTTGCGTATCTTCCAGCGCCACATCCAGCGCCTCTATGAACTCATTGACCTTGATGGGCTTGGTTATATAGCGGAAGAATCCCGCCTTCAGGCCTCTCTCGATGTCAAGTGGCATTGCATTTGCACTGATGGCAAGCATCGGGATGTGCGCCGTGGCCGGGTCTGAGCGCAGGATTTTCAGGGCTTCGAAGCCGTTGATGTCAGGCAGATTGATGTCCATCAAGATCACATCCGGCTGGGATAGGCGCGCAATCTCGATGCCGCTATTCCCGTTCACAGCGGTCAGCAGGCGAATAGCGGGGTGGCGCGCGATGATTTGCTCGACCAGTTTCAGGTTCGCCGGGTTGTCCTCTACATAGAGCAGGGTGTGTAGCCGCGCTCCGCGAGGCATATGCGGTTGAACCAATGCCGCTGCGTCGCCTCCTTCCAAGGAAAGGTGTGGCTCGGCAACCGAGATGAGTTCGAACCAGAACACGCTTCCCGCCCCGACGGTGCTTTCCACGCCGATTACGCCCCCCATCAGTTCGACCAGTCGCTTGGCCACCACTAGGCCGATGCCTGTGCCTTCCTCGCCGCCAGCCTCCTGTCCGAGACGATTGAACGCCTGGAATAGCCGCGCCACCTGTTCCGGATACAGTCCCGCGCCGGTGTCCCTGATGCTCAGGCGAATGCGTCCCGGCGTGCTCTCGGTGCAGTCCACCTCGACCGTTCCCTGCTTGATGTTGTATTTGATCGCGTTGGAAAGCAGGTTGAGGAGAACCTGCTTCACCCGGGTCCGATCGGCCAGGACAAAATATGGTATGTCGAACTGGGGAAAGGTCACGCGGATGCCACGCTGTTGCGCCTGCGGTTCGATCATGCCCTGGCATTCGAGCACGACTTCGGCCAGCGACACCGGCTCCCGCGACAGCGGCACCTGCCTGGACTCGACCTTCGCGAGATCGAGGATTTCGTCGATCAACTTCAGCAGATGCCATCCCGCCTGAAGAATCTGGGCTATGCTTTCCTTCTGGGCGGGCGTTGGCGGCGGGGAATCGGACTCCATCAACTGGCCGAACCCGAGGATGGCATTAAGCGGGCTGCGCAGCTCATGGCTCATGCTGGAAAGGAAATCCGATTTGGCGAAGTTGGCCTTTTCCGCCACAGACCTGGCGCTCTCCAGCTCGACGTTCTTTTCCTGCAGCACCTTGTCCAGGCGTCTGCGCTCCGTGACGTCGCGCGCAGCGGCGAACACGCCCTGCAACTTCCTGTCCCGGTCGTAGAAGGTGGTCGCGTTGTAGGAGACCACGGTTTCCTTGCCGTCCCTGGCCCGCGCGGTGAGTTCGTAGTTGGTGACTTTCTTCTCGCTCAGCACCAGTTTGATACTCGTTTCGGCTTTCTCCGGATCGGTGAAGTAGCTCTTGAACGGAGCGCCAATTAATTCGTCGCGCGTGCAACCGGTGAGCGCCTCCATCTGTTTGTTGACGTCTGTAATGATGCCGGCCGGATCGGTAGTCATCAGCGCGTCGATGTTGGACTCGAACAGGGAGCGAGTGTAGAACTGATGGTCGCGCAGGCGCTGACCAAGCTGCTTCTGCTCTGCTTCGACCTGCTTGCGAGCGGTGTTGTCGGTGCCGATCAGCAGGTAGCCGATAATTGCGTTTTGAGCGTCGCGCAGGGCCGTGACGGACACGACCGCCGGGAAGCGGCTGCCATCCTTTCGGATGTAGGTCAGCTCGTAGATGTCCTCGATGCCGCGTGAGGCCTTGAAAACCAATGCCTCGAAGCCCGGAGTAATCGGGGTTCCGAGCTCGACGCTCAACGACTTGGCGCGCGCTATCAATTCCTGAGCATCGGAGATGTCGGCCGGCGTGATCTGGTTCATCACTTCGGCAGCCGTGTAGCCCAGCATCCGCTCGGCGCCGACGTTGAAGATCTGGATGACGCCCTTCGCGTCGGTGGCGATGCTCGAGAAGTTGGCGCTGTTGAAAATCGCGCTCTGCAGGGCCCCGGCCTTAAGCAGCGCCTCTTCCGCCTGCTTGCGCGCGGTGTTGTCGGTGCCGATCAGCAAATAGCCGATGATGGCGTCCTGCGCGTCGCGCAGCGCCGTGACCGATACGACTGCCGGGAAGCGGCTGCCATCTTTACGGATATAGGTCAGCTCATAAATGTCCTCGATGCCGCGCGAGGCCTTGAAAACCAATGCCTCGAAGCCCGGAGTAATCGGGGTTCCGAGCTCGACGCTCAACGACTTGGCGCGCGCTATCAATTCCTGAGGATCGGAGATGTCGGCCGGGGTGATCTTGTTCACCACTTCGGCAGCCGTGTAGCCCAGCATGCGCTCGGCGCCGACGTTGAAGATCTGGATGACGCCCTTCGCGTCGGTGGCGATGCTCGAGAAGTTGGCGCTGTTGAAGATCGCGTTCTGCAAGGCCCCCGCTTTTAGCAGAGCCTCTTTGCGTCGGACCTCGGTGACGACATCCAGCGTGCCGGCGGCGTCCTCGAAAATGGCAGAAACGTGGTTTTTCGCGGACATGTCCCAACCTCCTTCGAGCTCGTTAGCTGAGATTTCGATCTTCGAATCCCGTGCAGTTGAAGGTGTACGCTCCAAACCGACAAAACCATTGAAGAACATAGCAGGCCGATACTCGAGCTGTCTGTTCAAAAAGGACCACGTCGGCCACAGCCGCCGTCGCAGGGGGCCCGCGAAAACAATCAAATCAAAAGCGCGCAGCCCTAATTGGCAGGAGCCGCCGGGTTGGAGCGCGGCCGCAGCAGGAACAGCCGGGCTTGCACCGGCACGCCGCCGCTCACCTTGACCTGCAGCAGGGCTTCGAAGTCGGGCACCCGCTTGCGGCCACGCGCGCCCAGGCGCGAAAGCAGGTCGGCCAATTGGTCCTCGCGGCTGACGAATTCCGCGGCCGCCTGAACGCCGCAATTGAGGCCTGGGCGCTGGCGGTTTTCACAGCTTCTTTGCCTTGCCGCCCGTGGTACACTTCCGCGGTTCTCCGGATTGACCGCGCTGCGCGCCCGGAACTATAATTGCTCGTTTGGCTTCCTAATACGGGGTCCGCTTCGTGACCGGAGCCAAGAAGACCCAATCACAACCTGAGGAGTGGGAATGAAGAAACAGTTGTTTGCGTTTACGCTGGCCGCGGCCCTGACGGTCGCGACCGCGGGTTACGGCCAGGCGCCCTTCGTGCCGGCGCCGGCGCCTGCCGTCAAGATTGGCTTGATCAACATCCAGCGGGCCATCATCGAATCCAACGAGGGCCGCGTGGCCATCGAGCGGCTCCAGAAGCAGTTCGCGCCGCGCCAGACCGATCTGCAAACCAGGCAGGCCGAGATTGAGAAACTGCAGAGGCAACTGGCCGAGCAGGAAAAAACACTGAGCGACGAGGCGCGCGCCAACCTGGTTCGCCAGATTGATAACAAGACCAAGGACTTCAATCGCGCCAACGAGGACGCCACCAACGACGCGCAGCAGGCCGAGGCCCAGGCCGTCAACGAGATCGGCCAGAAGATGATGAAGGTGCTGGACGAATACGCCCGCAAGTACGGTTACCATGTGGTGTTCGACGTCGGTTCACCGCAAAGCCCCGTGCTGTGGGCCAGCGCCTCCGTGGATCTGACCGACGACATTATCAAGCTGTACAACTCCAGCGAGCCGGCTGCCGGCGCAGCCACGTCGGGCGCGGCTCCAGGAGCGGCGAAGCCCGCAGCTAAGCCCGCGGCTAAGCCCGCAGCGCCGACGGCGGCCCCGGCCACGCCCGCGGCGAAACCCGCGGCGCCGCCGGCCGCCAAGAAGCCCTGAGAACAAGGTGGCAGGTGGCAGGCGACAGTGCTGCTTGGCCCGCAACCTGCCACCTGCAACCTGTCACCTTTTCTGATTAGCGTGCGCCTTCTCGTCTTTCTGCTCACCCTCTTTCTGTCGCCTTGCCTCCGCGCCCAGGACGTGGATGCCTTGCTGGAAACCTATCTGGCGGGCTACTGGAAGGCGAACCCGGCGCGGGCCGCCACGCCCTCCGGCGTCCATGCCTACGACGGCCAGTTGGAGGATTCCACTCCGGCCGCGATTGACGTGGAAGTTCAGCGAAACCGGGCGGCCCTGGAAGCATTCCAGCGGCTCAATCCCGCCGGCCTGCCTGCCGGCCAGCGGGTGGACCGCGAGATGGTGATGGACCGCATCCGCCTGGCACTGCTCGACCTCCAGCAACTTCAGCGGTGGAAACGCGACCCCGGCTGGTACGTTTGCCTGCTCCAGGAGTCAGTTGCCGCGCTGGTGGGCCGGGAATTCGCGCCGGCCGAACGGCGGTACACGGCGCTGGCCACCCGGTTGAAGGGGTTTCCGAAGTTGCTGCAGCAGGCGCGCATGAATCTGGACCGGCCTCCGCTGCCGGCCACCCGCAAAGCCATGGGGCAGATTGCGCAAGTCGCGGATTGGATCGAGAAGCAGGTGCCGCAGGCGGCCGCCGAACAAGGGGCCAGCAAGAAACTCCGGAAGCGGGTCGCCCAGGAAGCGGCGCGGGCGGCCGGCAGCCTGCGGCAGTTCGGCGCATGGCTGGAGTCCAACCTGCTGCCCCGCTCCGTTGACGCGCCGTTGTTCCCTTCCCCGCCCGGCGCCCCGGCCGGCTCACTCTACCGCGAGTATTTCCGTTATTACCTGGGCGCCACACTGACAGCCGAGGAACTGCAGGCGGCCGCCGAGCGCGATGCGCTCGAGACCCGGGAGCGGATGCGCCAGGTGGCCGGGCAAATCAATTCCAGCCAATCCGTGCCTCAAGCGCTGGAAGAGATCGCGGCGGCGCGGCTGCCCCAGGATAAGCTGGCCGCGGCGTTCCGCGAGGCCTTCAGCGATGCCCGGCGCTTTGTGGAAGAGAAGGGCCTGGTCTCGCTGCCGGACCGCGATCGCCTCCGGGTCCTGACCGTTCCGGCTTATTCGCCGGCCGGCCCGGCGCGCCTCGAAGCTCCGGGCCCGTTCGAGCCCGACCTCCCGTGGTTCTACTACGTGCCGGCCCCGGAGTTGCTCGGGGTCGAGCAAGCCGAATTCCTGCTGCGTGACAGCAACCCGATTGCGATTTCGCTTCTGGCCGTGCGGGACGGGTACCCGGGCAAATACGTGCAGAGCGACGCCATGAGCCGGTCGTCCAACCTGGCGCGCAAGGTCTTCGCCAGCCGGGCCTTCACCGAGGGCTGGGCGCTGTATTGCGAGCAGATGGTTTTCGAGGAAGGCTT
>Ga0315280_10012619_pt1 | contig 10182 bp, 8 predicted proteins | sample YL17G06_40_MG_FD_203697 | JGI IMG/M metagenome (GOLD analysis project Ga0315280, IMG submission 203697) | Sediment microbial communities from Yellowstone Lake, YNP, Wyoming, USA - YL17G06_40 | ecosystem: Environmental > Aquatic > Freshwater > Lake > Sediment | place: USA: Wyoming | collected...
TAATCTGCCGCATTTTCACGATTCGCTTCTTGCGCTCTTCATCAGACATAGTCAACGCCTTGAATATACTGTCGCTGGTCTCTTCGCGGTCGTATGGATTAATCAGCACAGCATCGGTCAACTCCCTTGCTGCGCCTGTAAATTGACTTAAGACAAGCATTCCGGCTTCATCCGAACGGCTTGCCACAAATTCTTTGGCCACGAGGTTCATTCCATCGTGGAGGGAACTGACAATGCAGACATCTGCTATACGATAAAGCGCAACCGCCTCAATAGGAGATAGGTGTCGTCTGACTAAAATAATAGGGTGCCAGCCATCGGTAGAATGTTTCCAGTTTATCTGCTCAACCAGGGCGTTAATCTCATCGTTGAGCGCTTTATATTTGGGGATATGTATGCGGCTGACCGGACCCATCTGTAAAAAAACAATCTTCTCACTCAATTCAGGATGTTTCTCAAGGAGGCGGTCGATTGCCAATAACTTATCTGGCAAGCCTTTGGTATAGTCGATACGGTCAAGACCGACTAAAACCTTAAAACCGGAAAGTCCGAACTCTTCCATAAGGGCCTGTTGTGCTCTTGTGACATCCGGTGAATTTGAAAGCTCATTTATTCCCTCAAAATCCACGCTGATAGGATAAGGACGAATTAAGGTCTCATGCCCGCCGCGGACAACCGAGAAGCGTTCGCGGTCAATCTTGCTTTCTATCTCTCGGTCTATTACGTCCAAAAACTTGTTACAATGATTCTGAATATGAAATCCCAGGAGGTCATTTGCCAACAGCCCATCCAAGATTTCTTTTTTATGAGGACAAATCCGAAATGCCTCATGGCTGGGCCAGGGGACGTGCCAGAAGTGCGCTGTAATTAACCGATTGGGCGCCATCTCCTTTAAGAACTTCGGCAAAAGGCACAAATGATAGTCCTGTATCCAAACAAGTGCTTTTTTATCGCCTAATTCCTCAATGACCGCTTGGGCGAACTTTTGATTAACTTTCACATAGCAGTCCCAGTCTTCCTTTCTAAATATCGGTCGCTGGAAAGCCGTATGACACAGAGGCCATAATGCTTCGTTGGAATACCCATAGTAGTAGCCGTTCTCTTCATCTTTAGCGAGCCACACTCGCTTCAAAGTGTATGCGGGATTTTCCGGGGGAACCTTTACTTTACCCTGACTATCCGTAACTTTGTGGTCGGCATCTCCGCCGCCGTATGCCACCCAGATTCCGTTGCAGGCCTGCATAACAGGGTCAATCGCAGTAACAATTCCGCCTACTCCACGCTGACATTCAATCTTTCTTTTTTTGAATATATGGGCGTATGGCTGCCTGTTAGAGACCACAACAAGCAGGTAATCGCCCATCTTCTCCGTAATCAGCCGGTGTAAATCCTGTCTCGTCCACATAGCACGCCCTTTCCAAACAGATTTTGGCTCCTTTGAACTTCTAAAACAGACCGCCGGCAATCTTTGGCTCGACCTCTGCCCATTGCAGGCCGCCTATCGCCGCCTGCGCGATATTGGTGAGATGGTCCCCGATTTTCTCGACATTGTCAACCAAGTCGATAAATATCAGCCCCGTCTCAGGTGTGCTGACCCCTTCGGTCATCCGCTGGACATGACTGCGTCGGAAGTCAAGCTGCAATTGATTAAGCCGCTTTTCAATGACCAGAGCCGCCCTTGCCGCCTTTATGTCACCGGTCTCTAAGGCCGCTATAACATCGTCAAACATCTGTTCCGCCTCTTCTCTTAGTTTCTCCGCCTCAGCCATCGCAGGATTGCTGAATGAAAGCTTTTGCTCAATCTTTCGCTGGGCGATTTCAATGATATTGATGGCGTGGTCCCCAATACGCTCGAGGTCGTTAACGGCATGCAAAAAAACCGGCAGTCTGACGGATATTCCATCAGCTAATGGTTTACTCGACAATGCTGAAAGATACGATGTAATTTCAAACTGGAGCGAATCGATAACATCCTCTATCTCTCTGACCGAGTCAAGTTTCTTCCTGTCGTCCTCTATAATCCCATCGATTGCCTGCCTGAACGCCCTTTTTGCTGTTTTCGCCATATACACGATTTGACGCTTCGCCTGCTCAATTGCTATTTCCGGCGTGTCGAGAAGGTGTTTCTCCAGCACCACAGGCGGCATTGCTACCTCGCTGGGCCTTACCGGCACTAACCAGACCGCAACCTTGGCCAACACAGGCGATAACGGCAGGAATATACAGGAGTTAGCTATGTTAAAAAAGCTGTGAGCAACGGCAATAGACGCCGCTACGGTAGCGCCTCCGAGTTCCCAGGGACATACTGCAAGAACAAAACTGCTGTACCAGCCGGCATAAACAAATGGATAAGCAATGACAGAGCCAAAAACATTAAACACCGTATGCGCCCAGGCGGCACGTTTACCGTTCCGGTTTGCCTGCAGTGCTGCAAGCTGTGCAGTAATTGTCGTACCTATATTGGCCCCAAGAACAAACGGTATCGCCACATTAAGCGCCGCCATCCAGTTAGTGCCAAATGCCCCTCCCATCGCCAACAACTGCACAATCGCAATCGCTGCCGAACTACTTTGAAGAAGAATCGTCAGACCCATCCCAATCAAAAGGGCTAACAGCGGCCTACTGCCAACAATGATAAAAAGCTCCTGTACCCTTTGGCTTTTCTCTAATGGCCCAAATGCATCTTTCATAAAACCGATGCCCAAGAATAGTACCCCGAAGCCCAGCATTATCTCCCCGATGCTTTTCCATTTTCGCGTTCTGCCGCCGATGTAAAGAAGAAATCCTAAACCCACCGCGGGTAGCGCATACATCGTAACGTCAAGTGCGCCCAGTCCCGATATTGATACCAGCCACGCTGTTGCTGAGGTGCCTACATTTGCCCCGATAATCACCCCTATCGCCTGCTTGAGTGTAAGTAGCCCCGCATTAACAAGCCCGATGACTATTACGGTCGTAGCCCCGCTGGCTTGAATTATCGCTGTAACCCCTGCACCCACAAGGAAGCCAACAAAGGTCCTTTTTGTCATCGATTCGAGGATGCTTTTGAGTTTTTGACCTGCGGCTTTTTTAAGACCCTCCGACATCAGCACCATCCCGAACAAAAACAGCCCCAATCCTCCCACGGTTTTGAAAATCATATCTCTAAACATGATAATTCCTTACAGCAAAGATTATAAAAAATTACAGAGTTCAGAAAAAACGAATCTAAAACTTTATATTAGACTTATGTGATAAAAAGTTAGGAGAATTAAAAGCAAAAGAATAACAGCTCAGGTTTTATACACAATTTCTGTAACCTGATTTTTTTTACCGTACTCTTCAAGATGTTTTTTTACAATTGCTTCACAACTTTTATTTCTCAAAAGAACAAACATATCTTTTCTTCCCTTATCTTCGACATCATAGAATCCCTCTTTTACGATAAATATTATCTTTTTTCTACCGTATGGGATTAGTCCCAAAAACTTTTTTTGTTTTTCTTCTTTAACCATTAAATGGGGATAACCAGCAGGAGTATCCGTTGGAGTTCCAGAAGGAGGAAGTGCTCTTTCAATAGAAAGCTTTCCTTCATATAAGTGAGAATTTTCAAGTTCTTGAACCATTTTTTCAATTACACTTCTAAGTTCTCCGCTTTGGTCCTGACTTTGAATTGTTCTCATAGCCGTACTCCTCTCAACGCTATGCTCCGGCAATCGCACTGTAGTCCTATCTGTTTACAACCAGGTAATTCACGGCGTGTGCAAGAACCCATACTGCTGTCGAACTTATCAGAAGTATGGCAATGTACTTAATCCAATGGGCCATTGAGGCAGGCAGGCCTGTAGCAGTAAGCCCACCGCAGAGCTTTATGTCGAGATACCTCACGAAGGCGAGAACTGCTACCGTAACCCAGAAAACTACATCAGCGGTATGAAACATCCCGCCTTTATGCTGAAAAACAAATATGATTGAAATAAAAAGGATTGCGTTACCGAAAAACATCCAGAAGAGTCTCATTATGATGCCGAGTCCGCTGCCTTGTTTATCAGTGGTTTGGTCGTTTTGTATAGACATATTCCGTCTCCTAAAAAATCGCAAGGATCGATTAATTAGGTGGCGGCCCGACCACCCTGACATGCCTATGAGGTTGCTCCCAACCCCACACCCTTTAATTTATTTATTGTAATGGCATTGAGGACCGCTGTCAAAGTTTATTACAAAAAAAATCTAATCGGTGTCAAAGTTGTAGAAGGAGTGGCACCGGCTATGATTTTAACGCGGCAGCATCCCTAAGATGGCTTTCGAGTGTCAAGCACTTCCGGGCAAACTATACCGCCAGAGAGTATCATTTTGAGCGCATCCTCAATGGTCATAGCTATCTCAGCGACGTCGCTGGCAGGAACGATTACTAAGAAACTCGTGGTCAGGTTGGGTGTGGTGGGTATGAATACGGTATATAGCGTTTCACCAGCCGGGTTGTGGATATGGCCGGTTATAAAGCCGATGGTCTTAAAACCTGGCCGAGGAAACTCCACGAGAACGACCGACTTAAAGGCAGCACGGTTCGGCAACGATATGGCCTCAATGACCTGCTTGCTGGCCGCGTAAATCGTACGAACAAGGGGCACTTTCAGCACAAGCACCTCGCCCAAAGATATCAGCCGCCAGCCCAAAACGAACTGTCCTACTGCGCCCACAAGGTAAACCAGCAACAGCAGTATAGCAATTGACCAGAGGGATAAGCAGATACTGATATAACTTTGTGGCACCGACCTAATTAAGGAGCTCTCAGGGATAACAGACAGAAGCTTTTGCAATAACGGCCGTAAGAAGCCGACAACCCACCGAAACAACCAGTTCATCACAAGCAGCGTCACCCCGAAGGGCATAAGCAAGAGTGTTCCCGAAACTATCCGGTTGCGGACATCGCTTCTTATTTTTGCCCATACGCCTGCTTCTTTCGCCGTCATGGTTATTGCCCTCTTGCCGGTATTATGGCAGTGCACAACTATAATTCCATAGGATACGGAACGCAAGGGATATATCTTTATTTAATTCATTCCGTAGGCAATAACCTAATGGATTTGAAGCTTTAAGCGCCGTGTTAGGATGCCTATGACTATCGTTGAAGAATTGTAGCCAGATAGACAGCATAAAGCACAAGCAGCAATACTCCACGCCTTCGTTCGATAAAGCCGCGGCGAGTTGGCAAGGTGAAAACCACTGCCAAGAGCCCAAACACCAGAGCAATCGCCACTTTGCGCCAATCGACTGATATAGGGGAGATAATAATACATCATAATAAAGCTGGATTCCGATGTCAAATTTTATTTGGCAGTAATTCACCCCTTGATTTTATCAAAGTAATTTGTAATCATATTAAAAACTGTCGGGGGAAAATATCTCGAAGAAAAAGTGAAAAAGTTGCAATAGCCAATAGTGCAGAAAAACAGATATATTTTCGCCTGTCTGCTGGAATTGAGACAATGCCGGAACTAACAAACGAAACAGAGCTGTTTCGACTACACACGAGCTTACATTTATCAGAGTTAACCGGCTCAAAAGCATCAAATATAACTGAGTTACTGGAATTAATAAAAACGGTTTCCGGCTCCTGTATATATCAGCACACCCACCGCTTCCTCCAGCTGCATCAATATCTGTCGCCCGAACCTCCTAATGATTTTGCATACTGGGTTTCCAATATATTAGGCGAAACCGAACTTGGAGAAAAGCTTGCCAGCATTGATGTCGTTCACTTTTCGACTATACGCAGCTTGCGGGAAAACATTGTTGATACTATCGAAGAGCATCTAAAAAATAACCCTTTGACAAAGCTGAAATTTGCTCACACGGGCGCCGAGTTCCATTTTATGAAATCGGTAAGTTTTATCTTCCCCACAAACCACGTTGCACATGACTTGAGAGAATTAGCGGACATCTTAAAAAAAATAACAATCGACTCAATCTATTTTCATATGTTTGAGGCGCGCTTAAGGCTCGAGAAAGGAGATAATGACTTTTCAATATGGATACGAACGGCTACGGGTAATAAAGAATTGGCCGATAAGATTTCACGGCTTGACCCTTATACCTACACTATGGAAGATTTAAGAAAAAGACTTATTAACCTCATAGAAAGAAGCATACGTACCTAATATGGCCAGATTACACGATTATGTTCCCATTGTCGGCCAGCCCATCATAGATGACTTAAAGCTCGTTGCCGAGAAGCTGAAAGGGAAAATTGTCCAGCACATAAATTCCACCGCTGTAGGCGGCGGAGTCGCAGAGATATTAAATAGGATGGTCCCGCTCCTGACGGAATTAGGTGTTGATTCAAGGTGGGATGTTGTGAAGGGCGGCGAAGAATTCTTCTGGGTAACCAAAAAATTTCATAATGCCTTGCATGGAAAACATGAAGAAATAACGCAGCACGATTTCGATATCTTTATGGAAACCAGCCGGATAAGTATGGAACAGCTTGACACCTATGGCGATATCATTTTCGTGCATGACCCTCAGCCAATAGCTTTAGTAAATAAAAAATCCGCTAACAAGTGGATTTGGCGATGCCATATCGATATATCTAATCCTAATCAAATTGTCTGGGAATACTTGCGCAGTTTCATCGACAAATACGATGCTGCTGTATTCTCCGCCCCCAGCTTTTCACAGAATTTGCCGATTAGACAGTTTCTTATTCCTCCTTCTATTGACCCGTTAAGTGATAAAAATAAGGACTTGCCTCAGGAATTCATCAAATCCGTTTTGGAAAAATATGGTATTGTTGAAAATAAACCCATAATTACTCAGATATCCCGTTTCGACCGCCTCAAAGACCCGGCGGGCGTTATTGAAGTTTTTCGGGAAGTAAAACAACATATAGATTGTCAGCTTGTTTTAGCCGGGGGCACTGCGGCTGACGACCCCGAAGCCATTGAAGTTCTTGAGGAAGTCAGGGAAAAAGCACAGCACAACCCGGACATACACATCCTTTTAATGCCCCATAACGACTTAGAAGTGAATGCCTTGCAAAGAGGTTCAACCGTTATTATTCAGAAATCAATTAAAGAAGGATTTGGCTTAACTGTTGCCGAAGCTTTGTGGAAGGCAAAACCGGTAGTTGCCTCTGCCGTGGGTGGCATTCCTCTGCAGATCACTCACAAGTATTCAGGATTACTGTGTCATACCACTCAAGGTGCTGCCTTTGCCGTAAAGCAGCTTCTTAATGCGCCTGAATATGCCAAAAAATTGGGGGAGAATGGTCGCGAACATATACGAAACAACTTCTTATTGACCCGCCATCTTCGCGATTACATGCTGATGTTTCTTTCATTGTATCATACTGAAAGTGTAATCAATTTCAAATAGAAACGAAAACCTGCTTCGATTAGACAAAAAAAGTCCGTTCAATAAGTAATGCTGCGTGACTTTAGAAATACCTTTGAATGTATGCAAGAGGAAGATTCGGATGCTCCCTGAGGATGTCAGAATGCTAACTATTCCGCTATTTCCCTATTTACGGCCGGGCGAGCGGAAACCACGGAAAACTAAGAGGATTCGTCCAAAGGATACTCTTAACCTTTTAAGCTTGCTTAAAGAAATCAAAAAAAACGCGATAATCACTTTAGAAATATGTGGAAAACCCTGGTCGGTTGTGTCTGTGTATAGCCCATATAGCCAGGATGTCCACGTAATGCTAATCGAAGCAAGTCCGAATCGCTATCTCCCGGGACCGGAAAAGCTTCCAGAAAGGGAAGGTAGTTGTTTGATGCAGCTTTGGGCCGCAATCCTTGATTTTATTGCTGATAGACAGGTGAACGCCACCGTGCACGTCGGCTATAACTGGTCTCCAAGAGCTTGGGGACAAGAGGAGGAAAAAAACGGATTTCAGAGCATTCCAACCAAGTGGCATCCCCATCTATGGGGGTGGCCGCCATTTCATAACACTCCAGGGAAGAAACTAAAGTACTGTAAATGGGTTGATAGCGCATCGCTGCTGCCTGGAGAAAAAAGACTCCTGGGTAATAACAATTATGCCGAACCATTTGGACTGTTCATAAAGAATAAACTGAAGGAAACGTTCCCCCCAAACACCCCATTTCATAGGCTTTTCTCATATCGTAACTGGTCAATCAATAACTGCGGAATATATGCTTCGTTCACTACCTCCGTTCAGGAGATTCTGAGAACCCCAAAATTCTTCGGTCACGTCTTAAAACCTCTCGCTGCGCAACTTGACCATCTGACAAGGGATTTGACGGAAGCGCTAACCAAAATTAAATGTAAAGATATGGACAATATATTAGCCGAGACAGAAAAGGGACGACCAAAGAATTGGGAAAAACTGAGGGTTAGGCCGACCATGCAAACAGAAGCATACATCAGGAAGGCCTTCAAAGAAAAAGGATATCCAGAATCTCTGCGTGAAGCAATTTTGGAGCCGGTGCGGAACAGATGTAATGAAGCAGGAAATCATAACAACTGGTGGAGAAAGTGCTTTGGCTACGCACTGGTATTAGCAGGTCCCTCAAAGTGTAAGTCAGGGGAGATTAGGATAATGCCGGGGGTCTTTGTTGGCCCGGGAGGAGTAGTGGAGGCCCAGAGTATTGTTATCAGAAGACCGGAGGATAAACAGGTCTCCAACAGCGGAATCAGAGAAAAGAGCGAAGTTCTCTGGCAACTGGCGAAGAACTTGACAAACCTCGGCTTTCAGGAATATCAGAAAAGCCAGGCCAAATAAGTATGAATGACTCTGTCCAGGCCTTGCGAAGGTAACGAAAAACTACTTGGAATGGGAAGGGGACATCGACTGTAATTGTGCTAATTTTTTACATCCTGTTTGGTTTTGGGTTATCCGGTTTCGGGCTTTTTTCTGTCTTTTATGTAGTCCGCCCAAAGTGAATCAATTGTGTGTCCTGTTTCTTTCTCAAACCAGCTCTCATCTGTGTAGCTGCGTTTCCTTATGGCGGTATTGAGTTTGTTCACTATTCCGGGGCAGGCATCGGTTTCCAACCACAGGAAAAACCCACCCGCTACCTGATAGCTATCCTTATAGCCCTGGGGCTTCTCTGAGACCGGGAACCAATCCTGACTCTTGCCTTCATAAATCGCCCACCGCAGGTAATCAGCAATTCCTTCAACCAGCCAGCCGGAACCACTCCCCTTGTAATCCTGTATTACATGCACCAGTTCGTGGAAGACTAAGCCAATATCATCAGGATGCTTTTCTATCCAGCCGGAGGAGACCGTGATGCGTCCGCCGGAAGTTCCGGCGATGCCCCTGTTTGATTTACGTATTTTTAGCCAGACCTCCGTAGGCGGATTAAATCCCTTCGTTGGAATAAGATTTGCAATCCTCTGGTCCCATTCCTCGATGAGCACCTTCGCCGTCTTTCCCCATTCCACCAGCTTGGGTGAGTCATTAACATCATTAACATCGAGATTGACAACAACTTTCACCCCCATGCCTCGACTTGTCGAGGCAGAAACGGGGGCAGCCCCCACGTCTTCTTGTCGAAGACAAGAGTGGGGGCCAAAAGGAACGAGAAACAAAATTGTCAAAACAAGCTTCTTAGTCATAAATACTCCTATGGAAAAAACTCAAAATTCAAAATATAAAAATCAAAACTGTGGAACTCCTTAATTTTGATATTTGATTTTTGATATTTGATTTAGGCTTTGCGTGGGATGTCGTTCAGACGGTGCGGCGGTGGCGCAGGCGGTCCAGCGCTACAGCCACAACAATAATCAGGCCTGTGATAATCTCCTGCACCCAGTTTGGAAATTGCCTGTGCGTACACCAGGAAGCTATAACAGTCATAATCAGTGCGCCAACTATCGAGCCTAAAATTGAGCCTTCTCCGCCGCCAAGACTGCCTCCGCCGATAACCACTGCCGCTATAACATCCAACTCCAGCCCCTGAGCAACCGTAGGGTCGCCGACCGTCAACCGCGAAAACTGCAAAAGCCCACCCAGGCCGGCAAAGGCCCCGCCAAGGGTGTAAACGGTTATCTTCACTCGCTCCACCGCCACGCCGCAAAGCCGGGCGGTCTGCTCATTGGAGCCGATTGCAAATGCGTGCCGTCCCAGCCGCGTGTACCGCAGCAGGGCCACCATTACTATTGCCAATATGATAAGAAGCCACACCCCCGGCGGAAGTAACATCCAGCGATGTTCTTTCGGCAATGAAGCCA
>Ga0315280_10012620_pt1 | contig 10182 bp, 10 predicted proteins | sample YL17G06_40_MG_FD_203697 | JGI IMG/M metagenome (GOLD analysis project Ga0315280, IMG submission 203697) | Sediment microbial communities from Yellowstone Lake, YNP, Wyoming, USA - YL17G06_40 | ecosystem: Environmental > Aquatic > Freshwater > Lake > Sediment | place: USA: Wyoming | collected...
GAGTGATAGAGGTCGCCCGGCAACTCTGTTCAGCCCTCGATAGCGCGCATAGCCTGGGAATGATTCACAGGGACATCAAGCCGGACAATGTTCTCTTAGTTCGCCAACCGGATGACCGCGATTTGGTCAAAGTGCTCGACTTCGGCATCGCCAAGGTCAAGGAAAGTGCTAAGGAGCGCGGGAAGGAAATCAGCGGGATAACAATGACGAAGACCGGCTTTGTAGTCGGAACACCCCAATATATGTCTCCTGAACAGGCAATGGGAAAACCGGGAGACCAACTCGACGGGCGCTCTGACTTGTATTCAATGGGTGTCCTGATCTACGAAGCATTAACCGGGGAATTGCCCTTCCACGCCGATACTCCGCTGGGGTATCTCCTTCATCACGTTCACACCCTTCCCCCGTCACCGCTTGAGCGACGGCCCAATCTGGACCTAGCCGAGCCAATCGTTAAGATTGTCATGAAGGCCCTCGAAAAGGACCCTGCCGATCGCTTCCAGTCAGCACGGGAAATAATCTTGGCGCTGACGGCTGCCGCGGAAACCTTCGAAGAAGAAACCGTCATCAAAAAAGTCTATACAAGTCGAACGCAGAGACCTGATCTGAGCGCTGTCTCTCCTCGCGCTTCTCCACGAAACGGGGAAAGTCTCCAGGAGGAGCGCGCCCCCTCGTCTGTGGCGGTTGCAACACCTCCTCCGGGGGGGTCAACGCCGGAGGTGGACGCGGGCCAGAGGCCAGACGCCTCTTGGGAGACCAGAGAAGCAACTCACGGCGAAGGGGCAGCTCTTTTTTCTAGGGTTCGATTCGGACAGTTTCTTGAAGTTGCGAAGCAAAAAGGGGTTCAGTTGGGTGCGATCGTTCTCTTGGTTGCCATCTCTGCCGGGTTAGGGATCAAATGGTGGCATCGACCGAGACCGGTAGAAAGCCCGATATCCACACCTATGGCAGAGACTCGTGTCAGCCACCCAGCGCCTAAGACTACCCTAACCGCTGACCGTGGCACAGTAGAAAAAGGCGAATCCGTTACACTGAACTGGGAGTCTGAGAATGCTACCAAGCTGGACCTTCAGCCCGGGGTAGGTGCAGTCCAAGCCAAAGGTCAGACAACTGTGAGGCCGGAGGAGTCGACGACTTATACCCTGACCGCAACCGGTCCGGGAGGAAGGAAAACCGCTAGTGCCCTCGTGACCGTCATTACCCCACCTCCTCCCACGCGGCCAGCGCCTCCCACTAAACTCTCACCAGCGGATAAGGCAAAGCTAACGGATAACCTCGCCATCGCCGAGTTCCATATGAACCGGGCCAACTACGACGATGCCATCGAAGCGTACCAGGAGGCTCTGAAAATCGATGCTTCGAACCGGCAAGCGCGAGAGGGGCTTCGCAAGGCTCGCCAACTGCGGGAGACTCTGAAGAGCATAATCAAGTAACGAAATAGTCCTTGGCCCTGAGGAGGATCCAAAGCCATGAGGGCGACATTCCGAGTTACGTTAGTGGCCACCTGCATTATTCCTGCGCTTGTATGCGTCTATGGCGCCCCGCAGCGAAGCGCTAGCTCTATCAGCGAGGAAGACCTGATTAGACTGATAAGGACGGGGGCAAGCGCCAACGCTTTAGTTAACCTCGTGCAGAAGTACGGCATCAGCTTTCAGCCCGATGAGCCTACATTGGAGCGCCTGAAAAAGGAAGGTGCTCCCGACATCTTGCTGGAAACTATTCGGCATACATCCCTGCCTCCCCAGCCGAGAACTGCCGCAACCACCCCCCACGAAGAGACTGCCAAGATGCTAGAAGCTGCCCGACATCTGAAGCTAAGCCAGCTCAAGGCGCAGGACAAGGACTTTGATGGTGCTTTGGCTGAGCTTGCCGAGGCCGAGAAAATCAGACCGCAGTGGAGCGAAGCCTTCTATCAGCATGGTCTGGTTTTGGCGGAGCTTCACCGTTACGCCGAGGCCGCGAACGAGTGGAAAAAATACTTGAGCGTTGCAGGAGCCGAAGCCGACGTGAAGACAGTCCAGGACAAGATTGTAGAGTGGGAATACCAAGCCGATAAGGGTGAAAAAGCCCGACGGCTCACGGGCGAAGGCGCGCAAAATCTTAAGCACTTCGATGCCGAAGGAGCCATCGCTGCGTTTCAAGAACTGGTCAAGATTCAGCCTTCTCTGAAAAATCTCCTTCTCCTGGCGGAGGCCTTCTGGATGAAGAGGGACTATGAATCCCTTTCCAAAACCGCAACCCAGGCCTTAGCTCTCGATCAGAACTCCACCCAGGCCATTCTCTATCAAGGCGCGGTAGAGCTCGGGCAGCGAAGAACAGACAACGCCTTATCCACTGTTCAGCGAGGCCTTGCGCTGGACCCGAAGTCGGCTTTTGGCTACGAGCTTTATTGCGATGCTCTGCAAGTAAAAGGCGATTCGAAGAATGCCTGGCTTCAATGCGAGCAGGCCTTGCGGATCAACCCCAATTCGGGTTTTGCCCACAACCGGCTCGGGTGGATCCTATGGGGACGCAGAAATTACTCGGCGGCCTTAGAGGAGTTACGGAAAGCCATCCAAGCTGAGCCGGAAAACGCGTATTGGCAATCTGATTTGGCTTACGCGCTCGTTGGTCAGGGCGACCTTCAAGGTGCCCTTGTAGCGGCGCGCGAGGCGCTTCGCCTGAATTCAAAGTGCCCGTACTCGCATGACGCCATGGGCATGGTATTGGAAGCTCAGGGAAACGTTGAACAAGCCATTCTGGAGTTTAACGAGGCCATAAGGCTTGCCCCACTGGGTAGCTCTGGGTTTCTCGATCATCTAAACCGAGCAATGCGAAAAAGGAAGCCCGTGCGATGAAACCACAGACTTGGGGCCTTTGGCTTTCCCAACTGGCGCTCGCGACAGCGCTTTCTCGGGATGCGGCAGTGGGAAATCGTGTTGCCGACCGTGACCTCAGGGCCCGTGAGTGGTTGCGAGGTTAATTTCGGTTGCGGCCATGCTAGCCCCCACCCCGGGACGAGTCAATGCGCATGGTCACTGAACCAGTCGGCCCACGTCGAAACTATTTCTTTCCCACCCGCCTGGGGGCCGAGGGCGCAAGATCCATGTCCCTCCGCACATATACCCTTGCGAAAAACACTCCCACAAAGATTTGAACCCCCGGGCTTGGTCGTGGGGGCCTGCGGACCGCGGCGGTGGGAAACCTCCGCCCAGGATCGACCTTCCCGATAGATCGGGATAGGTCAGGGCGGCATTGTAGCGACGGGTCTCTTTTGGCTCGCCCTGCGCGTGGACCACAAGAATGTTCTGGAATCCCTTCCGCGCGATGGAGCTTCCGAGGTCAATCGCGACATCGCGCAGGGTTTCAAAGCGAACAGCGAAAGTTCCGATGTGATCAAACTCCATGGCTACATCGTTCGCACCGCCCTCACCCAGGGGCACCACCGGCACGAGCACGAAATCGTAGCCGGGATGCAGGGCGCGCAGACGCGCAATCATCGCGTCGCGGAGAGCCGTCGCCACAAAGTAGTCAGACCCCACCGGCAAGTGCGGGCCGTGCTCTTCCAGGTTTCCAAAGGTCAGGAAGAAGATAGACTTGGCGCGGTCGATCTGGTCGATGTCAGGATAGCTGAGTTCCTCCAGCTTCAAAACTCGGCCAGCCGTCCCGGGTCTGCCTCCCCCCTGAACCCCCAGTCCGACCGGGCTGGGCGGGACGAGCAGCAAGCAGACCGTGCCGAACCCTACCACAGTCAAGATCCATAGTTGAGCCACTCGCCGCATGGCACCTTCCTCCGGATTTCTATCCGCTCCGGTTGGTATGCACTGTCCTGGATTCAGCCGGAGGGATGCAAGTTCATCGCTTGAGGTCGACACCAACCGCCCTCGTCAGCCCTTCATTCAGTTATTGCTGTGCAACCCCAAAACTCTTGCGATTGTGACGACGAAATGGTTCCCCGGCCTTCCGGTGGCCGGAGCTGCAAGTGTGGCGGCTGCCGCAAACACACTTGAGCGCAGAAATCCGCGACGGTAGAGTCCAGACCTCGTTTCGCCTCCTCTGGAGACCAACTATTAATTCGCGGCCTTAAGGGGATTGTCAACCCCAAAGAAAGCCGGGTTCGGGTTCAAGGGATCAAGGTCAGTCAAAGCTCAGGAGTGGCTGCCGACCACCTTGACGGTATTGGCCGGGGCACACAGCATGCTCCGGCGGTCACGGCCGACGCCTCCGTTGGCCCGATTTCGCAGGGCGCGAATGCAAACTTCAGACACAGCGGACATCAACCTGTGATATATCTAATTTTGCCTTCGCACGATGCCAAGCTGGAGGATGAGAGAATTATGGGAAACAAATCAACGCTTGCACAAACCCATGGAAGTCTCCTCTTGCAAGGCAGCACCTATGCAGTCACCCTGTGGCTGGTGGTCACCCTGACGGTGCTGGCGGTGTTCGCCATCTCAGGCCAAAGCGCCTGGGCGCAGGACAAGTTTCGGCTGGAAACAACGGCCTTCAAACCGGGCGGTGACATCCCCGCGAGATACACCTGCGACAGTGCGGACGTCTCACCCGCACTCACCTGGAACGAACCTCCCCAGGGCACACAGAGCTTCGCCCTGATCGTCGACGACCCCGACGCGCCTTCCGGTACCTTCACCCACTGGCTGGTCTATGACTTGCCAAAGAATATGCGCAAACTTCCCGAGGCACTATCCGGAAATGACGAAATGCACGGCGGCGGCCGCCAGGGCACCAACGACTTCCCCGTGACCGGCTACGGCGGCCCCTGCCCACCGCCCGGCAGGCCTCATCGCTACTTCTTCAAGCTCTACGCGCTCGATGCAAAGTTGAACGTGAGGCCCGCAGCAACCCGAAGAGAGCTTGAGCAGGCCATGAAAGGCCACATCCTGGCGCAAGCAGAACTCATGGGAAAGTATCATCGGTAAAGAGCTCGGGGTTCGGGGCCAGGGAATCGGGTTGGGCTCGGGAGGCCTTACCCAGGCCGCTGTGGGGAATTGGCTCCCAACCAATACGAAGCATTGCTTGCCTGATAGCCCGGAATAGTTCAGACTGTTCATCTCCCCAGGGCCGCCGCGGCGGACTGCCCTGGTGTTTGCACCAGGTGTTAGTTCCTGAGTCCTCGCGGAAAGATTTATGTCCACTCGCAATCTGTTTCTCCCAATGAGAGAGGAACCATCCATGTCGAAATCGCAGTCCAACGCGCGAACTTTCAGCTCCCGCGCGCCGCTGGGAGCAACTCTTTGGGCCATGCTCGTCGGCCTCCTCCTGCCGCTGATGGCTGCGGCCCAAGGGGCCAAGAACCCGGACGCCCGGGCCGAGGAACGGCTCGCCTGGATGCGCGTACACGAAGGCGACTTGTGGAACGTCAATCACGAAGAGGGAAAATTTCTCCGCGACCTGGCGCGTAAGGTGAAGGCAAAGCGCGCGCTCGAGTTGGGCACCTCGAACGGCTATTCGAGCATCTGGATTGCCCTGGGACTGTGCCAAGCCGGCGGCCAGCTGATCACGATGGAGATCGACCAGGGCCGCGCAAAGCTGGCCAGCGAGAATTTCCGCGCCGCGGGTGTGGATTCACTGATCACCCTGACCTTGGGCGACGCGCGGAAGGAAGTCCCAAAGCTTCAGGGGCCATTCGAATTTGTCTTTATCGACGCCTGGAAGCAGGACTACGTGAATTATCTGAAAATGGTATTGCCTATGGTCCCGCCGGGAGGTGTGATTGTGGCGCATAACGTGACGAACCTCCGGGAAGAACTGCTGGATTACATCCACGAAGTACAGACCAACCCTCAGCTCAAGACGACCATCGAGAATCCCGGTTCGGGGGGCTTCGCCGTGAGTTACAAACTACCCTCCAAGTAGAGGAACTGCTGCGGCTAGGAGCAGACTCTTCGGGCCTCGTGGTTAGATCCCATGTAGCGGAATCACCCTTGTAGGGGTTCCTCAAGATGCCCCGAAACTCGTTGCAACGAGCCGCTTGGGGCGGAATCTCAGGGAGTTCTCCTCCTCATTTCTTGCGCAGAATGGTTGACCCGGGGAAACCTTCTGTCGTAGTAGATTAGATTGCTTGTGAAGTAATTCTGGGGTTGTAAGGCTAGGAACTGGCACGCAAGGGCAAAGTCTTGGTTGCGGGCCGGCGGTGCGTCCGGTGGACACGCCGTCGGCGGTTCTTTGTCGTCGCCACTCCCCTACTTACAGGCCAATGACAGAAACCGGAGGAGAAACCACTCGTGAGTGAACAGCGACAAACCAACGCAGGTAACACCCAGGCTGCGTCTCAATATGTCCCAGCAACTGCGCGGGAGCAGGACGCGATTTATCAGAATGGAAAACGTGTCGCGACGGTTCTCAATGCCGAACTGGATTGGGAGGCCAAGGAGATCCGCTTCGGAGAGGTCTACGACAGCGATTTCTTGATGCTTCCCGACGAATGCGAGTTTCAGAAGTACAAGATCCTGATCCAGCGCATTGCTTACGCCACCAAGGTGGAGAAAAGCGCGGTGCACAAAGGCCGAACCTTGAGGGGCGTGGTGGCGGATATTCTGGGGTACCTGGAGCAATAAAGGTGGTCACGAGCCTCGGCGAGGCGCAGGGGCTTCCGGACGACTGAAACTACGAGGCGCTCCCAACCCTTGGCAAGAATCGCGCACTCCAGGTTGGTCGGTTGAACCACGATGCCGGATCACGATTCGTAGTAGGGAACCTGCTTCCATCGACTCGTTTTTCCACACACCTGGCAGCCGCGCACGAGTCCTCCATATCCCATGAGGGATTCGAGCAGCGGTTCATCGACGAAAAGCAATTCTCTCGTTCGGCACTCCGGACATTGCAGTAAGAGTCGCACAGAATCCCGATCCTTCGGCCCGAGCGGCGGCGAGCGCATGCCCCAAATATTGTGGGCCGGGTTCAGGCACTCCACACCCCAAAAAGTGCGGGAGGGTTCTGTCTCCGAGGATTTGCACACCACACGGAAGACCGCCTCTTCCTGGGTCCGCCGGCAAAGGATGCGGATCTCTTGTTCGGGAACGAGCTGGTGGCCTAAACGGATTTTCGCCCCGTGCGCGCTCACCACCAGAGTTGTCGCGTCCTCAACAAAATCTTTCCCCTTGAAGTCGATTCCGAACACGCGGATGGGTAATTGAAGTGCCAGCCGTGGGGAGCGTCTTGGCGGGCGGCGTGCCATAAGGAATCTCCCAGGTTACTCTGTAAGCTCCAAGTGGGTGTGCTGGAGGGTAGGATTTACGCCTCTCCGTGTAACTTCTACCGGGCAAGCGTGATCTGTGCTCAACGTTCGAGGAGATCAATTCACCGGCAAACTTGACCTGGAAAACCCATTCCCAAACAGGACCAGAGCATCCGTAATGTCATCCAGGAGCGCGCGTGCGTCTTCAACCCCTGCGCCGGCCGCAACTATAACGCTATGTGCGCATTCCATGCACAGGCAGTAACCCCGACCTTCCATGATCTCGCCGGGCCGGCAAACGGCGCACGGCCAGTCCTCTCTCGTATGAACCAGTAGACCTCCGGGCGACATCACGTAGTCCATGGTGGACCTGCAGCCTTCCCCCCTGGAGCAGCAATTGGCTGGCCACCGGAGAATATCGGAAAATTCCCGGGAAGCTTGAGCAGGAGGGTTAGTTCATGAAGGAGTAGTCGGGACGAACCATTCCACTGGCGCCCGCCCATCGGGCGTCACACTCGATGTCGCCATCCGATTGGACAGAAGCGTCGCGCCACTACCCCTTGAGGGGCGGACGTTCGCGATGCCAGGAAGTCGCGGCCTGAAACGCGCGACCCACCTCAAGGACGGTTTTCTCGTCAAAGGCTTTGCCGACAATTTGCAAACCAGCGGGGAGGTGGTCGCGGCCGAATCCGCAGGGCACGGAGAGCGCGGGTAACCCCGCCAGGTTTCCCGCCGCTTCAATTTCACCCCCGCCCTTGAAGACCTCGTCCAGGTTCGCCTCAATCGGCGGCGCCACGATCAACAAGCTGGGCGCCACCAGCACCTCAGATTGCCCAAACAGGTTCGCCAGGGCGTTCTGGATCAGCGCGCGGATGCGGAGGCACTTCAGGTAGTCGGCAGCGGAGATAAGGCGCGCGGCGTACAATCCCACCCTGCCTTCCGGGTCGACGATCTCTTCGGTGTGGCCGGCGCGGATAAGCTCCTCGAAGGCCGCCGCCGCTTCGGCGGCAACAATGGTGCCGGCAACGGCATCATAAGGGAATTCTGGCAGCTTGACTTGTTCCAGCTTTGCGCCGAGCGACCGCAGGGTGTCCAGCGCCTGGTTATAAGCCTGCTCGACTTCCGGCTCGCCGAATTGGGCGAAGTCCTCGCGAATGAAACCGATTTCCCGGCCTCGCAGACTCGGCTTGGACGCGCGCGTTGGCGCCACAAACGGTTCTCCGGCGCTCGTGGGGTCCGCCGGATCCAATCCGGAGATTGCTGCCAGCACCAGCGCGCAGTCCTCCACCGAACGCGCCAGGGGGCCGAGCTTGTCCATGCTCCAAGAGAGCGCCATGGCGCCGTGCCGGCTGGCGCGCCCGTAAGTCGGACGCAGGCCACTCACGCCGCAAAGACCCGCCGGAGTCACGATAGATCCCCAAGTATCCGAGCCGATCGCAAACCCTACAAGCCCCGCAGCCACCGCGGCGCCCGAGCCGCTCGAAGAACCTCCCGCCCAGCGGCCCGTGTTCCAAGGGTTAAGCCCTGGACCGGTGAGCGAGGCGCTGGCATAGCGGTAACCCGCTCCCCCGGCCAGCTCCACCATGGCGAGCTTGGCCACCAGGACGGCGCCTGCCTCGCGCAGCCGCTTGATGATGGTGGCATCATCACCCGGAACCTGCTGCGCATAGGCGCGGCAACCCCAGGTGGTCTTGATGCCTTTCGTGGCCAGCAGGTCCTTCGCCCCATAGGGAATTCCGTGCAGGGGTCCGCACGGGTGGCCGGCGGCCAGTTCCTGATCCGCTTGCCGCGCCTGCTCCAGGGCCAAGTCGCTGGTCACCGTCACCACCGCATTCAATTGGGGTCCGAGACGACTCAAGCGGTCGAGATAAGCCGCCGTCAGTTGGACGGAAGTGAATTTCTTGGCGCGAAGGTCGCGCCCCAACTCACGCACCGTGGAATAGAGAACGTCTGCGCTCAACATGCCTTCACCGGGAGTTGGAAACCTTAGCAAGCCGGAGATCTCAAGACGCCGTCCCACCTCGGGACGGCTGGATGTCGCTGCCGCTATTTTGCGCGGAATATGAACGCCGGCTCGACGTCAGCCGGGAGTCGGAAGTCCCGGACTTTGGCCAAGCCCTTGCCACTTTCTTGAATTTCCTTCTTCAGGTCCGCCAACTCGGGCTCTGACCAGCGAACCGCCGAGCCCTCGGCTGCCAATTTCACCAACACGTCCACGTCCAGGGCGTCCGGCCGAGGACGGGCCGTTGCCCCTGGCCCCAGAGCCGCAGCGGCCACGCCGAAACCGACGATCTTGGCAAAGTCGCGTCGGGACTTCTCTCTGGTCTTTCCGTTCCGATTCCTGTTCATAAGACTGTTCCTTCTAAAGGCCCGTGTCCGCGCGCATGATAAAGAAAGGCCGGCCCAGGCGCAACTCCCTCGCGCGAAGCCAGTCTTGCGGGGCACGCTTCCCCATTTGACGTGGCGGCTCTCCCTATTGTGGTGGCGGACTCCGGAGGTATGAGGATAGGTTTCCCTGCTGCCTTGGCGAGTTTCGAATTTCGAGCTTCGATCCCGGAGTTTCGATGGAGGGTGGAAGGAAGACGACGCAAACCGGTTGACTATCCGAAGATGTAACGGCGAATCGCTTCCCGATCTTCTGTCGCCACGTCGGCAAACTGAACCCCGACGCGGTCAGGGGATTCTGCGCGGACGATGCGGCCACGCAGCTTGCGCAATTCCGGGATGTCGGGCAGCATAAACTCCATATCCAATTCCTGGCCGACCTCCAGCCCGCCCGAGGCATCCAGCAAGATCCCGTTTTCACCGATGTTCAAACTGGAGGCTTTGAACTGTTTCCCTCCCGCTCGGCAGGTCACCACGGTGTGGAAGGGCAAGCGGGTATGACTCCTTCTCTCTCGCACCATGGCGCCGCGCACGGCGTTCAGCAGCCGGAGCAAACGGTCCTGAGTGAAGGGCTTGCCCAGGAACAAGGAAATGCCCGCCTTGAAGCCCGCGCGCATCGT
>Ga0315280_10012621_pt1 | contig 10182 bp, 15 predicted proteins | sample YL17G06_40_MG_FD_203697 | JGI IMG/M metagenome (GOLD analysis project Ga0315280, IMG submission 203697) | Sediment microbial communities from Yellowstone Lake, YNP, Wyoming, USA - YL17G06_40 | ecosystem: Environmental > Aquatic > Freshwater > Lake > Sediment | place: USA: Wyoming | collected...
AAACAGACCCCCTGTTCGAGCCTGTTTTGAATATCGTACCGTTGCATCTCTTTGCGTATTACATATCTGTCTTGAAGGGAATAGACCCCGACAAGCCGAGAAATCTGGCGAAGAGCGTGACTGTGGAGTGAATGTAAGCAACTAATTGGTAGACGTAATAATTGAGATAATAAAATAGGTATTATGGCACTTTTTAAAATCAATAACGAGGGTACTGTTTCAAAGATATCTGATCTATCAAGCGTTGATATTTCAAATTTGTCAATGAGTTATATTGATATAGAACAAGATCTACAAAAATTATTTGAGGATAATCTATTGACTATACTCGGAGCACACTTTTTACAATCTGAATATTATATAACATCCAGAAGCAAAAGAATTGATACTCTTGGAATTGATGAAAAGGATTGTTTGGTAATTATTGAATACAAACCACATCGGGATGGTGGGATGATTACTCAGGGTTTGTTTTATTTAAATAAGTTATTAAATTGTCCGCCAGATAAGAAAGCAGAAATTAAGAATTATGCCAAAAACATAACAGTCGGTATTAATTGGTCCTATCCCAGACTAATATGTGTCGCTGGAAGTTACGATAATGATTTTGGTAGTAAAAAGTTACCAGCGAATATAGACTGTATTACATACAGGATTTACAATGATGATATACTTCAGGTAGATGATGCAGAATTTGTAGGGCCTGAATATCGAGATGTTAAGACTAATGTAAACAAGATAAATGTTAACGAATTGTTTTTACGCCTAGAAGGTATGATTATGAATTTAAATAATTCAATCGTTCCAGAAAAAAGAAAAGGATATAGGGGTATCCCTGTAATCTCATATAGAGCGGCCAGTGCAGTTAATCCATTCTTAGATATTGTAAGAAAAGAATATTTTATAAGGATGTACTTAAAACCAAAATATGTAAAATTTGATGATCCCTACCGATTAGTCAGACGTAACGGTAAAGAGAATGTAATAAATATAATTGGGAAAAAAGTATTTAGGAAAATCACTGGATTTTACTTTAGAAAAAGCATTTGACCTGATTAAACAAGCTTACGATTACAACAAATAAGCTAAAATTTACAGATATACTATGATTTTATTTATATATAACGTAATACATATTATTTATCAACTAATAAATTTTGGTGATTAATATGTACAAATACATACTAAAACAAAAACTGGGACATTCTCCGACTTTGAACACCGTCATTATGGTGGAGAATACCCTGAAAAACATAGATGAGAGTGTTGTAACTGTTGCGGAACTTAAGAGAAAACTACCAAAGCAGGTAAATCACAACACCTTAAAAGTGATTCTTGAATATCTGGAAGATAGCAATAAAATAGCAGTAACCATGAAAGGGATTACTTGGATACATAACACAAATCCAAATCTGAGAAGGGCAATCGCAACGGGTTTTGAGTTATGAAAACAGTTAGGGTAGTATTCTCGCCAGATGCAGAGGAAGTTTATAAATATCTGAATGTACAGGCAGTAAAATCAAAGACCGAAAGGACCATTCTTAATGCGATACACAAAAAAGTAGAATTAATAAAAGCAAACCCACATTATGGTGACCCTATTGCCAAAAATTTAATTCCATGGGAATATAAAGCAAAATATGGAATAACGAACTTATTCAGAGTGGAACTGCCAAGTTTCTGGAGAATGTTATATACACTTACAGATGGAGAAACAGAAATAGAAATTATCGCTTTTGTTCTTGATGTTATTGACCATAAGGAATATGATAAAAAGTTCGGCTATACTAAAAAATAACTATTTCTTCATCAAATGTAACAAAATAGCCTTCTGTGCATGCAGTCTGTTTTCTGCCTGATCCCAGACAATGGAATTCTTTGAATCTATGACATCATCAGTAATTTCCTGTCCACGGTGGGCTGGAAGGCAGTGCATTATTTTAGGATTTTTCTTTGCAACTTTTAATAACTCACTATTGATTTGATATTCCTGAAATGCTTTTATTCTTTCCTTTGTTTCTTTTTCGTCGCCCATACTGACCCATACATCCGTATAGATGAAATCCGCATCCTTAACAGCAATTTTTGGATCTACCAGTACGTCTATCTTCGATCTTTTGAGTTTTTCTGTTTTCTTTATAAATTCGGCATTGGGTTTGAATCCATCTGGAGATGCTACTTTTAGATTTACTCCAGTCATCGCACACCCCAATATTAAAGAATTGCAAACATTATTGCCATCCCCAATATAAGCTAAATTAACTCTTTTGAGTTTACCGGCTTTTTCTTTTATTGTGAACAAATCTGAAATTATCTGGCAGGGATGCTCTATATCCGAGAGTCCGTTTATTATCGGAATTGTGGAATTTTCTGCTAGCTCAACTAGAGTGTTATGTGAATAAACTCTTGCCATTATGCCCTCTACATATCTGCTCAATACACGAGCGCTATCGGCAATGGTTTCACCTCTTCCTAATTGCATATCCTCTGGATTTAAAACAATCGAAAATCCGCCAAGTTCATACATCGCTACTTGAAAAGAAACTCTTGTCCTTGTGGAGGGCTTTTCAAAAATCATCGCCAGCGTTTTATTCTGTAGCTTTTTGTAGTACTTCTTAGGGCTAGCCTTAATTTTCTTTGTTTCATTCAGTATTGATTCCAGTTCATTTGCTCTCAAGTCAGATACTGACAATAAGTCTTTTGCCATTTGATTTTTATGATTTTAATCTATTGGCGTAAATAGTTAAATATACATAATCGGAAGTTGGGGGTAATTAAAATGGTTAAATCAATAAAAGGGACACGGACAGAAAAGAATTTATTGGCTGCTTTTACCGGTGAATCGCAGGCAAGGAACAGGTACACTTACTTTGCAAGCATTGCTCGAAAGGAGGGGTTTGAACAGATAGCTAACATATTTACTGAAACGGCCGATAATGAAAAAGAACATGCTAAGATATTTTTTAAGTATCTTGAAGGTGGAGATGTTGAGATTATGGCATCCTATCCTGCCGGAATGATAAAGGATACAAAAACCAATCTTGAAGCAGCAGCAGCTGGCGAAAATATGGAGTGGACAACGATTTATTCAGATTTTGCGAGAGTTGCCAAGGAGGAAGGCCTTTACGAAATAGCCCGCTCTTTTGAGGAGATTGCAAAAGTTGAGAAATTCCATGAGTCAAGATACAGAAAGCTTATTAACAACATTGCCGACAATGAAGTGTTCAAGAAAAAATCTCCTGTAAAGTGGCACTGCACTAACTGTGGTTATGTATTTGAAGGAACAGACGCTCCAAAAGAATGCCCTGCATGCAAACATCCGCAGGCATTTTATGAATTATTAGCTGAAAATTTTTGAATAGATAATATGGACATCATAAAAAAAACATATTATGACATAAAATCAATGAGAGTCAGGGGGGCTCTAAAGATAGCGACAACTGCGGCTAAGGCTATGCAGACTTTTATAGAGAATAGCAAAGAAAAAAATATCTCTAGATTAATATCAAAGATAAAAATTTCCGCCAGTATTTTAAAAAAATCAAGACCGACAGCAGTTTCTTTGCCAAATGCGATGAATTTTATTCTGTATTCTGCTGAGGAGCATAAAAATTTGGAGATAAGTAAATTCAAAAAAATAATGTCGTCTGAGATACAGAAATTTATTCAAAATCAAGAAAACGCGTTGGATTCTATAGCTAGAATTGGATCTAGGCTGATAAATAAGGAGGATACTGTCTTAACTCACTGCAATAGTGAGACCGCCATTGAAATTATAAAAGCAGCATGGGACAGGACAAAAAATATTGACGTCGTATGCACAGAGACAAGACCAAGATTCCAAGGTTATTTGAGTGCTAAGGAATTCAGAGCTCATGGAATTCCAACAACTTTGATAATAGATTCTGCCGCTCACTATATTATGAAAAAGCTTGAGGTCGATAAAGTCATAGTCGGAGCTGATGCTGTTTGTGTAAACGGTGATGTGATAAATAAAATTGGAACCTCTCAAATAGCAGTCTGTGCAGATGAGATGGACATTGATTTTATTGTGGCTGCAGAGTCGATAAAATTCTCTCCAGAGAGCATTGTAGGGAAGATATCCAGTATAGAAGAAAGAGATACCACTGAAATAACAAAATTAAGGGGCATAAAGATTCTAAATCCCGCCTTTGATATTACCGAAGCAAAGTATGTAGATATGATAATAACTGAGGATGGAATAATACCACCACAAGCGGCATATAATATACTAAAAGAAAAATTTGGATGGACACTTAAATAATGGAACTAAATGATCTTGTTAATAAAACCAGGGCAGCATTAGAGAGTAGAGATGCAATGATGCTCAGAGAGCTTTCTAGAGAATTTACTGACGAAGCTATTGTAAGCCAAGATGAGAATGTTATAAAATTAGCGATGATAACTTATGCTTTTAATAAAATTTTGTCAAAGGTGCACTTCAAAGCCAATGATGAACTTGTTGAAAAAGCACTTAAAAAACTAAGAGAAAATGACTTTAGTAGTATCTTATCATATATCGACGAGTTTGACAAAAAATTTGGATTCTTTGAAGGAACACTAGTGGGAAAAGCAAAGATAAAGATAGGATCCAGACTGTATTCACGAGGCATTTCTCTGTCAAGATCAGCTAACTTGGTAAATGCCAAGATTTCAGACATCCTTGATTATGTCGGAAATACAAAGATTCATGAAAAAGCAGTTGGAAGTTCCTTAAAAGAACGCTTGGAAACTGCCAGGAGATTGTTCAAATGAAACTTTTACTGAAAAGTTTCGAATATATAAACAACTACTTAATAGTAATATCCCTAAAATCAAAATGGCTGAACAATTTCGTGAAATAAAAGGAGCAGAAGGTCAAGTAATAATAAGAGTCAGGCTACCTCGAAGGGGACAGCTTTTAGGAGAGGTTGAACAACTCGTAGGAGATAGAAGAATGGTAGTGAAGTGCACCGATGGTCGTACTAGACTTTGCAGAATTCCTGGAAAAATCAGAAGAAGGATCTGGATAAAAGAAGGCAATATTGTATTGGTTGAGCCATGGACTGTACAGAGCAATGAGAGGGGAGACATTCTCTTTAGATATACTCTACAGCAAGCTGATTGGCTTGAGCGAAAAGGTTTTTTGAGCGGAATTAGCAACATCTGAAAAAAATTATTTCTAAAATAAAAATGCAGGACTATCTTGAAATATTTGATAAATTTGATTTGGAAAAACTTAAGGAACCAAGATTGGAAAAAGACCGCTCCTCTAGAAAAATCTGGGAGATGGTCTTTGACAAAGCTACACTACTGACTCTATATGAGTCAATGAGAAAAAAATACTTTGACCGCATGGAGTCCATTGTCGCAACTGGCAAGGAGTCTCATGTATTCTATGGGACAAGAGGAAAATCTGGAGTAGCGATAAAATTATACTATGTTGAAACTTCAAAGTTCAGAAATATGAGCAAATATATCAAAGGAGATTCAAGATTTAGAGTGGGTCATGACAAAAGAAAGCTAGTTTATACGTGGGCCCAAAAAGAATTCAGAAATTTGAGTATTATATACAAAAAAGTCAGATGTCCAAAACCAATAGGAGTTTTGAATAATATCCTTGTCATGGAATTCATCGGAAAAAAAGGAATTCCAGCCCCAAGACTAAAAGACCAAGACCCAAAAAGTCCAAAAAAATGTTTTAAGACTATAATAGATTCTATAAAAAAGATGTATGCGCTAAATTTGGTCCATGGCGATCTTTCTGAATATAATGTTCTTAGCTATAAGAATGAGCCAGTTATCATAGATATCTCACAAGGTGTTCTACTGAGTCATCCGCTAGCTGAAGAACTTTTGCAGAGGGATGTTGACAACATTGTCAGATACTTTAAAAGATTTGACATTGAGAAAAACAGTGAGGAAGTGCTGAAGTATGTGAAGGGATAATAAGTTATTAGTCGCTGCAGTAGAATGATTGAAATCATAAACGCAAAGGGCCATAAAAACATACGTGCTAAACATAAAACTACGTTGGAGATAACAAAGGAAAATCATCTTACACCGAGAGGAGATTGCATTGTTGGAATATCGGCTGACAAAGGAATGTTAGAGCTTTCTGATGAATTCAAAAAAAAGTTGAGAAACGAGAATTCTATTCTTGAAATTGAGATTGAATGTTGCGGCATAAAGGAAAAGATAATTGCATATGGAAATTCTAAACTTATTCTAGAACATCCTACCGACATGGTTGTCAGAAAGAGCGATTTTATATGTAACAGAACGTTGGCAGTAAAAGCGGACAAGGCGGCTTGCGATTTGGACAGAAAGTTGGTTGAAAATTTGAGAAATGGCAAGGATATAATCGTTAAATTAAGAATTAGATAAATATGACCGATATTGATAATCAGAAAAGGATAGAATTTATAGCAGAATGCGCAGAAAAAGCCTGCATTCTTGAAGTTTCTGCTCCAAAGCCTGGCAATGTGAACAGGGAGTATGATTTTAAGGACACTGCTTATGGGGATTTCATTTTAGGATCGCATGCTATAAAACCCGCTATAGCTGAAGCTGCTATTAATGGATTCAATGCTGGAATTGGAAAAATTTCATTCAAAGAAATTCGGATTGGAAATTATATAAAAAATGCTGTTATTAGAGTAAAAAAATCACATTCTGGTGGAAATACTCACTTAGGAATCTGCCTTCTGTTAGTGCCAATAGCTGCTGGAGCTGGTTTATGTATGGCCCAGAGAAAAGATTTTGGTCAACTTAGGGATAACATACAAAAAATTTTGATAGCAACAACAGTTGATGATTCGATTTCATTTTATGACGCTGTATTATTATCAAGTACTCATGGACTCAATAAAGAGAATGAGTTGGATGTTTCAGAGAGAGATTCAAAGAATAAGTTGAAAGAGCTTGACATGAATTTTTACCGCTTGATGAGATATTCTACAAAAAAGGATAGGATAGCACAGGAATTATACAATGGAATGCCGATAATCTTTGATATCGGAGTTCCAATGCTCAAAAAAATTTATGAGCGAGTTAATGATATAAATTCAGCGATAGTCCAGACGTATCTTGTAATTTTGTCAAGATATCCTGACACGCTGATAGGAAAGAAGGTTGGCTGGGACAAAGCAAAAGAAGTTTCACTTTATGCCGAGAAAGTTCTGGGTAGTGGAGGTATTTTGGCTGATGAGAACAAAGAAATTACGGAATTTGACCAATTTCTTAGAAGCGATGGGAATAAGTTAAATCCTGGAACAACCGCTGACATAATAACAGGTACTCTGATGATATCATTATTGCAAGGACTAAGAGTTTAAATCAAACTTTTCTTAAAAGTTTGTGATAAACAAAAACAATGACACATGAGACTGGATAGAAAATTAGAGTTAATATTAATACATTTACAACAATATCAAAGATTTTTATTAAAAGACTTCTACTGAGAAAAATCTCTCGATAAGTAGGTAGCATTGAAAATATCAGTGTCACTAAGATAATTGCCAATATTAATGCCAAAATTGTCTTTTCTTTTGTTGGTTTTATGAAATCACGTAGTGACATATCATTGAATTATTATTGGAAGACTAATAAGATTCCAACCTTGAAATAGAGATATACTCATTGAGTATATATTTGCACCTCCTGGTGTTGGATTGGTTATTGCTACAAGATTTCCACTGCCGTCAGGAAATCTTCCGATAGATATACCAGAGGGTATAGAACATGGACTTCCATCACACATACTTGAATATGAAACCTGATCAACCAGATCACCTGTGGAATTCCAGAGTAAAATTGTATCTACAGAGCTGTTAAGTACGAGTCCTGTTGTACTTTGATTGAACAGAGAGAAATTTCTTGATGATATTGTTCCACCAGTTATTGTATAGTTTTGTAATGTTGCTTCATGCCCCAAAACCCAGTTCGTGAGATTTGCTGTAGCTGTGCCATTGTTATAAAGTTCTATCCAAGAGGGGGAAGTAGGATAAACCTCATTTATTAGGACTTGAGTAACTGAAGGTATTGTAGTAGTTGTAGTAGTCGTCGTTGTGGTTGTTGTCGTCGTGCTAGTTGTTGTAGTAGTTGTGGTTGTAGTCGTCGTTGTGGTAGTTGTTGTAGTCGTCGTAGTAGTCGTAGTTGTCGTGGTAGTAGTCTGTTGTATCCCACAGCTGTATAGCCAGGTGTCGCTTCTCATGTTCCAGTCTGGATCGCCCCAGCCACCATGCATCATTATGCCATTTTGTGAGCTGTAATAGGATATCGCGTAGTCTATATTGCCGTTTGGGAAAGGAGGCGACACCGACACGTTGCCCCAGTTGCTTCCGTTCCAAGCCCACGTAGACGTTGGATACGTACTGAGGACGCTTTCTCCTCCGAAGAATATCGAAGTCTTGCAGACGGGATCATACGCCATGGCGATGCAGTTTACTCCTGGAGATGGCGTGGTCGTGGGGCTTTTTTTAGTCCAACTACTTCCGTTGAACGTCCAAGTTTCCATGTTGTCGCCTGTTATGACGACCATAACACCCCGCTCCTCGTCGAAGGCCATGCCGCCGAGAGAGGCGTTGGTTGGCTGTGTTCCGGAAACGTTGGTCCAGTGGCTTCCGTTCCAAAGCCATGTCTCAGTAGCTGCTCCACCCCACGCGTTCGGGGACGCCACAAGAACAGTCACGTTCCGTACTGAATCGTAGGCGAGTAGCGCTCCATCCCCGCAGTTGACTGGGAGGTTTCCGGCATCTGTTTTGTTGGCCCAGTCTGTGCCGTTATATTCCCAAGTTTCTGGGCCGTTGTAGAGGACGACAACCCTCCTTTTTGAGTCGTAGGATAGCTCAGGGTCGTCGCCGTTTGAGGTCAAGTTCACCGGGTTAGACCAACTTCCATTGTAGAAGTATACTCCGTAGTTGCTTCCGAAGCCGCTTGGTTTTCCTACCAACACAATCCGCTGGTTGTGCGAGTCGTAGGCCATAGCATGGTGTGAGAGGCTCGGCGAGCCCGCGGCTGTTATATTAGTCCATGAGGCGTTTCCAGCACTTACAAATGTTGCTAATAAAAAAACAAGCAAAATTGTGAATATTATATTAAGTCTCGTGTTTGACATTTTTGCCCATAAGAATTTTACTACAATATAATATTGATTAATATTTATTAAATATTTATGCCCAATAGGGATTTTTTATGTATTTGTAAGCATTCAATGCCGCAAAAGCCCCCTCACCAACAGCTTCTGGAATTCTCAGCCATTTTCCTACAACATCGCCAGCTGCAAAGATTCCCTCAATATTAGTCCTTTGGTTTCCATCGACTATTATCTGATTCTTTTCATTAATGTTTATTCCAATCTTTTTAAGAAATTCAGTATTTGGAATTGTTCCTAGACTGAAAAGAATCACATCTGTATCAACTACAGATTCTTCATTAGTCTGATTATTAATGAGCTTGACTTTCCCAACTCTATCTTTACCGATTATCTCCTTAACCTCGCTATTAAAGATAATTTTCACACCACTGGACTTTAGGTCAGAGACATTTTTTTCAGATGCCCTGAAAGCATCCCTGCGATGTACTATTGTTGTATGCGCTCCATTTTTCTGCAGTGCTATTGCACTTTCTACTGCCGTGTCACCACCACCAACGACTGTTGCTTTTTTTCCTTTATACTTTGTTGGGTCTGATAACGTACAGATTGCCCCTTCAATATTCTCATTGCATATGCCCAATCTTCGCGGAACGCCAAGTCCAATTGCGAGTATTACCGACTTAGCAGAATATTCTCCCAGAGTTGTAATGACTTTTATTATGTTGCCCTCTCTTCTTATGTCTGTAACAGTCTCGTTTTCTTTTATTTCAAGTCCTTCTGCTTTGACATGCTCCACCATCTTCTGGGTTACCCGCATTCCAGTCATATTTTTAAAACCCAAGCAGTTGTCAACTACCTTCCAGGGATAATTCATCATTATAGCCCCACCAGCCGAGCCGGATTCAATGATGACTGACCTTAATTTAAAATAAGCTGCATTCAGAGCAGCAGAAAGTCCTGCAGGACCAGCTCCAACTATTATAAGGTCATATTCCATGTTTAATCTATTGAAAAAAGTATTTATAAAACAGTCAATATGTCGCTTAATGAAATAAAATCCGATTTAGATAAAGCAAGAGAATTTG
>Ga0315280_10012622_pt1 | contig 10181 bp, 8 predicted proteins | sample YL17G06_40_MG_FD_203697 | JGI IMG/M metagenome (GOLD analysis project Ga0315280, IMG submission 203697) | Sediment microbial communities from Yellowstone Lake, YNP, Wyoming, USA - YL17G06_40 | ecosystem: Environmental > Aquatic > Freshwater > Lake > Sediment | place: USA: Wyoming | collected...
CCAGGCACCATCTTCAGCTTCTTAGGACTTTCGGCAGGCAGACCATACGTAGGCAGTTTGGCGAAAGGGGGTCTTGACAAAGTTGGGGTAGCCATCTATACTCTAGTGGGGACGAAGCGTCTCCCAAGCAAGTTTACCAAGCTAGTAGAGCCGATATCATAATGAAAGGGGGGACGGGTATATAAGATTTTAAGATAACAAGACATAACATAGTTTGAAATCTTAGAAAGGAGAAGGAACAAGTGAAAAAGAAAGTGCTTTTTGGGGTGATAGCGGTAATATTGGTAGCATTAATAGTGCCCTTGATTACCGCTTGCCCCGCAGCCAAAGTAACCAAAGACAAAATCGTTGTTGGTATGTCAAGGTCTCTCTCCGGCCCAATAGCTATTATTGACGACTCGGCATTCAGACCAGTGTATGAGACCTGGGTTCCTGAGGTCAATGCTGCGGGCGGGGTATATCTGTCATCGCTTGGCAAGAAACTGCCCATAGAGTTAAAGATATACGATGATACGAGTGATGTGGGCACGATGACGAGGCTGACGGAAAAATTGATTCTAGAGGACAAGGTCGACTTTATATGGGGCGGCGGCGGCACCTCTTTTATCTTCGGTCAAGCCCCTATCGCCAATAAATATGGATATGTACTAATTACCACCGAGGGTGGTGCCACCACTCTCAGGGACTCGATGTATAGCCTACCCTATCTGTTCGTCAGCTTGAGTTTTTCCGACTGGTATGAGCTGCCGGTTTTTGCTGACATGCTTGCGGCAAAGGGTGCGAAGACGGCATATATAACCTACATCGCTGACCTCCACGGCATAGAGTACTCCGGCGTAGCCGGTAAAGAATTCGGCAGAGTGGGAATTAAAATACTTGGGGAAGTGAGCCTCCCGGCTGACCTTAAGGACTTTGCGCCCGTAATAACGGAGGCTCAGGCGTCTGGTGCCGATGTCTTTTGCTGTTTCGCCTATCCCGACCAGATCATGCCTGTTACTGGGACGGCAATGGCGCTTGGCTATAACCCAAAGGCCTTTATATGCGGACCTGGGGCCAACTTCGGCTTCTATCATACAGCGTTTGGTCCAGCAGTGGAAGGAGTATGTTGTTTTGCTACTGCTAACCGCAAAACGTCTACCGCGCTCAAAGATATGTACGATAAAGTGTATGCGGGCAAGCCGGAAGATGCCAATGACTGGTGGGGACATCCATACTATTGGGCGGCACTGGACATGTGGAAGGCGGCTGTGGAGAAGGTTGGAAGCACTGACCAGAAAAAGCTAAGGGATACACTTGCTACCACGAAGCTTGATACGGTCCTGGGACCGACCTGGTTTACCATGTTCGGTGATGGCGGTGGACTTCTGGCCAAGGAATGCCATCCCGGAGAGATTGGCCAGTGGATAAACGGGGCTTGTGAAATCGTAGGAGGCAATATTACTACCGCACCATTTGTATACCCCAAGCCAGCGTGGCCAGCTCCACCAAAGTAGACATTAAGATTAGGAGTTTAGCGGTAATAGTAAGCAGGCTGTCTAGGAAGACCTATTTGCGAGGGTGATAGCCGCTCGCAGTATCTTGTGTCTTTTTGGGCAGCCTGCAAAGTATTGATTGTCAAAGATAGGAAGCTATCATTATGGTTGTGACAATCCTGAACATAGTGATTGGCGGTTTGCTGATGGGCGGTATCTATGCCCTGATTGCTATGGGCTTGAGCCTGCAGTATGGTGTTGCCCGGGTGCTGAACATATCTCATGGCGAATTTATTATGCTCGGCGCTTTCATCATCTGGGCGCTGTATTCAGCCTTTGGGATTAACCCGCTGGTTTCCCTGGCTATTGGCGGTCCTCTTATATTCATAATTGGTTTTCTACTTTACCGGACTTTGTTCACCCGCCTTAGAATCTCGTCACCATCGCAGGCTGCCTTTGAGGGCAGCTCCATGTTAGCCACTTTTGGTCTCCTCTTCATCATCCAAAATATAGCCTTAGCAATATGGGGTGGTGGGATGAGGGGGTACTCTTATTTAAACTTTGGGGTCCATTTTGGGGGAACGGTATTCGCTGCCAATCGCCTGGCAGCCCTTGTGTTTGCTGTAGTCATAGGTTTAGCCTTCTATATCTTTTTAGCCCGTACCCGCATGGGAAAAGCGATTCGGGCAGCGGCTCAAGACCCGGCGGCCGCTGGACTCATGGGGGTAAACATTAATCTGGTGCTGGCTTTGTGCTTTGGCTTTGGTGCTTTAATGGCTGGTTTTGCCGGCGCACTTGTAAGCATGTGCTACCCTATTTACGCAACTATGGGTCTGGAATATACCATAATCGCCCTCATCGTGATTGTCTTGGGCGGTCTGGGCAGTATCCCCGGCAGTTTTATCGGGGGTTTTATACTTGGTCTTATTGGCAGCATAGTGAGTAGCTGGCAGCCCGCTTTAGCAATGGCTGCTTATTATGTGCTCTTCATGCTCATGCTCATAGTGAAACCGACAGGTATTATGGGGAAGTAGAGAAATGGATAGTACCACGTTTACACCTAAAAAGTTATTGGCACCGGGGATATCTCTTTTAATCTTAGTCCTGTTAGCTGCTTTCCCCCTCTATGGCTCGTCTTATAATGTCGTACTACTGGCCGCCATCTTGATGTATATCGTCCTTACGGTGAGCTGGACTATGTTTTCCGGTCCTACCGGTTACATGTCACTGGCGCCGGCGGCATTTTTTGGGGTCGGCATATATACCGCAGCCATACTGGGGAAGGCATTACCCCTGCTTGCTGTTGTCGCTGCCGGTGGTCTAGTCAGCTTCATACTTGCCCTTCTCGTTGGCACCGTAACCCTGAGGCTGAGGGGCGTATATTTTGCTATCTTCACTTTCGGACTCGTTGTGCTCATCAAGGAGCTTCTCCTGTTCTGGGAGATTGTTGTAACAAAAACGCGTGGCCGATTCGTTGTCCTAGAGAGTAACACCACTATTTATTACGTCATGCTTGGCATTTTTGTGGCGTTAATGCTTACCGCCTACTTTATTAGACGCTCTAAATTTGGGTTAGCCCTGCAAAGTATCGGAGAAAATGAGGAGGCGGCGGCTCACACCGGCGTTAATGTAACCTTGGTGAAGATTATCACCTTTGCCATCAGCGCTATTTTCATGGGGGCAACCGGGGCAATCATGGCGACAAGATGGACATATGTTGACCCGTACGTCGCCTTTAATCCTCTCTTCTCTTTTCTGCCAATTTTAATGGCTATCTTTGGCGGTATGGGACAGCTTTATGGTCCGGTAATAGGCGCGGCTATTTTTGCCTATACAGAAGAATTGCTACTAACCAAGTTCCCCTATTACTACATGCTCACTTTTGGTATTATATTAGTGGTCGTTATTTTATATCTGCCCAATGGACTTGTGGGACTGATACCAAGGTTGTGGAGACGAAGTTCGGGAGGTCAACATGCGAGTACTTGAAGGTGAAAAGGTAACTAAGTATTTTGGCGGGTTGGCCGCATTATCAAAGGTTGACTTTAAGGTGGAGCGGGGTGAAATCGTGGGTCTGATTGGTCCTAACGGAGCCGGTAAAACAACGCTGTTTAATTTAATATCGGGAGCTCTTCCTCTTAAATCAGGGGTAATAAATTTTAAAGGCGAAAAGATTTCTGGCTTAAAGCCGCATCAAATCTGTAGAAAGGGAGTGGCGAGGACTTTTCAATCAGTCAAAGTCTTCGGCAATATGCCAGTTTTTCAGAATGTATTGCTGGGCTCGTTGTTCGGGACGCCAACCGCTATGTCATCGGCGGATGCCACCAAGGAAACCACGAAGTTGGTGGAGTTTGTGGGGTTGTCGGCAATAAGCACGGTACCGGTTAAAGACTTGACCCTGGGTAACCAGAAGCGAGTTGAGGTAGCCAGAGCCTTAGCCACCAAGCCAGAATTAATTCTGCTTGATGAGCTGATGGCGGGGTTAAACCCCACTGAGATGGCGGAGTCTATGGAGTTAGTAGCCACGATTCGGGGTAGGGGGGTTACCATCTTTATGATTGAGCATGTCATGAAGGCAATCATGAACGTGTGTGACCGAATTATGGTGCTCCATCACGGTGAGAAGATTGCCGAAGGAACGCCAAAGGAGATTGCCACCAGCAAAAAAGTTATTGAAGTATACTTGGGGGAGTAGGCTTATGTTGGAAATTAGCAAAATAGATACTTTTTATGCCAAGGCTCAGGCCTTGTGGGACGTTTCTTTAAAAATCAAGGAGGCAGAAATAGTTGCCTTGATTGGTGCCAACGGCGCTGGTAAAACTACATTGCTTAATACCATATCCGGTTTGCTATGTCCAGCTTCAGGTAGTGTGAAGTTCCTTGGCAAGAGGATAGATGGGCTGGCACCTAACGTCATTGTAGAAATGGGTCTTTCTCATGTGCCCGAGGGTAGAAGACTTTTTACTGACATGACGGTGCGTGAAAACCTGGAGATGGGTGCCTATCCTTACCATGCATGGAAGTGTAAGAAGGAAACGTTTAAGCAGGTTTATCAACTTTTTCCCATATTAAAAGAAAGAGAGGGGCAACAGGCCAGAACACTAAGCGGTGGTGAACGGCAAATGGTAGCTATGGGTCGGGGCTTAATGTCACGGCCAAAACTGTGCATGTTTGATGAACCATCGTATGGTCTGGCACCGACATTAGTCTTGGAAGTTTTCGAGGTCATAAAGTCTCTGCGTGAGCATGGGATTACTATCTTGCTGGTTGAGCAAGATGTCCGGCATACCCTGGAGATAGCTGACCGGGCATATGTTCTGGAAAATGGCCGAGTGGTCTTGGAAGGGACCGGTGGTAAGCTCCTCAAGAGTGAACATGTGAGGAAAGCCTATTTGGGACTGTAGCTTATATTTTGTGCTATAACTACTGGTGACGCACAAGGTGAGGAGGGGTTCGGGGAGTTGGCTTGTGCGTCATATTTTTTCAGGTGCTATGGTGCGTTTGAGCTTCTACGGCGGCATCAATGAAATTGGTGGCAACAAGATACTCCTCGAAGATAAAGAGCGGAGGCTACTACTTGATTTCGGCTTTCCCTACAAGAGACACAAGCTTTTCTATGAGGAGTACCTGAAGCCTCGCAGTGGTGCCGGGCTACTTGACCCTCTGACACTGGGCTTAATTCCCCCGCTAGAAGGGATTTACCGGGACGACCTGCAGATGCCAGGTCTCTGGCAACAGTTCCGCCATATCCCTTCCTATCGGAGGCTTGAGCAGGTTGACGGAGTACTGCTGTCCCATGCCCACCTTGACCATTCGGGACACATTTCTTTTCTGAGAGACGACATCCCGGTGTACGCAACCTCGGTGACAGCGTTTGTCATCAAGGCGATGCAAGACTCGGGGAAGACCGATTTTGACCAGCAGGTATGCTATTTCAGTCCTACCCTGAGGGAATGCCCCACCGGTTGGAAGCAGACAGCCTTCCTTACTAGCAACCTGCCCCGGCAGCAGAGGCAGTTCTGTATTGCCGATACAGAGCCGGAAACTCTCAGTCCGGATGCGCTCCGGTTCTGGAACCTGGGGTTCTGGGAGAAAGCGGCGAAGCAAAAGGACCTCTCCTCGCGCCCGATGACCAGCCACCGCGACTGTAGCTTTAATCTGCGTTGTTTTCCGGTGGACCATTCTATCCCCGGTGCCTGTGCCTGGGGTATTGAAACCGGCTCGGGCTGGGTGGTCTATAGCGGCGACCTGCGATTTCATGGTAAGCGCGCTGAGCTTAGCCAAAGGTTTATTGATAATGCAGTCTCCCTGCGTCCGAAGGCACTTATCCTGGAAGGCACTAATGTGGGGCGTGAGGCCAATGTTGCCGAGGGTGAGGTGTATGAAAATGGGCTGAAGGCTATCGCTGGCGCAAACGGCCTCGTTATTGCTGACTTTTCTCCTCGTGATGTAGACCGCTTGCTCACTTTTCTGCAGATTGCCAGGGATACGGGCAGGAAATTAGCCATACTGCCCAAGGACGCCTATCTATTAAAGACGATGCGTCTTCTGGAGCCAGAAACCCCAGACATTGCTCGGGAGGAGAGTATCGCTATTTACCAGGACACCATTGCCGGCAGATACCCGAACTTGTGGGTAAGAAATATCTGTCGGGAATATGAGGATAAGATTGTTCTGGCTGAGGATGTAGCTTCGGCGCAGGAGCAGTTTATCCTCTGCTTCAGCTTCTTTGACCTGAACGAGCTGCCGAGTATCCGCCCCAGGGCGGGCAGTCTCTACGTTTATAGCTCCAGCGAGCCTCACGATGAGGAGCAGGAGATTGACTTCCGCCGCCTGCATAAGTGGCTTGAGCACTTTGGGCTCAGGGGCGTTGGGCTTCCTGTAGAGATTAACGGCGAGTGGCAAATTCCTGATGGTGAGAAGGGGCTGCACGCCTCGGGTCATGCCTGTGGTGCCGATTTGCTGAGGGTTGCTCAGGAGATAAGGCCCCAGGTTCTCATTCCCGTCCATAGCGAACAACCAGGCTTCTTTGTTGAGCGCTTATCTGGTAGCAAGATAAGTGTTATTCTCCCCGCTATGGGTGGAACGCTTGAAATATGAGCTTGATTATTTGAGGATGTAGATAGCGCCGTTGGTGGCGTCCATCCTTACTTTCTGCCCCGATTTAATCCTTGAGGTGCCATATTGAGTATTAACGATGGTGGGCACACCATATTCCCGCCCGATGATGGCGGCATGGCACAGGGTTCCCCCGGTATCGGTGATTACGCCCCTGACCAGGCCGAAGACTGGTGTCCAGGTGGGGTTGATGCCGGGGCAGACCAGGATATCGCCCGGCTGTACCTTTTTAAGGTCCTCATACACCATCACCACGCGAGCTGTTCCCTCGGCTTCTCCTGAGCAACCGCAGATACCCCAGAGGTCTGCCTTTAGCTCCGGCTTCGGTTGGGGCATTTCTCCGACAACAAGTTTTAGGGCAATGACATCCCTGGAGGGTAATAGGTCCATTTCTATGGCTTCGTCTTTGCTGGCTCGGTCGGTGAAGAAGGGGGGCTTTGGCGTCTTTTGACCTTCTTCCCAGGCAGCCCGCCGCATTCTGGTTAACCAGCGCATGTCATACGCCTCAGGAACCATCAGCACCCGGTCAATTTCATCCGGCTTCATCATGAAGATGTCTTCGGGGGCATCAATCGTTCCTTTCTGGGCAAGCCTTCTCCCCATTGCCAGGTAGCCGCGGCGCATGAGCGCCTGCACGAAAAGCTCACAGTACAGGTTGTGCTCCTCGCTATATGAGCTTGCCTTACCTGCCAGCCGTATCATTTTCTCAAACAGGTCCTTTTCCTGCGGCGGCACCCGCTTGAGGAAGGCGGCTATGGCGGCTTCTCTCTTCCTGGCAATCTCGGCCCTGATAGCTTCCAGGTTGTAGCTTGCGCCCTTCATGATACTATCCTTCACCAGCCCTATGGGGGTGGCCGGGTCTTCCAGCCAGTACGGCTCGGTGAAGTCGTTGAAGCGCCTCATCCGCCACCCGCCGATCTCGTCGGTCTTCATGTAGTCCATGAATTCCTTGAACCATTCCTTGCCCTTTTCTGACTGCTGGAGCTTGGCGAGGATGGCTCGGGGGGAGTTTTGCTTAAAGATATTTTCCAGTTTCATCTCAATGGCAAGCTTGCCGAATTCCCACAGCTTCTTGTCCATCTGGTAGAGCTTGTTGTCAAAGCCTCGCATCATGTCCTGGAACTGGGGGTCCTGGTCCCTTATGCCGAAGCGCTCCTTGGTCATTGTCTCGAGCAGCAACCAGGCGTTATTTGAGGTATACATACCCAGGAAGTGGATTTCCCACATCCTCATGTAGGTGCGTCTCAAATCGCGGCTGTGATGGCACAGTTGAAGGTTGGTGGCATGGTCAACATCAAGCTCCTTGAGCTTGCTATAAAGGCTCAGGAGTTCCTTTTTGTGACCAGCCCACAGTCCGTCAAAGTTCTCAAGCCAGGGGCGCAGTGCCTGGCGGAATTTGACCTCACGTTCGGCAATCTCCCTGGGGTCTCTTACTATATGGAAGGCGCAATAGATGCTGCCGTCCAGGGTACGCAGTTCCCAGCCTTTGCAGGTGGGGATGCTCAGCTTGGTGCAGGCGACCTTAAACCCATGGCTGCAGTATTTCACCCAGTGCCAGGCGTAGAGGGGGGTCAGTGGCGGTACGCTGTGCGTTCCGTCAAAGAACCAGGAATGCATCTGGGGGAGGTCAATCTCTTCGATATAATCAGAACCTATGGTCTTATCCCAGATTTCAACCTTCGGCGGCTTTTTCTCTGGCATTTTCTCCTCATCTAGTTTTAGACTGGGTAGAACGGTGTCTATCAGGTCTGTAAAATCTTTTGGTAATCAGGTCAATCATACGGTCGGTAACCGATTCCACTTTTTTAGCTGCCACCTCTGCCGGGCGAGTCTGGAGGATAAATATATTATTGGGTAGAGAGGATTCAGAATCAATAGCCCATTCCACATCCTGCGGCTTACCCAGGCGCTCCTCGAGGGACATGGCCAGTTTGGCTATGGCTACTATCTCATCATTGCTCAGGCAAGATGCTGACTGCTTCTTCAGCGGCACCTCGTCCCAGTCAACCCCTCTTTCCCTGTTTATTACCTGTTTTGCCTTTTTACCAATATAGGTGTCTAGTATAGCGAAGGTCTTTTTATCCACCACGAACCGGTCCACACTCTCCGCCCCGCTGACCACCCCTTCCCCCAGCCCCCAGTTGGCGTCAATCACTATCCTGGAGGTGTCAGCGGTGACCGGGTCCACGGTGAAGGCGATGCCGGCGGAGCGGGCATTTACCATCTTGGTGACAGCAACACCGAGTTCGTCCCCCATGATGGGGATATCTTTATTAACCCGGAAGGCGATAGCCCGGGCAGTATAGGCGCTTGACCATACTTTTTTCACCTTGTCCAGCACATCTTCAATGCCGATAACGTTGAGGTAGGTTTCAAACATGCCCGGTCGGCTCTCTGTCCCCGCTGACCGCACCGAGACGGCGACATCGGGGACTCCCGCCTTTTTGCCCAGCTCTTCGTAATGCGAGCCTACCATTTTTCTTATGCTCTCCGGAATCTCTTTGCCTTCAATCATGCCCCGGATGTCCTGGCTCACCTTGTCAAAGACGGCAATGTTCTGGCCTTTGAGGGAACCAAGGCGGCTAATATAGCCTGAAATTTCCCCGGCGGCCTCGCTTTCTTTAGCGAATTTCCGGTACATGGCAATGGAGATAGCAAAGCCTGGGGGGACGGGTAAGCCCATTCGGGTCATTTCTCCCAGGTTAGCACACTTCTTGCCTACCAGGTTGTTGTGCTCCTGCCCCAGTTCCTCGAACCTGAATATTAATTTGCCAGAACCCATTTGGGGCTAAGTATAGCAGTAAACCGTTTAGTTCGTCCATATCCCCCCTTACCTTGTAGTTGACAAACAGGCTAGGCATGCCAAATAATAATCGGAAGCGCCGAACTATTGGGCAGCGGGAAGGGGGAACAGGTTGTTGCTTCAGGGAAAGGTAGCGGTCATTACCGGTTCAACCGCCGGTATTGGCAGGGCGGGTGCTATTGCCTTTGCTCAGGAAGGCGCCAGGGTCGTTGTTAGCGGCCGGAGTCGCCAGCGGGGCGAGGAGGTGGTGGGCCTGATAAAGGGGCAGGGTGGTGAGGCAAGCTTTGTTCCCGCTGATATGCTCAGGGTAGAGGATATTGAGCGGCTCATTAAAAAGGCGGTTAGCACTTATGGTCGGCTGGATATCTTCTGGCATAATGCCGGCATAGTCGGCCCAGACAATATCGAAGATATCACCGAAGAAGTATATGATAATATGATGACAGTGCACCTGAAAGCCGCCGTCTTCGGCGCCAAGTTTGCCGTCCCCGAAATACGCAAGGCTGGCGGGGGGTCAATTCTGTTCACCAGTTCCGTTGCCGGGCTGAAGCAGTCTGGTTTTTCAATGAGCTATTCCCTGGCAAAGAGCGGACTGGTAATGCTGACCAAGAAACTCGCTGTAGATCTGGCTAAAGATAACATCCGGGTCAATTGTCTCTGTCCGGGGCGGGTGCAGACGCAGATGAGACTGGCTATCGCCGAGCAAAGAGCAAGAGCAATGGGCATTGACCCTGAGGAGTGGTCAAAGAAGGACAGACAGCGTATACCTCTGGGCAGATTCGTCACGG
>Ga0315280_10012623_pt1 | contig 10181 bp, 5 predicted proteins | sample YL17G06_40_MG_FD_203697 | JGI IMG/M metagenome (GOLD analysis project Ga0315280, IMG submission 203697) | Sediment microbial communities from Yellowstone Lake, YNP, Wyoming, USA - YL17G06_40 | ecosystem: Environmental > Aquatic > Freshwater > Lake > Sediment | place: USA: Wyoming | collected...
TGCTTCGTGGGAAATCGCTCATTTTTCACGGGCAAGATGCCCGTGCCACGTTTGAGAACCTCCATTTCGCAACTGCCTTCCTCAAACCGAAGGCATGAGCGATACCCGTTGACAGCGTGAGGCGGTGTGGGCCTAGCATAAACGGTAAGGCTACGATAGAAAGAGCGTTCTCAGAACCATCGAGGGAGATTGTCAGGCATGTCGGTGTTGCGCTCGGAGATTTATGGAATGCCGCCGGAATTCGGTGAGCATCTGAAGGAATATTGCTCGCAAATGCGCGCGGCGATCCGCGCCAACAAGCACCACGATCACCGGCTAAATCTACTGCTGAATTTTCTGCGCCAGGCGTTCTCGGTCGAGGTTCAGGAGATTGAACTTTCGCGCAAGGTAAAGGCCGGAAGTGTTCGCGGCCGGATAGACGCTTTCTTCCGCTACATCATTTTCGAAATGAAATGCAACCTTGACCGCGAACGCAGTGACGGTTTGGCCGAGCTGAAGAAATATTTCGAGTCACAGGATCATCCCGACAAGTACGTGGGCGTCCTCAGCGACGGACTCGATTTTGAGATCTATCATTATCGCGAAGGCGAACTTTCATCCGTTCGTTCTTTCCGAATCGAAGCGGAATCGCCGGTGATCGCTTTTCAGGAACTGGACGAGTTGTTGGCCACGCGACCAAAACTGCCGGCGACGTCCGCGGAAATCTGTTTGTGTTTCGGCGTGCGAAGTCTCGTCTTGGCGGGCAGCCTCGATCTCTTGAGCCGGGCCTTCAACGCCGTCCGATCGGAAAAGGGCGTGCAGACAAAATTCCACGAATGGGACATGCTTCTGGCCAAAGTCTATGGAACGCAGACGCAAGACCTGGACATGTTTTTGAAACACACGTATCTGGCGTTTCTTTCGCGCGGCATCGTCGTCGAAGCTCTCTTTAGCGACGCCCGCCGAAACACGGAGTTGTATCGGGGACTGATTGACGGCGCGTTTTTCCGGAGCCGCAGCATCCACAATCTGGCGGAAGCCGATTTCTTCGCCTGGGGTCTGGGAAACGCCGCCGAGCCTTTGCTGATTGAGCTGATTGCCAACCTTTTCCGCCGCCTCGACGACTTTCGGTTCGACCAGCTCGATCAGGACTTGCTCAAGATGTTGTATCAGGAGCTCGTCGAACCGGCCGACCGACACATGCTCGGCGAATACTACACACCCGACTGGCTCGCCCAGCTGACGCTCGACGAGATCGGCTATCGCGAAGGCCGCCTGCTCGATCCGTCGTGCGGTTCGGGGACCTTTCTCTATTTTGCGATTCGCCGCCTGCGCGAGGGAGGGCGCAAGGGGGCCGCGCTTGTTTCTTATGTCCAGGAAAACATCATCGGCATTGACGTCCATCCGCTGGCCGTCTTGATGGCAAAAGCGAACATCCTTGTGGCCCTGGCGAACGATCTCAAGGAGTATGCTGGCGCGGTCCGCTTGTCGGTCTATCTGGCCGACACCCTCCTGACGGGCGAGGACGTCCGCTATAACATCATGTACGTTGTGACCGGCAAAAAGGGCGACTTTCGCATCCCGTTGGTCACCCTGGAGCGCGAACGGCCGATTGACGATCTGATTGACGAGATGGTGCGGTTCGCCGAGCTCGCGGCGCAATCGAAGGAGGCCGAAAAAGACGCCGCCGAGGCTTTCGCCAAACGCCTGGAGGGGTTTGAGAAACAGGAGCTGTTTTTCTGGCGTCAGAACTTCCGCCACATGACCAAGATGATCCGCGATGGCCGGAACACGGTTTGGGCGTTCATTCTCAAGAACGCCTACCGGCCCGTCTATCTGCGCAAGCAGAAGTGCCGCTACGTCGTCGGCAACCCGCCGTGGCTTTCCTATCGCTACATCGAAGACGAGGGCTACAAGGAACGTGTGAGGCAGTTGACGTTTGACTACGGGCTGCTGAAGCCCAACGAGCGCCGACTGTTCACGCAGATTGACACCTCGACGCTTTTCTTTGCTTACTGCGAGCGCGAGTTTCTGGAAGAAGGCGGAACCATTGCCTTTGTCATGCCCAAGAGCGCCATCGTGCCGTCGCAACAACACGCCGCATTTCAGCGGTCGGGATTCTCGGCCCTCCACGATTTCTCCGAGGTCTCGCCGCTGTTCAACGTCCGCGCTTGTCTGATGATTCGTCACAAAGACGGGCAAGCGAAATCCGAGATGCCCCTGACGGAGTGGAAAGCCAGGTTCGATCAGAAGAATCCTTCGCTGCCCAACCCCCGAAAGGCAATGGAAGCGCATAGGCGGATGTTCAAGTTCCCCGCCGTGACCGGCCCCGCCTCACCCTACTACAACGAATTTGTGAACGGAGCAACGCTGGTTCCCCGTTCGTTGTGGTTCGTCGAATGTCGTAAATGGGGCTCTGGAATCTGGGTCTTCGACCGAAACGCTCCCTATGTCGAGACGACGCCGGCCGCACAGCGTTTGGCCAAGCCGCCCTGGAAGGTGCATCTCGAAGGGAAAGTCGAAAGCCGGTTTCTGTTCGCGACGGTTTTGGCCGAAAACCTTTTGCCCTTCGGTGTTCGGCAGTTTTCCCTTGTCGTATTGCCCGTCCTCGAAGAGAAAGACGGCTCACTTCGGATGCTCAAACATCTCGACATCCTCGGGCAGGGAGCTCTTGAGGCCTGCAGTTGGGTCAAGAAGGCCGAGGAGATCTGGGAGAAGCGCAAGAAGCGCTCGCAGCCAAGCCTTCAAGAGTATCTCGACTGGCAGCAGAAGCTGACGCGGCAGAGAATTAACGCCCGCGGCGTGGTTCTTTACAACCGATCGGGAACCAACCTCGTCGCGGCTCTCATCCAACGGGTTAGATCGCCTCGTATTGGTCAGGCGCCCGTTTCCGGTTTCATTGCCGACAACGCCGCCTACCGCTACTACCCCGCGAGTCTCGATGAAGGACATTATCTTGTGGGCGTCTTGAATTCGGACACGGTGAATCAAGCAATCAAGCCCTATCAGACTCAGGGACTCTGGGGTGAGCGAGACATTCACCGGCGGCCGTTCGAGGTTTGTCCCATCCCGCGTTTCGATCCCGAGAACCCTCTGCATCGGCAAATTGCCAAGACTGCGCAAGAAGCCGAGCGCCAGCTGAAACGCTGGCTCTCCGGGATCCAAGGCACGGCGGCGCGGGCGCGCGCCGCCGCGCGCCAGATCGTCAAGCCGCAACTCGTTCGGCTTGATGATCTTGTGCAAGAGCTGCTGGGCAACGCAGAACCCGCTCCGTCGAAAACCAAGAAGCATGGCAACCCAGGGCCGATGGACTTTCTCTCCGTCCTTTTCTGAATGGCGCCGTCCAACGCGGTATTTCCGCGTCAAATCAGACTTTTGCGGCGGCGGAGATACCATTCGGTTCCCAGCAAGGCGGCAAAAAGAGCAAAGACCGTCGGCGAGGCAAACCATTCGCGCTCGATGCGGTTTTCGCGCACCGTCTTTTCGCGCTCGATCTGGTCGGCCACGTCGCCCGCGTCGGCCATGCTGAAATAGCGGCCGCCCGTTTGGGTCGCAATCGCGCGGAGAAGCGATTCGTTGAGCGCCGTTTCCTCGAGCTCCCGATAGGGATGGCCGGCCGTTGCGTAGAGCGTCACCTGTTCAATGGCCTTTCCACCCGCCTGAAGCGAAACGGCGATTTCATATTGGCCGTCGCGCGGCGGTTCGAACGAGCCGGTGTGTTCAACCTCGCGCTCGTCGGGGCGAAGTGGAATGCGGCCAACCTCTTTCATTTCGCCCAAAGTGGCATGGGCATCCTGCCCATGATCTTTCACGGGCAAGATGCCCGTGCCACCCAAAAAGAAGCGGGCCTCGACCGACGCCTTGCCGCCGGGCAACGCCTTGCGGTTGACGCGCGCCTGCACGACGATCGGTCGCCCAGGATCATAGTAGGTGCGGTCGGTGTTGGCGACCAATGTCTTCGCCTTTTCGTCCTGTTCGGTCGGCTTGATGCCGCCGATCCATTGGATCAGCTGGCGCCACAGTTGCTCGCCCGCCGAGCTCTCGCCGGGTTTGCGCGGGCCAAAGGCGCCCTGCCAGATGCCGTCGGTTGCGAGCGCCACGACGCGCCCTTTGCCATAGGGCTGAGCCACAAGGAGCGGGCGGCGGTCGGGACTTTCGAGCAGAACCTCGCCGGCGGCTTTGACCTTGCCCAGCGGATAATGGCGGCCCATGTCAATTCGGCCGATGTTTTTTTCGAGGCCGGCCAGGATTTCGCTTCGGCGGCCTTTTGTGGTGAGCGCGATCTTTTTGCCTGCGACCACGGCCTCGGCCGCCGACTTGGCCAGCTCGGCCGGCGCAATTTTCCCAATCGGCGTGTTGGCGTATGCGCCCGAGCAGAACAACTCCAGGCCGCCGAGCAGCAGCACGCCGCCCTCGCGCTCGCTCACGAACTTCTCGATCATGTCCAGCTGGGCATCGCTCCAGAACCGTCGCGGCAAATCGCCGAGAATCAAGACGCGAAATTTGGCGAGTTCGTCGAGGTTGGCGGGAAAGCCTTCTTTGAGCGTCACGGCGCCGCGGCCCGCCGTCACAAAATGCTCGGCGCCGGTGCGCACCATGCAGCGCGCTTCGAGCGTCGGGTCCTGTTCGAGCAACCGCTTGAGAAACTTGTATTCCCAGCGCAGCCCGCCCTCGATGTAGAGCACGCGAAAGGTCGTCTCGTTGACGAGGACGCTGAAGCGCAAGCGATTGTTGTCGGCAATCGCTTCGTTGGGCTGCTCGGGAACGGCGACCTCGTAATTGTGAACGCCCGTCGTCCGCGGCGTGAACCGCAATTCGATTTCCTGGCGCGTGACATCGGCGGCGGCGACAGTTTTCGAGGCGACCTTGTCCCGACCCTCGGTCATGGCAATTGGAAACAGGCCGCCGCTGAAGCCGTGCTGTTGAAAGCGTACCCGCGCCACGGTTGCGATGTCGCGCGTGGCAATCGGATTGGCATCCACGCGAATCAGCGCCACGTCGGCGCGGCGCGTGCGGGTGTCTTCGATCTGCCCCACGCCGACCACGTGAACAGGAATCCGAAGTCCGGCCAACGCCGTCAGCGGATCGCTTCGAACGTTGGCTCGGCCGTCGCTGAAAACTATCGCGGCGATGAAACGCTCCTTGACGGCATCGCGGCCAATCCGATCGAGAACCGACGCCAGGTCGGTCGCTTCGCCGTCGGCGCGAGACAATCGGCGGAACATATCCGGAGTCAGCGGTTGGGCGGTGCGGTCAAAGTGGTAGAGCGAAACCTGGCCCTTGCCGGCCAGATTCCTGAGCAACTCGTGGGGCGCGGCCGTGAGAAGCTGTCTCACGGCGTCGAATCGTTTCATCCCCCCGACCGAATCGCCGATGGACATGCTCAGCGACGTGTCTATGGCGACCGCGACGGCTCCCTTGACGGTCTTGCGCTGGCGATAGCTCAGGACGGGATTCATAAGATAGAGAACCAGAAACGCCAGCGCCGCGATGCGAAGACCGGTCAGAATTTTGCGCCAGCGGTCGGACACCACGCGCCGCGTTGCGCCATACCAATAGAGGACGACGACCAACGCGACCACGCCAAGAGCAAGCCACAGCCAAAGCGACAATCGCTGGCCGCTATAGAGTCGAAAACTCGCGATCTGCTCGAGCCAACTCATTTCCGAATGTTAGCCCTATCCGTGCCGGTGAACAACGGTTCTCGTCATTTCACCGATGCTGCGTGTTCATCCACAGAGAGAATGGTCCGGTTTTCGATCAAGAACTTGGCAATTGCTGCCGCGGCTATCCTATGACCGAGCGGATTGAAATGCCCATCATGTTTGAAGTGACACATCTTCCCGCTTGCCCTCATCGGCTCCCTGAGATCGAGCACAGGGATCTCCTTTTCCTTTCCGTAATGACACAACAACTCGAAAGGCTTGTCGGGAGCATAAGCCTCAAGGGGACGTCTCAATGCGGTAATGATCCGCCTCCAATGGCGCGAATCGAGATCCTGTCTGGAGGGAATGAGAACGAGAGCAAGAGAAATGTTGGCATCTTTACATATCTGTCCTATCGCTTCGAGGTTCTCGAATACAAGTCTCGTGGCGCTTCTTACCCAGTCTGGCTCTTCTTTCAAATAGACGTCCAGCCAAGTTTTCCGGTACGCATTCATTCCAATGGGAAAACGACAAAGCCGCAGACGGAGAAAGCGATATAATGCACTGTTTCCAAACAGAATTCCAACCGGCTGTTTTCGTTCGCGCGCCAGAGGTTCGTCCCCAATATAAACCTCCCCGTTCACTTCGCGAAAAGGGATCTGCTTTTCGTAATGAAACGCCCATGTGTCGTCGAAATCATTTTCTGGAAAAATGCAGATGACAATCGCATCTGGAGTCAACTTAGAAACATATCGTTTTGCGTAATGCCTATACTCATCCGATCCTGCACCTACTCTCCCTCCATTGATGCATTCTACATTTCCGTTGCCACCGATTTGCTCTTCGATCAGTCGGACAAACGTCTGGGCAATATCAACGCCTACCCCGAATGTAAAGGAGTCTCCCAAGAAGAGATTTCGCGGTCCGGCCTTTTCTCCGTATTCGCGATCCCGTAATCCAAGGGAGTTGATGCTCACCTCAGCCTCGTATTCAATGAAGTGCCACCGTCCCCGATAGCCCGGGCGATACTTCCACCCGAGATCGCTGTCGTATATTACTGATCGGGGAGGAAAGTAGTTCAGTGACAAGTCCTTGTATTTGTCTCCATGGATAAGGAGAAACAGGATTTCCGCGCTGCCCAAGGACGCGATCATTGCCAGAGCCATGGCCAGAAGAGAAAAAAGCACCTTCTTTGGGAGCGAATACCGGAACCGAACTTGCAGCGCTTTCTGGTCTGCCATATCAGAAGCCTTGAATGACAAAAGCCCTCGGAAAAACGACGTGAGTGGTTGCGCCGCACAGTTGAAACACTGCGCTAGATCACGCGATTTCTTCCTCACTTCTCGCCGCTGCTCTCGCCGAAAACTTGGCCCACGGGAACAATAACGTGAAATATGAAAATCCAAACAACCAGCGCGATGCTGACGACGTAGAGCAAAGTCTCGCCCGGCTTTTGAAGGTTCTTGATGACCCAGCCCCAGTTCGAATGAACCACGGGGTTGACATGGTCGAGCCACGACAGCCAGACAGGGATGCTGGCCACCAGGAGCCCGGAGCGCGTTCTCGGCCACCAAGCCTCGAGGGTCAGCGTGTGACTGCGCACACATCCCGAAAGCCCTTCCAGCGTGGCAATCACGAGCGTCAGGCCGGCAATATAGATGAGACTCTGTTGCCAGAAGGGATAATCGTAGTTGCGCGGCGACAATATCCTGAGCGCCTCATACCACCTCATGTGGAGAGTCGCAAAGAAAGTCACGGCTCCCGCGATCGAAGCCGTGATGACCAGAAACGCGACGATACGATTTGTAGCCAGCCACCGCCCCAGGTTCTTCAGCATCGTTGTCCTCTCGAATGAGATGTCAGGTGCTCCAATGTTGAGCGATGCTATTATCGCCGAAGTGCATCCGTCAAGGGCTCCAAACACAAACAACTGCGCAACCACAGATTGCACAGATTTCACAGATTTGGGGGCTCCAAGAGAACGACACCGATAAAGTGAAAAGTGGATACAAAAAAACCAACCATCAACCACCATGATACCCAGTCACGGGCTTTCTTGGCGCCTTTGTGCCTTCGTGGTGAAGTTTTTGTTTTAGGAGCGGTTGGTCTCAAGTCTGCGCCTCGAGCCTTTATCTGTGAAATCTGTGCAATCTGTGGTTGCGCGGTTGCCGTTTCTTTTTCGGAATCTCGTGGTTGACAAACATGGGACAGCCGCGCAAAGTGTTGGCCGCTGTTGTGAACATTGAAATCCGTCTATCACGCCGGGAAGGCCGTCGCGCTGCTGCGTGGGAAGGTGAGCAGTGGGCTTTGTGCATGACCGGCATAGGAACGAGAGGAGAGGATCAGGATGAGCAAGGAAATTACTCGACGAGACTTCTTGCGGCACTCGGGGGCGGTCGCCGCAGGGGCGAGTTTGGTCGCCGCCGCATGTACCGCTCGCCCCAAGCCGGCGCCCGCCGGCGAGGCATCGGCCAGCGACCGGCTGGCGATGGGGTTCATCGGAATGGGCGGGCGCGGTTACTATTTGCTGCGCCAGACACTGAATGGCGATCTGGCCGACGTGGTTGCCGTCTGCGACGTGGCTCAGGCCAATATGGATCAAGCAGCCGAATTCGTGAAGAAGAAACAGAAAAGGGATCCGCAGAAGTTCCAGGATTTTCGCAAGTTGCTCGAAATGAAAGAGGTCCAGGCGGTTCTCATCGCCACGCCCGACCACTGGCATCCGCTTCAGACCATTCTCGCCTGCAAGGCGGGCAAGGACGTGTATGTCGAGAAGCCCATTTCGCACAACATCGCCGAAGGGCTGGCGATGATCAAGGTCGTGCGCGAAACCAAGCGAATCTGCCAGGTGGGCCTCATGCAACGCAGCGGCGACGATTTCATCGCCGCCACCGAATATATTCGTTCCGGCAAATTGGGCAAGGTCGCGTTTGCCCGCGCGTGGTATGTCAAGAAACGCGAGGACATGGGCAATCCGCCCGACGGCGATCCGCCCGCGGGTTTGGATTGGGATCTGTGGCTCGGCCCGGCGCCCATGGTCAAATTCAATCCGGCGCGCTATCGCATCGAATTTCCGACCGGCCCCTATGGATCGTGGCGATGGTTCTGGGATTACGCCGGCGGCCAGTTGTGCGACTGGGGACCCCACATGCTCGACGTCGTCCGGTGGGGACTGGGTCTTGGGATGCCTCTATCGGCTTCGGCGGGCGGCGGTAAACTTTTCTTCAAAGATTGCCGCGAGTGTCCCGACACGCTCGAGGCCGTCTATGAATATCCGGGAGTTTCGGTGCTCTGGGAACACCGCCAGTGGACCGATCGCGCCCCCGAACCCGGCCGCTATCATGGCATCGAGTTCTATGGCGACAAGGGCACGCTCTTCATTGACCGCACCGGCTGGGAAGTGTTTCCCGAGGCGGGCGGCGAGAAAGCGGGCAAGCCGGGCGAGATCGGCAAAGAAAGAACCGCCGACGAGCAGCACGACCAGAAACACATTGCCAACTTCATCGAGTGCTGCAAGTCGCGCAAAGACCCGATCATGCCCATCGAGGAAGGTTTCATGACAACCGCGACGTGCCAGCTGGGCAACATCAGCTTCCGCAGCGGCACCAAGGTGGCCTGGGACGACAAGGCCAAGACAATCGTGAACAATCCGGAAGCGATGAAGTATTTCTCGCGTCCCGGTCGCGGTGAGTGGAAGCTTCCGGCGTGACCGCAAGTGTGATTGAAAACTTAGACGTGGCACGGGCATCTTGCCCGTGAAAAACGTGCGATTCCCCATGAAATACGACAAGAACTCACGGGCAAGATGCCCGTGCCACGCTGTTTCGCAACTCCCTCAACAGAGCCAAAACCTCCAAGCCCACGTCAGTGGGCTTGAAGGTTTTTTGGAGTGCGGCGGCTTGACGCCGCCTTGCTCTTTGTAACATCGCCTATCAGACAAAGGTTGGGGTTGAGAAAAACAAGGCGGTGTCAAGCCACCGCACTCCAAAATGAAGCAAGATCCGTTTCTCAGCTCCACGGGTATTTCCAGCCGTGAACAAACGCGTGCTGCTTTAGCGCTTCGACCACGTCGTCCGGCAGCGGTTTGCCGTCCGACGCTGCGCAATTGGCCTCGACGTTTCTGGCGCGCCGCATTCCCGGGATCACGGTCGAAACCGCCGGATGCGCGAGGCAGAACTTGAGCGCCAACGCCGCCAATGTCGGCCGGTCGTCGCCCAAAAAAGCCTTGAGCCGCTCGACCCGCCGCGAGGCCTCGACCAGTCGCTCGCGCGTCAGCCATTGGCTGCGCCAATCGGCTTCCTCAAACTGCGTGTTTTCGTTGAAGGCGCCCGTCAGAAGTCCCTCTTCGAACGGGACGCGCACAATGATCCCCACGTTGTGCTTGAGCGCGGCAGGAAAGAGCTTTTCGGCGGGTCGCTGCTCGAATATGTTGTAGATCACCTGGATTGAATCAATCCGGTCCGACTCAACAAGCCGAACTGTCCCATAAGGGTCCCAGTCATTGGCCGAGACGCCGAAGTAGCGCACCTTGCCCTGGTCGCGCAATCTGACCAGCGC
>Ga0315280_10012624_pt1 | contig 10179 bp, 8 predicted proteins | sample YL17G06_40_MG_FD_203697 | JGI IMG/M metagenome (GOLD analysis project Ga0315280, IMG submission 203697) | Sediment microbial communities from Yellowstone Lake, YNP, Wyoming, USA - YL17G06_40 | ecosystem: Environmental > Aquatic > Freshwater > Lake > Sediment | place: USA: Wyoming | collected...
AAAAAATAAAAATGCTCAAAGTCAAAACACCAAATTATATTTTTTGCCCTTTTTGTGGGAAGAAACTATCCACTATCAAAGAAGAACACAATCGGAGAAGAAAGTCCTGCGGTCATTGTAATTGGACATATTATCCCTGCGTTGCGGCCGCCGTTGCTGCCGTAATAGTTAGGGGAGAGAAAGCCCTAATGGTTCAGAGAGCAAAAGAGCCATATAGGGATACCTGGATGTTTCCTGCGGGATTTGTCGAGTATGGCGAACATCCTCTTGAGGCTTTAAAAAGAGAAATTAAAGAAGAAACAAATCTTTCTATTAAGAAGGCGCACTTAATTGATATTTTTCAATCAAGGGATGATCCAAGAAGTCTTGGGCATTTTGTCTTTTTTTACAGAGCCACAGTTTCGAAAGGTGGATTAAAAACAGACGAAGAAAATAAAGGAATAGCATGGGTTGATATTAAAAATCCGCCGAAAATAGGCTGGAGGACGCATAGGCACATAATGCGACTGCTCCAACGGGAGCTACTTTAAGATAAAAAACAGTGTCAAATCTATTTTTAACAAAAAGTCGAGGAATTAATTGAGAATTAATTGAGAAATAAAAATTAAAAAAATAAACCCCGAAGTAATCCGATGTTCATCGGATACTACGGGGCAAGCCCCGAATAGCAGATGCTTCGCACCGCTACGGGGTAAAGAAAATTGTTTTACAAACATTATAATATTTGCTAACCTTATAACATAAGTGATTTAACTATAAATCTATAAAAAAATTAAGAAAATTTAAAGGTCGATTTGTGATATATTTAGAATATAAAATTTATCCTCAAAAAAATGAGTAAAATTATTAAAATTTTAATTTCTATTCTGGTTGCGGGAGTTGTAGTTGGAACAGTAGTGATAATTAATAACATGCCAGAGAAACCTCTAATGTTCAGTTTCATAGAAGAAAAGATTAAATCCATCATTACTCCCAAGCCGCCGATTGGCGATCTGACACCCGTCCGCGACCTAAGGGGAACATGGAAATCATCTTTACCGGGAAAAGGAATGCAGGTATACGGCAAATTTACGACCGGCCCCGGCATCACTACTGTCTATGAAGATGGAGATATGGAGTTAATAATTGATTCTGTGAAAAATAATATTGCTTCCGGAAAGGTCCGCTATACGAACTTGTGTGTCACCGTCCAAACTGTAGCTCCGAAACCCATTGGCACCATTACCGTGCCCAAGCAGTGTACGAAAGATTCGGGATACTATCCGATAGCAATACGAGTCAGCGGAAGCGCGTTAGACTTTGGCACAGTTACTGTTAGCGGCGCCACAGCCACTATGCAAGGTACCTATACTACTGACATCATAACCGGAAGCATGACAGTAACCCTTCCTGCTTACGGAGTCCTTAAAGGAGAATTTCATCTTAGCCGGACACAATAGTTAAGTTATTAGAGCAATCTGGGATATAAATATACTCATTTTGTCGCTGAATTATAATAAAGGGTGACAGTCACCGAATTATTAGAAAAAATTTGGAGTATGAATTCTATTTTTTAACACCGAAAGATTACACCATATTTTTTGAAAAAGTGATACGAAACAATAGAGTTTTTATGGGCGAATTGCATGCAGATTTGCTGAAGAGAAGCAGGGAGGAATTAAAAAAATAACCCGCCCCAACCACAATTTTCACTAAAAAACAGCTCATTTCCGAGTTGCTTTTTGCATAAAGAATAAAAAATTGATATAATTAAAGCAGGTCGAGAAATAATTATTAATTTAAAAAGTGAAGAAAATTATGGGATTATTTAAATGGGCTAACAATAGGGTTAAGAAAATGAGTTTTTTTGATGTAAAGTTAGTTGCTATTGCTGGATTTTTCATTGGTTTGATATTAGTGAAATTAGTCCCTTCGGTTTTGAGCGTCAGCGGTTGGTGGTTTGTAGTAATAACAGTGTTATGTCTTTTACGAGTTTATTACGTAATTCTTTTTAAGAAGTAAGGGATTAAAATAAACAATAATTGTAGGTGACAGGTACCGAATTAAGACGGCCGAGAATTCTTTAAATATCAAGGTTTAAAGGTGAAAATTTAAATTTGGCATAAATTATTCTCAAATTCTCAACCTCAGTAGTACAGTAAATTAGGAAAATTTATGCCCCTAAGATTAATTTATGCTCGAAAGCGAATTTTCGTTTTTAGTAAAAGATTTACCAAATGATTTGGAAAAATATCCTAAAAGAGAAATTAAACAGGGTTATTTTTCTGACCTACCATCACCACTAAGAATTAGAAGTGAAGATGGCAAATATTTTCTTACAAAGAAAATTCCGATTAAAAAAGGCGATAATAGTCGACGCGAAGAAATTGAGATCCAAATTAAAAGAGAAGAATTTGAAATTCTTTTTCCTATTTGTAAAAAATTTTTAGAAAAAACACGCTATTATTATCCGATAGGTAATAATTTAACGGCCGAAGTTGATATATTTCATGGTGGATTAGAAGGATTAATAATGGTTGAAGTTGAATTCCCGTCGGAAAAAGAGCGTAAGAAATTCGTTTCTCCTGATTGGTTTGGTAAAGATGTTACTCAAGAAAGGTGGGCTTTGAACTCAGTGCTTTGCGAGCTTACTTATGAACAAGTGAAAAGGTTAGCGGAGATTTAAATGGGGACAAATTGCTTTTAAACCGGACCGAAAAACTAAGAAACAAGAGACAATATCCCCGGTGGTTAAATAAAAAAAGATAGGAGTTCGGTCCTACTTTTTTACATCGTTTAAAATTTATTAACTTATCAATTTATTAATTTATTAATCTTGTTGTATCAATGTGTTAACACGTTGGTACAAAATGCAAGATTTTAGAGAGTGATAGGGAATGGTGGGACAGAGAATGGGAAATAAGTGGGACAGAGAACGGGGAATAAAGAGTAGAGTTATTTTTTAAAAGCTAGCCAGACGTTTTTTAATAAGAAAGCAACGGTTAATGGACCAACTCCGCCGGGAACCGGACTGAAAAAAGAAGATTTTTCTCGGCAGGCTGGGTCAACATCGCCGACCACTTTGCCCCTGATCCGATTATAACCAACGTCAATAACCATTGTCCCACCTTCGATCATTTCTGGTTTAATAAAATTTGGCCAACCTAAGATAACAATCAAGATTTTTGTTTTTAATTTTAATTTCTGATTTTTATTTTTTAGAATTTTAATTCGTGGTATCAACCCAAATTTCTTTAAAATTTTTGATAAGCCGGACGGAAAGAGAGGTTTTTTGGCAATGATCAAAACCGGTTTATTTTTTAGATTAATTTTTGTTGCTTTTAGCAATTCTAAAATTGCTTGATAGGTCGGCGGATAAAATAAAGATTTTTTTCTGAATCCATCAATATCTTTTTCTTGGGTAATAGATTGAATAATCCGATTAGGGTTTAGATGTTTAGGGAGCGGGAGTTGAACAATCAAACCATTAACTTCCGAATCTTGATTTATTTTTTTTATTAAAGAGATAATTTTGTCTTCCGAAGTTTTGGCTGACAGTAAATATTTTTTAAATTTAATACCGATTTTTTGACAACCCCTTTCTTTTAGTTTAACATAAATTTTTGAGCCGAGATCTTTGCCAACCAAAATAACAGCTAAACCGGGTTTAACTTTTTGTTTTGAAATTTCTTTCTTAAGTCGCTGGAGAATTTTTTGAGCTAAATGTTTCCCCTTTAACAATTTCATAACTTGACTCCAATTCTAAACATGTTAAGATAAAAGTGTTTGATATATAATTTGTATATTTGTAATAGATTTGTAATTTGTAGTAGAAATGGGAAGACTGTCAAAACAAAATTATTATCTCAATATCGCCAAAGAAGTTGCTCAACGCGGCACTTGCCGGCGCCGGCGTTTTGGCGCGGTGATTGTTCGCAACGATCAGATTGTTAGCACTGGTTACGTCGGCGCGCCGAGAGGGGCAAAAAATTGTCTTGACTTAGATGAATGCCCGCGAATTAAAGCCAAAATCCCGCCAGGCGAACGTTACGAACTTTGTCGGAGCGTTCACGCTGAAATGAACGCGGTCATTAACGCAGCCAGAGCCGGTGTTTCAATTTTAGACGGAGAAATGTATGTTTATGGAGAAAATTCAGACGGCTCGCTATTGGATAAATCAGTTCCTTGCAAAATGTGCCGGCGGGTAATTATTAATGCGGGGTTACAAAAAGTGGTTACTATAGATAAAGGGGGAATAGAAGAATATCTACCCAAAGATTGGTTAAAAGATGAAATTACTGATTTTAGGAACTTACCGGCAGGATATTAGGGGCTATAAACCGTAGACTATATAGACCGGATGTAACAATTTTAAAGCCGGAATCTATTTCGTCGGCTTTTTAAATTACCCAACTTTTATCACGTGAATATATTTTGTTATCAATGGGTGAACTTTAGCGATTTGTTGATAAATTTGATAAGCAATTCGACGATAAGAAATGTGCCCGGTTATGCCAGTTCTTAAAGAAATAAAGTGGTAGAGTTCGCGCAAATTCCAGGTGAAAAGGACACGTTTTTTAAAGGCTAAGGCGACAATATATTGCGCCTCATAAGGAAATTGTTTAGCAATTTTTTCATAAGCTTTTGCCGAACGTTGACAGGCAGAAACGAATTTATTTTTTAATCCAATTTCAATAATTTCCTCGGGGATATCAAAACCATGTTCGACCGTTACCAACTGATTGGTTTGAGTACAGATCCGATGTCGTTGGATATCCCGAAAAGCGCCGTAATCTACTAAAATATCGAATGTATAATAGGTATGTTCTAATTCTCTTAGGGGTACCTCCAATTGTCCTTTATTTTTGAAGACTTTATCTAAAAATTTTTCCCGTTCTTTTCGGGACATTTTTTTTACCTTAGATTTAATTTGATTGTAAGGCTGATTAGAAAATCGATATAAAATGCTGGTTAAAATTCTTTCCTCGGCATTTTTATCATATTCAACTAATTCAACTGGCTGCGAATTTTTAGGTTTTCCTTTTAATTTTCGACGGACAAAATTATCCATTATCGGAACTGTTTTTTGAAGATATTCAGATGGTTCAACCGAGCCGAATAATGTTGGAGCATTCTTCTGCCCGAGCTGTTTTAATTCTTGACCAATTTCTTGCATTTCCATCAAAGGGTGGGAGAGTAATTTTTTAATGGCCTGAAGTAGATTTCTGGCATTAATGGTTATTCCCAGATTGGTTAGGGTGGCAGTCGGCAGCAGATAACGGATAATATCACAAGTTTTCGCCTTGCAAATTGACTCGTAAAAAGAGTCGGTCATCGTTTCGGTTTTTGATATTTTTTCTTTGATATATTTGTTTATAATCGGATAAAATTCATTATAGGTTTGGAATAGATAATCCGCTGTTTCTTGGTAGATTTTAGCCAACATCGAGTTAATTATTTTTTTTGGTTTATAATAGGTAGTTTCATTAAATGTCTGATAGCGAGTCGATTTTTCAGTAAAAGAAGCCAGGCGGTTGTCTTCAATCACCTTGGTGGCTAAAATGGAGATATTCTCCATGGCAATTGAGAAGACAGCGTGTTCGGCGACCGAAAGATGGCCAAAGCCTATTACCCAGCGTTTAGTAAACTCCGATGTTTTCTCCACGGTCAATTCTTTGATAATTTCATCAAATGATTTTGGTGAGCGAGAACATTTAGCAAAAGTCACAACGCGCTCCTCCGGCGATAGATTTTCTGATAGCGAATAGACTCTTCTTTTTTTATTGGTTATTAATATTTTTTGTTTCATTTTTATAGGTTTGGGTAGAGTGGAAATTTCTTTGTTAATTTTTTAATAGTTTCTTGCACCTCTTTTTTTATCTTAGGGTTATTCGGCGACCAGAGAAGTTGGACAATTATTTGACCAATTATTTTCATTTCTTTTTCTTTCATTCCACGGCTGGTTAAGGCCGGAGTGCCTAATCGCAAACCAGACGGGTCAAATGGCGATCTAGGATCATTGGGAATAGTATTTCGATTAACATAAATTCCGACTGATTCCAAAATTATTTCTGCCTCTTTGCCGCTCAGGCCAGTTTTGGTCAAATCAACCAAGATTAAATGATTATCAGTTCCGCCGGTTATTAAATCGATATTTCCTTCTTTGAGGGTTTGGGCTAATATTTTGGCGTTTTTTATAATCTGGACAGCGTATTTCTTAAAGGATGGTTTTAGGGCTTCAGCTAAGGCGACGGCAATAGCTGCAATAGTTTGGTCGTGGGGGCCGCCTTGCAAGCCCGGAAAGACGGTTTTATTGATTGCTTCCGCGTATTGATTTCTGGCGAAAATAATTGCTCCTCTTGGACCGCGAAGCGTTTTGTGGGTAGTAGTTGTCACTATATCACAATGGGGGAATGGATCAGGATGAACTTTGGCCGCAATTAAACCGGCAATATGGGCGATATCAGCCATCAAAATCGCTTTGCTTTTTTTCGCAATCTGACCAAATTTTTGAAAGTCAATTTTTCTCGGATAGGCAGTATAGCCGCAAATAATCAATTTCGGCTTTTCTCGCAAGGCCAATTTTTCGATTTCTTGGTAATTCAAAAGATGGGTCTTTGAGTCAACGCCATATTGGATAGCGGTAAATAATTTTCCCGACAAACTGACTTTATGGCCATGAGTCAGATGACCGCCATCTGAAAGAGACATGCCCATTATTTTTTCGCCCGGTTGGAGTAAAGCAAGATAAACAGCTAAATTAGCCGGTGAACCAGAATATGGTTGGACATTAACCGACCATTTTGACCACTGGTTTTTAGGTAGAAAAAGTTTTTTTGCCCGACTGATAGCTAAATTTTCAATTTGGTCAATAAATTGATTGCCGCCGTAGTATCTTTTCCCCGGGTAGCCTTCAGAATATTTATTATTAAGCGGCGAACCCAAGGCCTCAAGAACAGCCGGCGAAGCAAAATTTTCTGAAGCAATTAAAACCAGACCGTTTTTCTGCCGGTTAATCTCTTTTTGAATTAGGGAAGCAATTTTTGGGTCAGTCTTTTGGAGAGACATAACTATTAGTTTATAACTATTTATTATAGTGTCAATATTTAATTTCCTTATCCCACCCTTTTGCATTATAACATGATAACATTCTAATATTATAACATTCTTTAACTTCAATAAATGAAAAATAAATTCTAGCGTTATAATGTTATAATGCTAAAATGTTAAAATGAATTTGGGGCGGGGTAACGATTTTGTAACCGCTCAAACTTCGCCCTTGGTAAGTTCGGACTCGTTTTCGTAGACAAAATCAGTTTTACCCACGCCCAAATCCCAACAGACTTCTTCTTGAAAAATTGGCTTCGATGTCCGTGGCTCGCCTTACGGCTTTATTTAGTCTGAATAAAAAGATTTTTTCTCGGATTTAGGCGGGGTAACGATTTTGTAACAAGTTTTTTTCGCCTACGGCTCGAAAACTTTAACAAAATCAGTTATCCACTTGACTAATTTTCAGGCGGAATTATGCTTAAAGTAGATTAAAAAGGAGGAAAAACAATGAGAAAACTAATAGGTATTGCAGTTTTACTTTTATTGACCAGTTTTCTGTTTGCTGAAATTGTACCTGTAAATCAAGTTAAACCAAGAATGAAAGGATATCTATCTACCGTTTTTGAGGGAACCACAGAAACACGGGTAGAATTTGAAGTCAAGGGGACTACTTACGAGTTGTTAAATAGTCAATATATGCCGATTATCTGGAATTTGGCCCAGGTCCAACCCGGGCAACCAGTGCCAGCTGCTGGACAGTCCGGTTCGCCTTGTTGGCTTTACACTGATAGCGGAGAAAAATTTTTGGGTCTGCTCTCTCTTGGCTCTGGCTATATGGACAAAAGTCCGCTCTTCGGTATTACCCCCTACGAATACATAGTAAAAAATTCTAATTCTTCGCAGACAAATTTAATAGCTCAAAAACTAAATTTAAATCACCTTCCCTTACTCCTTAATCTTAATTCATTGGATGGATATTCAAATTTGGATTTAAATCAGATTTTTCCAGAAGACAAATTTAAACTTATTTTAAACCCCGGTCAGAATAATAACGAACCGGTTGAGGTTGAGATGGTTAAGATTAGACCAGGCTTACCAATCAATATTTATCTTGTCCGGGGCGACTTAAACCTTTATGTCCATGGGACTTTAGGGGTGATTGATGGAGCCCAATTTACTGCCTTAGGTCATGCTATTTGGGGTTTCGGTGATACTGATTTGCCTGTTTATCCAGCTTCAGTTATTACCACGGTTGAGAATTATTTTCAATCATATCGACTCCCTGGACAGGATATTGGGCCTTTGCTTGGTACTATTACCACAGACACTCATTGGGGAGTGAAGGGTCAAGTTGGTCTCCAGCCTAAAATGATCCCGGTTAATTTTGCTTTTCAAAACCAAAAATTTTCTCAGCAGAGGAATTTCGAAGTTGTCAGGATTAAGCTTACGCCAGAGCTGATTTCCTCAATAATTAATTATTATCTTTTAACCATTGGATCTGAGACAAAGATTGATAGTCTTAATCGAGGGAATATCTCTATCGAGACCACTTATTTATTCAAAAATAGGGTCCCTTATATCCAAACTCAAATTTACAATTTCGAGAATAATTATTCCCAGTCTGTTTCTCAATACGCAAGGTTTCTTCTGAATAATGTTTTAACGCCAATTTTTAATAATCCAGTAACAATGGCTGACCTCGACCGAATCAGTTTTGATGTCAAAGTGGCAGCTGATTTTAAAAAATTGGCCCTCGAGAAAATAAAGGTAAAAGGTAAAATTGGTCCCGAAAAAAAGATCGACCTACGGTTGTCTCTGTTTTCCGCCGATCAAACTACCAGATATAAAACGCAATTGCAGATTAGGTGTCCAGATGGGGCGAGAAAGGGCGAGGGGCAAATTGAGGTCAGGACCGGAATGTATTTTTTTAACCCATTGAATTCTTGGAAAACAATCGATGATCTCCTGCGAGTTCAGACCAATACAACTATTTTTATCAAACTAGTTTGTTATTTTGAGAAAGATAATGCCAACCAAGTAAAAGGGGCTCAGTTGGTCAAGGTAGAGGGCGAAGGGAAACAGAAACTTAATTCTATCTGGCAGGTCGAAAAATTATCTACTAAAGAAAAAGTAGAAATACTGTTTGAATTAAAACTCCCCGTTCTCGCAGAAACAGCAATAAATATGGTCTTTCTGCCCGATGATCAAGGCGGTTTCGATCATGAAAGGTAGAAATTCCATGGAAGATGAAAACTTGCACCTATAAAGCGACTCCATTTCTTATGATGGGGTCGCTCTTATTTACCAAAATTCTTAAAATTTTCGAGCCCGAAGGGCGAAGAATAATTTTATTAGAATTTTGAGCCGGAGCACTAAAATGAAATTTTAGTGCTCGGTCGAGCACATAATTCCTTTATGTGCTCTGATACCGAGCACTCAGCACGATTTACAAAATTTCTCTCGAATTATTCATTAAAATAATTATACCGAAATTATCTTGAATAAATCTTCCCATCTTTTCTTTTTTGGTAAATTTTGATAAAATAAGACCACTGTGCCGCCATCGTCTAGTGGTTAAGGACACATGGTTCTCAGCCATGAAACCAGGGTTCGACTCCCTGTGGCGGTATGGGATGCGGGGTCAGCCAGAAAACATGGGTTCTCCGCCACATTATTCTTAAAAATTAAAGTAGGGCGGATCCGCCTCTGGCGGAAAATCCCAGTGGGGCTATTCCATTAATGCTTCAGCTATTAGTTAAATTTAGTATTTCATGAAAGATAGAACAAAACTATTGAGAAAAATTTTAAATGAGTTGAGGCTCCGAGATAAAAAAGATTTAGCTATTGATCGGAAGAATAGACGAGAGTTAATTAAAGAAGGTTTAAAATTAAGAAGACCGAAGAGAATTATTAAAATTGATACCGGTAAAATTATAGGCGTAGAAAATGTGGTCAATTTAATAATATCCAAACTTGATAAAAAGAGTCGAATAATTTCCGTTGAGGGCTTAAGCGGGGCCGGGAAAAGTTCAACCGCCGAATTATTGCAAAAAAAACTTAAGGCGTTTAGATTCTCAATGGGTGAAATTTTTCGTTATTTAACCTATACTACAAATTATAAATTTACAAATACACAAATAAGAGAGCAAA
>Ga0315280_10012626_pt1 | contig 10178 bp, 3 predicted proteins | sample YL17G06_40_MG_FD_203697 | JGI IMG/M metagenome (GOLD analysis project Ga0315280, IMG submission 203697) | Sediment microbial communities from Yellowstone Lake, YNP, Wyoming, USA - YL17G06_40 | ecosystem: Environmental > Aquatic > Freshwater > Lake > Sediment | place: USA: Wyoming | collected...
ACTTCCCCTGTTACGGCCTGATGATTCCCGCCCCGGAAGTGAAGACCTGGTTCTGCGAATCACACCGCGGCGCCACCATAAACCGGGAAAAAATCGCCGCCCACGCCCGCCTGAACAACGAGTTCGGCATCGGCACCTTCATTTACTACAACATCACGGAGGCTGAACACCGCTACGCCGAAAAGGAATTCCCGGAGAGCATTGCCAGGGACGAGGCCGGCAAACCCGTGGGCGCCTACCGCGCCGAACAGTACCCTGGAGACCGGGCCTGCTGGCTGATGAATGCCGACCCCAGCTCGCCCTTCGGCCGGCACATGATCGGGCAAGCCCGCCAGTTGGTCGAGGCCTACCCCGCCATTGCCGGCTTTTTCTGGGATGTGTACGGGCGCAGCTACATGTTCGATTTTGCGCACGACGACGGCATCACCATGGTCAACAACCAGCCCGCCTACTACCCCGAGTTCATGTACCAGCGCATGATGCGCGATTACATCGGCCCGCTGCTGCGCGCCAAGGGGATGGGCTTCACCGCCAACAAGCCGGTGACCATCGCCAGTTGCGAGGGCCTGGACGGGATTATGGCCATCGAGAACACGCCGGACGAGGAGGTCCCGGCCTGGATCGCCGCGCAAAGCTACCTGGGGCTGGCCCGGCACGTGATGATTCTGGATGGCGCTTCCGGGACGCATGCCGAACTGCTCCTGCTCAATTGCCTGCGCTACGGGATGTTCTACTCCGACATCGGCACGAGCGGCCCGAGAGGCGGAACCCTGCCTGCCGAGCAGATCGCGGCCAACGCCCGGCTGGCCAAAACCTACCTGCCCTTCATCCAGCGGTTTCGCGGGAAGCAATGGATTTTCCATCCGGAGGCCCTCGAGTTGCCCAGGAACACCGACGGCAATATCTTCCGGCTGAAAGACGGCAGCGTCATGATCTCGATGGTCTCCTTCTGGCGGAGTTTCCGGAAGGTAGACGGCGCGGAGCAGAACGTGCAGGTGATCTGCCGCTTGCCGGACGCCGCGGACCTGCGACACGTCTACGCCGCCTCGCTGGATCTCAATGAAACCCGGCGCCTCCAGCCGGAGCGAACCGGCGACACCCTGAGAATCACGGTGCCCCGCCACGGGAAAGCCACCGTGGTTGTGCTCTCTCCGCGCCCGGACCCGGCCCTGGAAGAGGTCTCCAGGCCGTAGCCGTCCGTTTTGATTCACCGCAGAGGCGCAGAGACGCAGAGGAGACATTCTGGCATCTTCTCTGCGGCCTCGGCGTCTCTGCGGTGAGCAATCTGTTCGGTCTGAGGTGGAACCTCGCTAGAAGGTGTACTTCATCGCCATCTGGATCTTCCGTGAGCCGCTCACGGTGGTGTCCTTGATTCGTCCAAAGGTGCTGCTGGCGATGGAGGTGGTCGGATAGCCGAACGACACCGAGTTGGTGAAGTTGGTCGCCTCGAAGCGAACCTGGAGCTGGTGCCGCTCGGTGATCTTGATGCGCTTCAGCAGGGACATGTCCATGTCCCAACGCGGGGGTTGATTGAAGGCATTGCGCCAAGTGTTGCCCATCGAGCCCGGCGCCGGATTGCTGAACATGGCGAGCTGGCTCTGATTGAAGAACCACTTGTAGCCGCTGGCGGGATCGTCAAACGCGGAGCCCATGTTGAACGTGCAGCCGCTACAGTTGGCGGTGCTGCTGACCACGCTGGACATGGTGTACTGGCCCGACCAGACCGTGAACGGCCGCGGGCCGAAAATCGTCAAGAAGCCAGCCACCTGCCAGCCGCCGAGTATGTGGTCGACCGCGCCTGGAACGCCGGACAACAACTTCTTGCCCTTGCCGAAGGGCAGTTCGTAAGTCCAGAGTCCCTGGACCACGTGCCGGCGGTCGAAGTCCGAGCGCGCGTAGTTGAGGTAGCGGTTGCGGAGGTCGAAGGGTGTGTCGCCAGCCGACTGCGCGGTGCCGGTGCTGACCACCGTCGAGGTCGGGTCGAACGAGCGGGTGTCCATGGACTTGGCAAGCGTGTACGCGAACTGGAAGGCCAGGCCGTTCCGGAAGGCCCGCTCGAGCCTGATTTCCAGGGCGTTGTAGTGGGAGTAGTCGTTCGAGTCGATCACGAACACGCCGCCCATGAACTGCGGATAGGGCACGAAGAAGAACGGCCCAAGCCCGGCCAGTTCGGGCAAGCTCTTGCCACCTTGGAAGCGGGTGCCAATACTCTTCGCCAGAGCGCCGACGGCATTGGTTGGGAGGTTGCTGGCGTACAGGCGGCGAATCAGGTCCGAACCGGTTTCGCCGGCCCGGATGCGCGAATCCACGCTCATCAACTGGTTCATGAGGGGGCTCTGCCCGCCGGCCTTCACGATGTTGAAGGCGTCCAGGAAGCCGTTGTTGAAGATCTCGAAGTTGTCGAGGTTGTACGCGCCCAGCAGGTTCAGCGCGTGCCGGCCGATGTAATCCACCTCCAGCTTGGTGTTCCTGAAAACTTCGTACTGGAAGCCGAGGGCCCACATGTGCGTCTTGGGCGTGTGATAGGCGGGATCGACCACGTAGATTGAGTTGGTCGTGTCGTTCGGAGGCGTCAACAGGTCCGAGGGATTCACCGGCGGCGGCGTCAGCTTGGGCAGATTGGCCAGCCGGCCGCCGCCCGTGCCGAAGGAAGTATTCGCCACACTGTACGCGCTGCCCGGCAGGTTCTGGAAGATCTTCGACGAGAGCAGGAAGGTGTTGATGCGGTCGTAGGCCAGGCGGTAGTTGGCGCGGATCGACATCTTGCCCTTTCCGGCGGGGTCCCAGGCGATCCCGAGCGAGGGACCAAGGTTGTTGCGGTCGCTTTTGTACATGGGGCCGGTTTGCCAGGTCAGCGCGGTGCTCGGCGCCGTGCCGATGGTGACCGCCTGATTGGGACGCTTGATGGTGTTGTTGGCATCGCTCGGCGTCAGCCTCATCTCCCACCGGAAGCCGTAATCAATGGTCAGATTCTTGCGAATCTTCCAGTTGTCCTGCCAGTAGAAATCGAGTTCCGGATAGCGCGCGTCGAACGTATAGGTTGTGCCTGCCGGCGCCCACGAGCCGGCGTTCGCCACAAAGCCCTGGTAGATGCTGCCCACGCGCCCGAGCTGGAAGTTAATCATGCTTTGCAGGAATGGCAAGTCGTAGCTCTGGTTGAGGGCCGTGGAAGCCGGCAGGCCAAATGTGAGCGGATCGACGGTGTTGACGCTGGTCGAGAAATCCACGATGGGGGTCACGTTCCAACCGCCCACCGAGCCACGCTCGTCCTGATGGCGGACCAGGCGCAGGTTCGCGCCCATCTTGACATTGTGCGAGCCGCGCACATAGCTGAAGTTATCCACCGCCTGGTAGGTGGTGATGGTGCGCAGGTTTCCGATGCCCGTCGGCACCGGCAGCGTGACCTGCGAATACCAGGTGATGTCCGGTATGGAAGCATTGGCTGTGGGCGTCACGAAGTTGTACACATAGTGCTGCTGGCCCGCCACCAATTCGTTGGTCGTGCGCGGGGTCGGGTTCCAGCGCCAGTTGAACGCCAGGTTTCTGGGACTGCGCGTGGTGTCGACCATGCAGGGCCCGCCCGGGTAAGCCGGCTGGCCGGTGTTCACCTGGTCGCAATGGGTGTCCTGCTCGCCCAAGTAGACGCGCGCGAACAAGGTCTGGTGCGAGGTCAGGACATGGTCGACTTTGAAGGTCACGTCGCGCTGCCGCTCGAACTGTGGCGCCACATAGGTGAAGCCCGCGGTATTCAGCCCGTCGCCCACGGTGAAGTTGTTGGGCAACGGCATCATGTTGACCTGTTTCATCACGGTGGGGTCCTGCCCAAGATGCTGCGGGTCGCTCGCCACCACGTCGTAGGTGCCGAGATTGAGACCGGGTAGGGCGTTGCCTGACGGATCCACCGAAGCTCCGGACACGCCGGACGGCTGGTTGCGCCCGCCAATTACATGCCGGTACAGGCCCTTGCGCGCCGTGGCCGTGTAGACCGTGCTGGTGAACGTGCCGGTCTCATGCGTCCTCAGCAACTGGAGGTTCACGAAAAAAAAGGTCTTGTCCTTCTTGATCGGTCCGCCCAGGCTGAAGCCGGGAATCTGCTGCACGAACTGCCGCTTGCCGACCTTGTCGGTGTTGTTCTCCCATTCGTTGGCGTTAAACCGTGGCGTGCGGTAAAAGAAGAAGGCGGCGCCGTGCAAGGCGTTGCCGCCGGAGCGGGTGATCATGGCCACCTGGCCACCGCTATTGCGCCCGTATTCAGCCGTGCCGTTGCCCGTAATTAGCTGGAACTCGGCCAGCGAGTCGGGGTTGGTCCGGGCTGGGGTGGTGTTCGAGCCGCCATAACTGGATTCGTTATCGTCAATGCCGTCGAGCGTGTAGTTCCAGGAACGGTCGCGTGCGCCGTGCACGTAAATGCCGCCGCCGGCCATATTGCCGTCGGTAGGGACCACGCCCGGTTGCGTGTAGACCAAGTCGAGCGGGTTGCGCCCGCGCGTGCCGACGATGGGCAGATCCTGCAATACGCGTTGCTCGACCAGCGAGCCGAAGTTGCCCGAGGTGCTGGTCTGCACCAGTTCGGCCGCTTCGGTGACTTCGACGGTTTCGGCGGTCGCGCCCACTTGCAGCGTCGCGTTGACCGTGGTCGGCTCGCCGATCGCCAGCTTGTTGCCGCTGGACACGAACTTCTTGAATCCCTGGGCCTCGATGGCGAGGCTGTACACGCCCACCTGCATGGCTTCGAAAACGAACGTCCCCGCCATGGTCGTGCTGGCGGTGAATGAAACCCCGGTGGCCTCGTTGGTCAGGGTGACCTTGGCGTCAGGAACCACCGCGCCAGTCGCGTCACTGACGGTTCCCACGATGCGCGAGGTTGTTCCTTGCGCCCAGGCGCCGGCCGCCAACAACAACAGCTCCACAAGCACTAAAACAAACAGCTTTCGCATGCTTTTCCTCCCACCCGCAATTGGCTCAAGCACTTCCGCCGGCCGCGGCCGCGGAAGCATTTCGGCCGGGATTTCCATTCCGGCTTCCCGGCTTCTCGCCAAGTATACACCAAGCCGGCTTGAACCGTGCCCGAATTGGGGGGCTTGACGTAATGCCTCAGGCTCTGGGGGGTGCTGGACGCCTTGTGGGATAAGCTTCAGCTCGTCTGGCCTGTTCTCGACTACAGCGCCAGACAAGCTAAAGCTTATCCCACGCGGGGCCCCCGGGGACTGAGAAGCTGTGAAAAAATCGGGAGGACGTCCGGAAAATTGTTGAAGTTTGAGTTGTGAGGGCGACGGCTCTCCGAGCCCAGGCCTGTGATAGGGTCTGGGCAGTTTAGCCAAGACAAGGAGAGCCGTCTGATGAGAAGAACTTACCAAATCCGGGAGTGGAAAGCCATTGAGAAGTTCCGCTCCCACCTTTCCAACGATGTGGGCGCCGTCCAGATGGTGCTGCCCCTGGCGGAGATCGCCCAACTGCTGCGACAGGGGATATCGCAGCTGCTTCACGAAGCTGAGAAGCGATTGCTGCTGCTGATCATGGAGGACGAGGTCGTCTGGCTGGCTGGCGAGCGCTATGCCCGGCGGCCCGCTCAAGAACTGCGACGTTGGGGCCGGGCCCCTGGCTCCGTGGTCATCCAGGGCCAGAAGATCCCCGTCGGCCGACCCCGGCTCCGCCACCGAGCTGGGGAGGTGAAGCTGGGCAGTCACGGACTGTTTCAGCAGGAGGAAGCCATGCAGCGCCAGATTTGGGAACGGATCATGCGGGGCCTCAGCATGCGGGGTTACGGTCCGGTGGTGCGGGAGTGCGGCGGTGCCTTCGGGGTGCAGAAATCGGCGGTGAGCCACAGGTTCGTTCTGGCCAGCACCAGGCGGGTGCAGGAACTGCTGAAGCGGGATCTCAGCTCGCTCCGGCTGGGCGCCGTGGTGCTGGACGGAGTGGAGTGCCGAACCCAACACATGCTGGTGGCTTTAGGCATCGACCGGACGGGGCGCAAAATCATCCTGGGGCTGCACCAGGGTGCCAGTGAGAACCAGAAGGTCTGTGACGCTCTGCCGGCCGACTTGGCCGGGCGGGGCTTGGATTTCCAGCAGCCCATGCTGGCGGTGATCGACGGCAGCAAGGCCCTGCGGGCGGCCTGGCGAAAGTATGGCGGGGAGTGTAGCTTCGTGGAGCGCTGTCAAGTCCACAAGCGGCGGAACGTGTGCGGGCATTTCGCCGCTACCAACGCTGGGTATTGGGATCGCAAGCTGGCCCTGGCCTACAACCAGCCGGACCACCCTTCCGCCAAGACCGCCCTGGAACGGATCCTGCGCGAACTCATGGAGGTCAATCCCAGTGCCGCCCGCAGCTTGGAAGAGGGGCTGGAAGAGACCCTCACCCTCCACCGACTGAATGTACCGCCGGAAGTGCGCCGCACCCTGCGCAGCGCCAATCCGATTGAGTCCGCCTTCTCGGTCGTTCGGGTGGCCTGCCGGAACGTGAAACGCTGGCGGCCCGGGGATCAGTTGGAACGCTGAGTGGGGTCTGGGTTACTGGTGGCCGAGCGGCAGTTCCGACGGATCGTTGGGTTTCGTGCTTTGCCTAGATTCCTCAGACTTCTGAAGGATCAGAGAGGTCAGGTACGGTCTGGAGCGAGTGCTGCCTAGAGTTCGCATGGGCGCAAGGGACCTTGAGCTTTGGAAAAGATGTACACTTACGTCGAGGATGAAGTGACGCCATGAAGAGGCTATGGATCTTGGTCTTTTTCTTGCTGGGTGCCACCACGCCCGGCCATGCCGAGGAGCAAAAGCCAACGCTCTTCCGGCAACCCACGGTGAGCCGCACCCACATCGTCTTTTCCTACGCCGGCGACCTGTGGATCGTCAGCCGCGAGGGCGGGGGAGCAAAGCGGCTGACCAGCGGAGGGGGTGAGGAGTCTGACCCGATCTTCTCGCCGGACGGGACACAGGTTGCTTTCACGGGACAGTATCACAGTTACGGGGACGTCTACGTCATTCCTGCCGCCGGTGGCGCACCTCGCCGTCTGACCTACCATCCGGCGGCGAGCTCGGCCCTCGGTTGGACGCCGGACGGGAAAGCCGTGCTGTTCGGATCCAACCGCAACATTGAAGCGAGGCTCTTCACTATTCCCTTGGAAGGAGGATTTGCAGCGGAGGTCCCCTTACCCTCGGCCTCTTTGGGCGTGTTCTCCCCGGACGGCAAACGCATGGCCTACCTCCCGCGATATCCCAGGGTTTCGTATTGGAAGCGATACCGGGGCGGAGGCACGACGCCGATCTGGATCGTCGATCTCGCCGATTCCCACGTGATCGACAGGATCCCAAGAAAGAACTCGAACGATTTTGCGCCCATGTGGGTGGGCAACCGGATCTATTTCCTGTCGGACCGAAGCGGCCCTGCGACGCTGTTTGCCTACGATCTGGCGACCAAGAAGGTCACCCAGGTGATTCGCAATGAGGGGGCAGACATCGAGTCCGCTTCGTTGGGCCCTGACGTGATCGTGTACGAGCAGTCGGGCTCCCTTCACCTATTCGAGTTGAAGACACGAGGATCGAGGCGGTTAGAGATCCATGTTCCCGGAGAGATGCCCGAACTTCAACCTCGTGTCGTCAAGGTGGCCAACGACATCTTCACAGCGCAACTCTCGTCGAATGGTTCCCAGGCTGTTTTCGAGGCGCGTGGCGAACTGCTCATTGTACCGGGAGAAAAAGGCGAAATACGCAACCTGACCAACACTCCCGGAGCGCGCGAGCGGTTTCCGGCGTGGTCTCCGGATGGGAGGCACATCGCCTACTTCTCGGATGAATCCGGCGAGTACGCGTTGCATATTCGCGACCAGAGCGGCGAGGGCGACGTGAAGAAGATGCAGTTGCCTCCCTCATTCTACTTTTCGCCAGTGTGGTCGCCCGACTCAAAGAAAATCGCTTACAGCGACAAGCGGCTCAATCTCTGGTACGTGGATGTCGAGAAGGGAGAGCCGGTCCTCATCGATACCGACACGTACCAGGACCGAATCGCCGGTCGAGTGCAGGAGCCTCCCCCATCGTGGTCGCCTGACAGCCGATGGCTGAGTTACGCCAAGTTGATGAGAAACAGCCTTCGAGCGATCCACATCTACTCGCTGGAAACGGGCCAGAGCCGCCAGGTGACGGACGACCTCACCGACGTACGATATCCCCAGTTTGACAAGAGCGGGAGGTACCTGTTTTTTGCGGCGAGCACGGATATCGGTCCAACGTTGGGCGGAGGTCTGTCGACCTTCAACCGCACTCCGACTCGCAGCGTGTACCTGGCCATTCTGCGAAAAGGTCTGCCCTCCCCGCTCGCGCCGGCACCTCGTGGAGGGAAAACTGCCGAGGCGGCCGAGACGCAGGAGGGAGACCGGGCAGCGCCGGTAAGAATCGACTTTGAGGATTTCCAGCAGCGGATCGCCCCGCTTCCAATACCCCGGCGCAATTACACCCGGCTGGTCGCAGGCCAGACGGGCGTGCTCTATCTGCTGGAGACGGTTCCCACTGGAGAGCAACGTTCTTTGCCTGGCCGGACTTTCACTCCGATTCCGCAAACCCTGCACAGGTTCGATCTGAGCACGCGTGGGACGCAGAAGATTCTCGAAGACATCACCAGCTTCGGACTGCCGCAGGACGGAGAGAAGATGCTCTACCGCCAGGGGCGGAGTTGGACGATCTGTGCTGCGACGGCTCCCCCAAAGCCTGGCCAAGAAGCGCTCAGGCTGGATGCCATGGAAGTGCGCGTCGATCCGCGAGCGGAATGGAAGCAGATGTATCGCGAGATCTGGCGTACGGAGCGCGACTTCTTCTATGACCCCGGCTATCACGGCCTGGACCTCAAGGCAGCGGAGAAGAAATACGAGCTGTACCTGGCCGGTGTCGCCAGCCAGGCCGACCTGGATTCCCTGTTCTGGAGGATCTTGAGTGAACTGGGTGTGAGTCACCTGAGCGTCGGCAGCCGCTACCGGCCAACCCCCTATTCGACAGCCGGACTGGTGGGGGCTGACTACCGGATTGAGAACGGCCGTTACAGGTTCGCGCGCGTCTACGCGGGGGACACCTGGGATCCCAGTGCAAGGTCCCCTCTCACGGAGCCAGGCGCCGACGTCAGAGCTGGAGAGTACCTGCTGGCAGTCGACGGGCGCGAGTTGCGAGCTTCTGACAACATTTACAGTTTCTTCGAAGAAAAGGTGCGCAGACCGGTTTCCCTACGGGTGGGCCCGGACCCCTCCGGTGCGAACAGCCGGGAGGTGACCGTGACGCCGGTGGCGTCAGAATATTACTTGCGGCACTTTGCCTGGGTTGAGGAGAATCGCCGGAAGGTAGAAAAACTGAGCGGAGGGCGCATTGCCTATGTTCACCTACCGGATACAGGAGGGCGTGGCTACGCCTCTTTCAACCGCTACCTCTTCCCCCAAGCAGGCAAGCAAGCCGTGATTATTGACGCGAGATCCAATTCAGGAGGCGCCCTGGCCGACTATTTCATCGACTACCTGCGCCGGCAACCTACCGAGCTCGGGACAACGCGCGAAGGCGAGGTGTGGATGCAAACCGAATGGTTTGGGCCAAAGGCAATGATCATCAATGAGTACAACTACTCTGGTGGCGAGCAGTTACCCTATGTCTTCCGCAGGACCGGCCTCGGACCTTTGATCGGAAAACGTACCAGTGGCGGTTTGGTCCGGATCGGCAGCTCCATGCCGTTGATGGACGGAGGGTTTGTCACAGCGCCGGACTGCGGCATCTTCAGCCCAGAGGGCGAATGGGTGGCGGAGAATCGCGGCATCGCGCCAGACATCGAGGTGGAGCAGGACCCGGCAGCCGTCCGCGCCGGGCGCGATCCGCAACTTGAGAAGGCAATCGAGGTGGTTCTTGAAGCCCTAAAGAAGACCCCTCCGCACGGCATCAGAAGGCCACCGTACAAGAGGCTTCAATGAGCAACGGAGAGTAGGATGGGTTGTTGAAAGGAGAGGTCGGAGGGCCGTCCAGCCGAGGCGAATTTCAACAAGGAAACGGACATCCTCAAAATCGGCGCGGGCAAGGAAAACACAGACAGGAATGTCTGTGCCACACTGGAACCACAGGACTTGCGGGCAGGTGGCACAGGCATTTCTGCCTGTGTTCCGATTTTTTCACACCTTCTGAGGCATTACGGCTTGGCAGAAAGTGCAGCCCACCTCAGGGGAT
>Ga0315280_10012627_pt1 | contig 10177 bp, 9 predicted proteins | sample YL17G06_40_MG_FD_203697 | JGI IMG/M metagenome (GOLD analysis project Ga0315280, IMG submission 203697) | Sediment microbial communities from Yellowstone Lake, YNP, Wyoming, USA - YL17G06_40 | ecosystem: Environmental > Aquatic > Freshwater > Lake > Sediment | place: USA: Wyoming | collected...
GCAGGCAGCGGCGTGCCGGAATAGTAATTGAGGTTGTAGAGCCAGCCCCGGTTGGCTTCTTCGACGCAGACCTCGGCGGCGCGCCCCGCAATCTGGCGCCAGAACCCCCGCGCGGAGACCAGGCGGTCCAGCGCTGGGAAGGTGGTCGCAGCCAGCCAGATGACCCCCGCCGTCGTGGCGGCCACCATCGAGCAGACTGCACCGCGGCGATGGCCCTTGGTCTCCTGCCACCAGACCAGGCCGGCCAGCGCCAGCGCCGGGAGGAACAAGGGCCAGCGCAGGCCTGAGACGGTGACGTGCGTCAAGCCGCTCGCCAGCGCCTGCGGGAGCATTCGAGCGATCACCGGGCCCAGCAGCAGCAGGAGAGCCGAGGCAGTGAGCGCCCAGCGCGCCTGCTTGATCTCCGCCAGGGCCAGGCCCGCCAGTGCGCTGGCCGCCGGAATCAGCGGCAGCAGGTAGCCTGGCAGCTTGTTCAACGAGGCGGAGAAGAACACCAGACCGAACAGCAGCCAGAGCAGCAGGAATCGCCGGCGGGGATCCTGGTAGGCGCTTTTGCGGAACAGCAGGGCCACGAGCGGGGTCCAGGGAAACAGCCCGGCCAGCAGAACCGGCAGGTAGAACCAGAACGGCTGCTGGTGCTGGAGCGCGTCCGTGGAGAAGCGGCTGAGGTGATGCTTCAGGAAGAAGTCGGTCAGAAAGGGCGCGCCGTTGGCCAGCGTGCAGAGCACGTACCAGGGAGCGGCGACCACCAGGAACGCGGCTAGGGGCGCGGGCCGGAGCCACTCGGCCAGGCGGCGGCGCAGGATCCAGGCCAGCGGAAGCGCCAGCACCAGCGGGACCAGCCCCTTGGCCAGGACCGCCAGGCCGAGCAGCGCGGCCGCCAAAACCGGGGAACCCGTAGCCTGTCCCCGGGTTTCCGGCAGGCACAGCAGCATGGCGGCGGAGAAGGTGGCGGCCATGGGCAGGTCGGTCACACCCACCCGGCTGAAACTCAGCCAGGCTGCCGAGGTGGCCAGGATGGCGGTGGCGAAGAAGGCCGCCCGCGAGTTGAATTCGCGCCGCAGAATCCAGTAGTAGAACAGCAGGAATCCGGCGCTCAACAGGGCCACTGGGAGGCGGGGCGCCAGCTCTTGGCTCAGGCCGACGCGGAAGCCCACACCAGTCATCCAATACAGCAGCGCTGGCTTCTCAAACCACGGCTCGCCCCACAGGCGGGGCGTGATCCAATCTCCCGAGCGGGCCATCTCGCGGCCGATGGCCGCGAAGCGGGGCTCGTCCGGCCCCAGCAACCCCACGCTGCCCAGCCCGTGAAAAAAGAGACAATAGAGAATGACGCCGAGGAGCAGGGGTTTCAAGACTCTGCGCCAAGGCAAGGTGAAAGGCACTTTCTCAAGTATAATGATCGAACTGCTGATCCTGGGGATGGCGCTGGCGGCGCCTGAGCCCTCACGCTGCAATTGCGATCCGGCGCGGCCGGCGACCATGGAGGCCCGTGAATGCAGCCTGTGCCGGGAAGCCGAGAAACAGCCTCGCGAGATTGGCGTTTTCTTCCTCAAGGACAACAACCCGCGCAAGCCGAACCGCTGGCTGGCGCTGCGCCGGGCGCATGATACCGGGATGCACTCGCTCGTGGACGTGCCGCTCGAAGAACGGACCCGGCTCTGGACCGCGGCTATCGCCAAAGCCCGCGAATTGTGGGGCGATGAGTGGGGCCTGGCCTACAACGGAGACCTGGTGCGGACGCAGTGCCACTTGCACATCCACATGGGCAAGCTGATCAAGGGAATCGAAACCCGCAAGGTTGTGGTGGTCGACGGCCCGGCCGAGATCCCGGCGCCCAAGGACGGGACGGGCCTCTGGATTCACGCTCACGGCAACAGACTGCACGTGCATCTGGGCGAGCAGACCTGCGAAACGGTGTTGTTCCGATGAACCAGAGCACAGATCCGGTGATTCTTCTCGACCCGGACGACAACGTGGCCGTGGCGCGGGCACCGCTGGGCCCCGGCCAGATCTTGAGGTTCGAAGGAATCACCGTGACGGTGCGCGAGCCGATCCCGGCTGGCCACAAAGTGGCCCGAGCCCCAATCGAGGCAGGCCAGAGGGTGGTGCGCTATGGGCAGATCATCGGCTGGGCCGGGCAGCGCATCGAGGCGGGCCAGCACGTACACACGCACAATCTCGCCTTCGACGAGGTTGCCTTTGCGTATGAGTTCCCGGCTGCCGAGCTTGCCTGCCCCGAACTGCCCGGCAACGTCCCGGTGTACCTGGGCTATCCCCGCGCGGACGGCCGAGCGGGCACCAGAAACTACATCGCCGTCGTGGCGGCGTCGAACTGCGCGGCGCACACGGCTGAATTGATCGCCCGCAGTTTCGAGGAAGACGAGCTCCCGCCCAACATCGACGGCGTGGCGGCGTTTCCTCACGGAGACGGCTGCGGCCACGCCTTCGGCCCGGACACCGACCTGCTGCACCGCACCTTCGCCGGGCTGCTCGATCACCCCAACGTGGCCGGGGCCATCATCCTGGGCCTGGGCTGCGAGGTGAACCAGATCGATCAATATTTGGGCGGCAGCCGGGTGGTGGGCATGACCCTGCAATCGAGCGGCGGCACGCGCGCGACTGTGGAGGCGGCGCGCGGGGAAATCCACCGGCTGATGGAAGAGGCCTGTGCGCTGAAGCGCGTCGAGACGCCGGTCGCCAAGATCGTTTTGGGGCTGAACTGCGGGGGCTCGGACTCCTTCTCCGGAATCACGGCCAATCCGGCGCTGGGCAGGTGCTCGGACATCCTGGCGGGTTTCGGCGGAACGCCGGTGCTGGCGGAGACTCCCGAGGTCTTCGGGGCCGAGCATCTGCTGGTGCGGCGGGCCCGCAGCCGGGAGGTGGCCGAGAGACTGCTCGCTCACATCTGTTCCTACAAGCAGTATCTGGCTCGCTTCGGTGAGAGCTTCAACGACAACCCCTCTCCCGGGAACAAAGAAGGCGGGCTGAGCAACATTCTCGAGAAGTCGTTGGGCGCCGTGGCCAAGGCGGGCACTTCCCCGCTGATGGAGGTGGTGGACTACGCCGAGCGCATCCGCTCACCGGGCTTCGTGTTCATGAACACGCCGGGCTACGATCCGATCTCGCTGGCGGGGCTGGCGGCCGGCGGCGTCAACCTGATCGCCTTCACCACCGGCCGCGGCAGCGCCATCGGCTTCCCCACCGTTCCGGTCATCAAGATCGCCAGCAACAGCCGCACTTACGCGCGGATGCGGGACAACATGGACTTCAATGCCGGGCTGATCGCGGACGGGGAGCAGACCATCCGGCAGGCCGGCGAGCAGCTTTTCGAGTTGCTGCTGCGGGTGGCTTCCGGCGAGAAGACCGCCAGCGAACGTCTGGGGCACCGGGAGTTCGTCCCCTGGCGGATCGGGCCGGTGATGTAGCGGAGCCGGCAGCCTCGTGCTCGGGACGATCTTTTGCAGAAACGTGGACGCTATTCTGCCTTTTTCATTCGCCGAGCAGGAGCGCTGCGGGTGCAACTCAAGTAGTGCCTGGAGTTCGTCAGGCAGGTTGCCTGAACTCCGACTTCTCGGATGTCCCCCGTGCTGCATCGGCAGACACAACCGGACAAAGGAGGACCGATCTGCCAAGTGCGATGGAAGTCTTACCTTTTCATAGCCATGCATTAGCGGCGACCCCGGACTGTCTGAAGGCGGGTTCAACGTTGGTTACACGGCCACCGGGCAGATGCTCGCGGGGAGCAGCCGCTCTTGGGGCGATTCTCCAGCACCTGACGACTGGCAGCAAGCTGCGGGCCGCGAAAGCGGACCATCAGGTTCATGCCGCGGTTAAGTCGCCATCGTCCTGCACCTGCTACTCAAGCTGACCACTCGTGGCTACCGCCGACAACACCGCGAGGCCTCCGTCAAGGGGGTGCGAGGGGCCACTGTCATCAGTCGGTGGCAAGTTGTTGTTCCCGGCTCGGCTCAGCAAGCCCACAAGTTGCGACAGGCCCCCGGTCGCACGCGCGACCCGCGATACCAGAGTGAAAAGCGCGTGATGAAGACCGCGGTCGCTACGGGTACTCGCCCCCACCCGCCACGATTCCCCGAGTCGCAGAGTGGTCCACGAATCGACAAACTCTTCTAGGCCAAGACACGAGAGGGAGCTTCCAGAGTGAGGCTCCTCTGCGTTTGCCTGACTGTGTGCCCGGGCACGGTGGGGATGCGAGTGTTGGCGCCAGAATCGGTGCCATGGAAAGGGGAGATAAGCTTCGAAGAGGTGAGCACATTCCGGGCAATGCTCGGGATCGAACGGCCACCAAGGTGTAAGCGAGACTGGGTTCTCCGCGATACGCACAGCGAGTTCGGAAAGAATCGTCGGGGTCAATTCCTTTCCGACGAGCGACTTTCGTCCGCCGAGCAGTTGGTTGAGCACGCGCGCGCTGATCACCGTGAAGTCCCCGGGCGCCACCAGGAGACCATACGCGCCCAGCATACCCGTCCGGTTCCGGAGATGGAACCGCAACCCGGCGAATACCCCGGAGACACCCTCGAACTCTGGGAAGGCGCGCAGAAGAGCGAGCTGCCATTCGTCGATAGTGAATCGTGACGGCGACGCGGCCTTTGGAGCACTTCCCATCTTCGCTTGGATAAAGCAGGCGCGCTGCCACTTTAGCGAGCCGTTTTCGACGTAGGAACCAAGCACCAAAAGATCCGCGAGCTCTCGATGGTGCTCAGCTCCGCCGATGGAGAACCTCACTTGGGAACGGCTTCCATGCAGGAACGCCGCTTCCACCTCGACTCGAGTTACTGGGACCTGGGCAGATGTTGCAGGGGTGGTGCGTGTGATCTCCTGTACTATGGCCTCGACGCAAGGGACTTCTCCTGCTCGCTGCGCATAGGCGCTTTCGATGGCTCCCCGCAGTCGAGCCGCGAGGCCCCACTGCCAATCCTGGTACTCCGGTGTCACGGCGAGTTCTGCCAGCATCCTTGTCTTCCTCCTCTCGACCGCTCATTCCCCAATCCGGCCTACCCAACGGCTCAGGCATCACCTGCCGCCGGTTTTGTGGGCGGTGGGGTGTAAGCCTTCGTCAGGCCGGCTCGGTCTTGTGTCAGGCAGGTTGCTCGATCTGCCCTGCTGCCTTGATCAGGACTCGCAGCGCTTGGTTGACGGACTCGGAGTCACGGAACACTGCGGCCACATCAGGGTCCAGTAGCACAACGTTCGTTCCCTCTACATACTGTTTGTAGTACTTGCCGCGAACGCCCCCTCGCAGATCGTACTCTGGTCTCATGTCGTCTTCGCCAATGCGATCATTCTCCGGATTCATACTGGCTCCTTTCCCGCGCTGTCGCCTCCCGTGCAGTGATGATCCTCACGCGCCCCTCCCTGTCCGTGTGCGCCGCGATGATCAAACGCTGGCGCCTCGACAGACCAGTCGTCAAGAATCTCTGCTCGCCATGCGAATGATCCGGATCATCAATGGTAACCGCCAAGGGATCGCCGAACACCGTTGTGGCCTCCTCGAACGACACTCCGTGCTTGGCGACGTTGTTGTGCGCCTTTTCCGGATCCCATTCGAACTGCACAATAGCAGGCTACCACGAAGAGCGACTTAATTCGGCTGCGCATACCTGACCTGCCTGCGCGCTTCGCAGGCCAGCCGCTCAAGGCTGGGAGAGCTGCTGTCCTACCCCGTGCAGATGATCCTGTTCGCAACCCGGTTCAATCGCAATTCTACCATCCGCAGCCGCACCGCCGCGGGTTCCGGGCGAGATCGACGATTTGGTAGGCGGCGGCGCCGGCAACTCGTGCTTGTTGCACCAGCGGCGGAAGATCGTCAGCGGCATGCTGCCCTCCGTTTGTCGGCCTGACTCTTGTTTACGCTGACCCGCATCAACCCCGCCCCAGGCGGCACGAAGCGGAACCACGGCAGAGGAGCCGTGGCAGCAGCCCCCTACCGTTCAAAGACTTCTGTTCCACTCCACCATTTGCCTCCGGAATCTTATCCGGACCGATCGGTCCGCATAGTTTCCCAGCTCTCGATTGAGAGACCCTTCCGCATGCGGTCGAGAGGGCTGCGCACCCCTCGACCGCCCTGGTTCAAGACGCAACGCCGGATAAGTCCCGCCTAACGGGCTTCGGTGGGGAATCCGCGCGCGTCCCGGTGTCAGTCGTCCGCTGGCAGCCATCAGCCCACGGCCCACAACCCGCTTGATGAACTAGGGATATTCCTATGAGTTGCTTCTTGCGCAAGCCGCTGTCCGTCGTCTGTGTGGCGGGACTGGCGGCCGGCGGCGTCAACCCATCAAGATCGCCAGCAACAGCCGCGCTTACGCGCGGATGCGGGACAACATGGACTTCAATGCCGGGCTGATCGCGGACGGGGAGCAGACCATCCGGCAGGCCGGTGAGCAGCTTTTCGAGTTGCTGCTGCGAGTGGCTTCCGGCGAGAAGACCGCCGGTTAGGCCTTTCAGCGCTCTCGCGACTGTATGTTCAGCTTGCCTGCTTGGCTTCTGGACCGAATGTCCTTGCGCAGCCACTGGTTGACGACCGCTCCGATGCTTGCATCCCTCTTCCTGGCGCGCTGCCGGACTACCTTGGCAACGTCGGGTTCCAAGTAAACGGGGATATTCAGTTCGACACCCGGTCGATAGAACTTCCCGCGCTCCCCCTTCGAGAAATCATACTCCTTCTTCATCACTCAGTTTCCTCGTACGACCTGGCTTCTCGCTTAGTGGCTGTTCGTGCCGAAATGATTCGTATCTTCCATTCTTCAGCCGAGGCTTCTGAGAACGTATGGACGACAACGAGAGCCCTTCCGTGGCTCTGTCGGCCAATGGTCACCCATCGTTGCTCCTCTTGGCTGTGTTCTTCGTCCAAGATGGAGGTGGCCAACGGATCCAGAAAGAGCTCGGCAGCACGCTCGAAGCTGACCCTATGCTTACGCAGATTCTCCTTCGCCTTGATGGGGTCCCACTCAAAAGTGTAGCGCAACGTTCACCCACGATGGAGAGGAACGATGGTCAGATCCCTGACTCTTGTCCATTCATCTTAGCCCATCTGCCGCCACTCTCGTAGCAGCGCCTGGAGCCGCAGGTAGCTGTCCTTGGGGGTCAGGTCCTGGCGCAGCAGGCCGCCGTGGGGGATGAAGGCGGGGTCGTTGAGGTCCCACCAGGTGATGGCTTGGATGTAGGGCTTGCTGAAGCAGAGGGTGTAGAACTGCTCGACCCAGTCGGCCTGCGCGGTCTCGCTCCAGCGCTCGCCGTGCCAGGGGAAGCGGGTGCTCTGCCCGTACGGATTCTTGATTTCCTCCGAGGAGGACGGCAGACCCAGCTCGGTGATGTGAATGGGCTTGCCGAAGTCCTTGAAGGTTTCGATGGAGCGCTCGATTTCAAGCAGGTCGCGGCCTGAGTAGTAGTACTGGAGGCCGATGGCCTCGAAGTCGATGCGCGCGTCGCGGACCATCTGCAAATAGTCGTACACGCTCTGCTGGCCGAGCTGGGGCTGACGGGTCATGTAGTCCGACCAGGTGCAGCAGTTGTTGATGACCCGGAAGCAAGTGGGATCGGCCTCGCGGGCGGCCTGGGCGGCGCCGCGCGTGATGTCAAGCTGCTGCTCGATGGTGAACCCCAGGACGTTCTGCATGTGCGCCTCGTTGATGACGTCCCAAGCGTGGATGCGGTTGCGAAACCTCCGCACGGACTGGCGCGCGTAGTCGAGGCAGAGGCGCTTCACCTCGTCGTAGGGTTTGTTCTTGAGCCAGTCCGGGGTCGTCTGCGGATAGAACCAGACCAGCGGGTGGCCTTTCTTCAAGATGGGCGTGCCGTCCAGCCAGCTCAGGATGCGCTCGATGTTGCCGTAGTTGGGCTGGCCCTGGATCCGCTGGACCGGACCGAGATAGAAGGGCAGCGTGGCGTAGTTGAACAGCGCTTCGAAGCGCTGGGCGTAAGGCTTGCCCAGCCGCGGGAAGCCGAAGCTGTTCGAGCCGAACAGAAAGCCGGGGCGCGGGCCCTGGCGGGCGATGGTCTGTTTGGCCCGCTCGAAAACGAGCTCCTCGCCGGCCCACAAGGCCTCCGAGAGGGACTCGGCGCACAGGGCCGCCTGCGCCTGCGGGCTGCTCTTGGCGGCTTCGGCTTTCTTCAGCAGGGCTTCGGCCCGCTCGGCGCGGCGGTGCGGTCCGGGCGCGAGCTTCCGCACCGTGGCCAGGCGATCGGCGGCCAGCTCATAGTTGAGGAAGAGCGGCTCGCTGAATGAGCGGGCCGTGTAGAGGCGGCCCCGGTTGTCGGCGTAAACCACCACATGCCCGAATTGCGGCACGACCAGGGTCAACCCGATGCGGAAGGGCTGATCCGGCGCCTGGAAGCGCACTTCGCCCGGTGCAAACTGCGGGGTGATAGCCAATGGCCGCAGCAGGAAGTCGCAGATGTGAAAGCGCCGCAGTTCCTCGACCGGCAGGGGCTCCCCGCGAGCATCAAGGACTCTGCACCGCGCCATCGAATCCGGAGCCTGACTGGCAGCGGCGACTGTGGATACGAATTCACGCCGGTTCATTGAGTGACCTCCAGCAGGCTGGCGATCTTGTCGGCGTCGTTCGGGACCACCGTAGGCTGGTTGCCGTAGGTGGAGCGGATCTTCTCTCCGCCGGGGGCCGTCAACTGGCCCGTATGGTAGCCGTAGATGTAGTCCGGATCTTTCAGCAGGTTGCCGGTGAGCACCGCCACCACATCGGCGTTTGAAGCCATCACGCCGGCTGCGGTCAGTTTGCGGATGCCTGCCAGGGTGGCGGCGGAGGCCGGCTCGCAGCCGATGCCACACCGCCCGATCTGCGCCTTGGCGTCGGCGATCTCCTGCTCGGTCACCCTCTCGACCACGCCGCCGGAGGAAACCACCTCATAGAGCGCTTTGGGCCAGGAGATCGGGTCGCCGATCTTGATGGCGGTGGCCAGCGTCTCGGGATGACCGACGGCGTGCAGCGCCGAGCGATCCTGCGACCGCCAGAGTTCATAGAACGGGGCGGCGCCTTCGGCCTGGATTACGGCCAGGCGCGGCAGCTTTTCGATCAGCCCGAGCTGGCGCAGCTCACGCAAGGCTTTGCCGAACGCCGAGGTGTTGCCCAGGTTGCCGCCGGGCAGCACGATCCAGCCGGGCGGGTTCCAGTCGCGCTGATCCATCATCTCGACGATGATGGTCTTCTGCCCCTCGATGCGGAATGGGTTGATGGAGTTGAGCAGGTAGATGCCCAGGCGTTCCGCCAGCACGCGCACCAGCGCCAGAATCTGGTCGAAATTGGCTTCCACCTGGAGCGTGCGTGCGCCGTACTCGAGAGCCTGGGCCAGCTTGCCGTAGGAGATGTTGCCATGCGGGATGAAGATGATGGGTTCGAGGCCCGCGGCGCTGGCGTAAGCCGCCATCGAGGCCGAGGTGTTGCCGGTTGAGACGCAGGCCACGCGGCGGATGCCCAGCCGCAGGGCCTGCGCCACGCCGCAGGTCATGCCGTTGTCCTTGAACGAGCCGGTCGGGTTGAAGCCCTGGTGCTTGAAGACCAGCCGGTCCAGGCGGCCGTAGGCCGCGGCGCGCGGGGCTGCGAGCAGCGGCGTGTTGCCCTCCCGAAGCGTGACGATGCGCTCGAAGCTGTCGAGAAACGGGATGCACTCCCGGTAGCGCCACACGCCGCTTTGATCCAGCACCGAGTTGCTGATGCGCCGCTCGCGCCACACTCTCTTGAGCGCCGCCGGGTCGCACCTCCAGCCGGAATAGGCAGCCTCCAGCAGGCCCCCGCAGTGCGGGCAGTTGTAGATCACCTCGGTGATCGGGAAACGCGCGCGGCAAGCGGGTTCGAAACAGACCAGTTCGGCGGCCATGAACCCTGATTATACTAGGCGGCTCATGTTGTTGATTTTCCGTGGGTGAATAGGCCCCATTTGGCGCGGTGTTGAGCGATGTGCCGCGCCAGATGGCGGACAGATGGCGGATGGATTTCGGCCCGTGGTGACTCGAACGCCAGACCTCTACCGTATCAAGGTAGCTGGGGGCTTAATTTGCGGATCGTTTCACTGAAAACAAAGGACTTACCTTGATTCCGTGCTGGCTGTAATTGGCAGCGGTGGCACGGATCTGGATGCAATTGGCATGAGCGAAGAGAAGGCTGGCGGGGTCCTGGTTTTGGTCCCGGTGGCGGAAAGGAGG
>Ga0315280_10012630_pt1 | contig 10176 bp, 10 predicted proteins | sample YL17G06_40_MG_FD_203697 | JGI IMG/M metagenome (GOLD analysis project Ga0315280, IMG submission 203697) | Sediment microbial communities from Yellowstone Lake, YNP, Wyoming, USA - YL17G06_40 | ecosystem: Environmental > Aquatic > Freshwater > Lake > Sediment | place: USA: Wyoming | collected...
ACTTCAGCTCGGAAAATACATTCCTGCCTGAATTAATTTTTTGCTATCCCCTACAAAAACCATAGCGCAGCGGTTTATTTTTTCAAGATCTTATAAACTCCGGTGATAGCAAAAAGAGTTAATCGCAGGATTGTCGAATTAATAAAATATAGCCAAAGGTCGATTGGATGTAGGGTAGGAGGGATGTTCAGCTAATCGACCTTTGCCGTAAATCCCTCCGACTTCAGTCGTAGATAAGCCTTTCGGTTTCGGTGATAAACATGAGAACCCCTCTCCTGACGGTGGATGCCGTCATATTCTTCCAAGAAGGAATTGTGCTTATAAGGCGGGAAAATCCGCCTTTTCAGGGATGCTACGCCCTGCCCGGGGGTTTTGTGGAAGTTGGGGAGACGGTCGAGGAGGCGGTGCAGAGGGAGGCGAAAGAGGAGACGGGCCTGGAGATCGAATCCTTGGGCCTGATCGGCATCTACTCTGATCCCGGTCGCGACCCGAGGGGGCATGTGGTATCTGCCGCCTTTCTGGCCAAGGGGCGGGGCGATCTAGTGTCCGGATCGGATGCCAGATCTGCAGAGGTCTTTTTGCTTCAGAGCCTGCCGCCTTTGGCTTTCGATCACGATAAAATAATAGGCGATGCTCTCTGCCAGCTCCAGCAGGGAACAATCAAATTAAAGTAGAGTGATCTGGAATTAGCTCCTTTAGCCTGAGAGAAAGAACGCCGGGCATCATCGTCGCCCGTCGTTCCCGGCGAGCCTTAGGAGATTTTCATGGCAGAGATCAGAGAGCTCATCGAGAAGTATGCGCTGCAGAACGCTGTGAAGTACAAGACCGCTCCCAATGCCGTGGCGGTCATGGGCAAGCTTATGGGCGAGCATCCCGAGCTTCGCGCCCGGGCCAAGGAGGTATCGCCCCTGGTGAGAGAGGTCCTGGCCGAGGTGGAGAAGACCCGCCCTGAGGAGTGGCGGCAACGGCTGGAGGCCGTGGCGCCCGAACTTCTGGAGGAACTCGCGGAGAGAAAGGAGCCGGATAAGGGGCTGCCGCGCCTGGAAGGCATAGAGATGGGCGTAGTGATGCGCTTTGCGCCCAATCCCAACGGGCCGCCCACGCTCGGCAGCGCCCGGGGCATCATTGTCAACTCCGAGTATGTTAAAAAGTATGGTGGTAAGTTCATCATCCGCTTCGATGATACCGATCCGGTGAAGAAGCGGCCCATGCCTGAGGCCTACGGCTGGTATCTGGAGGACTGCGAATGGCTTGGTGCCAAGCCAGACGAGGTCCTCACTGCCAGCGAGAGGATAGACCTGTACTATCCGATAGCGGAGGAGTTGATTCGCAGGGGTGGCGCCTACGTCTGCGGCTGCCCGCAGGCCGTATTCAAAGAGCACAAGGATAAGGGTGTGGCTTGCAGCCACAGGGGGCAGAGCATGGAGCAAAACCTCGAGCTCTGGCGGCAGATGCTTGATGGGCGGCTGGCAGAGGGCGAAGCGGTTTTGCGGATCAAGACCGACATGTCCCACAAGGACCCGGCCATTCGCGACTGGCCTGCCTTCAGGATAGTAACCGCGCCTCACCCGCTAGTGGGAGACAGGTACCGCGTCTGGCCGCTGCTCGACTTCGAGTCCGCCGTGGAGGACCACCTGCTGGGCACAACTCACATCCTGCGAGGCAAGGACCTGGCCGACAGCGGAAGCAGGCAGAGGTATCTCTATTCGCATATGGGCTGGGAGTATCCGAGGGTCATCCACTGGGGCAGGATCAAGATTCATCAGTTCGGCTCTTTCAGCACCAGCAAGCTGCGCAAGGCCATCGAGGCCGGCGAGTACACGGGCTGGGACGATCCGCGCGTTCCCACGGTGCGGGCCATGCGCTGTCGGGGCATCAGGCCCGAGGCGCTGCGCAAGTTCATGATCGACCTTGGCGTGGGCGAGACGGACATCAGCATCAGCATGGATTCCATTTATGCTGAGAACCGCAAGCTCATCGATCCTGAGGCGAACCGATACTTCTTCGTCTGGAATCCGGTAAATTTTGAGATCGAGGGTGATGTGCCCGCTCTGGCTCATGCGCCGCTGCACCCTGCCATAGATCGCGGCTTCAGAGAGATACCGGCAGGCAACAATATCTTCATCTGCAGGAGCGACCTGGAGGGCCTGGTGACGGGAGACAGGATCCGTCTGAAGGACCTCTGCAACGTGGAGATCATTGCCATGGACCCGGCGAAGGCCCGGTTCGAGGGCAAGGCGGTCGGCAAGAAGATGAAGATCATCCACTGGGCGCCCGCGAATGGGCTCGCGATCAAGGTGATGAAGCCTGACGGAGTCGATGAGGGAGTGGGCGAAGCGGGAATAGCCAAGGAGCTGAACCGGGTGGTTCAGTTCGAACGCTATGGCTTTGTGCGCATCAACCTGCTGGGCACGCCGATTGTGGCCTACTTTGCTCACCGCTGAGCCGTCAAATCTGCAGCAGATTTATTCGCTGCTGCAGGCCCGCCGCAAGAAAAGCCAGCAGGGCGACTGCCATCCCTATTTTCAGCGCCCGCTGCGATCCTGCGGCGTCTCCTTTAGCGATCTTCATCGCAGAGAACAGGAAGAATAGATCTGCTACAGCTACTATCATAAGGTAAGCTTTCCCAAAGGGCGCGAAGTAGCTCTGCACCACCGCCGCCAGAGCGAAGGTCGCGGCCAGGGCTGCAGATGGCTTTTCACCCACCAGGATGGGCAGCGTCTTTGCCCCGCCCTGTCGGTCGCCTTCCATGTCCTCCACGTCCTTCATGATCTCTCTGCTCATTGTCGCCAAAAAAGAGAGGAAGAAAGGAACGAGGTTGGCCTGCAGGCCCGCCAGGCCCGCGGCCGCGCCTCCGAAGAGGAAGGTGGAGCCGGTGAGGTAGGCGACGCATAGGTTCCCTGCCAAGGGCGTGGCCTTGAGGCTCCTGGCATAAAGAAACAGAAGAGCGGAGTTGAGGACGGCTATGGCCAGACAGTGCTGGTTCACGAGGCCTGCCAAAAGGCAGCCTGCGGCAAATAGAGCCAGAGAGTAATTGAAGGCCGCTCCGGCGCTGATGCGCTTGCTCGGTATGGGCCGCTCCGGCCTGTTAACCGCGTCGATCTTTCGGTCGTAGTAATCGTTGACGGCGTTTCCTGCGCCCGTAACCAGGAAGACCGCCAGAAATATCAGTGCTGCCGCCTCGAAATCGAACTCCCTGGCCAGGAGAAGCCCGATGACTGCGGCCAGGCCTGCCATGGCGCAGTTAAAAGGACGCAAAATCTCGAGCAGTGCCTTCAATACCGAAATCCCCTGCGGCCTTCAGCAAGAGACGCCGCGTGTCAGATATAGCAGATAGATCTCAGTTAAGTAACTATCGATGTGACGGCAAGAATTTCCGCCGGAAGGTCGGGCAAGCCTTATCAGGTAGGTGCTGCTGGCGGGAACCCTCTCCCTGCGGATGAGGCCAGCCGTCTCCATCCTGGAAACCACCTTTGAGCACTTACTGCTATCGATGCGGAGGAGCCGCCGCAGCTCCGACTGGCGCAGGCCGTCGGACCTTGAGTCGATGAGATCAAGCGCTCTCTCCTGCAGGGCGGAGAAGCCGTTTGCCGGGGCACCTTTCATTCTTCCAGACATTGCAACCACAAGACCAGTATCAAAACTTAATTTATTTTGATATACTGTCATCAAGTTCAATAGTATAAATCTTTTTTGCAAAGATACCGCTTTTTGTTCTAAAATAGTGGAAAAATATCTTTGAAGATAAACAAAAACACCCGGAATCTCAATTAATAATTAAAATATTTTACACGCAATATACAACCTTCAAAAGAGCGAGAAAATGGCCGCAGGCCCCCCAGCAAATTAATCCAATTATAGTCCAATTTCGAAGCCCTTCCGCTTGCATAAGCGATCTTCTCCGGGAGTTCTACTCATCTCCCAGGGCAGGGAATTTGGCGCGAATTTCTTTGCTCTGCAGCACCGGCAGCCCCACCTCTTCAAGGATCCTCAGGACCTTCTTTTTATCTTCGGACCGAAATGACTTGCGGTCAAGATAAGCGAAGCTGGCGCCAGACTTGCGGCGTGCATCATCCACCAGTCCCGCATCCAGGAAGCCGACCTGGTAGCTGGAGAAGAGGTGCCCGAAGGCTATCCCGGCATCGAGCATGAGATCGGTCTGTCTCTGCACATAATGACCGCCTCCGAAGCCCAAGGCCACGGGAAGCTCTTTTATCTCCAGGGCGAGAATGGCCCTGGCCACTGCTTCGCCGGCACACGGATCGCGCCACTCTGGCTCACTGCTCCCGATCTCTGCGAAGAACGAGGGCGTTTTCATGTCTGTCGGCCCGTGATGGGTGGCCTCGGCCGATATTCTGAAACCTTCCGGCGCCAGCCTGCCGATGTTTTGCAGGAAAGACCTCAGTCCCGAGGGTGCTGCCGCAGAAAGCTCCCGCTGGCCGTTTTCGAAAACGCCCGTAAAATGCCCTCCCAACCAGGGCAGGCCTGCCTTGGACACATGTCTGCTGGCGAAGACGACCACCTTGGGACACAGCCCCAGGTCCTTCAGGCGGGCGTCAAGGCCTCGCAGAGAGGTCTGCCTTTCATTGTGAATCACCAGAGCCCGTGAGCCAGAGGACTTGTATCCCTCCTGGTCCTTCCAGGCTTCCAGCTCCAACAGACGCTCGGCGACGTTGAGGCTTGCCGGATCTGCCTGAGAGCAGATTATGGCAACCTCATCGCTCATATCTCCTTGCCCACTTCCAGCATCTTGGCCACCATAGGCGCGTAATCTATCTTGGTGGCCTTGATCTCGGAGAGGGGCATGATCACGAGCATGGGCCGCTCTGTGATGAGGCCCTCACGAGAGAGAGTGCGCAGCTCTCCGTCCATGCGGCTCTTCAGCTCCGGGTAGCCGGTGGACAGGAAAGCGCCGAAGATCTCTCCCGGCTGCAGATAGCTGAACAGAGGCGCTCCTATCTTCCGGAAGGCCTGGTAGACCCTGGACAGATCCTCGCGATCGTGGCCGTGCCTGATGCGAACGTGATAGAAGGACAACAGCTCGCAGCAGATCTTTTGCCAGTCTATGTACGCCTCGCGGTTCAGGAGGCCGGTCTGGAAGAACTTGGTGCGCTTTCCAGAGATGGTCGGCCGAGAGATGCCTGTCCGCCTGGAGAGCTCCAGATCGGAGAGCATGGGGTACTTTACAAAGGCGTAAAGCGTCAGCTTGTCCTTCTCCGTGAGCCGGGATTCCTCAGTCAGAGCAGACCTAGGCGGCACTATCTCCTCGGGCAGATCAGTTCTGGCGAGTTCAAAGAGGCTGTTCACAGCCAGAGCAGCGTCTGCCAAGTAGCTTGAAACCTGGAAGGGATATTGGAAGTAGTGGATGTCCTCCACGAAATCGTTCCGATAGTAATCGTCTATGATGGGATCGAAGTTCACTCTGAAGTCCGTCAGGCTCTTCGAGTAGAATGTAGAGATAGAATCGGTGTCAGTAGAGATGTGAGATACGCAGTTGGGATATTTGGTCCAATTCTCATAGGATTTGGACCCTTTTCTCACCTCGAAGGGCGCATTCGGCTTGTATCTGACGAAGACGGAGGTCAGGATTTCGGCACCTACTGCCTCTCCGGAAGGAACGTTCAACAGTTTGATCAGCTTCCAGTCTCTGAACTTTCGTTTGCTCTTGAATATCGTTGACCGATCAACGCCTATGTTTGAAGCGAGATCTATGTCGCTAAATCCCGGATATCTGGCAAGACCGTAAAGAACTAACCTCTCCTTTGATGTTAATTTTAGCTGCATTCGCATAACATATACTTTTTTTAAGTATTTATAGGTTGCCTAATCTTAGATTTCTCAATATAACAGTCCTGCATATACAAGAGATCGAAAGATCAATTTTGCCAGATTTCATTTTGTCAGCCCGTGGGCTGCACTCTCCCTGTTTGGGTCAGTTCGGATTGGAAGTTGAATGTACGCTCGCTTTGGGATAGAGAAAGGCAAATCGTGGCCGGGAACGACCACGTCCGCAACGGAGGCTATCTTGGCCATGCTGACCATCGCCAGGGCTCGATCGACATGCAAGGCCGGAGGCACGTTCTTTTGGAAGTTTCCTAAAGTGGGAAGAGCGTCACCTGCCATTACCACTATCTCAAAGCTCTCGACGACGACGGAGATGCTGTCCAGGCTGTGGCCGGGCGTCTCCATGGCCCAAACGCCAGGGGCGATCGTCTCCCCATCTTTTGGCACCAGGATCTTCGCCCGGGAGAAAAGGCGGTTGTTCCCGCAGTGGTCGGGATGAGAGTGGGTGTTCACGACGGTGTCGATCTCCTCCGGCCGGAAGCTGAGCCCGGCCAGGGCCTTCAATATCTGCAGCTCTTCGCCCTTCAGGCCGGTGTCCACTACTATCCTCCTTGTGCCGGAGACTATCAGCGTCACTGAAGACCGGGCATCTAGGATCTTGCCTGACTCGTCTCTCTGCATCGAGCCGGGCTTGAGGAGATAGACCTCGGGCATCGGTTCAAGCCTTTTTCAAGCCAGATAAAGCTTTTGCAGCTTCTCGTTCAGCCTCTCCACCTGCTGCACGGCGGTGCCGATGTACCGGTGGGGGTCCAGCAGGGCCCGGATCTCCGCCTCCGAGAGCTTGCCGGTCACGGCCTCGTTCTCCAGGAGAACGTCGGCCAGCTCCCGCTTCTCCTCAAACGCCAGCATGGCACTCTGGCGCATGATCTCATGAGCCTGCTGGCGGCCCACGCCCTTCTTGGCCAGCTCCACCATCACGTTCTCGGCCATGTTCAGGCCCTGCAGGAGAGTGAGGTTCTTCTCGATGTTATCCGGCCGCAGCCGGAGGTTGGCGAGCGTGCGCGCGGCCAGGGTGAGGATATGGTCGGTGAAGATGAAGGCCTCGGGGAAGATGATGCGCTCGCAGCTGGAGTTGGTCAAGTCGCGCTCATCCCAGAGAGGGATGTTCTCGAAGGCGGGCAGCACTTGAGCACGCACCACGCGCGACAGGCCGCAGATCTGCTCCGACTTGATGGGATTTCGCTTGTGAGGCATGGTGGACGATCCAACCTGCTTTTTGCCGAAGCCCTCTTCCACCTCGGCGATCTCCGTGCGCTGCAGGGATCGCATCTCAACGAAGATCTTGTCCAGGGTGGAGGCCACCAGCGCCATCCAGCAGACCAGCTCGGCATGTCGGTCGCGCTGCACCACCTGGTTAGAAACGTCCACCTCCTTCAGCCCGAGGTGGCGCATGACCCGGCTCTGCAGCTCCATGCCCTGCGGCCCGTAGGCGGCCTGCGTGCCCACCGCGCCGCTCATCTTCCCGACGGCGGCGCGGGGCCAGAGCTGCGCCAAACGCTCCATGTGGCGCGCGATCTCCGAGGCCCAGATGGCGAAGCGCAGGCCGTAGGTCGTCGGCACGGCGATCTGGCCGTGCGTCCTGCCTGCGCAGACCAGGTTTTTGTTCTTCACGGCCAGGTCCAGGAGCAGTGCCAGCAGCTTCTTCAGCTTTGGCTCCAGCACCTCCAAGGAGGCCTTGATCTGCAGGCCGGTGGCCGTGTCCAGGATGTCGTTGGAGGTCGCACCCAGGTGAATCCACTCGCCCGAGCGCGGGCACACCTCGGCCATGGCCAGCACCACGGCCATCATGTCGTGGCCGATCTCCTCCTCGATCTGCTTGGCGCGCTCGGGGCGGGCCGCGTTTGCGGCTGCGGCGATCTCTGCGGCTGCTCCTTGCGGGATCATGCCCAGCTCCTCCTCGGCCCAGGCGAGAGCGGCCTCCACGCGGAAGAGACAGCGCAACCGGAAGTCCTCCTCCCAGATTGCCTTCATCTCTTTGGTACCGTATCTGAACTCCATGGGATGAATAGCCATGGCAGAAGGGATGGTTAGAGGGATTGATGGAACTTTTGGTCCTGATATTCAGAGGCTATTGCAGGGCAACAGACAGCATTGAGTGCTTCAGATTCTGCTTATAGTGGAAGATTATGGCCTCACGCTCCTTTTATCTCCAAGAGTCGTACCACATCTTTAAGAGTGCAAACATCGAACAATCGGTAGAATCCTGGCCCACTGGGGCAGATGTTCGATGAGGTGTCACAGCCATAGAACTGGAGGTTTAGGGATTATGAGAATTAAGATATTGATCGTATCGTCTTTGCTTCTGCTTGCCTTCTCTGCCGTAGAGTCTTATTCCATTGATTGGAGCAATCCTGATTCCCAAACCATCGATCAAATGTTCTCTGGAGATAGTGTTAGCGGTCCAAGTTTATCTCAATTGGCTCAAGCTTCACGGGCAGCTCCCCAGAAGACGGAAAGCCAAGTGATGATTCCAATGACTGCAACCAAGCCCGCTGTCACCAACGCCGCGGCAGAGAGCCAGACGGAATCCACGTCCGTTTCTGGCAAATGGTCTCTTGAGATCGCCGATAGCACCTTCCAAAGTGCTGCCTTGACCCTCTACCAGATTGATGATGCCGTTTTCGGAAAAGGAGCACTTTCGGAGGACAACAACACCCTTACGTTGACCGCCAGCGGCAGCGTGGCAGGCAATAAACTGAACCTGGATCTGGTCACATTAGAAAAGATAAGCCTCTTTCGCATTTCCATGACAGTTAATGGAAATTCAGCAACAGGAAGCTATACCGCCTACAGTCCCCTCGCGTCTCCGTCCACAGGAACAGCAACGGGATTGAGATCCATGCCGGCATCTTGAGAGGTTGCCTGGCCCAAGATCCGGTTCATCGGTTCGGATATAATTGCGCATTCTGCGTCACAATTCACCTCTTGGGTCCTTTCTGGCAGGACAGAAACGGTGTTCGACCGATACCTTGGCTTCATTTGTGACCAAAGGGTGTGCCCGAAGGGCAGGGAAGAGGCCCCGCCGGGGATCTGCCGGCGGATAGGCCCATTCCATTGATGCAGAGCCTTCCATCGCAGATTATCTCTGCACTGAAGTCCAGCCCCTCATGAGAGACTTTAAATCCACTTATTAGCTTCTCCCGTCTCATTATTTTTTGGCGGGGACTCATCGAGATAGCTTTCCCAGCCTGAGAGGATGTCGCCCGCCACCTCATAAAACAATATCATTATAGGCCGCGGTGACGGAAATGTATCCGTATTTGTGCCGCCCGGTATGCGGTAAGGCGAATCGCAAACTCCATCGTCGTTGCTGTCTGTGCAATTTATGTCGCTGTAGTAGTTGCCCATCCAGGAATCTCCCCAGCGATTGAGACCATCATCAAAGACGTTGTATCCGGTGTTATTTATGAAATTGTTCTGGTAAATCTGATTATGGTTGGAGTTATGGAGGTAAAGCCCGCTGGCTCTATTGTAGCTCGCGGTATTGTAAAGAAGGCTGTTGTTGTCCGCGGAATCGAGGGCAAATCCCCTGCCTCTATTGTAGCTCACCTCGTTGCTCTCCACGGTGTTGTTCTTGGAGTAATTCAGAGATATGCCGTCTCCCTGATTGTAGCTGAAGTTGTTGCTCATGATGCTGTTAAAGCTTGAATAGCAAAGAGATAGCCCTGTCAAGCTGCTATTACCTTGGTTTCTGGCTATTGTGTTATTGCTGCTATTGAAAAGATCAATTCCGCTTCCAAAAGCGCCCTTGATTATATTGGCAGAGATCGTGTTATTGCTGGAATGAACCTCGATTCCTGTACCAGATGGCTCTCCAGCTGTGCTGCTGGAACTCACAACTACAAGTCCCTCCAGCGATATTCCGTCTGCCAGAAGCATTATGGCAGGGCCGTTGGCATGCTGGCCTCCAATTTCAATCACCGGCGCTCCAATCCCGCGAAGGGCAATCGTTTTATTTATAATCAGATTCTCAGAGTAGACGCCAGGCGTAATATTAATCAAATCTCCAAAGTTGGCCGCGTCTGCTGCTGCCTGAATGCTCGAGAAGTCTGCCCCGCTGGGAGCGACGGTAATGATGGCCGCCTGGCTTGATACCATCAGAAGAAAGGCTGCTAAAAGCAAGTATTTCAACATGTTCTCCTACCCTATATCAATTCAGTTTTAATTCAATTTTGAGACTAAAAATGTTTCGGCTACATTTACGTGTTGTGTAGTCCTGAATGTTTGGACTTTATATACTCCAGCCTGTTTATTATATTCTTTAACAACCATTTAATTCAGTCTCCATCCGATTCAGGAACATTCCTAATTTGCATCCGTCTGGCAGCCTTG
>Ga0315280_10012631_pt1 | contig 10175 bp, 6 predicted proteins | sample YL17G06_40_MG_FD_203697 | JGI IMG/M metagenome (GOLD analysis project Ga0315280, IMG submission 203697) | Sediment microbial communities from Yellowstone Lake, YNP, Wyoming, USA - YL17G06_40 | ecosystem: Environmental > Aquatic > Freshwater > Lake > Sediment | place: USA: Wyoming | collected...
GACGGCGGACGGTCCATCCCAGATCGGATAGTTCAAGATGCAGGTGGGATCGCCGGCTTGGTTGTCTGACCACTGGCAAAAAGGCGGATCGAGCGGAGGGTGATGGGCCAGACGAGATTGGCGCCGAAGGCGCATAGGACGAAGGCGACGGGTGTCAAGTTGCAGATGGCAAAAAAGAGGAAAGCGTAGGGCAGGAAGGAACGGCGTATCATGAACTCGACACGCCTGCCAAACCAGAGGAAAAGGTCGCGTCGCTGCCGCCCCACTTGCTCCTGCCAGGCCGCCAGATACTTCTCGGGCCGGTAGCCGGTGAGCCGGCGGCGCTGATAGCCCGTGGTGATAATACTCATGATTGCTCCGAAAAGAAGTAGCACTCCGAGAGCCGGATACATTAGTGCTCCAGAGGTTCGCCACAGGCCGATGGTCATTCCAGTGAACACAAACAGGTAGTAAAGGTAGTCGCAGACTGTCTCCAGCCAGCAGCCGAATTGGGATTCCTGGAGAGTCAGCCGAGCCACCTCGCCGTCAGAGCCATCGAGAATGCTGGCCCAGTGTGAGAGGACTGCGCCGATCACCGTGTTGAGATAGCCGCCAAACGCGAAGAAGGCCCCGGATGCTAGGCTGACACCCAAGGCAAAGAGTGTCACCATGTTGGGGGTGATCGGCGTTTTGCTCAGTTGGCGGCTGATCGGGATCGAGACCTTTCGATTCAGGCGGGCGAAGACGCCGTCGGTATCTTTGCACAACCAGCGGTTAAGCTTCCGTTCGGCGCGCAGAAGGTCCTCGGGACCGGCGATCCTCTGCCACAGGTCATCTGCCACCGGCTCGCAACAGACGGTACAGGTCCGTTTCAGCCAGGCGTGCAACTCTCCGACGGTCTGAATCTCGCCCGGGGCGTACTGTGCGATGCTGATCACAGCCTGGTGAGGCAGAAAAGCGATCCCGACCGGCTGGCCCGTGGTCGTTAGCGCCAGAACGCCATCTTGTGTTTCCCATTTACTCACGCGTTCGTGCAAGGAGGGATGATACGTCCGGTCACCGAGCAGCAGCACCAAGCCACTTCCAGACCGCGTGGCGATCTGCCGCAAGGTAGCTGGCAACGACGTCTCGCCTTCCGAGTCCTGCGGCAATGCAAGCCATTCGACGGTTTCGGGCAGGCGTTTGGAGCGCTCCAGGACGCGCCGCACCCCCGGCCCGGCAGCCGAATCCACCACAACGATGAAGCGGCTCGCACCTGCTCTTCTCGCTCCCAGAATCGCTCGCAAAGCAACCGGAAGACCGGCGACCCGGGCGAGGGGCGCCACGAATTCCCCCCGACGGCTCCAGCAATCGGCGAAGACGACAACCACTGAGGACTGATCGGGTTCTCCTTTCGATTCCTGGATTCCCTCTGAGTCTTTTGGGGCTTGAGGAACCGCGGCGGCTCTGCGTGCCCGACCAGACGAGGCGACGATCCGTCTCGATTGAGTCAAGCCAATCAGAAACGCGATTCCGACCGCAGTCCAAAAAAGGCCGCGCAGCCGTCTAGTTACTGCCAGTGCCAAGCCGGCAGCACTGCTGAAGCCGAACATGCCCAGAATCAGTATGTTGCCCCCCTCGTACGTTCCGATGTTTCCTGGGATCAAGGCCCCCACAATGTTCACCACTTTGGTCATGGCTTCAATCAGAAACGCGTTGAACAGCGTGGTCTTGGGGCCCATCAGCCACAGGATCAGGAAGACTTCCAGAACCGCCAGACCGTGGCTTGTCAGATTGAGGGCAAAGCTTCCCCAGAATGCCCTGGGCTCCTCGCCGTGAAACGAGAACACGGTCGCCTCAACGGACTGCACGGCAGAACGCCTCTTTTCCACGACCGGTTTGAGGCCGTCCACTCGTCCCAGGAATCGGACGGTGGCTGAAAGAACCGGCCAGCGTTTGCGAAAGGTCATTGCAGCGAGGGAGACAAACGCCAGGAGTCCGAGGGCCAACAGGACCGCGTAGGCTCGGAGCAATTCGGGAAGTCGAACTGAGATCAGCGTGCAAGAAATCCCGGCAACGCTAACTAGGGCGCCCGTCACGACGTACATCCCCCGGTCCAGGGCCACGGAGGAGATACCGCTGGCGATCGGCACGCTCGGACTCATGAGCATGGCGCGCGTCGTATCCCCGAATACCGGGCCGACCACGCTGAGTTGGACCGCTTCACCCACGAGCCGGAGAGCGAACAAGCGCAAGAAAGGTGGCTTGCGGCGCTCGCGCACCAGCGTCAGCCGCCACGCCCACGTCCTCACGGCATGGGAAACGCCGCCAACGGCCACAGGAAGCATCAGCCACCACCCTAGCGTTGTGATGGCTTGGAGGAGCCGGGAAGGCCCTATTTTGCACACTAAGTAAACAAGAAGGGCGACTCCGAACAGGGTGAGCAAGATCTTGATTGGGCGGCGCATGGGCGTGGCGACCTCAGGCAAGTTCAGATTGCGTGCTGTCCGGACCTTGCTGCGAGCTCAGGAAGCGGTGAAAGAGAGTTTCGGCGTAAGCCAGGGCCTGCGGCGTGTCCACGTCCTGCCATAGAGCATTGCCGATGTCAAAGGCGCGCAAGCGCCGATGGCAAGCCAGGTGGCGCATCCCATCGGAGAGAGAGCAATTCCCGTCCTTGAGGCTCGTCTGGAGTGCCTCAAAGAGCCCATGGCTGCACAAGAACATCCCGGTATCAACCGCGTCGCAGGGAGCGATCTCTTTCCCAATGTCAGTGACAAGATCTCCTTGCAATCGAACCTTCGTCGCGTCCTCCAGGTCGAAGATCCGGTCGAGCTTCCGATCCACCGCCAGGATGACCCCGCCTTCGGGGAGAGGCTGTTCGAGCAGGGACTTGACGGTCGCCGGCTCAAACAGGTGGTCACCCATAAGCAGAAGGAAAGGCTCGCGCAGGAGGTTGCGGGCCTGCAGGGCGGAAACACCGTTTTCTTTTTCGTATTCCGGGTTTTCGACCCAACGCAGAGTGAGCCGGGAACAGTTCTTCGTGGCAAAATGGCGGCGTACGAGCTCGGCTCGGTCGCCCACCACAATCACAAAAACGTTCACGCCAGCTCGATGGGCGGACAGGATCACATGTTCCAGCAAAGGCTTCCCGTCCACCCACACCAGCGGTTTGGGCATCGCCGAGGATAGCGGCTTCAGCCGACGGCCGTTCCCGGCGGCAAGCACTAGACACTCAATCCTGCGAACCGGCTCGACCGGGCAATTTTGCGTAGGGTGCTTCACGGCAAAAGTCCAGCCTCTCTGCCAGTCGTCGTTTCCACCGGCGCCTGGTTTATTTGGTAGTCGTAGTACTCCACGGAAACCTCCGTAGAGCCAAAAATCCAGACATCCGTCTTCGAGTAATTGGAAGCCGGCAGCCAGAAGGGGCCGACCTTCGCATAACGCTGTGTGAACTGGACCTTGCGGGTCCAGAAAGATGGATTTTTCGCCGGGGATCCTTCGACACGTACCACCGCAAAGTCCTCGGCATCTACCCAGACGAGCCCACGGAAGAGGAGCGTATTCTTGCTCCTGGGCTCCGCCTCGATGCGGTAGCAAGAACGTCCCTCGACCAGGTCGGTGCCGAGCAGCCGGAGCTGGTAGTTTTCCGGGGTGATCCGAGTGTGCTCCCGTGCTTCCTCGTCTTCAGAGGTCTTTTGTTCGGTATTGATCATCCGGCGCAGCGCCAGGCGGCGCACGGCCCCCGAGCCGCTTTCCGAAATGACTTCAAACTCCTTCCTTCCCGGAAAGGTGTACTTCACGCGGACCACCATTTGAGCCCGCTTATGGAAACGCCTGTTTTCGACCCGATAGCGCCGCATCGAGGCATAATTCTGCAAGGTCGTGGTCCGCCATCGGTCCGCTTGGACCATCCGTTCAGCCACCTCTTCCACGGCCAGCGGAGCCGGCCGGTTCTCTGGCTGCGCGTCAGGACTCGACGCCGCCAGAGCCGCTGCACCTAATAGCATCGTCACCAAGTTGAATACCCGCATGGTTCAGCCTCAATAGGCGATCACGAACTTGCCGCGAAACGTGCGCTCAACACTGTTGAAGAACTCGCCGAATCGCGGGCTGGCCAGGTTGTTCTGGAGGTCCCGGGGGTTGAAGCTGTTCAGTAAATTGAACACCTTGACTCCCGCCCGGACCTTGTATTTCTTGCCGAAAAAGGGAATTCGAAACTCTTTGGTCAGTTGCATATCGAAGGACGCAAATCTGGGGAAGCGGCCTGCCCGGTTGCGTACACCGACAAAGTCCTGCTCCTCGTCCACGATTGAGTACGGAAAGCCGGTGTGAACATCCAACACGGGAGAGAAGTCCAGTTTGGCGGGCAGGCGGAACTCGCCCCAAAAAAGGAAACGGTTGGGTGCGTCGAAGGGCAGCAGCGATCGCTCGTTCGGACGAATCAGTGCTCCAGGCACGTTGCCATAGAACTGGTTCACATCGTTCAGGTCGCCGAACGCCGAGGAACGGACATAGGAGGCCGTCAACTGGCTGTTTTTGCCCCAGCGGTAATGTGCCGTGAGTTCGAACTCCCGGTAACGGTTACGCCCGCTGTTGTCGAGTACCAGAAAGTCCCCTTGCGACGTGTGGAGGGGTTGGACCACAAAATCGCGGGTGGTGTTGCGCTGTTGATAGCCCACGCGCAGGTACAGATTCCGGATTACCTCACGGTCGAGTTGAGCAGTCCAGGCGACGCTGCGCGGGTTGTGGAGCCCTCCCCCTAACCGGTGGCGATAGAATCGATTCTCTGCGAGCGTTCCGCTCGGGGAAAACCTGGTGACCGTTCGCCCCGGGAATTGCAGGAAGGAGGCGGTGTTCAGGTTGACCCGATCGTAGAAGGAGCCAATTCCACCTCGTAGCACTATCCGGCCGTCGGCCGTGAGCAGCCAGGCCATGCCCAGCCGCGGCGCGAGGTCGCTTCCCCGCACCAAGGAGTTGCGGTCGAAGCGCAGGCCCACATCCACAGTAAGCCGGCGCCACACGTTCCACTTGTCCTGTACAAACCCGCTCAACTCGCTCTGCTGGATGGAAGGGAAGGTGTCGGGGCCGAAGGTAGTCCGCTCGGCCACCTGGCCGGACGCCCGCAGCACTTCGATGGGAGCGAAGCTCAGCCGGCCGTCGAAAGAGTTTCGGGCGAACACCATTCCCACCTCGGGCAGGTGCTGTCCCCAAGCCTTAACCGGCGCGAAATGGTAAGTCTCCTGCCACTCGACGCGATAAGTATTTCGGTCCTGGCAACTGAAGAATCCTCCCAGAGTTGTCTCCACGGCGAGGCGGTAAGGCTCGTCGCTATGCGGCTTGAGATTGGCGTCCAGAGTTTTCAGCGCGATGGCGCTCTCCATCAACCTGCCGGACACTAATGCATATTTGTGCTGAAAGGCGACCAGGTGGCCGCGCTGTCTCAGGTCCGGCGTAGCCTTCAATGGGGTAAAAGTGTTGAGCCCAAGATTGATGAGCTTTTGCGGATAGAAAGACACAGTGGCGAAAGCTGTCTGGCGTTCACTGAGGCGAATATCCACCTGCGTGAAAGAGTCGAAGCTTTCGACAGCCGTATCGTTCTGCAGGTCAGGAAGACTGGGAATGCGGGTACGGACAAAGCGGTATTCGAGGGATTGCGTGATGGCCACACGCTCTTTCCATAAGGGCCCGGTTGCGGTCAGCCTGGGCGATACCGATTCGAGACCCATAATCGTGCCGTTGCGCCGGCGTAGCCGCGGGAAGAAGTTCTGAAGCGTCACGTGAAACTTGTCGAAGTTGGAAGGGCGCGTATCGACTGTCGTGACCGCCCCGGCGAACTTGCCGTAAGCAGCGTCATACGGATTGGAGCGCACCTCCACTTTGGAAAGCACATCGATGGGAAGGTTAATGCCCGACCCGCCGGTATAAGGATCGGTGACGTTCGTGCTGTTGACGAGGAGGCCCGCTTGGGTGGAGCGAGCCCCTTTGGGGTTCAGCAGTCCGTCCGGGCCGCGAATCACGCCTGGCAACAGTGGTAGAAGACTTTCGAACCGCTCGCTGGCGCTGGGAGCGTTCACGAGGGTAGTCGAGTGCACGGTTTCCGTGGAGGTTGTTTCGGTGGTTTGAATGATTTCGGTGTCACCGGTTACCTTGATCTCCTGCTTCAGCACCTCCGGCCTGAGTTCAATATCCATCGGGATTGTCTGGCCCGCTGTCACGACGACCCAGCGTTCCTCAGACGACAATCCCGCGCTCGCGGCTGTCAGCCGGTATCGCCCTGCGGGAACCGGCTGGAGGACGTATTCCCCTCCCTGGTCCGTGACGGCGACCAGCGGCGGCTTTCCGCGCTCTTCCGGCGTCAGCGTGACCTTGGCACCAGGGATCAGGTACTTCTGCCCGCCGGGACCCATGCTGAAGACCTCTCCCTGCAATCTGCCCGTCGTATCCTGCGCCCGCAGATTCCGGGCCAGCGCCCCCAGGCACAGCCCCGCTGCCATAATCAGCACCAGCGAATTCAAAACGGCTGTCCTCGCTCTCATTCGAAACCGCCGGTGACGCCCTGGAAACCGTGCCGAGCCTGCTTGAGCACCCAGTGCAGGACTCGCCGGTCGTCGTAGCAATATGCCAAGTTATGATTGAGGGTTGAGAAACAGTGTCGCTGGCACGACCGCTTCATCGCCTCAAGCTGATGAAGGTCGAATCGATGAGCGGCAATCGTCCCCCAATCGTAGTTGGCCGAATACAGGGGAAAACAGGGCGCCAGCGTTCCGTCCACGCGAATAACCAAGGAGTTCTGGCCGGCGCGGCAGTTCCATTCCTGGATCTTTCCGCGCATGAAGTCCTTCATGTCGTTCAGCCGCTGCACGGAGTTCCCCATTTTGTACCCCGCGCGGCTCTTCTCAATCAGCCAGTCCAGCAGCTCATCGACCTTGGGGTAATCCTCGGGCCGGAGGAACGTGTCGTTTTCGTCCAGGTGCCTGAAATGCTCTTGCTCCAGCATCGGTGACTCGTTGATGTGATAGTCGGTGGCGATGCCGTTCTCGTGGGCAAACTCAGTCAACTGCCGGACATCCTCCAGGTTGGTACGGCAAATGTTGATGTTGAAGAAGACGATGTAGCCATAGCCATACTGCTTGCGAACGAGGTAATCAAAGTAGGGACGGATGGGGCTGAGCGCCTTCGGTAGTCCCGGCTTCTCGTCCACGACATCGACCGCGAGGTTCACGGTGGCGACGCCAGCGTCGGCGATGCGATCAACGACCTCGGGGCGCATGAGGCGCCCGTTCGTTGGCAGGTAAACCCAGAAGCCCTTTTTCGCGCCGTAATAAACGACCTTGTGGACAAAGTGCGGGCGCAAGAGCGGCTCCCCGCCCATCAGGGCCAACACGCGGCAGCCGACCGCGTGCAGCCAATCGATGGAGCGTCTGGCAACGTCTTCCGTCATGCCCTGCACGCGGTTGTCAAACGCCCAGCAGTAATGGCAGTCCAGGTTACACTTGTAATCGGTAAACAAGTAGGCAATGATCGGGTGAAACTGCCCGGGCAGCACGCGGGACCTAAGGTAGGGAAGAAGCCACCCCCGCATCGCCCGCAGGATGAGTGGCGCGGTCCACTTGCGCCGGGCGGGAGGAACGTGCGGTTGATGGTCCACCCCCACCAGCAGTTCCGGATGCTGGGGGAAGGCCGGCTCAGGGAGAGCCTGGGGAGCGAGCGGCACCGGCAACGCTGGCCTTGGCGCTGGCTTCATCAGGACGTCATGAAGCTGAACGTCCAGTCGGAAAGAGGAGTCAGTGTGTTCGGCGAGTTGACTTGCCTGTTGTGGTTTCATCTAACGCGCTCCTTCGAGATGAGAGTCTTAGACTTAAGGGGGGGCGCTCACGGACACCGTCTGCTTCGTCCCCTCCGTGAGTTCCTCCCAAAGGGACTGATTGAATGTGCATCCCGGATCGCCCGCCTGGATATCCCCTGTATAGGCCAGCGCGCGAGCGCGGCAGCCACCGCAGTACACGCGGTAGTCGCAAACCTGGCAGTGGTGCCCCCGATCCTCGCGATCGGAAAGCACCTTGAAGAGTGAGCAGTTCCAAATCTGCAGCAGACTCTCATGCTTCACGTTGCCGACCCTCTCTGAAGAGATGTAAACGCAGGGGGTGACATCTCCATTCGGCTGGATGGCGCAGTAGCAGCGACCGGCACCGCAACCGCCAATGTAGCGGGCCAGCACCATCGTCTTCTTGCCGTGGCCACTGCCCACGTGACCGGTGGCAAAAATCCCCTCCTCCGGTCCGTAGGCTACGCAGGCTCGCCCAAACTGGGGAGCCGTCGAGATCACGTTGATTTTCCCTTCTTGAAGGATCTTGGCCAGCTTCCGCATCAACGATTCCCGCTGCACTGGCGTCAAGTCGAGATCACTCACCTCCCTCCCCCGACCTGTGGGAATGAAGTTGAAGTGGGAAAACGTCTGGCAGCCCAGGTCAATAGCGAACCGGACCGCCCTTTCGACCGAGTCCACTGTATGCCGTGTAAAGCACATGGCGAACCCGGTTCGCATTCCAGCAGCGACGCAATTCTTTATGCCGTGGATAGCCTCGGCCCAGGCGCCTTTCTGTCCCCGGAAAGTGTCATGTTGGTCGGGGTCGAGGCTGTCGATGCTGATCTCGACGTATTTCACGCCGGTCGCGATGAGCCTGCTTACCGTTTCGGGTCGCAGCAGCGTTCCGTTCGTGGCGAGGCTTAGATGGATGCCGCGTCGCTGGGTCCTTTCCAGCACCGGCCAGAGGTCTTTACAGGCCAAGGGTTCCCCACCGGCGATCGCCAGGAAAGGCACGCCGGCCGCCGCCATCTCGTCTACAACTCGAATCTTCTCGTCCAAGGTGAGTTCGTCGGGCGCCGGTCGGGGTCCGGCATTCTGGTAGCAGTGCTTGCAACGCAGGTTGCACACCTGCGTGATGTTCCAGACGACGAACAAGGGCGCCACGTACCTTTGCGGCGCCGTCAGACCGTACCGGGCGATGCTTCGGGCCGTGAGGCTCAACGAGCGGACCGTCGGGTGATGGTGGAACAGCTTCCGCTTCATCATCTCTCTGTCGAGCTTCGCTCTTCTTAAGGCCAGGTTGATTGCCAAGGTCGGCAGCGCCCACTTCCACCGCTTATGCCAGGCAAGATTAGGATTGTCGTAGTTCTCGCAGAGGCGCTCGAAAAGGCAGGTGCCGTCCTTGCCGACGACCGTCACCCAGCCGAGAAGTTTCTGGACATAACGTTTGCTGAGGAGATCCTCGAGCAGGTGATGGGCCGCCGGTGGCGGCGAAGGCAGCATGTCTCGCGGCTGCCCGGATTGGCTAGTGGGAAAGGTGGTGTTCAAGGCGATCCCTCCTTCGCGCCCAAGCATCCCGAGCGCTTCGCCAATGCGGTCCGCCACGGCGACACCCCGCGAAGCGTTCTTGCCGCCACCCGCTGGCTTGGTGAACTCGCTTCGCCAGCCAGGATTGGGCGACGGCCGGAGCGGACCAGGCGAAACCAGGCGAAATAAAGCTTGACAACGTGAGGCATCATTCCCTAATATGATGAGGAATTCATTTTATGATGTCAAGTTCAAAAATGCGGAAACGAGGCTTGACCATGAGTACCAGAACGCTTCCGCGCCGAGAGCGCGAAAAGCTCAGACAGCGGGACGAATTGTTGGCGGCAGCCCTGGAGCTTTTCTCTGCCAAAGGCTACCACAACGTCTCCATGCAGGAGATTGCTGAAAAAGCCGAGTTTGCGGTCGGCACTCTCTACAAGTTCTTCCGGGACAAGGAAGACCTTTACAAGGTTTTGATCAAGACGAAGGCGGAGGAATTCCACACGGTTCTGAAGGAGGTCCTCAAACGGTCCGATTCCGAGGATGTCCTCACCGTGCTCAAGAATTACGTAGCGGCCAAGGCCGCACTGCTGACAGGCGGGGCGGCAATGTTGCGCCTTTACTTCGCCGAGACGCGGGGGGCGAGCTTCAATATCAAGGCGGGGCTGGACCGCGAAATCCTGAAGCTGTACGAGGATCTCCTTGGCAGGCTAGCGGCGGTCTTCCAGGCTGGGGTGCGCCGGAGGATCTTCCGCCCGCTGAATCCCTACTACATGGCCGTCGCCCTCGAAAGTCTTACCAATGGCTTCCTTCAGTGCTGGATAGAGGATCCCAAGCGCCATCCCTACGAAGCCAACGTGCTGCTGATCCTAGACATGTTCTT
>Ga0315280_10012632_pt1 | contig 10175 bp, 9 predicted proteins | sample YL17G06_40_MG_FD_203697 | JGI IMG/M metagenome (GOLD analysis project Ga0315280, IMG submission 203697) | Sediment microbial communities from Yellowstone Lake, YNP, Wyoming, USA - YL17G06_40 | ecosystem: Environmental > Aquatic > Freshwater > Lake > Sediment | place: USA: Wyoming | collected...
CCGATCACCTCAGCTCAACCAACCGGGGGATGCCCCGGCACCTAGTCCCTGGCCCTGAGCTGAAGGCCGAGGCCCTCGACGTCGGCGATTAGGTGGGGCCGCCGGGGGTTCTCCTCGACGCGCTGACGGAGCAGCGCCACGTGGGTGCGCAGGGCCGCCACGCCTCTGGTCTGTTCCGGGCCCCAGATCTCGTCGAGGATCTCCTGGTAGGGCAGGACCCGCCCGGGGTTCGCGGCCAGATAGGCCAGCAGCCTGAACTGCGTGTTCCCGAGCGGGATGACCCGCTCGTCGCGGAGCGCCAGGCAGCGGGCGAAGTCGATCTTGAGCTTGCCGCGGTCGCAGGCCAGCTCGGATACTGGCCCCAGGTTGGGCAGCCGCTGGCTGCGACCGAGCACGGTCTGCACCAGGGCTCTCAGGTCGGCGATGCTGAAGGGCTTGGCCACGCACTCGTCCGCGCCGGCTTCCAGCGCCTGCGCCACCACCCACTGGCCGCGGCGGGCCGTCAGCAAGATCGCCGGCGCCGTCGAGGTCTCTCGGAGCCGCCGGCAGACTCCGTCCCAGCCCACGCCCGGCGTCAGGGCGTCCACCAGCACCAGATCAGGCTGCCACTCCGCGGCGATGAGCAGGGCATCACGCCCGTCGGCGGCCGTGCGAATGTCGCGCTCCCCGCTTTGCAGGCCGATCTCGAGCATCCGCAGGAGCGATGGCTCGTCCGCGACGGCAAGGATCTTCTGTCGCAGCATCGTCCAGCCTGTCCGTTTCGACTCGCGGGGATTGTACCACACCGGCGCTTGACCGGCGTCGGGGCGTGTGCTAACCTGGCAGTGAGCGCGATCGATGAACCGGCGTGTGGCCCAACGCCCAGCCGGAGGTCGCTCAGAGGGGTGGCTGTGTTCGTTGGACAGGTGCTAGCTAACCTCCGGATGGGTTGGGGCGCCCTGGCCGCCGGTTTCGCGTTGCTGTTCCTTGCGTCGGGCTGCGCGGCGTCCGCGCCGCCGACGCCGACGGCCGCGCCGACCCCCACCACGCGTCCGACGGTGACGAGGATACAGGACGTCGGGGAGTTTGAGAGGCTCAAAGGTGAGGGCCAGCCCACACTGCTCGTGATCCTCGACGAGGCGTACGGTTGAGCGTGCTCGCAGATCAACTCTGTCGTGGACAGAGTGGCGAAGGCATACCAGGGGCGGATCAGGATCGCGGCGGTCGACCTGCACCAGGGGGCGGGGGCGGAGCTCGCCCAGCGCTACGGCCTCGGCGACATGGCGATGGCGGTCGTGTTCTTCGATCGGGCCGGCTCGGGCGTCCACCGAGCGCCGACCATCACCGAGGACGAGGCTCGGGGGATACTCGACCGGCTCCTGGCCGAGAAGTGACGGATTCCGATTCCGCGACGAGTCTGAAGACGGACGAGGGATGCACGATGGGCAGAATGAGCACGGTACGGATCGGCGTCGTCGGCTGCGCTCGGATACTGCCGGCGCACCTCCGGGGCTTCAGGGAGCTACTCGACCGGGGCTTCGACACCTTTCGGATCACCGCCCTCTGCGCCCGCCGAATCGAGGACGCCCGGATGTTCCGGAAGCGGGGCGAGGGCCCGGCGCCCCGGCCCTCGGTAATAACCAGGATGGTGACCGACCCGCTGAACGCGCCGCACACGTACGTCTCCGACCTCCACCCCGGCCTCCTGCCCGAGCTCTACACCGACTGGCGCGAGATGCTCCGGTCGGCCGACGTCGACGCGGTGCTGAACCTGACGCCAGTCCACCTGCACCACCAGGTGACGCTGGACTGCCTCCGGGCCGGCAAGCACGTCCTGGTCGAGAAGCCGTTCGCCATCAGCGTCCGGGCCGGATGGCGGATGGTCGAGGCTGCCCGCGACGCCGGCCTGAGCCTCGGCGTCGCCGAGGTGGTCCGCTACCGGGAGCCAGTCAGGGCCCTGAGGTGGCTGCTGGACTCCGGACGCATCGGCAGCGTCCAGATGTGGGTCTCCGGCGGGATGGGCGCCCCGGACTGGTCGCCGGACGTCATCGTGGCGAAGACGCCCTGGCGGCACCGCAAGCTCGAGGCGGGGGGCGGCCCGACCGTGGACGGCGCGGTGCACCTCTTCGACCAGATCCGCTACCTCTGTGGCGAGGTCGACGAGATCGGCGCGATGGCTCCCCGGCTGGAGCCGCGGCGGGTGATCCGCGACGAGGCCGGCCGCGTCATCGAGTCCGTCGAGAACGAGGTCGAGGACGCCTACTTCGCCCACCTGAAGCTCGCGAGCGGCGCCGTCGGGACCGTCTTCGGCGGCGTGGCCGGCCACGGCGAGCCGACGGGGATGAAGGACGGGCCGGCCATCTACGGGACGAAGGGCTGTCTCAAGGGCGGCGAGCTCATCCTCGACGGCGGCGAGCGGGCCCCGTCTCGCGACCTCTTCGACGAGCAGGCTCCGGCCGAGCTGAAGGAGCGCTGGTTCCCGCGCGGCGTCCAGGACGGCTTCGCGCTGGAGCTCCTCGACTTCCTGCGGTCGGTGGAGACCGGCAAGCCAATGGAGACGGACGGCCTGGAAGGGCTCCGCGACCTGGCCTGCTCGTACGCCGTGCTCGAGTCGGCGACGCTGAACCGGCCCGTGAAGGTCGGGGATGTGCTCGCCGGCCAGGTCCGAGAGTACCAGCGGGAGATCGACGAGCACTACGGGCTCTGAGGCCCCCGCGAGGCTGTCAACGGATCCCGAGCACGGATTGCACGGATGCGGCCGGCGAATCCGCTCAATCCGCTCCAGCGAATCCGTTGACAGCAATCCGGCGTACACCTCCTCCGGCGCCGCGCTGTTGCATCTCCAACTGACAACGGCTATACTCCTCCCTTGATCGCGGTCGAGGCGGTGCGTCGGCTCGGCGTCGAGCGACGGGATGGCCCAGCTTTCGCCGTAGCCAGTTCGACGGAGTCCGTCCAGCGAGGAGACTACCGATGAGCTACGGCAGCCTGATCCGGGATGCCTGGTCGATACCTGCTTCTGGACGTACTGGAGCATCGCGTATCTGCGCCTGACCGGCCGGATCCAGCCCGCGGCGTAACGGTGGCGGAGGGAGGTCGCGTGCGCAGACCGGTCGTTCGGCGGGTCGGCCCGACGTGGGCCGCCGACCTGGCCGCGGCCGCCCTGACGCTGGCCGCCTTCGCGCTCCGGCTGTACCGGCTCAATCAGCAGTCGCTGACGGGGGACGAGGCGTTCAGCATGCTCGCCGCCCAGCGGTGGCTCGCCGGGCAGATGGACCTCTACGGCGCTGGCAGCGTCGAGTCGACGCCCCCGCTCCACTACCTGGCCCTCCACCTCTGGGTGCTGGCGGCCGGCGCGAGCGAGTTCTCCGGCCGTTACCTGTCGGTGGCGGCCGGCACGCTGCTGGTCCCGACCATCTACCGGCTCGGCGCCGCGCTCGGCGGGCGCCGGCTGGGACTGGCGGCCGCGCTGCTCGCGGCGGCCAACCCCTTCCTCATTCTGTACTCCCAGACGGCCCGAGCCTACAGCCTGGTCGCCTGGCTGTCGGCCCTCTCGGCGCTCTTCCTCTTCCGGCTGCTGGGAGCCGCGCCTGCCTCCCCTTCCCCGTGGGGGAAGGGGGCTGGGGGGTTGGGTCCGGCCATCCCCTACCTCGCCGTGACGCTCCTGGCCCTCTACGCCCACACCTTCGCCGCGTTCCTCCTGGTCTTCCACAACGCGGCGTACCTGGTCTGGCCGGGCCGGCGGGTGCCTCTCCGGAGGTGGGTCGCCGGCCAGGCGCTGCTCGTCGCGCTCTACCTGCCCTGGGCGCTCCGGTCGCTGTTCCTCGCGGCGGCGCCGGCCGAGATGTGGCTGGAGCGGGGGGAAGCGCCCAGGCTGCTCTACCGCGTCTTCGTCGCCTTCACCCTCGGCCGGTCGGACTACCCCACGAGCCAGGCGCTGCCCCTGGTGGCCGTCGGCGCGCTCTTCTTCGCCCTGGGCGCGCTGGCCGGGCTGCGCTCGGGCAAGGCGCTCGGCGGGCGCGCCGCCGCCGCCTACCTCCTGGCGCCCCTGGCGGCGGCCACGCTTGTGTCCCTGAGGACGCCGCTCCTGCGGGACCGGTTCCTCATCCCGCTCCTGCCGGGCTACCTGCTGGGCGTGGCGGCCGGCGCGGACGTCCTCTGGAGGCGCCGGGCCGTCGTGGGCGCTGCCGCCGTTCTGCTGACTCTCGCTCCGGCCGTCTTCGCGCTGCCGTCCTACTACCGAACCGTCCAGTTCGCCAGCGTGGCCGACGTCCGGCGACTCCAGGCGCACCTCCGGGCCTCGGCGAAGGAGGGCGCCGTCGCGGTCGTGAACCTGCCGGCCACCGACCCGTACTTCCAGTACTACGACCTCGGGATGCCGACGTACTTCATCTCCGACGCCAGGCCGGGGGAGAGGGAGCGCGGGCTCTCGGCGCTGAGGGACGTGGTGGGGCAGCACCGCGAGATCTGGCTGGTGCCGTTCGCGTACGGCGACGAGGGCGACCGGTTCGTCGAGCGGGAGCTGAACGCCACGGCCTACAAGACCGAAGAGGACTGGTTCGGGCACATCCGGCTGGCGCGCTACGCCGTGGCCGGGGTCGGTGGGGGCGTCCGCCGGCCGGCGGACGCGACGTTCCTCCACGCCGCCGGGAAGATTCGACTGGTCGGCTACAGCCTGGCGCCGGAGGCGCCCACCCCCGGCGGCGTGCTGAGCCTGACGCTCTACTGGCAGCCCGACGGGCCGACGGCGAAGCCCTACACCGTGTTCACCCACCTCGACGACGCGCAGGGAGTGACCCGAAGCCAGCGAGACAGCGAGCCGGCCGGCGGGCAGCGGCCGACCACCGGCTGGCGCGCGGGCGAGGAGATCGCGGATAACTACGGGCTGCCGCTGCCGGATGATCTGGCGCCGGGCGAGTACCGGCTGGAGGTGGGCTTCTACCAGCTCCAGGAGGGCACCCGGCTGCTGCTGCCGAACGGCGAGAACCGGCTGGTGCTGGCGACGGTGAGTGTGGGCGCGCGCTAGCGGCTCTGCTATAATCCACGCGTTCGGGCACCCAGGTGGCTGCCTCCGAAAGGGGTACCTCTCGTTGGCTGAGTCTCGGCGATACGCCTCGGTGACCTTCGTGATGCTGCTCGTCGCCGGGATGTGGCTCTCCTCGCAGATCCAGCGCTTCGCCCTCGCCGCCTACGTCGGCGCCTCGTCGCTGATGCTCGACCTAGGCATCACCGCCGCCGCGGCCGGCTTCTTGGCCTCGGTCTACTTCCCGGTCTACGGCAGCATGCAGATCCCCTCCGGCATCCTGGCCGACCTGGGCAACCCCCGCAGGAACCTCCTCGTCGGCGGCTTCCTGATGGTCGCCTCCGGCCTCGCGTTCGCCGCGGCGCCGTCGTTCGAGGCAGCCATCGCGACCAGGGTGGCCATCGGGCTGTCGGCCGGGCTGCTGTGGCTCTCGTCGATCAAGATCTGCTCACAGTTGCCCGGGCGAGCCTACGCCCGACGGCTGAGCACGCTCATCGCCCTCGGGTCGGTCGGCGGCGTCCTCGGGCTGGCCGGCCTGCCGGCGCTGCTCTCCGCCTTCCACTGGCGGCTGGTCGCCGCGCTCGTGACCCTGCCCACGCTGGGCGTCTCGCTCCTGCTGCTGGCAACCGAGGTGCCCCGACCCGGCCAGGCCGCGTCGGCGGGCGAGCTCTGGCGCCGCTGCCTCGTCTCTCTCAGCCGGGTCGGACAGATCGCCGGGAGGCTCGAGTTCTGGCGGGTGGTCCTGCCGAACATGCTCTGGACGGGCACCCAGTTCGCCCTCCTGACCTGGCTGCCGAGGTACGCCCGGGACGTGCTCGGGATGCCGCCCGCCGCCGTCGGGGTGCTGCCGGCGCTAGCGCCGTTGGGCCAGATGGCGGGGAGCACGCTCCTCGGCTACGTCCACGCTCGCCGGCCAGGGCTCGGGCTGCCGATATTCTTCGCCACCTGCGCCGCGTACGTGGCCGGGGTAGTCCTCCTCGCGTCCGGCCTTGCCGCCAGCGCCGGACCTCTCGTCCTCTACGCGCTGGCGCTGGGGATGGGACTCCTCTACGGCAGCTTCTTCATCTCGCTGGCCTGGATCGCCGACGTGGTCGAGCCCGGCCTGCTGGGGACGGCCTCGGGAGTCATGAACGGCCTCGGGTTCGTGCCGGCCTTCATCCTCCCCTGGGTCATGGGCGGGCTGATGGACGCGGTGGACCGGCCGACTTCGCCGGCCTGGCAGTACTCGCCCGACGCGTACTACCTGGCTTTCGGGCTGACCGCCGCCGCGCTCTCGGCTGGCCTGCTGGGCTCGGGGCTCCTCTCGCTGCGGGCCCGCGCCTCCCGCCGTGGGAGCGCCTGGTCTCAGCCCGGCTGAAGCGAGGCCGCCATCGCCTCGCGGACGCACTCGCCGGCAAGGTGCCCGACCAGCGTGGCGGGCCCCGCGTAGCACAGGCGCGGCCCCTCGCCGGAGCAGGCGACCACCACCGCGTCCGTCGACGTGCCCGAGGCCAGCCATCCGGTCGCCGTCCGGAGTCCCCGCTCGACGAGCGTCAGCGTCTTCGCCTCCGTCGCCGTGATGGCCAGGTTCACCATCGCCTCGGGGGCCGGGTCGGCGTCCGCCAGCAGCAGGTTGATCGTGCCCGGCCGCTGGGCGCCGAGCCAGGGAGACTCCCGTCCGGCGGCGGTCGCGCTGCTCACGCTCACCGTCCGGGGCGCGGCGGCGACCACGTGAAGCGCCGAGCTCGCCACCTGGAGGGCGTCGACGAAGAAGGCCGGTGAGCTACGAGCACGCGCCCTACTGAATAGCGCGACAGTCGCCAGCACCTCCAGGGCGACGAGCCAGGCCTGGCGCTCGGCGAGCCCTCTGACGCCACGCATGCCTACCTCTCGGTCCCGCGCGCCGACGGGCCGACTCGGCCCGGCCTTCGCGGCCGCCTCGCGGGGTCGTCTCATTCGCTCTGTCGGCAGCTTCTGGATTCTCTGCAGCGAGAGATCTGACGTCGTTCGGTCCTCTCCTGAGTTGACACGGGCCAGCCGGCCATGCTAAAACCCCACTGCCGAGAGAGTGGGCACCGGCCTCGCGCGGTTTCCTGCCGCGTGGACGGGGGGCCGGTGGCCGCCGAGACCCAAACAAGCTGGGTATGGAGAACAGAGAGGGGACCGCCACGTGGAGAAGGAGCTGCGCAGCGCCGAGATCACCCAGGGCTCGGAGCGAGTTGCCCATCGAGCCCTGCTGTTCGCCGTCGGGCTGAAGCGCCCCGATTTCGCCAGGCCGATGGTCGCCATAGTCAACTCGTGGAACGAGATAGTCCCCGGCTGCGTCCACCTCCGGGGCGTCGCCGAGGAGGTGAAGAAAGGGGTGCGCGAGGCCGGCGGCGTGCCCCTCGAGTTCAACACCATCGCCGTCTGCGACGGGATGGCCCAGGGACACGTCGGGATGAGCTACTCGCTGCCGAGCCGGGACGTCGTCGCGGCCTCGGCCGAGATCATGCTCCAGGCTCACCGGTTCGACGGGGCCGTCTTCGTCTCGAGCTGCGACAAGATCACGCCGGGCATGTTGATGGCGGCGGCCCGCGTCGACGTCCCGTCCATCTTCGTGGCCGCCGGCCCGATGGCGGCGGGCCGCTACCAGGGGCGCAAGATCGCGCTGCCCAACACGCGCGAGCTGGCCGGCGCCTACCAGATCGGCCAGATGACCGCCGAGGAGCTGGCGAAGGCCGAGGAGGAGGCCTGCCCGACGCCCGGCACCTGCGCGATGATGGGCACCGCCAACACCATGGCCTGCCTGACCGAGGCGCTCGGCATGACCCTGCCCCTCTCGGCGACCACACCCGCCGTCAGCCCGGAGAAGCTGGAGGACGCCCGACGGGCCGGGCGGCGGGCGGTCGAGCTAATCCGCCAGGGCCTCCGGCCGCGAGACGTGATGACCCAGGCCGCGCTCCGCAACGCGATGAGGGTCGAGATGGCCATCGGCGGCTCGACCAACGCGGTGCTGCACCTGCCGGCGATAGCCCGTGAGCTGGGCTTCGAGCTGAGCCTGGATAGCTTCGACACGATCAGCCGCGAGACTCCCTACCTGGCCTCGATCAACCCCTCCGGCGTGTACACCGTCGACGACTTCCACGACGCGGGGGGCGTGCAGGCGGTCCTCAAGGCTCTCCTGCCGCTGCTGGACGGCGACGCCCTCACGGTAAGCGGCAGCACGGTGGCCGAGCTAGCCCGGGCAGCCGCCTGGCCCGACCAGACGGTGATCCGCCCCCTGGACAACCCCGTGAGACCGGAGGGTGGGCTGAGCATCCTGAAGGGCAACCTGGCGCCGGACGGGGCAGTCGTCAAGAAGTCGGCCGTGAAGACGGAGATGTGGGTGCACCGCGGACCGGCCCTCGTCTTCCACTCGATGGAGGAGTCCATCATCGCGCTGCGCGAGGGCCGGATCAAGGAGGGCTCGGTGCTCGTCATCCGCTACGAGGGACCCATCGGCGGGCCGGGCATGCGCGAGATGCAGCAGATAACGGCGATGCTGGTCGGCACTCGGCTGGCGGAGAGGACCGCCCTGGTGACCGACGGGCGGTTCTCGGGCTCGACGCGCGGGCCGTGCATCGGCCACGTGACGCCGGAGGCCGCCGTCGGCGGGCCGCTGGCGCTCGTCGAGGACGGGGACGTCATCTCTATAGACATCCCCAACCGCCGTCTGGACGTCGAGCTGAGCGAGGCCGAGCTTGCCGCCCGGAGGGCGGCCTGGAAGCCGCTGCAGAAGCCGATTCCGCGGGGCATCCTCAGCCTCTTCGCGCGGACCGCCACGTCGGTCAAGGTCGGGGCGGTCATGGAGTAGATGACCCTCCTTGCCCTCGCCCTCGTCCTCGCCTCGGCCCTGGCCCACGCGACCTGGAACTACCTGGCGAAGTCCAGCCGCGACAAGGGCGCGTTCATGTGGGCCTTCGTCGCCCTGTCCTCGGTGATCTACCTGCCCGTCGCCGGCTACTTCGCCAGCGCGAGCCCGGTGCCGCCGGATGGCTGGATCTACGCCGTCGGGACGATGCTCCTGCACGTCGCCTACTTCTCGCTGCTCGGCGCGGCCTACGCCCGCGAGGACCTGTCGGTGGTCTATCCGGCGGCCCGGGGCACGGGCATCGTCCTGGTGCCGCTGGTCGCGGCCGTCACGCTGGGCGAGCGCGTCTCGCCAGCCGGCGCCCTCGCCATCGCCGCGATCGTCGCCGGCATCGTCGTCGCGCACACCCGGGGCTCCGGGTGGCCGGCCGTCGCCGGCCTGGCCCGGAGCTTCGGGTCGAAGGGCAGCCGGCTGGCGCTGCTGACCGGGGTGACCATCGCCGCCTATAGCGCCTGGGACAAGCAGGGCGTGAGCTTGGTCAACCCGCTGGTCTACATCTACTTCGTGTTCCTGGGCCAGGCGCTGGCCGGCGCGCCCGGCGCGCTCTGGCGGTGGGAAGCCCTCCGGCGCGAGGTCCGCGAGCGCAAGGGCGCCATCGTCGCGGCGGCGGTCCTCTCGCCGCTCGCCTACCTGCTCGTGCTCGTCGCGCTGACCTTCAGCCAGGTGAGCTACGTCGCCGCCTCGCGGGAGGTCGGCATCGTCGTCGGCGCCCTCCTCGGGGCGACGGTCCTGAAGGAGCCCCACGGCCGGAACCGGCTGCTGGGCTCGGCGGCCATCGTCGTCGGGGTCTTCGGGTTGGCGCTGGCGTGACGGCATTCACAGGATGAACAGGATTAGACGGATGGGCAGGATGAGGCAGTGCACGCCAGATTGCGGAAAAGCCACGGACGCGGCACTGAAGTGCTCGCGTCAACCTGGCGAGGCCAGCCCCGCGCCGCTCCAGGTTGACGGCGGACTTCAGTCCGCCGACCTGCCCACCGTTTCCGCAATACTCCGTACACTACCCAGGATGACATCCCGAAATCCATTCCGAACTCATCCTGTCTATCCCGCTTATCCTGTCTATCCTGTGGATCACTGGCAGGACGCCGTCGGCACGTCCATCTTCGGGAAGTACGTCCGCGCGTCGGCGCCGTGGGTCCAGACGTTGGTGAGGGTCTGGACGCCCTCGACGTCGAGCGTGAAGTAGTACTTGTTCGCCGGGTCGCGCGCCGCGCTGACGTCGACGTCGTTGAAGTCCCAGACCGGGTAGGCAAAGCCTCTTCCCTGGACCAGGCGCTTCTCTCCGAGCGCGACGGGCTC
>Ga0315280_10012633_pt1 | contig 10172 bp, 11 predicted proteins | sample YL17G06_40_MG_FD_203697 | JGI IMG/M metagenome (GOLD analysis project Ga0315280, IMG submission 203697) | Sediment microbial communities from Yellowstone Lake, YNP, Wyoming, USA - YL17G06_40 | ecosystem: Environmental > Aquatic > Freshwater > Lake > Sediment | place: USA: Wyoming | collected...
GTCTGCACTGGCGCGAAATCCGAGAAAGAGGCCATCCAAGCCATAAACAAGGTGGCCAAGGAATTGCGCAGCAAAGGCATATCCATCACCAACAAACCGGAGATTCACGTCCAGAACATCGTGGCCTCCGCAGCTCTAGGCGGCGAAATCGACCTAGAAAACGTCGTCTACAAACTTGGCAGAGTAATGTATGAACCTGAGCAATTCCCAGGCGCAGTCTACAGAATGGACGTGCCCAAAGTGGTCTTCCTCATATTCTCAGCCGGCAAGCTCGTATGCGTGGGCGCCAAGAAAGAGCAAGAAATCTACGAAGCCGTGAACAAAATCCAAGGAATCCTCGAAGAAAAGGAACTCATCTTCTACCCAGAAGACAAGCCCGCGACTTAGTGTATGGTTGTCAGCCGTCTTCGTACGGCAGGGTTCTTGCTAGCAATGCGTGCCAGCGCCATCTCAAAGGTTTCGCTGGCCTCAAGCTCTTCCTTTATGAAAACTCCCGTCCGCCCAACATTGTCTCTTCTAAGCAACGCATGCACACGATCCAAAACTGTCTCAACGGATATTCCGAGCACCTTGGCTGTCTGGTCTTCGTGTCCAACGATCGAGCTTTCGTGGTGCCCCTCCCCATTTGGCTCTATTAGCATCAGCCGTTTGTCCACTCCGCGCAGGCGTAGGTTCCTCTTCAGGTCTTCAAGAGTGGCTTCTCCTCCGAACGTGTAGAATTCTCTTTCTACCTTGCGCATTTTCATCAGTGGAAAGGAGACAGTGATGTTTTCGCCTATTTCGAGGTAGGCTTTCATGGCGTAGGTAGGTGTGGCCTGTACGACTAAACGTCTGGCCACGGAGATGTTGGCCTTTTCCAATGCAGTTTCCACGATGAATGACGAAGAGGGATCAGCCATAAAAACGTCTATGTCGCTCTTTTCGGTGACATCTCCTCTGGCGATGCTCCCGTGCACTATGGTCTCCAGACGGGATTTCTCCAAGGCTTCCATGATTGTCGATGCTTTCTGTCTGTGATCTTTCAGCATCGCCCAGCGTTTGGCTGCGTACGCAACTTCTAGCAACTCAGCGTGCCTCAATGGCTTCTTGGACATTCATTTGAACCCTTTCAAAAGATTATTGTGCACGTTTATTTTAGTAGTTCCTCTAACGACAAACACATGTGTGAACGGGATGATTTCGAGTACAGCCTGTCGCGTGTGCAAGAGCAGGGAGGCATTCTTCCTCAGACCATACTCTGGTGAACGTCTCTGCAGAAAATGCTTCGTCAGATCGATTGAGGACAAGACCCGAGCAACCATTGCCGAGTATGACATGCTAGGATTCGAAGATAGGGTGGCTGTGGCTGTCTCGGGTGGAAAGGACAGCTTAAGCTTGCTGCACGTTCTGGCCAAGCTGGAAAGGAGCTTTCCCAAGGCGTCTCTCGTGGCAATCACGGTGGATGAGGGAATAAGGGGATACCGTGATGAAGCCTTAAAGATCGCAGCTTCAAACTGTCGAGAACTGGGAATCGAGCACGAAGTCGTTTCCTTCAAGGAACTCTTCGGTCTAACACTTGATGAGGTTGTCAAACGCCTCCATCGAAAAAGAAGCGAATCGTTGACGTCTTGTGCTTGCTGTGGTGTTTTGCGGAGGAAGGCCTTGAATCTAGCAGCGCGAAAAGTGGGTGCGAACAAGATTGCCACTGGCCACACGTTGGACGATGAAACGCAGACGATTCTCTTGAACATTTTCCATGGCGATGTCTTGCGGTTGGCTCGTGAAAAGCCAGTTACGGATGAGGTGCATCCGAAACTGGTTCAGAAGATCAAGCCTTTCTGCGAGATTCCGGAGAAGGAGACTGCCTTGTATGCATATGTTAGGAAGATCAAGTTTCAGAGCAGGCCGTGTCCGTTTGCTTCGGAGGCTTTGAGAAACGATGTTCGCGCCATGTTGGACAAGGTTGAGGAGAATCGCGCTGGAGTGAAGTACACGATTTTCAGGTCTATCGAGCGGATAAGGCCAGCGTTGGAAGAGTTGGACAAGCGAGAAGGCCTGACGGAATGCAGCGAGTGCGGAGAACCGACTTCGGAAAAGGTGTGCAGGACCTGCCAGATACTAAAGCAGATGACGAGATCGGCTTGACCGATATTCTAATAAATCCGAAGGCTTGAACAAAGCTGCATGGACGTGTTGCTTGCCATTTTGGCTTCGGTCACGACTGTGAGTCTGATATCGTTTGTCGGTGCGATGTTTGTAGGTTTGAAGGAGAGCGTGCTGAGGCGGCTGTTGATGGCTTTTGTGGGTTTCGCTTCCGGCACTCTTCTGGGCGGAGCCTTCTTTGGTCTGTTGCCCGAATCGCTACCTCAGAATGGTGCCACGACGACATCTTATGGAGTCATAGCTGGTATTGTCGCTTTTTTCTCAATTGAAAAGTTTCTTCACTGGCGCCACTGCCACGAAGAGAACTGTGAGGTTCACGCGTTCGCTTACACCAGTCTTGTCGGAGATGGCGTCCACAACTTTATTGACGGAATGTTGATCGCTGCAACGTATATGCTTTCCTTTGAGCTAGGCGTCGTGACGACGCTTGGAGTGATTTTCCATGAAATCCCCCAAGAAATAGGCGACTTCGGAGTCTTGATTTACGGAGGTTTCAGCAAGAAGAAAGCTCTAACCTACAACTTTGCCATTGCTTTGACTGCGGTTTTGGGCGCGGTGGTCACTTACTTTCTGGCCCTTCAAGGAATCTACGCCTTGCTTATCCCATTCGCTGCAGGCGGCTTCATATACATCGCAGCCACGGACTTGATGCCTGAGCTTCACAAGAAATCCCACGCAGGCGAATCCATAGTACAGTTTGCCTCAATTTTGCTGGGTTTGGGCTTGATGGCCTACCTTACAGCCGCGATTGGCGCCTAGCTCCTTGATGCTTCGACGAAGCCTCATTCTTGAGTTTGCGCAGAATGTCAGAAGCTTCGTAGGCGTTTGGGGCTGAGGCCACTGTTTTGGCCTTTTCCAACTCGACCTTGGCTCCGCAGTATGGGCAGGTTCGGGTTTTCTGTTCAGCCTTAGCCAGCAGAAGCCCTCCGCAACGGCTGCAAACAACCACCAGCGTCTGCGTCATGTTCAATGCTGTCCGAAAGCCTTTTCATGCGTCCGGCTAATTAACGGTTGAGGCTGAGGAGAGCTTGAGTGGCAAAGAGAAGATCATGGCTAAACCGCCTTCCGCGGAATTGGTGCAGTCGGTAATCCGATATTTCAAGAAGGAAGGCTTCAAAGTGGAGCAGGAGGCCACGACTCTTGAGGGCTTCAGCGGCACCTCAGCCAAATTCGACCTCATAGTGCAGAAAGGCCGCGCGGCACAGGGCGTCTGGATCAGAGACTGGAACCGCACGATCGGCGTCAACATGATAATAAACATCGACAAAGCCTCTGACGACGTACGCCTCTCGAATCCAATGGTCGTGGGCGAAAAGTTCAGCGATCACGCAAAATCCTACGCCAACAGAAGGAAAATCACGCTGCTCACGAAACGGCAGATCACTCAAAGCCTCAGGTAGACCTTCTAGACCTTCAGCAGTTCGTCGAGAAGGCCTTCGCTTTCCAGCTTGCCCAGCCAATCCACAACGCCGACGTGGCATTCTCTTTCGCCGTTCAGAACGGCCAGCACTTCAGCGACGGTTTCTGCTACGTTCTTCCCTGAGACGTCAAGCTCACACACCTTGTCTCCGCCCACTGCGTTCAGAGCGTCTACGAGGCACACGTCCAGTATCTCCGAGGCCAAGTTCTCCCACAACTTGCGCCCTGAGAAGTCGGCCTTTTCCATTAACGCCTTCAGCTCAACAGGGTCACGTCGCAAGACGAACACGTGCGTCACTAGTTCCTTTGGCACCACCATTGCCGCATAGTGACCATCAACCACGACGTTCTCCTTGTCGCAACCTTCAACCAGTTCGCGCATCTTCTGTCTCATGGTTACCTCGTTGATGATCGTGGTGTCTCGGTCCCTATCTATGCCCACGACGAGGCCTTCGTTTTTGGCGAGTTCAGTCAAGTTCACATACTCTGCATCAAGCTGCGTGACGAGTGTTTTGGCCACGGTGGTTTTGCCGACTCCTGGCGTTCCGGTTATGAGGATTACGCGTTTTGGCATGGCGGAATAGCCTTGGGCTAGTATTGGCCTGTGGTGTGAGATAAGGGTTTCAGAAACTCTTATTGCATGCGATTGCCCGCTTTGTTGTTGGGCTGGCGAGTTGGTGTGTGGCTTTCGGGTCTCCTAGGGAGGCCTGAGGAAACTCCGCCCACGCGTAGAATTGCAGCGTCCGCAAGGACGCAAGGCGAGAGCCTTGGCTACGGAGCAGAAACGAAACGTCCACCCGGCATATGCCCGTGAGGCCTGCTAAGTGGCTGAGACTGCTGGGCGTGAAACGGTGAAACGGCCGTCCTGCAAGTGGAAAGGGCAAACAGACGCCGATGAAGAATCTACCGGAAGGCGCGGGTAGCCCGCATAGCTGAATGCCACAAAAAACAAAAGGCGGGTTATGGCCAACACACCAGCCTATTTCAACTGTACACCGCCTATCTTCGGGGAAGGGGGGAAATTAGTGGATTTTAGATACAAACGCCAAGTGATAACGCCGTGCCAAATAGACAAGAACCTCATTCCCGACGAATCCAAGCAGATTAACGTACTAATCCAAATGAAGAACGACAACAAGAGCGACGACACAATCAGATTCACAAGAAAGGCGTTAAGCCTACTGTCAAGACACGCAAGTCTTTCAGAACCCGAATCCGTTAAAGCATTCATAGCACAGATGAAAGGCACAGACAGCTACAAACGAAACCTATGCATAGCCTACAACAAATACTGCAAATTCTACCAAATAGAATGGAAAATGCCCTTCTACCAGCAAGAAGCAAAAGTCATCAAACTACCAACAAAAGAGAAACTGATTATGCTCATATCGAGCGCACAAAGACCGCTATCAATCAAGCTACAAATCAGCATGGAAGCAGGACTTAGACCAGTAGAACTCATGAGGCTCAAAGCCAAAGACATAGACACAGACCACAACGCAGTAATGCCGACCACAGCCAAAGGAGGCAACCCAAGAGCCATAAAAATTTCTAACAACCTGAAAACATCAATCGAACAATGGATAAGGGATAACAAACTGAATCCAAACGACAGACTATTCCACGGAACAGGAGCAAACTATGGATACAGCTACCGCGAAATGAGAAACAGACTCGCACAAAAAATGAACGACTCAACAATCAAATCAATAAGACTGTACGATTTTAGGCACTACTTCTGTACAAAAACACTACGCGACTCAGGCGACCCATTCTTTACAATGTGCCAAATGGGTCACAAGAAACTCACAACTACACAACTATACATGCACCTAGTCAACCTCGAAAGCGACGAATGGACATGCAGAGCAGCAACAACAAAGGAGGAAGCCATGAGCTTAATCGAAGGAGGATTTCAATACGTTACTGACATGGATGGAGTAAAACTATTTAAGAAGCGCAAATGACATCAAGATGACTACCTTCTATTATTAACCATCCTTTGAGACCCATAAGGCTATTACGTAAGTGCATCCAATTATCAACAATATTAGACTCCGGACCTGAATAGTCGCTTGACCGTAGGCAACCTTAAGAGGTATTAGAACTATTGAGAGTGATTTAATAAGTGACTGCGACTCTGATTGAAAAACCTTCCATGCAGACATCGGACAGAATGAGGAAGGTCAGAAACAAGGGCACTACCATTGAGCGAACAATGGAGCGATTGTTAAAACAACTTTACCTTACTTACGAAAAGCAGCCAAAAATGATTGCGCATCCTGATTTTATACTTAAAGACCAGAAAATAGCGATTTTTTGCGATAGTTCTTTTTGGCATGGTCGAACCATAAAGAAGCAAGTGTTCAAAACGAATCGACTCTTTTGGGAGCAAAAAATAAAGGCTAATTTGGACCGAGACAAAAAGAACAACAAACTTCTGCGTAAGCTTGGGTGGAAAGCTCTTCGTTTCTGGGATGAAGACATTCTAAAGAATCCAAAATATGTAGCAAGAAAGATAATGAAAAAGGCAAATCCCCTCCCTAAGAAACGTTTGGCAATGGTTGAGCTTTTCTGTGGAGCTGGAGGACTAGCGCACGGATTTTTCCTAGAAGGCATTAACGTTATAGCTGGATTTGACATTGATGAAACTTGCCAATATGCTTATGAGAGAAACAACGCAGCACGTTTTAATAATATAGACCTTGAAAAAATAGATGGACAGGAAACTAAGAGACTGTATCCTGAGGGAGCATTAAAAATTCTTGCTGGTTGCGCTCCTTGCCAACCTTTTTCACCATATGCCCACAATACAAAGAAAGGGTCTGACAAATGGAAATTACTGTACTCTTTTTCAAGGTTGGTCAACGAAGTTGAACCAGATATAATCACAATGGAAAATGTTCCAACCTTGCTTTCTTATAGAAACGGTCGAGTTTTAACAGACTTCACAGACAACTTGAAGAAACAGGGATATTTCATTTGGTACAAAGTGGTGAAATGTCCTGAGTATGGTATCCCACAATATAGACGGAGATTAGTTTTGTTAGCCTCTCGCTTGGGTGAGATAGCTTTACTTCCAAAAACCCATGCAGTGGAACATTACCTGACGGTCAGAGACGCAATACAAGAACTTCCGCCAATAGAAGCGGGAAGTTTGGACAAGAAAGACCCATTACATAGGTCAAGAAACCTTACGCCTAGAAACATGCAGCGTATCAAAGCAACTCGAGAAGGCGAAGATTGGCGGTCTTGGCCTGCTGAATTGGTGTTAGAATGCCACAAAAAAGAATCTGGCAAGTCATTTGGAAGCGTTTACGGCAGAATGCGCTGGGACAAACCTAGCCCCACAATTACAACCGAATTCATTGGTCTTGGCAACGGGCGATTTGGTCACCCTGCTCAGAACCGCGCCATTTCCTTAAGAGAAGCGGCGCTCTTGCAGACTTTTCCATTTTACTATGACTTTATTGATCCAAACCTTGATTTTTCTGCCCAAAGAATCGCCATTCACATAGGAAATGCAGTTCCAGTTAGACTGGGACAGATTATAGCAAAAACCATCAAAGAACATGTGAGGAAAAATGTCAAGTGAAAAATACACTTTGAGCATCAGCCTAAATGTTCTAGACAGCTTGGGCATCAATCTGTATAGCAATGCCTCAGCCGTTCTTTCTGAGGTAGTCGCAAATTCATGGGATGCTGACGCTGAAGAAGTCAGAATTGATCTATACCCAAAGAAGCGTGAGATTGTGATAACTGACACAGGCTGTGGCATGACAGAAGATGACCTTAATAAGAAATACCTGAATGTCGGTTTTCGCAAACGAGAATGCGAATACGTCATGACTCCGAAATATAATCGCCACGTGTTCGGGAGGAAAGGAATTGGGAAACTAGCGCTATTCTCAATTGCCAACATAGTAGAAGTCCGTAGCGTGAAAGAAGTAAACGGCGTCATGCAAAAAAATGGATTAATAATGAATGCTTCTGATATAAGAAAGCATATTGAAAAGCAATCGGGACCGAATCCTGATAGGTCCTTGTCTTCTCAATATCACCCCACGGAAGTTGATTCTTCCAAAATTTCGATCACTAAAGGTACGGAAATTATACTAGGAGATTTGAAAAAGGAAATTTTTGCGCTCGAAACGAATCTACGACAACGCCTTGCTCGAAGGTTTAGTGCAATAGGCCAGAGCCAAAATTTTGCGGTATTTGTCGATAATAAACGAATAACCGTTGAGGATAGGGATTACTTCCCAAAACTTCAATTTGTTTGGGTCATTGGCGAGGACAAAGAGGGAATTGTTCAGAGTTGTAAAAATGCTAAAGAGCATAGTCAGATAGACGGTTTAATTGACGGACCAGAAGGTTACAGAGTTAGCGGATGGGTAGGAACTTTTGATGAGCACAAAAATGTAGATGAAGGCTCTAACACAGTAGTTATATTGGCATGGGGCAAACTTATCCATGAAGACATCCTAAAAGCTGTAAAAGAGGGCGGTGTATTTTCTAAATACTTAATAGGAGAGCTCCGCGCTGATTTTTTGGATTTTGATGACAAACCAGATATTTCCACTACTGGCCGTCAAATGGTGAAAGAAGATGAGGAGCGGTATCTTAAACTAAAGAATTTTTTCGTTGATAGAGTGTTAAGAGAAGTCGGTGCAAAATGGGAACCATGGCGCCGAAAATATGCCACAGAGAAAGCTCTGGAGAACAAGAAAATTAGCGATTGGTATACTCAACTGTCCAGTGATAAACAGCAATTCGCGCAAAAACTATTTCAAAAAATCGAATCGTTCCCATTGGCTGATTCAGAAGCAAAGAAGGAGCTTTACAAACATGGCATCATTGCATTTGAAACCCTGGCTCTTAAGGACAGACTAAGCATGCTTGATGAGATTCGCACAGACGACCAATTTGATACCTTGCAAACTCTCATGGGTCAGATTGATACCTTGGAAGCTACTCTTTACCTTGACATAGTCTCTGGACGACTTAAGGTTCTAAAAAAATTCATGGACATAGTTCCTAACAAGAAGGAGAAAATTATCCAACAATACTTGTTTGACCACTTATGGCTCCTTGATTCTTCATGGGAGAGGCCCTCTGAAAACGTCGTAATGGAGCAGAGGTTTAAGAATGAATTTAAAAACGTGGAATTAACCCCCGAAGAAAAGCGGGCACGTATTGACATCAGATACAAAACGGCAGCAGGAAAACATATCATAATCGAGCTAAAGAAATATAGCGTTCAGATAAATATCCATGTTCTCGCGGCTCAAGTCCAAAAGTATAGGACTGCCCTAAGAAAATGTTTAAGAACGGTATATTCGGGTCAGCCTGAACCTCCGTTTGAGATAATATGCATTCTCGGCTCTGACCCAACACCTACAGAGGATAAAGAAGCAAACAAAAATCAGCTTTTGGCTCTCAATGCCAGATACATCACTTATGACAGTTTGATTAAAGACACTCTCGAGCAATACGACAGCTACATACAAAAAAATAACGAAGCGGAGAGAATTAGGAAGATAGTAAAGGACCTTTGATCTGCAATTTGGATTGACCATAGAAAATCTGATAATTTTCTCATGTTCATCACAGAGCAAAATGAACGATAACGAAGCTGCCACATGCTTTGTGAGCATGAACATCAAATATACAATCCGTCGGCAACAAAATCATCTCGGCGTCGCTGCGCTCCGCCTCGCACGTTCCAGACGATACGCCAGAAAGCCGACACCCGCGCTTGCGCTTGCCCGCCGTTCCGCAAGAAGCCGATCCGATAGCACCCACAGTCAACCTTTTTCTGTTGTTCGCCGCCAATCCTCGCGCGCGCCATTCGGCTCACTCGCCCGTTCCAGACGAAAGCGCAAAGCCAAGCCAACCATAGCGCGCGCCTCGACTTCAAAGCCATCCCTTCTAGACATACTATCCATAGCTTCCGCTATGCGCTTCACACCAATTAAGCCGACCAGCACCATCGATCAAATCATCAAAGAAACACAAAACAATCAGGACGTTCCGAGAGAACCCCAACAACACCTAATCGTTACGCAAAGCCGAACAACAAAACCCACGCAAGCAAACAAAGCCAACCTCATCCACGGACATCAAACAAAAAAAACAACAGCAAAACACTCTTCAGATAAACTAACCATCCAAAAGAAATCACATTTGCTTAGACTTACGCCGTTCAGCCTCTATATCAGCCAGAACCTCCTCCTCACTCCTCTCACGGATGAAACCTTCTGGAAGAATAGAAACAAAAAAACTGCAAAGCTCATTCCTGAAACCCCAAGCCAGAAGCCATGAATTAGCAGCAAACACAGCCAAGAAAACGCCAAGCAACCCAAGACCGAGAAACATACCAGCAAAAGGAATGAGCCAAACGTGAAACAAGAACCATACACTAGCACAAACACCGATCAGCAAAGGCGACTCCAAGATCGCAGAGATCACTATAGTAACCCACCGAACGCTCAAACGTACAATTCGCCTAACGGCCATTCCAACGTCAACTTTACGATCGTAGCCAATATCAATACTACAGCCACTTGAGAGGCTGAGGCTATTCCGTGCTGAATTTCTTTAGAGAGGCT
>Ga0315280_10012634_pt1 | contig 10172 bp, 9 predicted proteins | sample YL17G06_40_MG_FD_203697 | JGI IMG/M metagenome (GOLD analysis project Ga0315280, IMG submission 203697) | Sediment microbial communities from Yellowstone Lake, YNP, Wyoming, USA - YL17G06_40 | ecosystem: Environmental > Aquatic > Freshwater > Lake > Sediment | place: USA: Wyoming | collected...
AAAATTGGTTTTCTTCCGAACCCTATTGGATATGGACAATACATGCATGAGTGAGGGCAGCCTTCACTTCCTAAGATTGGGATGAACAAATGTTCCTTGCCTTCTAGATCAGTAAAGTATTGGTATTTCTTTAATGGTAAAACGTTGTAAAGGGGTGTGTAATCAACGAATTGCTTTTCTGTGGGTTTAGGTGGATTGTTCCTTACGTCTGAGCCTTTCTTGTATGAGAAACCCGGCAAATCTTCTAACTTTGTTTTTTTCTTTGAACTTTGGAAACTGTTCAGCAGAAGCGTTAAACCATCTACATAGGGAAAAGATTCGCGAAGTAAAAGGTCGATTTTGCTTCGATGCAAGACGTCTTCAGGCATGACATTGCATACTGTTCCACATCCAACAACTAGCGTGTTGGGTAACTCTGCTTTTACGTCGTTTAGAAGCTTCTCGTCTTCGTAGATGGAAGGAAGCGACATCATAGAGATCACAATGTCAGGGTTGAACCCCTTTGTCTTCTGCAAAGCTTCTTTAGCTGTCAATTCAAGAGCTTGTGCGTCGAGGATTTTGTATTCGCAACCAATTTCTTCAGCGACTGCTGCGGAGTATGGGAGAAAAAGGTTAAGAGAGGGACGACCGCTGTGTTTTCGCCGAAAGCGAGGGAGAGGCCGGGCTATGCCGAATCCACCAGCATAATCTCTGTCGATGATCCTATGTGGTGGACTTGGCAGGTTTAAAATCATCAGTCTGATTTCTGCTACCATTTTCTATTCTCCAGTTTTTGCTTCTGAAACAGTTTCTCTTTTGCATAAGAATATGCACGTTTGCACGGGATTATCACGTAGTTTTTGATGATTTGCCAATAAATTCCTAGAGCAAAGAATGTGCCGAGAACAATGCGGGGAAAGGGGATAATGAGGCGCCATTTTCCGGAGCATTTAAGAAAGTGATAGATAAAAAGGAAGGCGAAACATAAAATAAAGGGAAAGGATAAAAGTGTATCCTTTACGACTACGCTGTCTACAGTTAACAGAAATGATGCAATAAGTGCAGAATACAAGCTTATTCTGGCGATCATGTACTTCGGTTTGTATTTGTGAAGAATCTTAAACCGAAGTTGAGCATCAGAAGTCAACGAAAAATAGCAGGCTTCTATAATTTCAAGCAAAGCTTCTCCTTTCTGCTTAAGGTGCAGTGCCGTCTTGTTGTTGTCCATGAGGACCATGTAGCCAGCTTTTCTCGCTCTTCTTGAAAGCTCCAAGTCTTCCATAGTGGAATATTCCAAATCGAATAACCCAATTTCGTTGAATATTTCTCGTTTGATCATTGTACATCCCATCCCGATCACATCTTGAACTTCTGGATTCGGTCTTTTTGGTAGTTCATGGACATAGAGCTTGTCTAAGAAAGTCATTGGAGAGGATAAGCATGGAAATCCTATAATTGCCGCGCTAGGATTAGATGCGAATAACTCTAGCATTCTTGTAATAGTGTCAGATGGGGGGACAACATCAGAGTCTATGTAAAGTAGATGTTCACCTATAGAATTGGATATGCAGATGTTACGGCCTTCGGGTATGTTACCGCTTTTGCGTTGTTCGTGTGACAGAATTATGATGCTTTCGTAATAACTGTTCATTTGTGCTTTGAAGTTGCTAAGTATTGATGGCGTGTTGTCTTGTGAATTGTTGTCTACAAGAACGATTCTTATTTTATCTTTTGGGTATTCAAGATTTTTTACAGCTTCGAGAACAAATGGTAGGCTCATGGAGCGATTGTAGGTTAATATTCCTATCGTGATTATCGGTTTTTCGAGCATGATTGTGATTTTTGGCTTTGGTTCTGCTAAAAGTAAATCAATGATTTTGTTCCGAATTTTCTCTGCTGATTGAGTTGCGCTATCAAAAGAGAGCGTCTTCACTTTTCTCATGAATGCTCTGTAAAGCTTCATCTCGTTTTTGATTTCATCAATAGAGTACTCGACATCAGGCCTTCTCTTAAGGACTGTAGATAAATTGGCGTCTAAGAAAATTACGACAGATTTTTTTGGTATTGTCTTTAGTAAAAGTGATCCAAGAAAACTATCTGGAAAATTCATGTCTTGAGTAGTCAAAGCGATGTGGACTGCGCTATCAATTACGTATCTGTCGCATACGATCTTGTAACCTAAAAGGTAGGGTAACCAAATCTTAAAAATGATTAAAGGTAAAATGCTGAAAAATTCAATTAATGACCATGTGTTTCTGATTACCGTATTTTCGTAAAGTTCGAAGCGAGATATAACAATTCCTGTGGGGTTTCTAAAGGTTTGATGCCAACCTAAGCGTATAAGTATTCGTGAAATGAGATAGGCGAATGTATGCGGTGATCTGATCCAAACAAATTTGGTTTTATATCCTTTGGATCTGAGATATTCAGCAAGTGAATTTGCTAGGGTGGTTTTGCCGCTGCCGTCCAAACCGCTGATTGCAATGCATCGAGGGTTCTTCATGATTTCATCACGTTTTTAACATTAGAATAAGGTTATCAACACTTGCGCTATCGTGAGTTAAATCATACGCAATTTTCGAGGCTTTTTGCCACTGTGGTTTTGCTTTTTTGTTTTCATTCTCTTCTTGAACTGCATTTATGTTGCACATTTCCAAGGCAACGTTTATTAAATAATAAGATATGAGATTTAACCGTATGATGTAATATGCAACAGTCTGAGATAGCTCTGACCAACATGTACATGTCGCTAAATTAAAAAGTAGATGATTATACATGAACTGGTGGAGTGAAGATTGTTGAGACGATGTGCAGCGTATTTACTAGTTGCTATCCTTTGTCTTTGCTTGTTAATTCTCCCGATTCGAAGTGCACAACAAAATGCGCACGTTATATCTTCGCAAGGGATAATTAATGGAAATAGAAGTTTAGGTTGGTTGCACACGGATGGAAGATGGATTAAAGACGAGTTTAACAAGACCCCTCATTTTGTTGGTTGCACAGAAAGCCAGACAAGCTGGAGCTACGACATTCATCCATATTGGAAACATGAGGCAGATCCCATACCGATGGCGGAGAGAATGGCAGAGCTTGGTGTAACATGGATTCGCATCTTTATAAGACCCTCGTTCTGGACTGACCCTACTATTGGCGCATCGTACAAGGATTTGATTGACCGTTTCGTGCAAGAGTTTACGTCACGAAACATCTACTGCATAGTCGGATTGTTGGGGTTTGACATGTCTATCGTTCCAGACAACCCTACGCCTTGGCTTGACTTCCTGAAAGAACTCGCAAACCGATACAAAGGCAATCCAGGAATGTGCGGAATCTTCATTTGGAACGAGCCACCAGCTCCACCGTTTAATGCTGACATTTGGCATGAATGGGCTGTTCTTGGTGCTCAATCCGTTCACGATGCAAACCCAAATCTTCTAAAACTTGTCCATTGCGACCGAGCTAATAGGGCAGGCATTGACAATTATTGGATTTCAAATCCTATTTCTGTTCCAAACGTAGTTTACGTTTTCCACGACTATTACTGGCAAAACTACTACTATGACCACAGAGACTTTACTGAAAGTTACAAAGCGGGCAACTACTCCTTAGCTAAACAGCAGATGGAACAGTCAATGTACAATCGCTATTTCAAATACGCAGTCGAACATAATATGTGTATAATGAACGAGGAGTTCGGATTCAACGGAGGACTAAATCCTGCAGGGAAGGGATATGGAAACGAGCCAGGATGGCCTCAATGCCAAATAGACTACATGGACCTCCTGAATAAATACGAGATTCCTTGGAACGAATATGATTGGTGGGTTAAAAACGATGAGAATTACGGGTTGGCTCAAGAAAGCGACTATAACACGCTTAGTCCTGTAGGGCAGATCTGGAGCCAATATCTGCCTAGGAGTTAGAGTGAGGGGACAATGAGCTGTTCATCTAGAGAGATAAAAGTTATTAAGGTTTTACAGAGCCAATAGTTTGGTTAACGTAAACTTTATGCCAAGAATCGGCATCGTATACCTTCGCAAAAGATGGGTGTTCTGCAAACTTTATTTCGAAAGTCTCCATAATATGCGTCAGCGATGGTGTGTAAACGAAGAAAGCATCCTTTATATAGCCTCTGTAACCAGTCATTATGGTCCTATACTCTCTATTGCTAGAAGGCATGTAGGGAACTGCACTAGTATAAGAAGCGTTGGTTAATAGTTGGTAGTATCCATACTCAGAACCGATTTCAAACACTGCTATTGTGCCATTTCCATGCTGAACTACATGAATGGTTTCTCTATAATATACTCTCGGCGGATACATAAATGGAGCATGCGAGTACATTGTGAGTGGGATGATCAGCAAAAAGAACAGCATGATACCTACGGAGAGGCCTTTCGCTATCCTGAAAACCAGCTTAGTCCTGAATCCAATTTCAATGTGTATGCTGTTTCTCGAAACAATAAACCAAGCCAACAAAGTTGAAAATGCCGGGTAAGCGTGTAAAAAGGGCCTATACAAAAGTTGAAGCCAATTTCCGTAAAAGCCAAAAACTGATAATGACATGCATCCAATAAACCATGACGACAGAATTATGTTCTTCGGATGAGCATGTACTTTCACGAGAACCAATATTGCTAAAATAGTTCCAATAGTGGCTACGAATATCATTTCAAGCATTCTTAGTCCTATTATGGGGAGATATGTACTCGTGTAGTTTGGAGTAAGTGCTCCTGGTTGTTCTATGTGAGCGAGTCCCAAAATTCCTCGAAAAGTTTCATCAAAGGTCCGAATCGCATAATCGATGTTTACGCCTACATATGTATTCCATAACAGCCAGATAATTGAAAAAACTGCGGTTTGCGATATTGCTCTAATCATCAAACGCCGCCATTCGAATGAATCTTCTTGTACGCGCCAAAATCGACGAATTACAGGAACTAGATAAGCAAAGACAGCTACTAAAAAGGCTGTGATAATCACAAGAAGAGAAGATATTGGGTGGGAAAACACTAAAGCGGAAAAAGACAGTATTAATAACAAGTTCCAAGGCAAGATTTTCGCTTTACTTGCAAGAATTTTGAACATTAAGTAACATACAAGCATGAAAAGCAGCAATCCAAAGCTTTGTCTATTGAATACAAAACCCATCCAATTAATTGAGATTGAGAATAAACAGGCCAAAAGTGCTATGCGTTTGCTAACAAATAACTGAGCTACCACATAGACCAGAAAAATCATTATTAACGGTATAACAAGTTGAAGAATCTCAGCAACTATTATGTGGTCTATGCCTGTGATTAGGCTGAATTGACTTGAGAAAAGAGCTAAACCAGGAGTTTCGTAAGAGTGCCCCCATCCTATGTGGCCATAACGTAAAGTGTACAGTAATTCACCCACAAAAATATACGTGTCGGTATAAATTGGATTTATATAGAAAAGGTGAGGTATAACATAGACGTAAACGGATAACAACATAACAGGAAAAAGCCCAAGACCATAATGTCCACTTGCTTCCCTCTTTGAAAATACTATTCCCAGAGTTACAAAAATGGCTAGACAGAATCCTATCCAATAAATGACAGGCGTGATTTTTACATGAAAATACGGGTCAGGTTGTGCTGTATCTATACGTGGCAGCGTTAACAGAGTAGCAAAAAGAATAGAAACCGACAACGATACAATGAGAATAGCCAGGTCATTACGACGCATTCTAATCTACCTTAGGGATAATTTTTGGACGTTTTGCCATGTTGTTATCGTGAAGCGGGCTACAAATAAAAACGCTACAATGAATCTTTCTTTTTCTATGATCGGCAAGTCCTTTAACCGTTGGTTGGAACCTTTCTTGCTAGGCGTCTGCGATCAGATAAAAACTTGCGTCTTCCCACAACATTCATACATGGATACACTAAATAATTTCTGAAGATCTCACCTAAAGTTCCTACGACAAAAAATGTTCCCCATAGGGATCGAAGAGTAGGATTAATAATTTTCCACTTACCTGAATTTTTGGGAAAGTTATATAGAAAAAGAAAACCGTAGCACATGATCAGTGGTAGAGCAAAAATAGCATTCTTCGCTATTATGCTCATTGTCGCCAACGGAATTGATGCGGTTATAGCCGCGTAAAAGATGAGTCTATTTATCATCCAATTGGGCTTGTACTTTTGGAGGATCATGAAGCGATATCGTGCAAGATGATATGAGTCAAAACAATTCCAGATAATTTGATAAGCATATCCTTTGGATTTCCTCAAATGCAGTACAGCATTGGATGGATCAAGGACACTTATATAGCCAGCTTTTTTCGCTCTCATTAATAATTCCATGTCTTCATTGGCAAAGAATCTTGGATCAAATAAGCCAATATGATCGAAAAGTTCCTTTCTTATCATAGTGCAATCTAGTCCAATATAGTCAGTCACCACAGGGTGTATTTGGTCCCGCTTTTCAGAAAAATCCATTTTATCGAGTAGAGTCATTGGATTGGATTTACGAGGTAGTCCTATAATCCCAGCTTGCGGCTTTAGTTCAAACAATTCTAACAGCCTTTTAATAGTACTAGACGGAGCTACAATATCGGAATCGATGAAGAGTACATATTCACCAATGGAATTATTGACGCACAAGTTACGAGCTTCAGGTATATTGCACTCCTCTGAGACTATGATCACATTTTCATAGTAGTTTTCCATTGTTTCTTTAAAATCTCTAAGCATCAAAGGTGTGTCATCCGCAGATTTATTATCTACAAAAACGATTCTCAATTTATCTTTCGGATAATCCAAATTTTTCAACGCATTAAGGGCAGTTGGTAGGCTTAATGCACGATTGAAGGTAGGCATACCTATAGTTATTTTGGGGCATCTTTCCACAATCAAACACTTCTTTTTAGTATTTAGAGGTGCATGCATGCTGTAAGCTACATTGATGAAATTTTGGTTTTGTCGCATATTGCTCAGGGGTATGTTAGGAGAGCATACAAAAGATCTTCGAAAGTGGTAAGAAGTGGCACAGATATTGAGCTGTTTCATAAGGCTTCAGGAATAAGTGTCAGAGAAAAGCACAGTCTTGTAAACGACTTTGTCTTACTCCAAGTTGGCAACCTAGAGCTTAATAAACGTCAAGTTGATTCTGTCAAGGTGCTTCATTATCTTTCTAAGAACTATGATGGAATCAAACTGATATTGGACGGTGGCGGTCGACGAGAAGAGTTAATGATGTTAAGCGAAAAACTTGGCGTGAGAGACAAAGTGCTGTTTCTACACACCAACGATGATGAGGAACTTGCAAAGGTTTACGCTGCATGCGATGTGTTCGTTTTTCCTGCACAGATAACATGGGGCTTGGCAGTAATCGAAGCAATGGCTGCCGCAAAACCTGTCATAGTCTCCAAGAAGTTCGGCGCATCAGAAATTATTCAAACTAATGTAAATGGAATAGTTGTTGACCACGCGAAACCAGAAGAGATAGCAAAACAAGTGGAATTATTGATGAATAATGCGAAGCTCCGCAGAAAACTTGGAGAAAATGCTTATGAATATCTGTCGTGGGAAAAGTATGCCAAAAGAATGGAAACAGTATTGGAACAGACAATATCGGTTTCTAGAGGAAAATTGTAGTAGATGATGTCATTGTTGAGAAAAGCTTTTTGATTTCGAAACAACGAGGGATAGCGGAAAGGGTGGGGATGGCTTTAACATTAATTTCTTTATACTCTCATCTAGGACTTTTCGGATTAGTTTCTGTGTTATCTGCCTTTTCCTCCAGATGCATTTTAAATGGAACAAATTCCACATTAACGCTTTGAAGATGGCGACGCTGACGTGGAGCTTATGCCTTACGATAAATTTTACCATGTTACGAAGTTCTAAAAGAAGGGAAGCCGTTAAGGCTTTAAGCAGATTCTTCGCGTCATAATTTTTCAATAGCATCAACATGTGGTTCCTAGTGTAAAAGTATAGCCGTGTCTCCCCTTGTAGCTTGGATGCTGTTAAACCAGGGGCATGATAAACAATTGACGTAGGTGCAAAAACAATCTTGTATCCGCTTAGCCAAATCCTCCAGCATAAATCTGTTTCATCGAAGTACATGAATATTTCTGGGTCGAACAAACCTACTCTTTTTAGAACTTCCCGCTTGATGATGATCCCAGCGCCCTTGGCGTAAAAAATTTCAGCAATCTTATTGTATTTATGAGCTTTTTGTCCGCCTCCTCTTTGATAAGCGTAGCCGTAGTAGTCTATGAAGCCCCCTGCACAATCGAGTAGATCGGGAGCATCCATTCGTAATAGTTTGCTTTGCGCGGCTCCTATTTCGGGTGGTTCGATGGCTTTAACCAGTTCCTTTAGCCACTTAGGATCAACTTTCGTGTCGTTGTTTAGTAAGGCGATGTATTTTCCTTTGGCGTTTTTTATGCCTATGTTGTTTCCTTCAGCGAAGCCGAAATTTCTTTCATTCTGAATGATCCTCAATTTCTTGTTTCGATCGAATTCTCTTTTGATGAACTTGACGCTGTCGTCGGTCGAGGCATTGTCTACGAAGAGCACTTCGAAATCTGGATAGTCAGTCTTAAGCACAGATTCTAAACAGTCTTTTAGGATTTTATCTAAGTTCTTTCTTCCATTATAATTAAGAATTATGACGGAGACTTCAGGACAACTCATTATTGATTTTACGCTCCTACGAATGTGCTGAAGGATGTTTTACATAAATTAGCTTTCTATTTTAATACTTAGAGGTGTGCATAATTTAAGTCTTCTTTCTGTGTTGTTCTCTTATGGAAGCTTGTGAGGTTGTGAGGCTTTTCGTGAACAAGGTGGTGGTTCCAGCTGAGCCGGAGACGTGGGAGCCCGGGTTATGGTCGGCTTAGGGCTTTGAGGGTTCTCGTCTACTCTAGGGTTAAGGGGCTGGAGAACGACACCAGGATAGTTGAGCATCTCAAGGGGCATAGGTGGGTTGTTAGAGCCTTGGGCTTGGCAAGCGTGCCTGACAGGGCGACTATTGGAAGGTGGTGGAGACGCTACCTCAGCTTGCTGGAGGATTTGGAGGCTGAATACGTCTTGGCTGACGCAGGCTACGACTCAAAAAGCAACGTTGAGGCTGTCGAGGTCATGGGCACTGAGCCGGTCATAGCCTCGAATCCTAGAAGGAGCAGAAAGAGACGGCGGCTTAAGCATATGGGCCTCCTTAGGGCTAAGCGTTACCTCGTGGAACAGTTCAATGGACTAATCAAAAACCATGTCTTAAAGGGATGCTGGACAAAGCCTAAAGGCATAACAAAGAAGACTGCGATGGTGACTGCTGGACTCATAAGCCTCAACGCAACAGCCATGAATGCTCTACTCCAAGGCGAAACAAGCCTGAAAGCCGTGAGCCAGCACTGGGCTTAGCCCAGAATAGAAAAATGGTGAACATACAAGACTGAAAAAGCATGGTGAAGTCGGGCTAAATCCAGACCGCTCACGATCATGTATAGAATGCAATCCGTCAAATTTAAATTGTGCACACCTCTAGGTACATATAAATATCCATATTTGCTCTTCATTTTGAGACGCCACGAAAAGGTCTTTTGCAGAATGAACCGTGCTGTTAGATTTAAGCCAAGTTCACTAGTTCTTTTAAGTTTTGTAATAACTATTGCCATAAGCTAACCATTCTTTCATTGTCAGGACGTAAATCAACATTTGTTTTTAAGCGGTCATTAAGGGAATATGTTTTTTATTTCGTTCGCCAGTTTATTGCCAAGTCTGTAAAGTTTCATTTTGTTAGGTTGTAGGATTATATGGTAGTTATAGAGTGTCATTTTTTGCCGCCCCAGGTTTTCTTAAAGAAGTAGTGTCCTGATGAGGGGTCGTTAACAGTGGCTCCCATATCAAATAACTCAAGATTATTCGCAACCCCCCATTCTATGGAACGCCACAGCAAGAGATTCGTTGGTCTTTTATCCCAGTATTCTTCAAGAGAAACATTGCCCGTCCAGTGACAAACGTTTTTATAAGTAAACAGTAAGATACCTACTATTGTCTTGTTGTTGTATTCAGCGACGAAAATCTTGGCTTGATTTCTTGGAATAAACTCATTCCATATGTGATTGAATAAACGGTAAGGGATAGGCGCGCTCTTTAACTCGGTCATAGTTTGAAAGTATATTTCATAAAAGCTTCGGAGGTCATCTATGTCTTGTGCTT
>Ga0315280_10012635_pt1 | contig 10171 bp, 8 predicted proteins | sample YL17G06_40_MG_FD_203697 | JGI IMG/M metagenome (GOLD analysis project Ga0315280, IMG submission 203697) | Sediment microbial communities from Yellowstone Lake, YNP, Wyoming, USA - YL17G06_40 | ecosystem: Environmental > Aquatic > Freshwater > Lake > Sediment | place: USA: Wyoming | collected...
TCTATGGGTCTATGGGTCTATGGGTCTATGGGTCTATGGGTCTATGGGTCTATGGGTCTATGGGTCTATGGGTCTATGGGTCTATGGGTCTATGGGTCTATGGGTCTATAGAAACTTCATAGTGGCAAGCTGATGCGTGCCTTGTAATCTACAATTAATAGATGAAAATGGTAATTCGTGTCATTCGTGATAAAAATTAAAAACAACAAAGTAACAAAAACTCCCCTTTTGAGAGGGGTTCGGGGGTGTGTTATAAAATCAGGAAAAGGCTTGTTGATGGTATTTACAGGCAAAGGTAAAGGCAAGACTACAGCCGCATTGGGAATGGCATTCAGAGCTTTGGGGCATGGATTCAAGGTCTGCGTGATCCAGTTCATCAAGGGCAACTGGAAATACGGTGAATTAGTATCGTCTAAACGCTTTGATGATCTTCTGGATTTTCACGTCATGGGCAAGGGTTTTACGTGGGAATCTGAGAACTTAGAGGAAGATACTAAAATAGCACAGGAAGCATGGAACTTTGCGAAGGACGCTATCAACTCAGGTAAGTATCAGATGGTTATATTAGATGAATTGACTTACCTAATCAAATATAAGATGATAAGCGAAGATGAAATAGTCAGCTTTCTTTCCAACCATCCTGATGGTTTGCACATAGTAGTTACAGGCCGTGACGCCTCAGATTCACTTATCGAAGCGGCTGACCTTGTAACGGATATGGTGTTAATAAAGCACCCTTATGATTCAGGAATAAAAGCTCAAAAAGGCATCGAATACTAAACGGGTGTTTGATTAACCTGAATTCTGAAAGGGTTTGGAATTTCTGAAAATGCTCAGAAATATAAGTATTGAAACATCAAGGTATTTAAGATAAACTTTTAACTGGATATAGTCTTATGGAAAATATTAATTTTATTAATGATTCAGAAGCTGTTCCAAATAATAATGAATTGGGTGATAGCAAAGAGAAGAATCTTCAACGGTAGAATCACTAATGAAACATTTTGGCACTTGGTCTGGTGGAAAAGAAGATGTTGAAAGTATTAAAGTATATACTTGATAATCGTGCCAAAGCGGAGTTTTTCAATATATCATTTAATATTAACAGTGCCAACAACAGATAAGGAGTGCCTTAGATGAATGTGAGTCAGGTTATTGAAATTGCTAAAGAATGGGTTGAAGAGAACGTAAGTCAATTGCCAGGATTTTGTGGTGCTTATCTCGGCGGGTCATTAAGCAGAATGCAGAAAAATGAGTGGAGAATGTATTTAATGGAAACAATTGAAGAAAAATTTAGACAGTTGCCCCCAAATTTACAGGAAGAAGCTGTAAATTTTATTGATTTTTTGTTGACGAAAACACATTCCACAACAAGAAAAAAAATATCTTTCGACTGGATAGGTGGGCTAAAAGAGTATCGTGATAAATACACAGCTATTGAGCTTCAAAAGAAAGCATTGGAATGGAGAGATTAATGTACCTCTAGGATTACCGAGTTTTAGCTTTTTGTGTTAAATATATGATTTCAAACAATGGAGGATATGGTAATGTCAAATATACCGAGACCGGAATATCCGAGACCGCAGTTCGTAAGAAGCGAATGGCTTAATCTTAACGGCGTATGGGATTTTGAGATGGACCCGGGGCGCTCTGGTGTTCAGCGTGGATTGATGAACGCTGATGGGCTTTCTGAAAAAATCATAGTTCCGTTCTGTCCTGAAAGTGAGCTTTCAGGCATTGGAAATAAGGATTTCATGCCCGCTGTCTGGTACATGAAAAAGGGTGAATTACCGGAATCATGGGCTGGTAAGCGTATACTTCTGCACTTTGGCGCAGTTGATTTCACGACTCGTGTGTGGGTCAATGGTAAAGAGGTAGGCACGCATAAAGGCGGTTACACCCCGTTCACTTTTGAAGTTACCGACTTACTTCAAAAAGGCGAGAACAAGCTAGCTGTCTACGCTGAAGATGACAACCGATTTTCAGGTCAGGCTCGTGGCAAACAATGCCCGGAATACTACTCAAGGGGATGCGATTACACAAGGACAACAGGTATCTGGCAGACGGTATGGATTGAACCTGTTCCGCAAGTTTACATAGCTGATGTGAAACTGACTCCCGACCTTGATAACGGCAGGCTTTTCATTGAAGCTAACCTTGACGGAAATACAAAAGGCATGACGCTCAAGGCTAAGGCTTTTGCTGATGGATCCCCCGTAGCAGAAGCACAGGCACCGTGCTTTGGACCAAACGCTTCGTTCTACCTTGAATTGAAAGACGTTCGTGCATGGTCAATTGAAGACCCATTCCTTTATGATCTTAAATTTACTCTTGAGAATGACGTTATTACTGTTGACTCTGTGGATTCATATTTCGGCATGAGATCAATAAAAATTGAAAATCCAGCTATCCTTCTCAATGGGAAACCAGTTTTTCAAAGGCTTGTATTGGATCAAGGATTTTATCCTGATGGTATCTATACTGCGCCAACAGATGAAGCATTAAAGAATGACATTAAGCTGTCTATGGCTGTGGGCTTCAACGGCGCAAGGCTTCATCAGAAGGTTTTTGAACCTCGTTTTCTGTATTGGGCGGACAAGATGGGTTATCTCGTCTGGGGTGAATACCCTAACTGGGGCATAAACCACTCGTCTCATGATACACTAGAGCAATATCTATCTGGTTGGCTTGAACAGATGGACAGAGACTACAACCATCCTTCAATTATCGGCTGGTGCCCGTTCAATGAGACGCCTGGGAACCAGAATCCTGAACTTTTGCGGATGATATACAGGGTCACAAAGAGATATGATCACACCCGTCCAGTTATAGACACAAGCGGATACGTCCACGTAGAGACTGACCTTTATGACGTTCACAATTATGACCAGAATCCTGAAACTTTCGCAAATGCTTACCGTCCACTTGCGGAAGGTGGCAAGGCATGGCAAAACGCTCCCGACCGTGATGCGCCATACAAGGAACAGCCTTACTGGGTCAGCGAATACGGTGGTATATGGTGGAATCCTGAACAGCAAGATAATAAAAGTTGGGGATATGGCGGTGTGGAAGGGCGTCCAAAAAGCGAAGCGGAATTCATCGAACGCTATCGAAAATTGACTGAAACGCTATTGAACCATCCCAAGATGTGCGCTTTCTGCTATACACAGCTTACTGACGTTGAGCAAGAGGTTAATGGTATATACTACTATAACCGTAAGCCAAAATTTGATGCTGAAAAGATAAGGGCGATAAACACGCAGAAAGCGGCTATCGAGAAGTAATAGTCAATCAGATTAATTATTTGACTTATGTATAAAGAATCAAATCCCCCCTTCCCCCCTTTAGCTAAAGGGGGAGTTACAAATCCTTTACCCATAAGGGTTTACAGATTTGTGGGTAAAGATTAATTTTGCGAGGGGATTAAGGGATGGGTAATTTATAAAAAACACAACTGAGGAGAGTGATAAATGTCCAGTTCCACGAGTTTTGATTATACTGTTCCGAGAATGCCAAAATTTGCCAGTGTCAGCAAATGGCTTGAAGATTTTCAGGATTTAAAGGGGAAACTGTCAGAGCATCTCAGAGAAGTCTACGGTGATGATCAAAGCCTTATTAACGAAAGAAAAGCTATTATTGTCAGAGCATTAGAGCATTTTGGTAGCCTCTATGGAACTGACCGTGAGGTCGTAATCACAAGATCCCCATGCAGAATCAATCTTCGTGGTATGCACTCCGAAATGCAGCACGCCACACCAAATTACCTGACTCACGCAAGAGAGATGATTATAATCGCCGGTAAAAGAGACGACGATCTTGTCGTATTGTATAATGTCGAGGATGAAAAGTTCAGCAGGCGTCAGTTCAGCATATCAGAGGAGGTGGAGCGCGGACGATGGGGAAACTGGATTGAATACATTGACAGTGAAGGTGTCAGAAAGTCCATAGAGGCGAATAGAGGCGATTGGGCGAACTACGTAAAAGCTTCCGTACTGAAAGTTCAGGACAGTTTTCCAGACGTAAAACTCAAAGGCATGGACGTTGTAGCTTATGGTGACGTGCCTCGTGGAAACGGCATGTCGTCATCATCTACTCTGGTAGTATCCTCCGGGCTTGCCATTATGGCAGTCAACGGTCTGGCTATGGATCGCCGTGAACTGGTAGTCTGCTTCGGTCGTGGAGAATGGTACGTAGGAACTCGTGGAGGATTCGGAGACCACGGAGCAATGCTATTCGGCAAGCACAGACACATATTGCACAGTGTCTTTCTGACAGTCGAGGAGATGCAACCTGAGTATATCCCTTTCCCACAGGATTATCAAGTCGTTATCGTTAACTCGTATAAAACCTCGACTAAATCTGCTGATAGACTCTTTACCTATAATCAGACAATGTTTGGATACAGCATGGCGATGACGCTGATAATGGACGTTCTGAAAAGCACAGGTGAATACTCGAAAATACTAGATCAAGTAAGCTATCTGGGACAGATAACTCCGGGTCTCATTGGATTAGAGAACATATACAATGTTTTAAGATGCCTGCCTGAGCGCATTTCAATTGCAGACCTGAAAGAACGTTATACATCTGCTGAGATTGATAAACGGCTTGACAGGTTCTTCGGGCAACTGAGAAGATTTCCTGAATCTATAGATGTGAGGGGACCAGCGTTGTGGGGAATAGCCGAATCCGAACGAAGCAGAAAATTTGCAGAACTGATAAAGAACGGCAGGATCAAAGAAGCTGGTGAGTTGATGTATATCGGGCATGATGGTGACAGGCTTTTCAGCTTTGATGGCAACGCTAAATCTGTCGAGTTCATAAGCAATAAAGTGACGGATGATTATCTGGATAATTTACTCGCTGATCTGAAAAGCAGTGAAAGTATTCAGAGGGCAGAGCTTGCAAGACAACCCGGTGATTACGATGCAAGCAATCATGAATTAGATCATATAGTGGACATCGCCAGTCACATAGACGGTGTAGTAGGCGCATCGCTGACCGGCGCCGGTTTTGGCGGGAACGTACTAGCCATAACAGAAAAAAGCGATCGGGTTCTTGCTGAATTAAAGGATGCTCTGTTCAGGGAATACTATAAACCCTACGAACTAGATGAATTGGATTGGTTTGAAAACGATCGTGATTTACAGTCAGCTTATGAAAATGATGATGAATTGAGAGACGTCAGGCGTAAGATCAGGGATATTGTACAGAGAAAATCAAACATGGAAAAAGATGACATAAGGTTTATTGAGTCACTCCGGCAGAAAGTAAGCAAGTTATTTAAAGAAAAGAAAATCAGCAGGGAATTATTATTTATACCAGCTAATTATCATGACGACGGGATAGTTGTAAATGTGACCGTTGATAATGCAGAAACCCTTTAAAAAAGAAGCTCTGTATCATCCACATTAATGGGTGGCACAGAGCTTAAAGGCAAGGGGTAGCAATGATATAGTATAGCAACTTATATGCCAAATTAGTTGTTATCGGTTTTCTTCTGAAAAACTTTTCTAGTAAAGTAGTGTAAACACAAGTATTCATAAGGTTCTATACATAGTGAAATTTCTTTGGGTTATCGAAATCAGCATATAGAAACTACTCTTTGTATCATTCAATAAAAGTGCCTGTGTTCCAGTTTAAAACGATTTTAAAACGATAAATAAGGTGATGATAATAATATCAATGTTTTAAGCGTGTTCCATAATAATACAGATTTATGTAATTAATAATATAGTGGTGATTTTTTGTAACTTTAACAAAAGATATAAACTTTCAGTAGGTTAGGTTGAGGAACGAAACCCAACTATGAGCTAATAAAAATTAAAAACGTTTTCTTAAACCTCATAATTTACGAGGAGACTAAAATGTTAAACCTTAGCGTTATTTCTTCATTTTTACTGGTTAATCTGGCGATCTCTGCGGAAAAATCATTGTCAGTCGCAACATTTCAGGTTGATGCAACACCGCCTGTTGGCAGCCCGCTTTGCATGGGGCTTGTCCCGCCGGCAAAGAAAATCCTCGATCCGCTGACTGCTCGTGGTATTGTTCTGCTGACTGATGAACTTCCCATAGTGCTTTGTGCTGTGGATTGGGTCGAGATCGGTAACGGGGGGCTTGATCATTGGCGCCAGGCACTCGCTGATGCAACAGGCACTACCATAGACCGTGTTAGTGTTCACACCATTCACCCGCATGACACTCCCGGTCACAATTTCTCAAAAGAGGAACTAAATGAAGTCGGCAGTATCGCAAATGCGATAGTTGACATCGAGTCTGCCAGTGATACAGTCAGGAAAGCGGCTGATGCTGTCCGACTCTCGTTGCCGAACGCCCGCAAGGTGACGCATCTGGGCATAGGAAAGGCTAAGGTAAAGAAGGTAGCCTCAAATCGCAGAATACTTGGGGCTGACGGTAAAGTTAAACACGTTCGATATAGCTCGTGTCAAGATGAGACAGTGCGTCAGGCTCCAGAGGGTGTCATTGATCCTTATTTGCGCAACCTTAGCTTCTGGGATGGTGAAACTCCTATTGCCTCTCTGACTTATTATGCAACTCACCCGCAAAGCTTTTATGGGAGGGGTGTTATAAGCCCTGATTTTGTAGGAATGGCACGGGGCATCCGTGAGGCTACACTACCAGACGTTGCGCACGTACATTTTAACGGCGCCGGGGGAAATCTTGCGGCTGGCAAGTATAACGATGGTTCTCCAATAAACCGTCCAATATTGGCAAAGCGATTACTGAAAGGTATGGAGACTGCGTGGGAAAATTCTATCAAGTTCCCAATCAATACTAGCGACATCGAGTGGCGAGTGAAACCGATAGCTCTGCCGATAAGTAAACGCCTTGAAAACGTAACAGATGAAGACTTCCTAAAAATTATCAACGACCCAAATACAGGAGAAGTTGAGCGGATTAATGCCGCTCACGAACTGATCTGGTGCCGCCGATGCAGAACTGGATATAAAGTTGATCTGACCTGTCTACGAATAGGTCCGGCTTACGTACTGAATATGCCGGGTGAACTTTTCATCGAATACCAGTTGGCGGCTCAGAATATACGGACTAATAATACCGTCTGCGTAGCCGCCTACGGTGACTGCGGACCGGGCTACATTGGCACGGAAATATCATATCCACAGGGCGGATACGAAACAGGCACCGCTTCAAGGGTCGCTCCTGAAGTCGAAAAACCGTTGATGGATGCTATCCGTGACCTGCTGACATAGAGGTGATAGAATGAATAACAGAATCGTCAGAATACTCATATATTGTGGAATATTCCTGATACTATTTACTATTATACTGTTTACAGGGGGGATTTTTTCTCCCGGCGAGCCGGTGGGGGATAAGCTTGCTCTCATAGAGATTAATGGAACGATAACCAGTTCCAAAGATGTGATTGAAGAGATTCAGAGATATAAAGACGATGACTCTGTGAAAGCCATCTTGCTCAGGATAGACTCACCCGGAGGCGCTGTTGCCCCGGCTCAAGAAATACACAGAGAGCTAAATAAGGTTCAGAAGAAGATCATCGTTTCGATGGGTTCAGTTGCGGCTTCTGGAGGGTATTACATTGCCTGCACGGCGGATCGGATATTTGCTAACCCCGGCACACTCACTGGAAGTATCGGGGTTATTATGAATTTTCCAAAGCTGGAAGGGCTTACAAAGAAGATCGGCATTGACAGGGAAGTTATTAAGAGCGGTGCGTATAAAGACTCCGGATCAATATATCGAAGCCTTACTCCAGAAGAGAAACAGCTTTTTCAGGGGATGGTGGACGATGTTTATAACCAATTTGTTGACGTTGTTTTTGAGGGAAGAAAACACACGAACCTGACAAGGGAGCAGATTAAAAGTATCGCAGACGGCAGAGTGATGTCGGGCAGACAGGCTTTGCAATATAAACTCGTTGATGAAATAGGCGATCTCGAAGATGCGGTTAATTACACCGCAAAGATAAGCGAAATCAAAGGAAAACCGAGAATTATTAAGAAAAGACCGAAAGTAACACTGTTTGAACGTCTCGTTGGAGCCTCGCTTAAAAATGAGATTGATGACATTTTAAGAAATCAGGTCAGTATAAGATATGAGTTACCCTTTTAGAAAAAAAACCAAATATGCAGATTTGCATTTGCATACAGATCGGTCTGATGGTATACTTTCGCCAGAACAGGTCGTCGTACAGGCTAATCGCAACGGACTATCAGCCATAGCGATAACAGATCACGACACGCTTGACGGAATTAAACCAGCATTATCGGCGGGTAAACGCTATAACGTCGAGGTTATTCCCGGATTAGAATTGAGCGCAGAGTCTGAAGGCGATGAAATCCACATACTTGGCTATTTAATAGACTGGCAGAAAGAGCAACTACTCGAAAGGTTATATGAATTCAGAGAGGCAAGACAAAGGCGGGCATTGAAAATTATAGACAAGCTGAAGCAGTTGGGATTGAATATACAAAACAGCGACGTTTTCGATCAGACGGATTCTAATTACGTAGGCAGACCCCACCTTGCTGTTGCGATTGTAAAGAATGGTTACGCTGACACAATATCAGACGCTTTTCAAAGGTTTATTGGTAATAATGCACCCGCATACATACCCAAAGAGGCTTTTTCTCCATCTGAAGCAATAAAGATGATCCTGGACGCTGAAGGAATACCAGTTCTGGCTCACCCAAGTGTCTTAAAACGTGATGTTCTAGGTGAACTTGTCTCTTATGGCTTGATGGGGATCGAAGCCTTCCATTCGTACCATACTTCCACGCTTTCGGATTACTACTGCGATCTAGCGAGACAGCATAATCTTTTGGTAACTGGTGGGTCGGATTATCACGGTTTTGAAAATAGCAGAAGAACTATTGGTGATGTCAAAATCCCTTACGAATACGTTGAGTCTCTGAAAATAGCGGCTTTTGAACTGAAAATAAAGCGCAGTAATGAGCAGATTAACAGTGAATTCTTGATATGATAGAGATTGATTATACACATTGTAATTACATTTTATCCGGGACGGAGGGATCGTTATGAAGATTAGCTACGATCGAGAAGAAGATATATTAATGATCGAAATAAAAGATGAGGGAATCATTGATCATGCAGAACAAAATGGCATATTCATTACACATTTTGATACTGATGGACAAATCTTGTTATTGGAAATCCTCGACGCCAGTGAATTTTTATCACATTAATCAAAGCTACTAATCAACCGAATTAGTCTTTTGGTATAATTGGTTCTGTAGTAATGCAATTTATTGCATTTAAGGCGATGAATCGCCTTACTACAAACAAAAAAACTAATTCGGTTAAGCACTACAATCAGTATTAGCAGATTGATCAAGGAATTAATAATGTCAAAAACTTATCACATAATAACTTACGGATGTCAGATGAATAAATGCGACTCAGAGGTGCTTGCCAGCATCCTGAGCGAACACAGCTATTCATATTCTGACGATTTTCAGGAAGCGGACGTTCTGCTTCTAAATACATGCTCAGTAAGAGATACTGCGGAACGGAAGGTATTGGGCAGACTAGAGCGGCTGAAGCATCTAAAAGAGAAACGCCCTGACATGGTACTGGGCGTCTGCGGGTGCATGGCGCAAAGCTGGGAAAAAGAGCTTCTGGAAAGGTTTCCATACATTGACATTATACTTGGAACCAGCAGATTGCTTGAATTGCCCGAACTTATTAATAAAAGGATAGAATTAAAATATCCTGCGGTTGACGTGCTAGAGACGCCATTCCATGATGAAGCTGTGCCGATAGTTCGTGAAAGCTCGATTACTGCATGGGTAACGATCATGCACGGCTGTAATAATTTCTGTAGCTACTGCATCGTTCCCTACGTGAGAGGGCGGGAGCGCAGTCGTAGCAGTTCAAGCATCCTTCAGGAAGTCAAATCACTAGGAGAAAAAGGCTACAAAGAAGTCACTCTGCTTGGTCAAAACGTCAATTCCTACGGTCTGGACTCAAACGAATCGCTTGATTTCGCAGACCTGCTTGCGCTCATAGACGGGGATTCTCCAGGGATCAAACGTATCCGATTTACAACGTCGCATCCCAAGGACGTATCACCCAAGCTGATAGATGCGATAGCCGAACTGCCAAAAGTCTGCAAGCATTTCCATCTGCCTGCACAGGCTGGCTCCAACAA
>Ga0315280_10012636_pt1 | contig 10170 bp, 9 predicted proteins | sample YL17G06_40_MG_FD_203697 | JGI IMG/M metagenome (GOLD analysis project Ga0315280, IMG submission 203697) | Sediment microbial communities from Yellowstone Lake, YNP, Wyoming, USA - YL17G06_40 | ecosystem: Environmental > Aquatic > Freshwater > Lake > Sediment | place: USA: Wyoming | collected...
TTAAATAAAAAAGAAATCTGATTAATACTGCACCCAAGAAAGTCGGTTTAAGGCATTTCTAGCGATAAGCCAAAAAAACCTACTAACCGACTCCCATGCTTGTCGTGGATGCAGAATCAATCAGACTTCAGATAACAATCCATCTTAACATATAATAAGAATTTGTCAAGAGAAAAATTTTAAAATTTAATAAAAATGGCTAAATTTAGTAAAAATTGATTAGCTACCTTTTTATTTTTATTGACTTTTCCCCTTAAAAAGATTAAAATATAAGCAATTAATTAAATTTTAAAATGCAGAGCGAGGCGGGAGTCCACCATTGGTGGGCCTCTACCTCGCTCTGCGCCTCATCCTTTGCTATTAAATAGTAGATGGTGAGCGCAGGCTTTTATAATTAATTTTACACGCATATGGGGTTACCAGGCAAGCGCCGAACAAAATCTTCAAAATTAAGACGGGCAGCACACTTTGCTTTAAAGAAGATTAAATTAATTAATTGTCCCAAATGTCATAAACCATTAATACCACATCGCGTCTGTGCTTTTTGTGGTTATTATCGCGGTCAAGAAGTTATAAAAATCAAAGTAAAAAAAGACAAGAAAAAGCAAAAAGAGAAATAAATAGTTTTAATTTTTATTTTTATATTTTATGTCCAATCGCCATTTAGCGCGTACCATTGTCCTCCAAGCTCTTTTTCAGTGGGATTTTAATGGAAAAAAAGAAAGAATTGAGGAAATATTAAAACGTAATCTTAATGAATTTGCCCCTGGCCTAGATGATAGTGGATTCTCCGAAAATTTACTCGAAGGAATTATAAAGAATTTTAAAAAGATTGATCATTTGATTACAAAAAATGCACCCCAGTGGCCATTGGAACAGATTACTATTTTAGATCGCAATGTTTTGAGAATTGGTATTTATGAATTGAAATTTTCTCAAGAAATTCCGCCTAAAGTTGCAATCAATGAAGCAATTGAATTAGCTAAAAGTTTTAGTAGTGATTCTAGCGGAAAATTTGTTAACGGAGTATTAGGCACAATCTATAAAGAAATGGAAGAAAAAGGAGAAAAAAAAGAATTAGAAGTAAGTCCTATTCCGAAAGAAGTATGTGCTGGTGGAATAATTTATTGCCAAATAGATAATCGTTATAAATTTGTCGTCATCCTTGATGCTTATGGAAAATGGACTCTCCCCAAGGGTCACGTAGAAAAGGATGAACAAATTGAGGAAACGGCCTTGCGAGAAATTGAAGAAGAAACCGGAATCAAAAATTTAAAACTGGTGGAAAAAATTGGGGAAACAGAATATGAAATTCATCAACCCCAGCACCCTCCATTCTTAAAAAGGGTATACTTTTTTTTATTTGAGACTACTTATCAGCCTTTGGCACTGCCCCAGCTGGCTGAGGTTAAAGATGTTAAGTGGCTAGAGGCAGAGGAAGCTTTAGCAATAATTAGTTATGATAATGTAAAAGTCATTTTTGAAACTGCCTTAAAAAAATTAAAATTAGTTAGTTAAGAATTTTTTCTAAGTAAGATTATGAAAAAAGATCTAAAAGAATTAGAAAAAAATATTAAAGTTAAGTTCACTAATAAAAATTTATTAAAACAGGCTTTAACTCATCGCTCTTATATTAACGAGCATCAAAATGATAAATTAGGTAAAATCGGTCACAATGAGCGATTAGAGTTTTTAGGCGATGCTGTATTAGAATTAATTGTTACAGAATCTTTATATAAAAAATATACCAATCCCGAAGGTGAATTAACCAACTGGCGAGCGAGCTTGGTTAATGCTAAAATGCTCTCAATAATTGCCAAGGAAATTAATCTAGATAATTTTCTTTATTTATCTAAAGGTGAGGCCCAAGATAAAGATTCTAAAGCCCGAAATTATATTTTGGCTAATGCTCTTGAAGCACTGATCGGTGCAATTTATTTAGATAAGGGATTTAAAAAAACCAAACAATTTGTTGATAAATTTATTTTGATTAAATTAAAAGAAATTATCGAAAAACAACTTTACCTTGACCCCAAGAGTCGTTTTCAGGAATTTGCCCAAGATAAATATACTATTACTCCTAATTATAAAGTTTTAGCAGAAAGTGGTCCTGATCATAAAAAACATTTTATAATTGGTGTTTACCTTGGCGATAAGCTAATTGCTCAAGGAGAGGGTTATAGTAAACAAGAAGCGCAGGTTGATGCGGCAGAAAAGGCGCTGAAGAGTCACGAATTATAAATAGTATTTATCAATTTTCAATTTACAATTTTCAATAAATTTTCAATTACTCAATTTTCAACTTTTTTAACATTAATTGAAAATTTTTATTTTTATGTATTTAGAAAAACTTGAAATTCAGGGTTTTAAATCCTTTGCTCAACTGACAACTTTAAAATTTAATCGCGAATTAACTGCCATTGTCGGGCCGAATGGTTCAGGTAAATCCAACATCGCTGATAGTGTAAGATGGGTGTTAGGAGAGCAAAGTTTAAAACTTTTACGTGGCAAAAAAGGTGAGGATGTAATTTTTTCTGGCAGTGATAAAAAAACCCGGCTGGGACTGGCCGAGGTTAATTTATATTTAAATAATGAAGATCATAGTGCGCCGATTGATTACCGAGAGGTTGTCATTTCTCGTCGAATTTATCGAGATGGCGAAAATGAATATTTTATTAATAAAAATAAAGTTAGGTTAATCGATGTCCAATTACTTCTCGCCAAAGCTAATTTTGGTCAAAGAACATATTCTATTATTGGTCAGGGGATGATTGATTTTATTTTAGTGGCCTCTGTTTTAGAGAGAAAAGAATTTTTTGATGAAGCGACTGGCATTAGACAATATCAAATAAAAAAAGATCAAGCCATTCATAAACTTATTGCCACTCGGGAAAATTTGATTCAGAGCCAAAATATTTTAAAGGAGATTGAGCCGCGCTATCGTTCTCTTAGTCGGCAGGTGAGGAAGTTGGAAAAAAGATTAGAATTTGAAAATAAATTACGAGAATTACAAAAATTATATTTCTCCAAAGCTTTGCAGGATTTTTATGCTCAATTAAATCTTAATCAGAGTAAATTAAATATTATTGAAAAAGAAAAAGCCATTGTGGAAAAGGAAATTAATTATCTCCAGCAAAAAATTGAGGCAGAACAAAAAGCAGCTACTCGTGAAGAAACTTTTAATAAACTTCAAAAAGAATTAGCCGTTGTCAATCAACGAAAGAATTTTCTAGAAAAAGAAAAAACTATTTTAGAAGGCCAAACCGACCTTAATTTAATCAAAAATGGAAAAATTCACTTGGTTTGGCTTAAACAAAGAAAAGAGGATTTAGTAAAAAAAGAAAAAGAATTAAATGAAAAAATTGATCTTTTAAAAATTGATTATCTTAACAAAGAGAAAGAATTAAAGATAAAAATAAGTAGACAGGAAGAAACTGTTACTGAATTAAGGAAAATAAAAGATAAAATGAATCGGGAGGGGTGGACTAACAAAGAAATAATTAGTGCTTTTGACGAAATTTACCAATTACAATTAAAATTTTTGAATAATCTAAAAAAAGTACAGACGATTGAGGAATTAAAAATATTTAAGCAAGAAACAGATTTTCTTAAAAATAAAATAGAAAGTTTTTACTTAAAAATTAAGAATTATAAAAATCTTGCTTACCCTGAGCGCCATAAGTTAAAAAGCAAAATAGAAGAATTAGAAAGTAGTCAAGAACTTTTAAATCGGGAAGTCAGTCAGCAAAAAATGGCCCTGACTATTATTGAGGAGCGGCTTAATCTTATTCAAGAAAATTTAAAAAATCTAAAAAATGAGCAAGTTAAAGTTGAACAAGAAGAAAGGTATTTAGAAACTTCGGCTGACCCCCAAGCCAGAAAACAAGAAATTGCTTCAAAGATGAAGCAATTTAATGAACAGTTAGAGGAAGAAGAGGAAAAAATCAAAGAGCTAGAACAAAAAATTAAAAATTTCAATCAAATCGAAGACCGTAAGAAGGCCGAACTTTTTACTACTCAGAAAGAGCTCCAAGAAAAACAATTTCAATTAAATCAAAAAAATGAAGCGTTAAATATCCAAAAGATTGAAATCGCAAAAATTGAAACTCATTTAGAAGAGTTAAATAAAAAGATTAAAGAAGATTGGCTAGGTCCGTTTGAGCCGCTGGAAGAATTAATTAACTTAGATTTAAATGCCAGCGGAGCAGAAATAGAAAGATTAAAAAATCAATTAAACTTAATTGGTGGCTTGGATGAAAATATTACCAGCGAATACCAAGAGGTCAGTAATCGTTATCAATTTTTAAAGAAAGAAATAAAAGATTTAGAAGAAGCCTTTTTGGGATTAGAAAAAATTATTCAAGAATTAGATACGAGGATTAAGATAATCTTTTCTGAAAATTTTCAGAAAATAAATCAAAATTTTACTAATTATTTTAAGATTTTATTTAATGGTGGTCGATCTAAGTTAATTTTAATAAAAGAAAAAGAACAACCTGAAGAAAAAGTGGAAATTTTTAATAGTGAAGAAGCAGAATTAATAGATAAAGAAAAAAGCGAAGAAGATGACTGGTTAAAGAAATTAGCCGGACAAAGAGCCGATTACAATATAGAGATTCAAGCCACGCCGCCGGGAAAGAAATTAACTAGTATTAATATGCTATCCGGTGGTGAAAAAGCTTTAACTAGTATTGCCTTAATCTGTGCCATTATTAATAGCAACCCTTCGCCCTTTGTTATTCTAGATGAAGTTGATGCCGCCTTAGATGAAGCTAATTCTTGTCGTTTTGTAAAAATTCTAGACGAATTGACTGAAAAGACCCAATTTATTTGTATTACTCATAACCGAGCAACAATTCAGAAAGCAGTGGTTCTTTATGGAGTAACCATGAGCGATGATGGAGTGAGTAAGATTTTATCCCTTAACTTAAAAGAGGCAGATAAATATGTGAAAACATGAATCCTATCTCTCATATCATCCATATCATATAATCTATAACCTATAATTTTTACCCCATAAAAAGTGATACATGTTATATGTGCGAGGATTTAAACCTTGACAAAATAAAACTAAGCAATTAAGATAAATTTAATTTATTAATTAATAATAAAGAAATTTTATATGCTGTGTCTCAAATTATCAAGAATTGGTAAGAAAGGTCAACCCTTTTTTCGTTTATTAGTCATTGAAAAGTCTAAAGATCCTTGGGGCAATTACTTAGAATTTTTAGGTCATTATAATCCAAAATCTAAGAAAGCTGTTTTAAAAGTGGAAAGGATTAAATCTTGGCTGGCGAAAGGAGCTAAGCCAACAGCCACTGTCCACAATCTTTTGATTAAAGAGAAAGTCATTGAAGGTCCAAAAAGAAGAAATATAAAAATTAGTAAAAAAAGATTAGAAAAAGCAAAGAGTAAAAATAAAGAACCAGAAAAGCAACAAAAAATAGAGGAAGTAAAAGAACAAGAAAAAACTTAATAATCATCTAACTTGTAACTCGCAACCTGTAACTCAAGAAAAGAGTCTTGAATTACTAGCTATAAGATTTCAAGTTATGAGATCAAAAACATTGACAAAAAAGATAACCTTTGATATATTATTTACTAAGTTAATTTAAGTATTAGTTAGTCTTCCTGGAGCTACCTGGAAGGTCGAGAGTAGCAAATTATGGTTTTACCCGTCTACCTGTCTAAATTTTGCAAAAAGATTTTAGCGGGTCAATAATATTAAAGGAAGATTTAAGCTAATATAAAATCATGTAAACCCTTACACCTTGATCGCAGGACGTTATACCCTGCGGCAAGGACAAACCGCTTATGCCAACCCTGCGGCAGAGACCGGAGGGCATTTCCAAGGTGTAAAAAGGTGTGGGGGTAAATAACATGATGGATATTGACGGGAATTAATAATTAAACTTTGACAAATAAAATGGCAGAAAAAGATCAAGCATTTGTTGAAAGTCTCATTAAATCATTAGTGGATCATCCAGAAGATATTAGCACCGAAAGAACAATTGATGAGCGGGGAGTTTTAATCACCTTGAAAGTCAATCCAGAAGATATGGGACAGGTGATTGGTCGTCAAGGTCAAACCGCTCGGGCAATTAGAACCCTTTTACGAGTAGTGGGTGCAAAAAATAATGCTCGGGTCAATCTCAAGATTTATGAACCAGAAGGTGCCAGAGCTGGTCGGAGAAATACCGCTAGTGAAGAGACTGACGCTGTAGATGACTTAAAATTATAAAATTACTATTAACCCAGCCCTTCACGAAGGGCTGGGTTGTATAGTTTAGATAGTCAATGGAATTTGTAATTCTAACCATTTTTCCTAAAATTTTTGAAAGTTATCTTAAAGAAAGTTTATTAGCAAAAGCTCAAGCCAACAAAATTATTAAAATAAAGATTTATAATATTCGCGATTATACCTTTGATAAGCACAAAAAGGTTGATGATCCTCCTTATGGCGGTGGGCCGGGGATGGTAATGAAGGTTGAACCAATTTATCGGTGTTTAAAGCAAATAAAAAAGAAAAAGAAGTCAAGGGTAATTCTTCTTGATCCGCGTGGTCAACAATTTGATCAAAAAAAAGCTAATAATTATTCAAAATTAAACCAATTAATAATAATCTGTGGTCGTTATGAAGGTGTTGATGAGCGACTGAAAGAATTTATTGATGAAAGTATTTCTATTGGGCCATACGTTTTAAGCGGCGGGGAAGTGGCAGCCATGACGATTATTGAAGCAACTGCTCGATTAATAAAAGGTTTTGTCGGCGATCAGGAGTCGCTTAAAGAAGAAACTTTTAATTGGCAAGAGAAACCTTTTGAATATCCAAAATATACTAGACCAGCAGTATTTATCACTGGGAAAAAGAAATTAGCCGTACCCAAAGCGCTTTTATCCGGCAACCATGCCAAAATTAGAGGGTGGCAGGAGAGTCAGAGAAAATAATAATAATTAACTTTGTTTGCTCAGTCATTCATTTGTCTAACAATGTTTGACTTGGCAAGCAAGAAAGGAAAAATATGTTAGACAAAAAGTTAAAAGACAAAATTATTGCTAAATTTAAAACTCATGCCAATGATACTGGTTCGAGTGAAGTCCAGATAGCTATTTTAACAGAGGAGATTAAACTCTTAACTAAGCATCTTAAAAAGCATAAAAAAGATTTCTCTTCACGCCGGGGTTTGATTAAAAAAGTCAGTCAAAGGCGGCGTTTGCTAAGATATTTAGAAAGAGAAAATCCGGCAAGTTTTGATAAAATTACCAAATCCTTAAAAATAAATATTACTAAAAGAGAAAAAAAAGAAGCAGATGAAGAATTTAATTTACCGGTGACTGAAGGGAGCAAGGAAGCAGTCGCTGAAACAAAAGTAAAAGAATAAATAATTTTTTAAAAAATGATTAAACACAAAGAACAAAGGATAAGCGTCTATATTGATGTCGGTAACCTTTATCATTCTGCTAAAAATTTATATAATGCCCGAGTTAATTTCGAGAAAATTTTAGAAACTGCGGTGGCTGATCGAAAGTTAGTGCGCGCCATTGCTTATGTAATTAAATCTCAATCAGAAGAAGAAGCTTATTTTTTTGAGGCACTAGCTAAACAAGGTTTTGAAATTCGCGCTAAAGATTTGCAAGTTTTTCCTGGTGGGGTAAAAAAAGGTGATTGGGATGTCGGGATGGCTATTGACGCCATTAAAATGGCTGATAAATTAGATACCATAGTGATTGCCAGTGGTGATGGTGATTTTTTACCTTTAGTCCGTTATTTACAAGAAAATAAAGGTTGTCTTGTTGAAATAATGGCTTTTGCCGAGAGCGTTTCCCACCGCTTAATTGAAGAAGCTGATGAGTTTATTAATTTATCTAAGGACAAAAGAAGATACTTAATTTTTAGCAGGAAAAGTTTAAAATATAAAAAATAATTAATTATTAACAAACTGATCAGCAGACAGATAGATCAAAAAATTTTTTTGATCTGGAGCTTGCTGGTCAGTTGGGGATTCAAAAAAATGAGTGATAAAAATATTAAGGAAAAAGTTTTTACTTTAGAGATTGCGGCAAGAAAGTTAATAATAAAAATTGGTAAATTAGCTGAACAAGCTAATGGTTCATGTTTAGTTCAATATGGTGATACCGTAGTTTTGGCTACGGCCGTTATTGGACAGACACCCAGGGAAGGCGTTGATTACTTCCCTCTTTTAGTTGATTATGAAGAACGACTTTATGCCGCTGGTAAAATTAAAGGCTCAAGGTTTATAAAAAGAGAGGGTCGACCAAGCGATGAAGCTGTTTTAACAGCGCGCCTAATTGATCGTGCCATTCGACCACTTTTTAAGGAAACCGAAAGAAAAGATGTTCAAGTAATAATTACTGTCTTATCAGTTGATCAAGAGAATGATCCTGATTTTGTATCATTAATTGCCGTTTCCACTGCTTTGGCGATTTCACCCATTCCTTGGCAAGGACCAATTGGCGCTATTAGAGTAGGTTTAATAAATGATGAGTGGGTATTAAACTCTACTTATGAAGCGCGAGAAAAAAGTCTTTTAGATTTAATTGTTGCCGGCACTGAAGACGAGGTAGTAATGCTGGAAGCCAGTGCCAAGGAAGTTAATGAAGAGAAATTTAGTGAAGCTGTCGAATTTGGTCTTAAACATTTACGCAAAATCGTAAAATTTATTAAAGAAATTCAAGAGAAAGCTGGTCGAGAGAAAGTTAGTGAAGAAAAGACTGAGCTCTCAGCTGAGGAAAAAATAACCCAAGAAAAGATTCAAGCCAAGGTAGAAGATTTTTGTCGTGATAAAATTGATAAAATATTTAGAAATAATAAAAAAGAACAAAAACAAGCCATTGAAGATTTAAAAAATCAATTAGATTTACTCCTCAAAGAAGATAATGAAGTTTCCAAAGAAGGCCGAGCTTTTGGCTTGTCAGTATTTGAAAAGAAAATCGAGGAAGCAGCCAGAGATTTAGTTTTAAAACAAAATATTCGGGTGGATGGGCGAGCGTTAGATGAAATTAGACCGCTGTGGTGTGAAGTTGGCATCTTACCCCGAACGCATGGCTCAGCCCTATTTACTCGGGGGGAAACCCAAGTCTTATCAATTATTACTTTAGGTTCGCCTGGTGACGAACAACTTTTAGACGGCATGGAAGAAGTTGGGAAAAAGAGATTCATGCATCATTACAATTTTCCTGGTTTTAGCGTTGGTGAAGTCGCCCCAGTGAGATCGCCTGGCCGCCGGGAGATTGGCCATGGCTCTTTAGTGGAAAAGGCATTAATGCCAATCTTACCAAGTAAAGAAGAGTTTCCTTATACCATCAGAGTAGTGTCAGAAGTCCTTTCTTCAAATGGCTCATCTTCCCAAGCCTCGGCTTGTGCTTCCTCGCTGGCGCTGATGGATGCTGGTGTGCCAGTAAAGAAAGCAATCGCGGGTATCGCCATGGGGTTATTAACTGATCCTCTTAATAAAAATAATTATAAAATTATTACTGATATTCAAGGCATTGAAGATCATGCTGGTGACATGGATTTTAAAATCACTGGCACCAGTACGGGCATAACCGCGGTTCAGTTAGATATTAAGTTAGGTGGAATTAGTCCAAAAATTGTTAAAGAAACAGTCAACCAGGCAAAAATTGCCCGCGATAAAATTTTAAAAATAATGAATGACGTTTTGGCAACGCCACGAGCTGAGCTCTCGCCTTATGCCCCGAGGATCATTTCTTTAAGAATTGATCCAGAGAAAATTCGTGATGTTATCGGGCCGGGCGGCAAAATAATTAATGAAATAATTGATGCGACTGGGGTAGCAATTGACATCGAGGATGACGGCTTGGTAATGATTACTAGCGTTAATGAAGAAAACGGCCAGAAAGCCAAAGAATGGGTAGAGAGACTGACCCACGAAGTGACGGTTGGTGAAATCTATGATGGTAAAGTTACTCAAATTGTCAAAGATCGTAATACTGGAATAGAAATTGGGGCAATAGTCGAATTCTTACCCAATCAGGATGGTATGGTGCACGTGTCTCAATTAAAAAACGAACATATTAACAAAGTTTCTGATGTCGTAAAAATTGGTGACACTTTGAAAGTAAAAGTGATGGGAATTGATAAGGAAAAAGGCAGAATTGAATTATCACATAAAGTTTTTGAGCCAGGAT
>Ga0315280_10012637_pt1 | contig 10170 bp, 7 predicted proteins | sample YL17G06_40_MG_FD_203697 | JGI IMG/M metagenome (GOLD analysis project Ga0315280, IMG submission 203697) | Sediment microbial communities from Yellowstone Lake, YNP, Wyoming, USA - YL17G06_40 | ecosystem: Environmental > Aquatic > Freshwater > Lake > Sediment | place: USA: Wyoming | collected...
AGGCGAGACAAGGCTGCGTTGTGGGTTGAAACCAAGAAGAGTGGGTTGAAAATTTATGAAATTTTAGGACGTTGGACTTATTAAATTACCTCAGGAGGTGGAAGAAAAATGAAGGTGCTTGTTACAGGCGGTTGTGGTTTTTTAGGATCTCATGTTTGTGAATTTTATGCAAAAAAAGGAGATGAGGTAGTTTCTTACGACAACATGACTAAACATGAATTAGAAAGGACAGGTTTTGCAACTGAGGTGGCAAGAAATTATAGCTGGGATTATCTTAGGAGCCTTGGTGTAAAGATGGTAGAGGCAGATATTAGGAACTATGAGGAATTGCTTGATAGTGCACAAGGCTGTGATTATATAATCCACACGGCCGCGCAGCCCGCGATGACAATAAGTTGGGAGGACCCGATGTTGGATGTTACAACCAATGTATTAGGAACCTTTAATGTATTAGAAGCCGCACGAAAACTGAAAATTCCAATTGTAAGCTGTGCAACTATTCATGTCTATGGGAATAAAATTAATGAATTCTTAGCCGAAGGAGAAAGACGATATGTAAGAAATCCAGAAGCTATAGATGAATCCCATCCTATTCTTGAGGGGACGATTACCCCTTTACATGCCTCAAAGGCTGCAGGTGATATTTATGTCAAGACTTACGTAGATACTTATCACCTAGAAGCAGCAAGCTTTAGGTTAACTGGAATATATGGCACAAGGCAATTCGGTGGTGAAGACCATGGATGGGTTGCTAACTTTTCAATTCGCAGTGTATTAGGTTGGCCTATAACCATATTTGGAACAGGCAAACAGGTTAGGGACATTATATATGCAACCGATGTGTGTGAAGCCTTCGATGCTTTCTACAAAACGAGGAAACCTGGTATTTACAATATAGGTGGAGGAACTAGGACTGCAATATCTTTGCTGGAATGCATAGATATTTTAGAGGAAATTAACGGTAAAAGGCCAGAGGTTAGGTTTGCTTCAGGCAGACACGGAGATTTGAGATATTTTATTTGTGATATAACTAAGGCAAGGAAAGGACTTAATTGGGCTCCAAAGATTATGCCAAGAGAAGGGATTGAAAGGCTTATCCAATGGATAAAAGAAAATATGGATATATTTATTAAAGAAGAAAGGTAAAGGGGTGACAAGATGAAAGGATTGATCCTTGCAGGTGGAAGAGGGAAGCGTTTAGACGAACTTTCTATAAATAAGAACAAATGTATGATCGAAGTCAATGGCAAACCGATGATTGAATACAGTCTTAATTACGCTTCAGAAACTGACGTTGATGAAATAATTGTTGTGGTGGGACATAGAGCCGAAGAGATAATAAATACTTACGGTAACAAATATAAAGATAAGCGGCTGAGGTATGTTATCCAGTGGGAGCAGAAAGGGTTGGTTCATGCAATAGAATGTGCAAGAGATGCAATCGTAGGAGACGATTTTATGCTCCTCCTGGGTGATGAGATACTTGTCAATCCCAAGCACCAGTATATGCTTGATGAGTTTAGAAAAGGAGATGTTTTTGCCTTGTGTGGTGTGCTATGGGTTGATGATAAAGATTTAATTAAGAGAACGTATACCCTTATCCATGATAGCAATAATATAATATACCGGCTTGTTGAAAAGCCTCGCAATCCATTGAATAACTTTATGGGAACTGGTGATTGTGTGTTCAAAAACAATATATTTGATTACATTGAAGTCACCCCCATACATCATGAAAGGAAAGAAAAAGAACTTCCAGACCTTATCCAATGTGCCATAGATGATGGGAAGATTATAAAATCGTTCATTATTTGTGATAACTATGTGAATATAAATTCCAAAGACGATATCATTTTTGCCGAGGGTTTTTTTAAATAAGGTTGGACTGACATCCTACTTTAACTATGAATACAACTCAAAGAATCGTAAAAAACACGACTTCTCTGTTTTTCTCAGGGGTATTTACCAGACTCCTCAATTCCATTATCGTAGTATATTTGGCTCGTGTTATGGGGCCTGGCGATTTTGGTAAAATAAACTTTGCTGTTGCCATTGTTGCCTACTTTACTATGTTTGCCAATTTGGGGATGCCTCTATTAGGGGCTCGAGAGATAGCGAGGGATAGAGAAAATATTAATTATTACCTCAGCAATATACTCACTCTACGGCTATGTATATCTATTCTAAGTTTCGCCCTACTTCTTCTAATAACTTTTCTGCTGAATAAGCCCTTTGAGATAAAGTATTTAATTATCCTTTATGGATTAGGATTAATCCCTTCTGCTTTACTACTGGATTGGGCATTTCAAGGTGTCGAGAAAATGGAATATGTTGGAGGCGGGAATATCTTAACGGCAATAATCTATGTCGTACTCGTGCTTCTCTTTGTAAAAAGTCCTGAGGAATTGCTCCTTATTCCTTGCTTCCAAGTTACTGGCTATATTATAGCAGCAGGGTTAATTTTTTCCATTTTTTTGAGAGGCTTTGGAAGACCACAATTTAAGTTTGATTTTATTTCCTGGCGAAACATTCTTCGTCAAGCCCTCCCTATAGGCATTTCCATTATTATGATTCAAATAATCTACAATATAGATACAGTAATGCTCGGATTCATGCGAAGTAATGAGGAGATTGGCTATTATAATGCAGCCTATAAAATTATTCTTTTAATTATCTTAGTCGGCAGTACCTACTTTGATGCCATTTATCCTGTAATCTCCAATTATTATAAAACGTCATTGGATTCGCTGAAGAGACTTCAAGACTATACTGCTAAACTTATGGTGACCATGGCTTTCCCATTTGCGCTCGGAGGCACTATCTTGGCGAAACCTATAATGAATTTGCTCTATGGACCTAAGTATAATGAGGGAATAATTGCCTTCCAGATTTTAATATGGGCGGCTGCATTGATTTATGTAAATATGATTTATGCCAGAGGGATGTGGGCATGTAATAAGCAAAATGAATATGTAAAAATAGTAATAACTCAGGCGATAGTGAATATAGGTCTAAACTTTTTTTTAATTCCACCTTTAGGAACAGAGGGGGCTGCTATATCTACAGTTTGTGCTGAGTTTTTGGGATTTTTCTTTTATTATCGTGAATTTAACAAGGTGGTTTCTATACCTATTCACAATTATATTATTAGACCCCTACTTGCCTCTATTGTAATGGCACTATTTTTAAAATTGGGGGTAAACATGAATATATTTTTACTAATATTTGGGGGTATGTTTATTTATACAATATCCCTTTATCTGATGAAGGGGATAACAAGAGAGGATTTGATGTTAGTCCAAAGCATAGTTTCTGGGAAATAACACCGTAATGGGCAAACAAGAAAGAGTTTCATCAGTGCAACAGCAAAAGGCTATTTTTGTTACATGTTACATGTAGAGATTCGAAAAAGATCGGGCAGTTAAACGGAGGAATAAATGAGACTTAGGAAGTTTTATGACAACACACTTACACGCCTTTTTATTAAGGATGCAGATATGATCTGGTATTTGATTAAGAAAGGCAATTATAAGAAGCTCCGTAATTTTATCTGGACACGTTTAAGAGTCCGTGATATGTGGGGTGTTCTTTTTGACCCAATATTTCAGACTTTCCCTTTTTTGGCACCATATCCAAAAGAAATTGAGGTTGAGGTTACAACGCGTTGTCATTTGCGCTGCATTATCTGTGAACACACTTACTGGAAAGACCCAGCATACAAAAAACAGGATCTTACCTCCAGTGAATTTAAACATATCTGTGATCAGTTCCCAGATTTAAGATTCATAAATGTGACTGGTGAGGGAACTTGTTTTCTTAACAAGGAGTTTTTCGAAATATTGGAATACCTGCAATTGAGGGGAGTATATACCCTTTTTGTTGATAGCTTCGATATATTTGATGAAGAAAAAGCAAGACAGGTTATTGAACTCGGAGTTGAACGAATCGAGGTATCTCTTGATGCTGCCACAAAGGAAACCTATGAAAAGATAAGAGTTGGAGCATCTTGGGACAGGGTTATAAGTAATTTAAAGAAGTTCCGTTCAATAAAAAAAGAACTAAAAACTCCTTTCCCATTTATATATTTCAGATATGTTATCAATAAGTTCAATATTCATGAAATGGTTCATTTTTTAGATTTAATAAATGAATTAGACATGAATTTGGGTAAAAGGAAATATATAGAATTTACAGGATTACTTTCATTTGATGAAATAAAAGAATTGGATGTAGAAGAAATACCTCCCGATTTGATTGAAAGGCTACATAACAAAGCCAAGGAATTAAACATTAATATGAGTTGGTGCCATAGCAAAAATGTCTTTTTAGATATGAAAAAATGTGCAAAATGGCTTCAACCTTATATAATGATTGGAGGAGATGTAATTTTGGATTGTGCGCTGTTAATGGCAAATAACAGGGCATATCTAAAAGAAACCCGATTAGGTAATGTTTTTGAAGAAGATTTTCATAAAATTTGGAATTCTGAGCGATATAAAAAAATACGTGCTTCGGTAAACCGAGATAAAGGGCCTATCTCCATCCTGTGTAAAGACTGTCGTGGGTATGATACATCGAAGAGACAGGCCTCTTACGGGACTTTTGAATAATAAACCAATGTTTGAACCAAATCAGCAAATTGAACTTATTCAGCAGTGGCAATATACTGGCTGTGTGCACCCAAGACTTTTAGAGGATAAGACCTTTAAATGTACCAAACAGGCTGGGCTTACTAGTATACAGTCATACGTATATTGGGCAGAGATCGAGAAAATGCCTGGCAAAATTGATTTTTCTTCATACGACCCTCTTGTAGAGAAGGTTATAAAACATAAACTGAAATGGGTACTATTCTTCATCCTTGGGCCTTATTATGCAACCCCTGAATGGTTCCAGGCATCAGAGGAAAGTGTATATGCCAAATGCCTTGAGCATGGTAAAGAATCAAAGATTCAGTCTATCTGGAACCCCAATCTGCCAAAGCACGTAGAACGATTTTTGGGTCTTGTTGCAAATCATTATCAAGATCACAGTGTTTTTGAAAGTATCACGCTTGGTATAAGCGGAAACTGGGGAGAATCCATTTATCCCGTAGCAGGCGGATTCGGGACTAATTTCCATACCCATCGTGGCTGGTGGTGTGCTGATAGGTGCGCCATAGAAAGTTTCCGTAAGTACCTTTCAATAAAGTATACAGATATTAAACGACTTAATGATTCATACAATAAAAGGTTTAATGACTTTTCAGAGGTAACTTTCCCCTTCGTTAGGCAAACGGGATGGAAGAATCTCCACCTTCAATTAAAAAATATGATCCCCGGCCAAGTTAAACCGTTGCTTCGACCCATATGGAGAGGCATGAGAAGTACATGGAATAATGAAGTAGCTCCATATATAAAGCGATTCCGTTCATCATTTTCAAGAGATACAATTGTCCCTCATTCTCAACAGCGATGGCTTGACTTTGTTAATTGGTATATGAGTTCGATGACTGAGTGGGCAGAATTCTGGCTTAAGACTGCAAGAAAATATTTTCCAGAAACAGAAATCTACTTGGTTACTGGTGGACATGGCGAACCCCAGTTGGGTGCTGATTTTTCTGAGCAGACAAAGATGGTAAGTAAATACAACGCCGGTATTAGAATAACCAACCAGACAGATGATTACGCTGAAAGCTTTATTTTTACTCGCTTAGTTTCTTCTGCAAGTAGATATTATGGAGCTTATTTTACTACAGAAGAAGAGGGTATCAACCAACCTCAGGGTGTTACTATGCGGGTCTTTGATGCTGCCACATCTGAAGCCAAGGGTGTATACTTTAAAAGCATTATCGGCACAGGAACTGATGCATGCACAGGGCAAACTTATACTCTTGGAGAACCAACACAAGGAGCACTAAATTTAAAGCAAAACCTTCATCATTTTAAGTTGCAAGAGCCCATAATTGATGTGGCTGTGCTTTTCCCTAATACATCCATTGCCCTTAATGCGCCTGTCCTTGAATCCCTATATAAACAATGTTCGTTATTCCGGAATTTTGTAGACTTTGACCTGATAGATGAGAACATGATAGCTGATGGAGCGCTGAACAAATATAAATTTTTAATACTATTAGACGGTAATTGGTTGCGACATCAGACCTTGATAGAAATTAGAGACTGGGTGAAAAAGGGTGGTATTCTCATCGCAAGTAAATATTTACTGGTTTCTACAATCGGCAGTTATGAAAATCCATACCGCCAGCTTTTCCCTCAGAAAAAAGGTACAAAAAGAAATAGTGCTGGGTATGCGCTTTTACTCGATACAACAGGGAGGAGTTTTTTAAAATCTGCCGCCGAAGCAATTTATAATCGAGAAGGTAAATATCCCTGGACAGGTATACCGGAGATAGAAGGTTACCATGATGGAATTTATGCCACCCGTTTTTTAGAGAGAATACTATATTACAACCCTAAAAATTCTGAAATAAGAAGTGAGTTAATAAAGTAATATCTTTGAGAACTGAATAACTAATGAAGATCTGTTTTGTATCCGACTATTTGCCGGGAGTCCATAACATCTGGAGTGGAGGTGAGATTGTCTGCTTGCGGCTGTCAGAGGCCTTAGAAAAGAAGGGTCACGAAGTTGTCTTTTTAACTACATATGGGCATGATGGTATTTTCTTAGATTTAGAGTCTTATAAGAAAACCGGTTTAAATAATAAAATTTTATTGATTAAAACACCTCTTCTTAAACTTGGCGTCTTCGGTTATGTAGCTCCCTTCGATTTTCTTTGCTTTTTATATGCTGTGAATATTTTAAAAACAATAAAACCTGACATAATACATTTCCACGCCAAAATATTATTCTTGCCTGTATTGATAGCCGCAAAATTACTGAGGATTCCTACCATTTATACGGTTGTTGATTATAATATCATTTGTCCCAAAAATACATTGAGGAGGCCGGATGGAGAGATATGCACTACTTTTCAAGGGAATCAATGTTTTAAATGTACTGGGCCACGACGAAGGCCTGCTCAAAATGGGATTGAAAAAATGCTTGCAAAGGCGTTCGTCTATCGACGGCGCCTAATTCACAAATACGCTATTAAGAATATTTCCGCTTTAATAACATTTACCCAAACATCCAAATCTAAGCTAATAAAATATGGTATACCTCCCGAAAAAATCAAAGTCATTTATCAATATGAACTAGCTTTTGAAGAAAGTACCAGTCTTATATCTGAGGATTATTTTAAAACTCCTACTATCCTTTTTCTCGGTGCGCTGCATGAACATAAAGGCTTAGGAGTTGTTGTAGAGGCTATGAAATATATAACTAAAGACATCCCGGATACCAGGCTTTTAGTTATAGGGTCAGCATGGAACAATACTTACCTCGATAAGGTTAATAATATGATCCAGGAGTTTAGCCTCCAAAACAACGTTACGTTCCTTGGCCAGAGAGAGAACAGAGAAGTAATGGAAATAATAAATAAAACTGATGTGGTTGTTGTCCCTGAACAGTGGCCAAGTGATTTTGGTCCGGTGATTTTAGTAGAGGCCTTAGGGATGGGTAACCCTGTTGTTGCAAGCAAGATTGGGGCTATACCTGAATTCATACAGGATGGCTTCAATGGTTTCCTTGTCGACCAGGATAAGCCAGAACAATTTGCAAATAAAATAGTCTTACTGCTTAAACATAAAGAATTATTAAAAGAGTTCAGCGAAAATGCAAGGAAATCCTCTGAATTTTTACGTGATGGGTCATTGGCGCGTAGAGTTACTACCCTGTACAATTCTGTTATTAAACCAAGAAAGAAATATAACAAATACTGACAGTAACAGAAAATGAATCTTGTTTATGATTTCTCCATATTCGGCCAGAGATATGGGGGGATTTCAAGGTACTTTCATGAAGTTATCAGACGCATAGCCAATGATCAAGATTTAAACGTGTACCTGTTTCAAGGACTTTATGCAAACGAATATCCATTAAACCTTTACAGGAATAAATATCGTTTTTATTTCGGCTTCAAAAGACCGGTTATCCCTAAAACTAATCGAGTTTTTAATAGGATTAATGAACTTTTATTTAGGGTTTATTTAGATATGAATAAGTTAGATAGGCCGGTGTATCATCCAACATATTATTTAAAAAATCTTAAGGATATCAAAAATTCGGTTAAAGTCGTATTGACAGTTTACGATCTCATTTGTGAACTATATCCCGCTGAATTCAGGAATGCGAGAAAAGAGATTGAAAACAAAAAAACATCTATAAATAGGGCTGACCATATCATATGTCTCTCCGAAAGCACAAAGAGAGACTTGACGAAATTTTATAAAATACCAGAAGGTAAAATCAGCGTCATATATCTTGGCTCATCGCTAGAAACAGACAATATAAGAGAAGATATAAATTCAAATATTACAATACCAAGACCATACATTCTTTATATAGGCCATAGAAGAACTGCCTATAAAAATTTCAACCTTCTTCTGGATGCGTTTATAAAAGGCGCCTTCTATAAGGATTTTGATTTACTATGTTTTGGATCTGGTAAGTTTACCCAGCAAGAACTAAAGTATTTTAAGTTGCATAATATTATAAACTCTATCCATTATTGTGAAGGAGATGATTCTTTTCTTGCAAATACTTATAGAAATGCAACTTGCCTTGTATACCCCTCCTTATATGAAGGATTCGGACTACCTGTCCTGGAAGCCATGAGTCAGGGGTGCCCTGTTATTGCCTCTAATACAAGTTCAATCTCTGAAATAGTTGGGGATGCAGCTATATTATTTGATCCATCAAGTGCGGACTCTTTAATTGAATCACTGAGACGATTGCTCTATAGTTCAGAGATTCCTGAAGTTCTCAGCGATGCTGGATATATCCAGGCTGCTAAATTTGACTGGGATATTACAGCCCAAAAGACCTTACAGATATATAAAGCTTTAATTTGAAACGCACAATTATCACATCACCATGAGACAGAACACTTTTTTGGTTGATATATATTTTTGTTGTATCGAGAAAATTGTAAGATTCATTAAGACCGCACTTAGATTCGCCTTTGCAGGTGCGTGCTCCAAAAATGTATCCACGCAACCTCATGCAGTAATTATAGCTTATACTTGTTGGCCTCTCTGGGGTTCAGAACCGGAAGTGGGATGGCGGTGGGCAATCGAGGCAGGTAAAAGCGCAAAAGTCCATGTCATTACTCGAAAAGAGGCAGAGAATTTTATTAGAGAGTATATTAAAAAGAATGGAGAGGTTCCTAATGTTAATTTCATTATTAAAGATTTTCCTTTGCTATCACGGTGGATAAAGGGTGTGCGGTTCAACAGGATTCATTATATTTTCTGGCAGTTTCTCGCAATAAAAGAAATCCTGAAAATGAACAAGAAGGATGCCGTTGATATTGTACATCATGTAACATTTGTAAACATTTGGATACCAGCCTTTGCAATGCTACTTCCATTTCATACGGTCTGGGGACCAACCGGTGCTAACCTTGGCATACCTAAGCAATTTAAAAAAAGAATGGGTTTATCTTTTTCTGAAAGGTTGATCGACTGGTTTAGGAAGTTTCTGATACAGAGATTATCAGCGATTAATCCAGTTCTCCACATGGCTTACATAGGGGCAGAAAGGATTATTGTTATTAATGCAGACTGTAAGGAATTAATCCCTTACAGATACCAGTGCAAAGTCCAGATTAGTAGTGCCAACGGTGTCTCTTCATATGAATTTATAACACGAAGTCCAAAACCTGATGAAGTCAGAATCTTATATGTAGGGAGGTTACTCAATTTTAAAGGTATCCACTTCGCTGTTCGGGCTTTTGATAAATTTCTGAGAGGCATCAATTACATAGCTAAATTTATAATTATTACAGGCCAAAACTATGATACCGATAACCCTAAGTTTCATAGATTCTTGCGCTCGGGTGAAGAACAGGAACAGAAAAGGACTCCTCCGGGTAAGCATGAAGAGAGGGAGTTACTGCGTCTTATTGGGTATATAGAACAACGAGGAATTGAACCCTATGTAGAAATCTACGGCGGGATGTCTGGAGAGAGAGTCATGGAAGAAATAAAACAGGCACATATTCTCTTATTCCCTAGTTTTGAGGGAGGCGGCATGGTGGTTTTAGAGTCGCTTTCTGTAGGCATCCCTGTG
>Ga0315280_10012638_pt1 | contig 10168 bp, 10 predicted proteins | sample YL17G06_40_MG_FD_203697 | JGI IMG/M metagenome (GOLD analysis project Ga0315280, IMG submission 203697) | Sediment microbial communities from Yellowstone Lake, YNP, Wyoming, USA - YL17G06_40 | ecosystem: Environmental > Aquatic > Freshwater > Lake > Sediment | place: USA: Wyoming | collected...
CCACTCTATCGCGTTTTCGAGATTGTCCTCGACTACTATGTCAAAGTCAACTGCGTCCAAAGACCCACGCTCATGGTCTAGAAAGATCAACTTGGAATAAGATACGCTGTTACTCTTCAACCATTCCCTGGTAGCCTCCGCAAAATCCCTAGGGCGTGCCGTCATGATTATGATGCGATGTCCCTCGTCGTACAGTCTATTTAGACCGTCTCTGGCACCTGCGATTTGTGGGAGATCTTCAAGGAGGGTTTCTCTTATCATCGTGTTTTTCTCCTCTTTGCTTATGCCAAGAACCAGGCCAAGATCATGATAGCAAACATCCTTTTCTCTCAAAATCATACCATGATTCCTCTTCACGACCTTCGCAAACCCAGTGACAAAATCAGCTATCACGCCATCAACATCAAACCCCAAATTCACTTTCTCACCTCAAACCTCAGTGACTCCTAGAACCTGCTTCTCAAGATAAAGCGTATGTTTTCCGATCCGTTTAGATGTCTAATGATCGAATTCATCTCACGTCTAGGTCGGGAGTCTTTGATAGGCAATTCCTTTTGGCCGTCTCATATGCTTAATCGATCATTTGTGGACGAATGCTTGCAGGCTTCGCGAAGAATCTGTTTGGAGCTTTTTCATGGCGTGTGACAAGAAGCCTAAATATTCGGGTTCTTATACTGCTCCAATACTTCGGACAGGGAGTTGCGGGGAACTAGTGGCTTGAAACTTCGGAATTGGCTGTTTTTTTCTTTCATGATATTTCTTTGGGGTTCGAATTGGTCAATGATGAAAGTAGGCTTGCGTTTTGTTCCGCCGATTGTTTTTGTCCTGCATAGATTCGTGGTGTCTGCCGTTGTTCTTGTCCCTTTTTTCCTTATCTTACGAAGTAGAATGCCGAGAGACAAGAGCACGCTGATCAAGCTCATAGTTCTCTGTCTGATTTTTGTTTCCGTCATAATTGCTCAAGCCTTTGGGCTGTCTCAGGAGAGCTCCGGAATAGGCGCTGTGCTCACTTATACCCAACCGCTTTTTGTCTTCTGTCTTGCCGTCCCCTTTTTGAAAGAGAAGGTCACAAGAACGAAGGTTCTGGGAGTCACAATGGGTTTCGTAGGTGTTCTGGTTCTGTTTCTTGACAAAGCTGGCAGTTTGACGCTTAGCTCCGCTCTTATCATGCTATTAGGAGCTTTCCTGTGGGCTACATCGGTAATCCACTATAAAAAGTTCCTAAACCATATGGACCCCTTGATCACACATTTCTCGCAATTATCAGTTGGTATTGTTCCGCTTGCTTTCCTGAGTCTGACTTCTGGCAACTTCATTTTTCCAGTAGACTCACTGTACATAGAAATTCTCGTTTTCTCTTCAGTAGGAGCATTAGCAGTCGGAAACATAATCTGGTTTCTCCTTCTTAAAGAAGAAGAAGCCACAACTCTTTCGGGCTCAAGCTTAATCGTTCCAGCCATTGCCATGTTCTTCGGATGGCGACTGCTCGGCGAAAGTTTCAGTGCAGAATCACTGCTGGGGTCAGCGCTCACTCTCGGAGGAGTATACTTACTGAACATTAAAAGAAAGTAGATCATTGCCCTTGGCGCGCATTACCACAGCAACTTCTGCCCGTTTCATGGGCATCTAACCTTCAGAGTCCTTGCCAGTCGTTTCACGTCCGCATCGGTCATCCATTCTGTCTTTAAATATTGGCAGATTCTATCGTCTTTCAATCCGAGTCTGCGTGCTTCTTCTATCGTATGGCGATAGGCCTCAATTTCCGTTGGTCTTTCCGTATAGCTGAAGTTGTCGTCGAAAAGCTCCTTTCCTTCCATGAACTGTCTGACGTGAACCAACTCGTGGATTATGTCTAGGTATATGTCGACTATGTCCCCTTCTTTGAGATAGTTGGCACCTATCAGTATGTGTCCGTCGAGATTGTTGACTCCCATGTAACCTCTCGTTCCAGCGAACTCCACCTTAAGATTACTCAGAGCCCCCTCCGTTTTTTCTCCGAAGATTCGCTTGACGGCCTCAACTTTTTCGAAGCCCTTGAAATAATCCATGAAGGGGTATGTTGTGACTGGGACATTTCGGGTTATCTTAACTTTTAGTAGTAGGTCGATGGTTTCTGTTCCTCCTTGCTTTCTCTACTTCATGAAGGCGTGAACTAGTAAAGTTTATCCTTTCCTGAGTTTGAGTCTGTTTATATGTTTCGCGTAAAGAGCATGTTAGAACAGGATTTCCCTTTTGCGGTTCAGATCACTGATCATATGAACTGGAACATGGTGGAAGATGATTTCAAGTTCATGATGGAGGTAGAGCCAGAAGGATGCTTTGTGCTATTCTGTGATCAAGAAAGAGTTGGGATTGCAGCGACGGTGAGTTTCGGGAAAATAGGCTGGTTTGGAAACCTGATTGTCGCCGAAAGCCAGAGGAAAAAAGGAGCTGGTTCTTTATTGGTAAGACACTCCGTCGAATATCTGAAAGGCAAAGGCGTAGATACTGTAGGTCTATACGCATACATCGATAGAATTCCTTTCTACAAGAACCTCGGCTTCGAGTATGACTCTGACTTCACTGTTCTGACGGGCAAAGGATTTTCCTCCACAAAAGGAGCATGCATTATGGAGGCTAAGAGAAAAGACATGCAACAGATTGTCAATTGCGACAGTATCTGTTTCGGTGCATCTCGAAGAAAGGTTCTGGAGCCTATTCTTCGTAATCGGATCAATCTCGGCTACATGTACATGGAAGAAAAAAAGATGCTGGGGTTTGCTTTGGCAAAAGTATGGGATGGCATTGCTAATCTGGGACCTCTAGTATGTCCGCAAGGGCGCAACGATGTTGCAATCAGTCTTCTAGAGGCTGTTCTTGGCCAGTTGAACGGTTCTGAAGTCTCATTGTGTGTGCCACAGAAGGAAAAATCAGTTCTGGAAATGCTTATGAGACACGGATTTGTGCCAAGTTTTCATGTGGCCAGAATGTTTTTCCATCCGGGTAGCGTCAGCAACTGTGTCTACGTGGCAGAATCCTTGGAGAGAGGTTGATAATAAATGTCATTGGATTTGTCTAGGACAATAGTCGGTGACTTCCTAAAGAGTTCGTGGCCCTGTATAGAAATCATCGTGAAACAACTGGCAACGTTCAAAGAAGAGAGGCGAACAAGCGTCCCCATGTTCCGCTTTAAAGATGGGCGGAGAGCCGACGTCGACACGGAAGGTAGCCACTTTTTCTTGCGATCCTCCGTTGAGTATTCAAATCCGCAATTGACAGTGGAAGAAGTTCAAGGAATAATAGCTGCTCGTGTGTTAGAAGTCTGCAGCAATTATTTTCATCAATACGGGCTTCACGAACCGGATGAAAAAGACATTGCTACATTGTGTGAAAATGTGAAGAAACCTCCGCAGGAGATTGTGATCTCTTTTCTTCTGAACACTGATGACATTGAACCGGACAGATACTCAATGAATCCCATGAAAGAATCCATAACGAGCAGTGGACAAAGTGCATTGCCGGCTGCAAATGTCAAGACAGAGCGTCTGGAGGTTGATCAGAAATTTGTGCAGAAGTATGATGGGACGCTTATTTCCAAGGGCGAGGCTGAGCAGATAGCTCGTCACCTTGCATCCTGCGGCAGCAGTTACATGGACTTGGTGGATGCCGTGAAGTACGAGAGTCTTGCAAGTCTTTCGGAATCTTTCGGAATCGACCTATGCCTCCATTCGATGCGGCTCCCGCTAACCCTGCTGGAAAAAGAGAAAACTGACGGCCTGTTACACTACGTCATCAGGCAGACTCACGCAGGTTATGAGTCCATCGAGTGTGTCTACAAATGTATGGGCAGAAGCATGAAAAACCTAACTACACTTTTGACAGTGCCACACTCAAAGAAAGGTTATGGCTCGAAACGTGCTGTCCGAGGCAGAGTCTACTTTGAAGGTACAAAACTGAAAAGTGTCAAGGTAGACTACCGAACTGCGTTGCTGTATCCAAACGCGATCGATCCAAGCAATGTCAGCGTCGCACAGGCCGATGACAGCTTCACTGTTGAAGGAGAAAAGCTTACAGCCTACAGCTTCAGCGAGACCCCTTCTTCGCCGCAGTTCTTTCTCTACTCTCTTGCGTCGCCAGAAGACGCGGTTTTGTGGCATGGTATCGGAGCTTTCGGAGCATCAGAGTTGCTGAAGAGCTACACGACGACTCGGATGGCATGCGCCAAAGACCTGATTGTCAAGGGTTTGGGCGAAAAATATGGAGTGGCCACGAAAGTTCCATTGCAGTTCAACCTTGATCCCAAGTTTATGTGGGGTCACCCAGTGCACCACAACATCGACGCGAGCATAGGCTGCGTGGAAAACCTCAAAGATCTGGCCAACTTCGGCATGAAGATGGAGCATCTTCCAACCGACCAATACATTCGTAAATAGGAATTCAAAACACATTGAGTTGCTTCGGAAAACATGGTTTTTCAAACATAACCCTTTTAAAAGCAGAGCTTAAGGTTTCATAGGCGACTCCAATGTTTTTCAAGCAGGTCAAACATCACGGAGACAATTTCTCTTACATCGTTGCAGATGAAGATACTAAAGAAGCTGCTGTTGTCGACCCAAGCTTTAACGCGGACGCGATAGTCGCGATAGCCAAAGATCAAAACCTTAAGGTCAAATACATAATTAACACTCATCATCACACAGATCACACGGCAGGCAATGAAGAGGTCAGATCGGTTTTCGGCGCCAAAGTGGTCGCCCATCAACTATCTCATGTGCACAAGGATGTGAGTGTAGTCGACGGGGATTCCATAAAACTTGGCAAGGTCGTCATAAAGGTCATTCACACGCCTGGGCATACCTCAGATAGCATATGCCTGCTAGTTGACAACAAGCTTTTGACTGGTGACACGCTCTTCGTGGGAGAGTGTGGCAGAACCGACCTTCCCGGCGGAGACCCTAAAAACATGTATAACAGTCTTTTTCAAAGACTGATGAAACTTGACGATACTGTCGAGGTCTACCCGGGACACGACTATGGACTGAAGGATCATTCGACAATCGGCGCGGAGAGACGAACTAACTACACTCTGAAGACGCGGACACTTGAAGAATTCGTCGCTTTCATGAGACAGCCTTAGGAGATTGTTCAACCGCAATAGCGCAGGGCAAGCCAGATTAGGTTCCTGTGATGCACATTCGGCTCTTGTGCAAATGCAGGAGACGTTCGTCTTGCCGAGAATCTTTGTCTTATACTACAGTCGAACCGGGAACACTGAGAAAATGGCCAGGGCTGTCGCTGAGGGTGTCGCGGCAGTGCGAGGAGTGGGTGTGGGGTTGAGCTATTACGTGGCACCTGAAATGCTGAGCCAGTTTGATGCCTTAGTAGCTGGAACGCCTGCGTACCATCATGAGATAACTCGGCGTGAAAGAGCTTTTTGAGGAGGCAGCTGTGAAGAACGTCAACATGAAGGGCAAGTTGGGCGCGGCTTTCGGCTCTTACGGTTGGAGTGGCGAGGCGCCTCGAATAGTCGTCGAAATAATGAAGAACAAGTTTGAGATGAACGTGATTGAGTCGCCACTGCTGGTGAAGTATGTGCCGGATACCACAGGGTTGGAAAAATGTCGAGAGCTGGGAAAAAGGATTGCCGAAAGACTTATGCATGTAGCCTAGCATGTCTTAGGCTACGGAGGCAAACGTTTTGAGTTCAAGTGAGAAATTGGTCACATTTATGAGAAGGCAAATTGGGATTGAAAATGAGATTGTTGACTCTTTGAACAGCGCGCTGGTCAACATAAATAACCCATCTGTCAAAGGCGTTCTGAAAGGCATATCACTGGATTCTGTGAAGCACGCAGAACTGTATGCTTCTGCAATCAAGCTTTTGACCAGCACGTCACAAGCCTTGAGACAAGAGCATCTGGACGAACAGAGAAGACTCGTGGAAAAACACATAAAGATGGAAGCCGAGCTCATCGAAAAACTCAGCAGGATCGTACCTTCAGTTGAAGATGACAAAGTAAAACTGCTGTTGGAAGCCATATTGGGCGATGAGAGGAGACATCATGAGCTTCTGAAGACGGTGCTGGAGATAATCGTCCGTGGGGAAACCATCACCGAACAAGACTGGTGGGACATTCTGTGGAAAGGCGTTCCTTTCCATGGCGCTCCTGGAGGCTAATACCCACTTTCATGCTGCGTTTGAGGTTAAGCTGGCGAATGAGGCTTGCGAAGGTATCTAATAAGTTTCATCGCGGGGTTGCTCATTCTCATCGTCATGACGTGGCTGATTGTCACGTTCATGCCATATCCAGAGACTAAGAATCTTCCATTGTATACTCTCAGCACAGTCTCACGAATTGCGATTACACTGCTGGTATCAGTTGTCTGGGGGGTCTCGTTTGGCATACTAGCAGCAACGAACAAGTGGGCATCACTGATTCTCACGCCCTTCATAGATCTTCTGCAATCTATCCCAATACTCGGGTATTTTCCAATGGTCATAGGTTTTCTATTCGCCCTAGGTCCTTTGGGCATCGAGTTATCGGTTATGGTGCTGCTTTTCACTTCAATGGCTTGGGCCATCTTTTTTGGGGTACTAGGAGCTATCCGTGGTATTCCCACAAATGTTGCTGAGTCTTCGCGAAGCTTTGGTCTTACAGGATGGAGGTACATCAGGCACGTCATATTGCCAGCGATCACTCCATCAGTAGTTTCTGGTGCAAACCTTGCATGGTGCGACGGCTGGTTTTTCATGATTGCTGCAGAATACATTCAATACAAGAACAAGATTGTAACGCCACCTTCTGGGGGACTAGGTTACCTACTCGCAAAGGCTGCTTATCAATACGGTGACATGAACCTTGCAGTGGTCCTTCTGATATTCATAACTTTCATCGTAGTATACTTCAACACTTTGACTTGGCACAGGCTAATGGAGCGGGCTAGTACAGGCACTTTCAAGCCTGTCTTTAGGCTAGATCTCTCGGGAGTTGGAAAGCTTGGAATTGCTAGGGCAAGCAGTTGGTTGCATTTCGGAAGACTTCATTGGCCAAAGTCTTTTTCAATAGTTTCTCAACGTTTGCGAAAATACACTCATATAGAGAAAATCATTGCTGCAATTCTGGCCCTTTCATCAGTTGCGTTTGTCTTATACACGGTGTCCGGTCAATTTCCTACTTTTGATATAATCCGAGCTGGCTTCAGTCAACCGCCCGCAGAGGAGCTGAAACAGCTACCGCTGTTTATTGCTCTCACAATGGGGCGGCTTGTTATAGCATATGGGATTTCGCTTGTAGCAGCAATCGGTATGGGGGTTCTCGCTGCAGAGCACAAGAAATTTGCTGCAGTCTTTTATCCACTATACGACATCGGCCAAGGCGTGCCAATCCTTGCTCTATTTCCCGTCCTTTTTATCGGATTGAACCAAGTCATAGGAGATCAAAGAATCGCTCTTGAACTCACATGCATAGTAATGCTAGTTCTCGACATGATATGGTATATGTTTCTCAATATCGTGAGCGCTGTGAAGAACATTCCAACAGAGATAAATGAAGTTGGGCAACTTCTAGGGTTCAAGGGAGTGAAAAGGATAACACACATAGTCATTCCGTCAATATTGCCAGCCATAGTTACTGGGAGCATTCTTTCATGGGGAACGGGTTGGAACACGATAATCTTTGCTGAGTACCTGCCGTCAACGGGTTTAACAGGTCCGCCAACGTCGATTCCAGGGATAGGCTCGTTATTGGACAAGGCAGGTTACGAATATGGAAATACCGTCATACTTGTCTTCATGCTCGCAGTCGTGGCAGTGATCGTTCTGTTGATGGAAGGATTTGTTTGGCGACGTTTGCTTAGAAAATTTGAAAGATACCATGTGGAAGTGTAAGCAGTGTCCATACTTGAAGTAGAAAATGTAACGAAGACCTTTCTGACAGATCATGCCAAAATGTTGGTTCTGGACAACGTGAGCTTTTCAGTTGCGAATGATGAATTTGTTTGTTTAGTCGGGCCTTCCGGTTGCGGCAAATCAACCTTGCTAAGGATGATGGCAGGCCTAGAAAAGGCAGATTCGGGTAGAATACTTTTTCATGGACAGCCCATTGCTCAGCCAAGTCCAAAGATTGCCATGGTTTTTCAGCTTTTCGGACTACTGCCCTGGAAAACCGCGCTTGAGAACGTGGAAGTGCCTCTGGAAGTTTTGGGTTTTCCCAAGCAAAATCGACTGCACATCGCCGAGGAATACTTGCAGATGGTGGGGCTTGAAGGCTTTGAAAAAACCTATCCTCATGATCTTTCTGGCGGGATGAAGCAACGTGTGGGAATTGCAAGGGCACTCGCGTTGAAGCCCGACGTTTTGCTGATGGATGAGCCTTTTTCTTCATTAGATGAGCTTACGGCGAAAACCCTCCGTGAGTTGGTGCTCAACATTTGGCGAAATCCTGCCTTGCCAACAAACACCTTCATAATGGTAAGCCATAACGTCGAAGAAGCGGTGTTTATGGCAGATAGAGTGATTGTAATGTCGCCTCGGCCAGGAAGAGTCATCGGAGAAACAAAGGTTGAAATCCCAAGACCTCGTTCCGAACATCTGAGGTCAGAAGAGTATTTTGAATACGTAGACAGAGTTGTAGAATTGTTGGAAAAGGGAAAGGCGATCATACGAGATGAAAGTCCACTATCTGTAACGGCCAAGCGTTCGCCTACGCTTGAGGAAGAATAACAAAACGGATTTGAAGCTGGTTTGCAAGGTCAAGACAACAAATACTCAAGAAAGACCAGAAGGCGAGAAGGGTTAAATAACCTCTGGAAGTCTATTCGACAAAGGAGTAGCCAAAGTGGTTAAAATCATCGTCAATCATGCCAAATGCGTTGGAGATCCTCACAAGATATGTGTGGAAGTATGCCCCGTGTCGATTTTTCGGATTAGGAAATCTGGAAGAACAGAGATTGTGAATGAAGAAAACTGCATGATGTGCAGAACATGTCAGGTTAACTGCCCATTTCAGGCAATTCAAATCGTACCCTAGATCGCTTCCAGAATCTTGAGCAGCTTGCCATTGTTATCTCTTATCTCTACTCTCAAATTCTGATTAGCTTGCCGTGTAGCACATTTTATGCAAGGATCATAAGCCCTTATCACCATCTCTATCCTGTTCAAAAGCCCCGGCTTGACCTCGCCATTGTGGATGAATTCCGATGCAGCGTCCTTCACGTTAAGGTTTATGGCTTCATTGTTCACTTGAGTCGGAATTATCAACTTCATGTTGCTCAGAATTCCATTGTCTGTTAAGACATACTCGTGAGCAAGCGTGCCTCTAGGTGCCTCAACAACCCCGATGCCTCTGCCGCCCTTAGGGTCAACTTTGACTCTTGTGTCTGTTCTTGTTATGCCTTCGTCTGCCAGAAGCTCTTTAGCTCTTTCGCATGCGTACATGAGATCTATAAGTCGCGCATAATCAAACAGCAATGTAGCGTGTGTCGGGCTTCCAAATTTCTTCTTGAACTCTGTTAGCTCTTTGTTCGCTCGTTCTGTTGGGACTCTTGTGTTTACGTTTACACGGGCAGTCGGACCGACTTGAACTATCCCATTTGGCCAGCCAAGCGTCTTTAGATAGGCGAATTTCGCGTAGGTCCATTCGTAGCTCTTCTCCTCTAAATGCTCCATGTAATCTTCAGGAGGGAAGTCTGACAGCGTTTGGCCTTCGGAGTTTATGATCCTGATTGTGCCATCGTACAATTCCAATGTGCCTTCTCTCGTTGAAGCCATATAACTTGTCTTGCAGTCTCCAGCCTTCTTGAAATCTGGCCAGTTCTTTTCGAAAAGCTCCTTTCCCAGTCCAAGAGCCTCTTTAGCAATTGCGCAGGCACTTTCAGCCTCGCGGAGAAGCGCTTCTCTCTCCTTTTCTTTGAGCGGATTGATTAGACCGCCAGGTATTACAGAAACAACATGGACTTCGCGTTTCCCGATGACGTCCAAGATGTGAGCAGCGAAACTTCTCAGGGCTATGGCTTTTCTGCCTACGTCAGGCCTTTCCCGCATTATCTGAAACGCATTTCTTCTTGAAGGATCTTCGTCGGAAGAAAACCAGAAATCTGGAAGAGTGAGGAAGAAGAAGACAAGGGAATGATTGCTGATCATTTGTCCCATGAGTAGAAGCTCTCGAAGCTTTCTTGCCGTTTCTGTTAT
>Ga0315280_10012640_pt1 | contig 10167 bp, 11 predicted proteins | sample YL17G06_40_MG_FD_203697 | JGI IMG/M metagenome (GOLD analysis project Ga0315280, IMG submission 203697) | Sediment microbial communities from Yellowstone Lake, YNP, Wyoming, USA - YL17G06_40 | ecosystem: Environmental > Aquatic > Freshwater > Lake > Sediment | place: USA: Wyoming | collected...
GTCTATGCGGCACATCGTGTAGGCTTCGAGCCAGCTTCTCAGCCCATTCGTCTGCATGCTTCTTGCCGCAGCTCGCGCAGACGCGGCTTTTGCAGGTTAACGGTATCGTCTTGACCTCACCGCAGTTGGGGCATTTGTACGTGAGGAAGCCGTACTTCGGATCCCGGCATCGCAGCATCTTCTCGACTTCAGCGACGATGTCCTCCGCCGGGAAGGGGTTCTCCTTCCTGTACCGCTGCCAATTATCACTGGATAGGAAGATGCGCTTGATCGTGGGCCTCGTCAGCCATTAGCCCTTTCACAGGATTAGAGGGCCACCCGCTCATATAATTTCCTAAACGACAAGAAAGATCCCATAGTATCACCTCCTCGTCGAGAAAATGTGAAACTGATTACGAGACCGATTTGCACTTGATTGAAAGGAATACGTCTAGTTTTCACATGTTCGATAGAAGCTCAGCCAAGCGTTTCTTCACGTAAGATCTGTGACAGTCTTCGTCTCTCTTCTCCGCGCACAGCAAGACTATGTGCTCATGTTTCGCAGCGAGTTCTGAGAGCTTCTGTAATCCCTTCTCTTCATCAACCAATTGTATATTGTTGATGTCTCGGGTCTTATTGCCAAGCTCAGGAACCCAGAGATATTTCTCTTTCAACGTTTTCTCAAGATGAGTTTTCGTATATGTCCCCCGATAAGCGCGGTGCGGATTTGCTCGTACATCAACAACTAGATCAGGATTCAACTGGTCAACCCTAGCGAAGAAATCTTCTGGCTTCTTAGTTCCGCCATAGCCCAGCAGAGAGATCTTGACCAAGAGAATCACCAGACACAATTACATGTAAGATTCTTAATGCCTAACCGAGAAGCCATCTCATCAGTCTCTTTGCAGACGAGCACTCTGTTTTCTCACCATGAGATAAGAACTCTAGGGTTCTTTCCATCCCTATCTAGTTTCAACCCAAGCTGATAGAAACTCACCAGCGACTTTGCCCACAATGGCTTCTCTGGCTCTACTAAGGTCTCCGTCTCCAGATATTCATCCACCAACCGCATTACGTTTTCCAGTCCCTTATCGGTAAACCTGTACCTGATAGAAGTAGCATCATACCAGTGCCGATCAGGAAAGATCTTATGCAAAATCTCGTTCTCCTCAATCATCCATATACTCGCTCTGAGATAACCCAAATGCCCATACAAAATAGAGAACCCGGTGTATTGCTTGTGTCTATCTTGTTCCGTCATGCCATCCCATTCGAGGTATACGTTGGTTCCCATTCCTCACACCAGTCAAAGTCGAAGTTTCATTCGAATGTCTTTCGTAGTCCTTACAAATGCGGACAAGCTGTGCCTGGCGGTGTCTTGTTGAAGTAGACGATTGTATCTTCATATCTTCTCAATTCAATTACCTCCTGTTCGGCTCACTCAATCTGATTTTCAGTCTGTCGACCGCGCTTCGCTGAAAATCAGTTGGCTCGCCTCGCCAAGAATTAACTCGGTGATGAAAATGAATGGAATGAGTTTACAGCCTGAGGATGTCTTCACGGCATTCGCAAGGCTTGGGTTTTCGAGGTATGAGGCGAAGGTGTTTTCGACGCTATGTGCATGTGGCAGGTTGAAGATGCGTCAATTAGCTAAGTATTCAACGGTCCCACAATCCAAGATATATGCTGTTGTGGATAGCCTTGAGGATAAGGGTGCGGTGGTAGTCTCAAGGGTTTGGACATCAACTGCTGAAAGCCTGCCACTGAAGCAGATTGTTTCATCAAGAATAAGGCAGTATCTTCGAGACGCAGAGACTATCTCAGAGTATGTGGAGTCAATCCAAAGCACGGACGTATTCAAGCATCTCTACCATACAGGAAGAATTGCCTTGAGGAGTAACGGCAGGCTCCGCCCGCCTTCTCAGGCATAGCCGCACAGATATTTCGAAACCTCTGAGACAGAACAACCTTTCGAACCTATCTGCAACGATACATATGTTCGAGCACAGAAATCGGCTTGACTATACATTCTCAAATCAGAATCGGAGGTGTTTCGAATGAGTGTGAAAGCGTTCAGTGAAATTGTGCCTGAGAAGAAGAACTTCAACGTGAATGCGAAGGTTCAGTTTGCTGAGCTGGTGGACAAGAGCTTTGTCGTTCTTGACTATGAACTGTATCCTTCGAAATTTGAGGGTTGCAGAGGGTTTGCAGTGATCTTGCTGAAGTCTAATGGAGACGAGGTAGTAACTACAACCAGTTCGAGAGTAATACTGGATCAGCTTGAGAAAATGAAGGGTGATCTCCCAATCAAGGTGAGATTGGAGAGAAAGAACAGGTACTTCACGTTCAGGTAGAGGAGGTTCTGCCTACTCCTCCTCAGTCTCTACGGGATCTTCGGACTAGACCAAAATCCCCCCTACGGCCGGCCGTTTGAGATGGTTGCCGAAAGGCCTATGATCTGTGGTCTTCTTGGAGCAATCACAAGTGTTGTCAACAGAATCTCCAATGTTACTCCTCTACCCGGCTCTCCAATGTTTTGCAGTTCGTCAACAACCACGACGCCTACATGGTCGATCAGCTCAGGAGTCCTAACAACTAGCGCGTTCATCTTCTCGTACGTAGCAATAATCACTTGATACGAAAGGAGGTCATCATCGTATTCTGTTCTATCACTAGTACTGATGGCTACCTTAAGTCCCCACTTTGTGTACTTGTTGCTGAGGTCCTGAAATCTCTCCTCCGCGAGTGCTTTGAGTGGGACCAAGAAAAGAGTATGAGTGGCTTCTTTCAGAGTTGAAGCAACTACGGCCGGCTGGGCTGCTAGCTCTCCTACGAACGTCTTTCCAGTATTAGTTGGAGCGACTACGACCATGTTTCTTCGTTCGAAGAGCCCGCTCACAATAGCGCGCTATTCATGATCAGTATGTTCTAGTTGACTTCCTGCAGTTTTTTCTTGTCTCCCCTCCTCAAGTTCTTTCCTCAACTTGGTGTTCTCCTGCTTTAGTTGGATGATGAGACGATCGCGTAGTCTTGTTTCTCTATGGAGATCCCACCTTGAAATAATGTCTTCTTCTCCAGCTTTTCTGAGAAGGCTGATAATGTACCGCCTCACCCTCGCCTTCATGCTCAGCGTGTACTCTTTGAGATGCGGCGCCTCACCATCTCGGACCCTCTTGAGATCTGTCAGTTCCCCGTATAGCGGATCGAAATCCCACGAAGGTGCGTCCAGTAGCATGGCTTTTATGATGTTTAATACTCCTAACTCTCTTTCCCGCGTTTGCAGCTCATTTCTCTTTGCTGTGCATTTCGACTCCAAATCCATTAATTGGTTTTCTGCTTCTTTGATAGCATTTAACACAGCGGCTGCGTCTTCCTTCGTTCCGAGCCATTGCGCCACCTCATGCCTCAGGTTTTGAAGCGCTTGGTTGTTGGCAGAGAAAATCAGAGCATAGTCGTCGATTAGAGCTTGTTTCCCACTCTCTAGCTGAGCTACTTCTGCTTGGAAGTTTTCTCTTTCGCCTTCTAGAGAATCAATGGACTGTTGAAGGCTGGTCTGTTCTCTCTTCAGGTTTTCAACGCTATTGCACTTCTCTGCCTCTTGGCCGGCCGGCCCCAATACGAGCGCAAAGTCTGTGAACTCCAAAAGACGCAAGACGAGAAGAGTAGACTCGCATCCCAAATAGAGAAGACTGAATCAGAGAATGAACTGCTGGGCAATACTCAGAGAGAGAGACAGCGCTCCGTCTCAGGTCAAGAGAAGAGGAGCTGCGAAATGCCAAAAGCGACAACACAGTTCTAGAAGAGAAACTCAAGGACAAATCAGAGAAGATGAGACTACTCGCTGAGGAAAATAGGAAACTTGAAGCTTGGCCGAAGCTCAACCAGCGTCCGGAGAACCTCACAGAGGAGCAGATCACTCACCTCATTTCCATCTTGAACGAAGCGTTGAAAGAGAAGAAGGCGAGGAACGAAATAGGCGAGATGCTACTCTCAGGAGTCAAAACAGTTCTAGCGCTCCGCCAATATCTTGAGGACTCGTCTCCCCATTGAGTCACAGAAAGACGTACACGAAGGGCCAGATCAACAGGCTCATTGACTCGCTCTTGCACCCTCTCGCCAAACAGAATCAAAAGCTGCTTATCCTAGACGGCTTCCTCCATGCTCTGATCGAAAAGAATCCCACACTCTCAGCAAGAAGATTCATAGCGTACAATCTACCGCGCGCGCTATGGTTGTTATCGTCTGACCGAAAGGCGGATTCACAGCGAGCGTGAATGTTGTGGTGCGTGTTAGCCCTCCACCTGTCCCAGTCACAGTTATCGTATAGGATCCTGTGGGCGTAGACATGGATGTGCTGATGGTGCATGTGCTAGTGAAGGTTGGATTACCTGAAGGCGGATTGAATGATGCAGTAGCGTCGGTGAGAAGCCCAGACACGGTGAGGCTTACGGTTTGAATCGTTCCAGAGATAAGGGTCACCGTGATGGTATTAGAGCCTGAACCACCTTGAGTGACAGTGATCCCACCGCTACTACTTAGAGAGAAATCGAAGATTGAATATATGACGTCTACCAGGAGGTTCACTGCTAGGGACAGCGATTCCCCAATCCGCTCCTGATAAGACGGATTGGCAGGGGCATAATTATCATCCATCCACTTCGCTGTCCGCTCCTTGCCTGTGCTATCGAATGTAGTGTCCATAGCGAGTCTTAGAGCCACATCATATGCCGTAATAGCGTCCAGCCTTCCGTCGAACCTGAGATATGTGACGAATGCGCTATCGTATCGATTGGTTCTAACGTTCACCCAATCCTCGTAGTCATCGTGATGCTTCTCGGAACCCCAATCGGTGCTGCTTCCCATTACATGGCCAAAGACTGCGAGATCGGCTATGTAGTGTGATGTAACGCCCATCCACTTAGCTGCGTTTCCATAATCTCTAGTGGCCAGGTATGAAATGACTCGGTCACAGGACTCCCGAGCCCTCCTCGCCGAAGCGTTATCCTGGAGGCGGCCGTCAGATCGATAGTATACGTGGTGCAAACTCTTGTCGCCGATCCCGTCACCGAGAACGGCTTTAGCGTTATCCGGCAGTTCCGTTCCATATAGATAAACGGCCAGGTTATCTCTAATCCAGAAATCCATGTTGTCTGGAACAAAGTCCAATGCGTGATGGGCAAGCCAATCATGTGTGCCATAGTCCGGGTTGTTCGGATCTGCGCTATCTCCACCGTTACTCCAAGAATGAACGGGAACCACGTGACTGGCTAGTAGAACAAGCACCGTGAATGATACTAGAAGGTGCCTATCCATCTGAACTCCCCCCAGACTATTTGCAGTGATCTTTCTGTCTTCTATTTCAGTGTATGCCTCGGATCTTCAGGAGGAAGACTACTAGAAACATGTCCGACCTGTAGCCTTTGCATCTACTTGCAAAACGTCAGAGGAGGCTGCATTGGTCCATCTTGACTGAGAACCAGCTTGCTGCGCCCCGTTCAACTTAGCAGGGAAGATCAAGGGCACCTTCCGCGTTGCAATGACCGACGCGTGTGTGATAGCAGTATCAAAACTCTATGAGTGCATTGCGATCTTGAGAAGGAAGGTAGAGACAAAGAAAGGGTCTCCGTACTGTGAGAGCGAACCAAGGTGTGTCAAGTTCCGCTTGCTACTATTGTGAATTCTGTTGGGTAGTCCGGTATCCCGTTGCCATTTACGTCTTGCCAGCGCACTATGTACCAACCATACGTGAGCGAGGCCATGTCCGGATACTTGCCGTCGAAGTATACTCCGCTGGCATATGTTCCCCATTGCTGTATCCCCCACAGAATAACGACTTTGTGTGCTCCGTCTGATAGAACTTGCATGACGAAGTAGTCGTTGCTCTGACTGATTGATGAGAGCTGCACATTCAGCTGAAGGGCGCTGCCACGCAAGATTGAGATGGTTCCGTTCGAGTTCACCACTGCCCTGACCGGCGCCAATCCGTTGTCTTCATAGTATTTGGTTGTCGGGTTTGCCGCACGTCCACCAACCGTGACCAAATGCGTATAGTCAATCCATGTCGGCTGTCCGGTCGGTAGAATCCTAGAGTTGTCGGTTTTTGGGAAGAGGCGCTTCGGCGGGCTCCTGTGCGCGTACATGAAGCCTACTCCCGAATCGTCGTATATGTTGCCCGTCAACATGAAACCTACGGGGTCTGATCCGGCGAACATTGCTCCTACAGTGCTGCCGAGTCCCGGCTCAACCTTGACAACTGTGTTGATTACGGTTCCGGAAGGAAAGAGGCTCTGAGTGACTTTAGCGACCTCATTGAACCATTGGAGAAAAGTGGTCACAATCTTCTGGAGGAATTGCTCAATCAATGTACGTTGAACTATGATGCTGACACGGACTGTGCTCCCGACTGTTGTGGTGGAGGTGGAGAATTGCGTACTGGTGATCGTACCTGTCTTGGAGAGTTCCGTACTGGTAGTGGTGGAAGCTCCAGATGAAGCCAATGTGGTCGTTGAATAAGAGGTTGAGGTAGATGACAGGGTTACCTTCACAGTGGAGGTTGTTGAACTCGATCCTGACACCATCGTGGTCGTGAAGTTCAAGGTGGTTGTCGGAAGGGTTGACTTGGTTGTAGTGATAGATTGTTGGCTTGAGACGGTGCTTATGGAACCATAGCTAGTTGACGTTGAAGTCGTTGTTGACATGGTCGTTGTGGTGGTAGTGACAGTGACATATGTTGCACCACTCACAATCCTCACTTGATACGAGTTGCCGGCCTTGGAAAGTATGCTGATACTCAGCCCGTAGGCAGCATTGCTGTACGTTGTTCCGACAGCCCATTGAGCGTCATCAAGCGTCGAGGTCCCAGGTGTTGAATCGATCGGATAGGCCGGAACGTTCTCTGAACCGCCAACTCCCGTGACGACTCGATCTTCATCGACGTAATGAATGATGACGCCTTCGCCGGGTAGCCATTGGTCATAGTTGATCTTGGTTCTTGCCTCAACCGTAAAGTATCTCTTGGACGGGTTCTGTCCGGGGATGCGGACCTTGGCTGCCATGGAGGTGGTGCGCGTACCAGCCAGCGCATTCAGAGTCATAGTCACCGTTGTTCCCGTATTGATATCTGAGTAATACCCGTCGATCCAGCCTAGCATGATCTTGTGATAGGCGATGTGGTGACATGGATCATAAGAGTAGAGATTTACTGTTTGACCTTTGGCAACGGAGAAGTAGCTGCCACGTAGCCTGGGATTGAAATCGGTCCCGCCGCTCTCCACATCCCAGATCGAATCATACGTTTTTCCCCCCACGAATCCCGTATGCGGACAACCTATGGAGTGGCCGATCTCGTGAGCATAGACCCCAACATTCTGAGCCCAAGGAGGCTCCCACGTTGCGCCATAGCTCCTAGTCACGCCGTCAGCGGTGATTGTGTCACTTCCACCCCACGCACAGCAGTCCAAGTAATCATTCATAACGAAGCTCACGTCATCGTACAGAGGAAAGTTCACGTATGGGTCAGCGACAGTAACTCCGTCATTCACCAGCTTGTCGAAATAGACGCCGCATGTCGAGAGGGTTCCGTAGACGTAGTAGCTTCGAGGTTTTGGAAGAGTATACCATCCATAGACAGCTGCCTGGATACCCAACAATCCATAAGATTCTTCACGATAGAACGCATTCACCGAATTAGTCGTTGGGTTCATGAGATTCGAATAGTAAGTTGCATCGTTAGGTGTGTATGTTGAATCACTGTATTTCAGAAGTAACATCGCTATCTTTCTTGTTCCGGAAACCACGGGAGAAACGACTTCTCCGCCTACCACAGAGATAGCTGTTGCATTCATCGTTTTTCTATCAACGAGCTGGACCACCGTGCCGGTGACAATTACTTCCCTTCGCGAGTAGCTGAGTGGAACCGGCCTAGTTGGATAGATCTGAACGAGTTCTCCCAAACTCGTATACAAGTAGTAGACCTGAGACGGCTCGCCTTTCTCTGTGTCGCCTAGAATTATGTTCAGGGTCCCGGATAAGGTAGAAGGGCCCTGTGTCCCGTCTATGGGCACAAAGAGCGCTGCTGCAGTTACCAAGACAAGAACAAACAAGACTGAAACCTTGGACAAAGCACAACTCCCTCCGGCGAAAGTCCTTGCGGGAAGCTATAAGAACCTTTGTTTGTCGGCGGCTTCGGGACACGAAATGGCAGATCGCTCTTCTCTAGGCATTGGTGAAGTCTAGGTGGATGTTGTAGGTGTACTTGAGGTACGCAAGTTGTTTGAGATTGAGTACGCAGATTCTAGCCGGAATCTCTGAGGCTAATCTTTGAATGGGTCTCTTCCGTAATGGTATGGGTGCCACACGCTTCATCGCGCTGTCAGCAGTCTCGGTGACGCTCCCTGTACCGCTATTCCGAAGCCAAAGTTCAGTGTCGTCCGTGAACGTCCGGCCGTTGACCCGAAAAAGCAATCGTTCTGCGTTCTCTCAAACTTGCTTCGGCTCTGTCTGCAGTCGATAGGTGATGAAAGCATAGATTACCACAACAAGCATTGAGAATATCCACGTCGGAAAGTGAATCCCAAGCGTTAGCCACGAGAGAGTGACCGCCAAGGCAGCCCATACCTCCGACTTCGACTCAAGGCTCCTTAGCACAGCTGTCAGAAAAAGTGTCAACAGCACTAGTGCAAACCAGTTTCCAACTATGAAATACCTGATTCCAACAGTGACATGAGGGAAGACGGACGCAAGCAACGCACTGAGTATGGCGAGTCTTTCATCCTTGAAGCAACAATCTGTCAGCAGATAGGTCGAAACCACAAGGGCGCCCGTCAATAATATCTGAAGATGCTTAAGGAGCACTTCAGCCTCAATATGAAGACAAACTTGCACAGAATACAGGACCAGAAATAGCAGAGGCCTGTCGGTCGAGAGAGCGAGCCCCGGTCCAAGACAGTCCATCTGCTGCAACATTGACAAATGGTAGTCGGCGTCCCCAGTCAACGGGTAACCAACAACTAGCCGGTAGGAACTCACACCCAAACCAAGAGCCAAAGCCGCCAGCAAGAGCAACCTGAAACGGAGTTTCCTCTCCCCTGATGAGGTCGCTCTCACACTCAGCAGTTCATCACAGACCGTAACTACTGAAGCCTATTCGCTCAAGATATTCCCACCCCAGTATCTCTATTCAGACTCCGGCTGAAAGTCCGGTATGCGGGGGGGTTCACAGAGAATACGCGATTCTCGAAACGTTCAGTCAGAAAGAGAAATCAGCATAACATTACGGTTTCGGTAACTTCACTTCTGCGAACGCAGGCAGAGAATCACATTACAAAGCAGTCAGTTATCTCATTAGGATTGCAAGAAGTGAGCCAATGATTCCCAACACAAAACCAGCGATAAGCCCTCCTCCTGTCACAATGCTGGCGACCGCGGACACAAAACATATGATGGCCCCCATGACAGGGTAGCCGAAGTAAACCAGTGCCGCCGCCAGAAAGGTTCCTGCGGAAAGAATCAATGTTGTGACCGTTCCGAGAACTATCATAGTTACCTCGGACTTTGCGAACATACCTATGAGATACCATGATAGGCTTCTAGATGGAGGGTACGCAAGTGCCGCGACAACACTTGCCACTAGTAAGATCCCTGAAGCAGACATCAAGATGACGCTCCAAACAGCCCTAAGTCCACGCCGCTCTATTGGAGAGTGCCACACAACCCCATGACTCGCCTGTGCAAACATCCGAGTCCCGCATCTCCAACAATAGATCACACCTTCTTGAGACAGCTCACCACATCTCGGGCAGATTTGAACCAAATGAAACTGCTCCTTTCCAACTCCATCTTAGAGCCCGAACTCCCTATAAACCGTTCCTTCCCGCCCATCTACCCAAAACCAAACGACGGCCGGCATCGTCTACGGTGTCGCCGAGGGGTACGAGGTTTTGGTTGACAAAACGCATCAATTGGGTGAGAGCTTGTGTCGCAGGGTTGAGGAAATCAGACGTAGCCACGATTTCCTAGAGGAGGGAAGAATATGGTTGAAACCAAGGCAGAAGCATTGATCAGCTAGTGTCCTGTAACTAACAGATGTTGTATTATGCGTACCTTGCGCAGTATCTCGTCTGCGTCCTTTGTCCATACAAACGGCTTCGCATGTGAGTTGTGCGTTTCAACGAACTCCTTTATCGCCCT
>Ga0315280_10012641_pt1 | contig 10167 bp, 5 predicted proteins | sample YL17G06_40_MG_FD_203697 | JGI IMG/M metagenome (GOLD analysis project Ga0315280, IMG submission 203697) | Sediment microbial communities from Yellowstone Lake, YNP, Wyoming, USA - YL17G06_40 | ecosystem: Environmental > Aquatic > Freshwater > Lake > Sediment | place: USA: Wyoming | collected...
AAGAGAGGCGCTCGAGGCTGCTCTCTACCCAGCCCCTGAGGATTACCTCTATTTTGTCGCCAAGAATGACGGGAGCCACCACTTCAGCCGCACTTTCACCGAACACCAGAACGCCGTCCGCTTTTACCAAAAGAACCGCCACTGAGCGCCGGAAAACGGTATTTACATTCTCGTTCCTCTTTCAATTGTCAGGGCGAGGGATGTGGGCGAAGAAGGCCATCCGGAAGCCGAGCGGGCCAGGACCCTCGAATGAAAAGAGAGGAGAGCGAGGCGAGGGCGTGAGCGAATTGGCCCTGCGGGGAGCAAATTCGCGTGCCTCCGAGTCCAGACCCAGAGCCTCTTGAAAAATATTTTTTTTCTGCTATAGTATTTGTTTAAATGAGTGATCTCGCGCACAAAAATTGGCATGTTAATTGCAGAGATTTTATGGAAATCAGAGTGCTCATATTAGAGGAGGAATCATGAGAGCGAAAAATTTCATCATCCCCGTGCTTATCGCCGGTTTTTTATTTTCTCTGCTTGCGCCGCCCGGCGCCGCAAATCAAAAGGACAAGGACAAGAATAAACAACCCGCCAAACCCGAAGAAAAAATTTTCATCCCCAAAGAAGTCAAGGCGGTCCTCCAGGAAGGCCTGGCCGCAAGACAGGGACGGCAGGATATCCCCGTCGATATTTTTCACAGCCTGTTCCTTCCGGCGCGAGAGAATTTCCAGATTATCTTTTTCATGAAGATAAAGAACTCCGCTCTCGGCTACACTTCTCTAAGCGCAACCCCGCCGGAAGGACAGAAACCCAAGGAAAAAGCGGAGCAGGTGCCGGAAGCGCCGCCGGCCCAGCCAGCCAGCCTGCTTGAGGCCAAGTTCAACGTGTTCCTTCAGTTCAACCGCTTCGAGGAAGGCGGCGAGCCTCAGGTCGCCCGAGAAGTCTATGTCCCCGCGAGAATCCAGGTCGAGCAAGCCTCTTTCGACCCGGAAAAAGAGGACATGTATAGCTTCGGCTATCCTCTCCCTTCGGGCCGTTACCTTTTAGCGTTGGCCGTCACTTCGTTAGACCTGCAGAAAATCGGAACGGCTTATCATGAATTCACTTTGCCCAATGCCTCAACATTCACCAAGGCCCTGGATACGACTCCTATATTTTTCCTAAAATCCTATGAACAGATGGAAGCGCCGGAAACACGCACGGTCTTTCACAAAGGCTATTTTGCCTACTCTGTCCTCAAGATCGTTCCCAATCTCGAAAAAGTTTTTGCCGCCGGAGATAACCTCGATATTTTCTTTTATATTTTCGGTTCCCAACCGAACGAGCAGCAGCAGTACAATATCGAAGTCAATTTTGAGGTCAAGAAGGGCGAGGAAATGGCTATCCGCTGGACTCCTCAGACTTATAACTCGCCGCTGATCAGCCAGCCCTTGCCCCTGAAACAAACGGTCATCATCAAGTCTCAGGCTGGGGAGAAAACAGAACAGCGGGATTTGGCGGCTGGGGCCTACACTCTGGTGATTAACGTCGTCGACAAAGTTTCCGGGAATTCTGCGACCAAGACGGTTGACTTCGAAGTCAAGTAACTTGGCTCTCTTCCATTTTCAATAATTTTGTCTTCGTTGCCGGTCAGCTCTTCTCGATCTCGGCGACTAATTTTTTAATCTCTTCCTGCTTCGGGTCAAGCTTCAAGGACGCGCCGAGGGTTTCCAAGGCCTTTTTCTTTTCGCCTGTTTTGTAATAGCAGAAGCCCAGGGAATTGAGCAAACGGGTATCGCTATTGTAGATTTTATTCCCTTCGAGGAAAGAATCGATGGCCAGCGCGTAATTCCCCAACCCCATCTGCCCTCTTCCCCTCAAGAAGAAGTAATCGAACTTGAATTTCTCGCTGTCCTTGAGTCTCTCATTGACCTCGAGGGCTTTGTCGAATTTCCCGACCTTCAAGAGGAAACCGACATAATCCATCATTCCTTCTTTGTATTCAGGAGCGAGCCCGAAGACCATCCGGTACTGAGCCTCGGCCTTATCATTCTGGTCGAGCTTGTCGTATTGACGGGCCAGCATATGGTGATAAAGATACCGGCTGGACAGGGGAAAACCCTTGGCTCTGGCAATCGGGTGGGGAACGGCACTCTCCGGAGAAATAATAAAGTTGGCCGAAGTCTCATCCGCAACTTTGCCTGCGCCATCCGTGAGAGCCATCTTGAGCTCGTAATAATCTGGAGGCAATTCGTTGAGCGGCAAAGAATAGATCAGGTTAATGATTTTGCTGTAGTTGGCGCTGCTCAACTTCACGACAAAAGACTTTTGCGCGGGACTGGCCGCCCTCAGTCCTTTAACCCGGACCGTGACCTCTCCCGTCTTCCACATCTCCTCGCTCGAGTTGAGAATGTTGAAGAGAATGGCCAGGTTCTCTTGAGGCGAGAAAGTGTTCTTGGGGTCGATGACCAGTTTCTTGTCCAAAGCTTTATAGGGGATGTGAACTTGACTCCCGTAGCTTTCGAATTTGTAGCCGAGAAACGGCCCCTGGATTTTCGGCTGTCCCCCATCCTCTGGAATGACAATATCCTTCTCGTAGATGCTGAATTCTTTGGCCACGGAATTCTGCAGGAGGATGGTCAGCCGGTATTTCCCTTCAACGACGGGGAAAGAGTCCTCGATGGAAAGGCCGTTTGCCTTGATGCGATTGGTCTCTTCCTCGGTAACATAAACCGGGAATTCTTTGTTATATTGAAAAATGATCGTTTCGCCCACTCTCAGGCTGACATCCACCCGGTAATCGCTGAAATACTGGTCTTTGGGCGCGTAATAATCAAGGGACATGCTCTTGGGGACCATGGCGAAATGAACAAACGAGATGCCGGTGAGCGGGTCGTTGATAAGGGAAACATTCGCCTCGCTGTCGATGTAATTGGTCATATACTCCGTGTTGACAATCCCTCTGTAGTCCAGGAAATGGGTCGCATAGGAGGCGCTGACATCCTTCTTGGGAGATTCGTAAATGTTGGCCATGATGATGCTGTTCTGCGGGGAAGGCGTATAATCATATTGATACTCGCCCGGGACCAAAGAAATAGCAAGGTCAGCCAAGGTGGGAGCCATTTCCTTAATTTTATCATAGAGCTCAAGGTAGTCCGTAGCATCAATATCCCTCTTATTCACTAACAGCGCGGCCGGACCGTCGCTGGCCGGGTCGTAGAGCTTATATTCGCCGACCCCGCCCCTCTGGAAGAAAAGGAGGTTAAAAAGAGGAGGCAGGTCTTTCTTGGGGTCGCCGTAGTAGGTCCAGGCCTGGCAGGGGACGATCCCGCTCGTCGTCTCGAACCTCTCGATGCTGACCGGAGGGCCGAGGATGATGTAGAACCTGCCCATGTCTGTCTGCCAGCCTTGCCGGGATGTCCCGCGTCCGTAAAATTTATTGGCGTACATGAACCGGCGCAGGTGTTCGTCTTTATACTCGTTTTGCGGCGTGCCCGGAGTCGGGTCCCGCTGTTTCCAAAACGTTTCCATGAAGAGATCCCTGTCCCGGTCCGAGGTCAGCTTCATAAAGACTTCTTTTTCTTTCGGGAGGATGATGTACTGGACGAGCTTCAGCCAATCCCGGTATTGCTCCCCCAGGTCCTTTTCTTTTATTTTTAGCTGAGCCGAGACGAGAGGCATCAAAAAAAGAAAGACAAAAAGAAGCAGATATTTCTTGTTTCTCATGGCTGTATTCATCGCGCTAAACCTTGACCTCAAAAATCTTTCTGGTCTTGCCCAAGCTGGCATCTTTACTCATGATGACGACGTCGAGATAGTAACTTCCGAGTTTCAAATCATAAGGAAAAGAAAAAACGATCTCTTTCATCTTGAGGATATCTTCCAAGGTATCGATGAAAGACTTCTCCGTCTTGAACTCGTCGATTTTGGTCCCATTCTTGGCGTAGACGAAGAATTGAAACTCGAGCTGCGACTGAAGCTTTTCGCCCTTGTCTTTGAAATCGAAGGGTTCCACAGGCAAGGCTATAACGATTTCTTTTTTAGTTTTGTCGTAATTCAATTTAAAATTGACAAACTTCCTCTTTTCGCCCTTCTGAATGGGGACTTTTCCTAACTTCATGTTCTCTGCAGCGCCGAAAAAATCTCCGGTGTAGCTGCGGATCCTGTAGGTGCCGTTGTTTTTCTCATCGACAAACTCAATGCCCAGCTCGTAATTGTAGTAAATCCACCACAGGATGGGTCCATTGACATCGGGGTCTTCATGGGTGAAAAATTCCTCGAACTTGTCCGGCGGGCCCATGTAGATATAGATCCGCCCCCGGTCCGTCTTCCAGCCGGGAGTCCCCTCTTTGTAGCGCTTGTTGGCGTATTCGATCCGGTTGAAAAACTCCGTCTTGAATTCGTTCTCTTCTGTATCGGGGTCGGGATCGCGCTTATCCCAGAACTCTTTGATGAATTCTCGGCGGGACTCGGCATCAGAAAGATGGTTGAAGATATCTTTTTCCTCATCGGTCATGATGAGCCTGGCTGTTTCAAAAAACTTTTCGCTTTCAGGGTCGAGGGCGATTTTCGGCCCGGAGCTGCAGCTCGTCAGGCCGGCAGCCAGGAAAATCAACATAAGCGCATATTGCCTCATTTTGCTCACCTGCATTTCTGAATATAATCGTCTAATTTCTTCTTTTCTCCCGGAGAAAGAGCTTGGTAGTAGCGCTCCTTATATTTGAGAAAGTAATCAAGGGCCGTCTTCAAGTCGCCCTTTTCCAAATAAGCCAAGCCGAGATTAAAAAGAGGATAATCAAAATCAGGCTTGAGTTTCAGGGCTTCTTTCCAGCAGAAAATGGCTTCCTCCAGGCGGCCGGAAATTTTATAAGCGCCGCCCAATCCGTTGTAGGCCGAAGCATGCTCGGGGTCAAGCTCGATGGCCCGCTGGAAACTCTCAATGGCTTTCTGGAGCGCCGAAGCATCCTTCTTTGATTGAGCCTGAATCAGAAAGGCCGTGCCGAGATTATTATAAGCCGGGGGATAATCCTTGCTCAGGGAGATCGCCTTTTCATAAGCGCTTATGGCGTCCTCCACCTTTCCGACTCCGGCAAAGGCCACGCCCAAAGAGTTCCATATTTCCGGGTCGTGCTCGGCCTGGGGCAGATTCTTCTCCTGGAAAATCCTGATGACTTCCTCGTATTCTTTGGCGGCTAGGAGGTGACTGACATACGTCAGGAAAATATTATAGCTTTCAGGCAGTGAGTTTAATCCTTCTCTAAGAACAGAGAGAGCCTCTCCGGTTTTACCCATGTCCATATAGACCGAGGCAAGATTAGCATAAGCGACGTCAATTTCTTTCCTCTGCTCTAATATTCCCTTGAGAACATCGATGGCTTCCTTGACCCGGCCCGCCTTATAAAGGTCCATCGCCTCCGTGGCTTTGTTCTCGAAAGGGAGATAGCTCTTGACGTCCTCTTCCGGCCCGAAATTTTTCTTCGGGGAAGCCGATAGACTGGTGATATAGCCAAGGCTTTTCAATTTTTCGATAGAGGCTTGGTCCAGAGGCTTTTTAGACTCCTGTGGGCGACTGTCCGCATAGGATTGAGACTCGATCAAGCTCGCAAGTTTCTTCCTTTGCGGCTGCAAATCCCGGCCGCTGGCGAGGTTCTTCTGCTCGCTCGAATCGGTCTGGATGTCGTAGAGTTCAGGGATTGGGGATTCCATAAATTTTTCGGGAAAGTCGATGTAACCTTTGAGTGGAGCCCAGCCCCGGCTGTAATAAGGATAGAGAGACTCAAAATAAATCGTCCGCCGAGGCAGGTTTTTCCTCTTTATCAGCGGGTTAAGGGAAAGCCCCTGGAGGAAGGACGGCTTCTCGATCTTTAAGATATCACAGACTGTGGGGAAAATATCGATATGAAAGACCTCCTGGTCTATCCGTCCGGGTTTGACTCCTGGAAAAGCCATGATCAACGGCACCCGGAGCGTGGAATTGTAGGCCAGATATCCGTGCGTCCTCTCGCCGTGCTCGCCCAAAGACTCGCCGTGGTCGGCCGTGAAAACAACGAGCGTTTGATCGAAGAGCTTATCTTTTTCCAGGTAGTCGAACAATTTTCCGAGAGAAGAATCCACATAGGCCACTTCTCCCTCATAAAGATGCCCTTTATATTGCCCGGCAAAAGGTTCCGGAGGCTCGTAAGGATGGTGCGGGTCGAAACAATGCACCCAAAGAAACCAAGGATTTTTCTGACTTTGGAGCCAGTTGAGCGCCCGGCTCACGACGACTTCCGCTTTTCTCTCGACAAAAATCGGGTTTTGAAAATCCTGGATGCCGTAATCATCGTCATAGAGATCAAAGCCCTGGTTGAGTCCAAACCTCGAATCAAGAGGATAAGCCCCGACAAAAGCGCCGGTGGCGTAGCCCCGGCTTTTCAAGAGCTCTGCCAGCGTCAGGAAGTCCTCACCGACGGTAAAATTGGCGTTATCATGGACGCCGTGGTAAGGCGGCGTCACGCCTAAGAAGATATTCGTGTGGGAAGGGAGCGTCGTGGTGGCATGGGCAAAAGCTTTGGAGAACACGATCCCTCTCTGGGCCAGAGCATCGATATGAGGCGTTTGACAATAGCGAGGGTCATAGATGCTGAGACGGTCGGCCCTCAAGGTATCAATCGTGATGATCAGGCAATTCCATTGGGGGGCTTTTTCTCCCCGGCTCGCCGGGAAGAGAAAAGGGCAAAGAGCGCCTGACAGGGAAAGAAATATAATAAGGGAAACAAAGAAAAATTTTCCCTCTCTCATGATTCGGGCTTCTTTTTTTCTCTTCCGCCCTGGACCTGCTCTAAGCCGGATCCTTCTTTTTTAAGAATTCCAGAAAACTTTTCACCTGATTGGCGCGCGCCGAGTCGGGGTCGATCTTCAGGTAGCTCTCGAAGGCGGCGATCGCTTCAGGGTAATTTCCTAAAGTCAGATAGGTCAGGCCAAGCTGATAAAGGCCGTCCGGAAAGTCTTTTTGAATCTCCGTGGCCTTCTTGTAAAATTTCAGCGCCTCTTCGAACTTAGAGTTATTATAATAATTCGTCCCGACATTGTAGAGGACGATGGGGTCGCCGAGCTTTTCAAACTCGATCTTCCCATACCACTCCAAGGCTTTCTCAGCCTGCCCCCGGTTGGCATAACAATTCCCGATGAGAAGCATGGCATCGGCGTTAGCCTGGTCTTTTTCTAAGACCTTTTGGTAATACGCTTCCGCCTGGTCATATTTCTCCTGCTGAAAATAGCAGTTGCCGATATTCTTGTTGATGATATAGGCGTCGGGATATTTTGTTAGGATTCCTTCATAAACGGCTGCGGCCTCATCATATTTCTTTTCCTCAAAAAGCTGGTTCCCCTTGTTGAGTTCCGTTTTGAGCTCTTCGGTAATGACGAGGCCCTCGGCTTTTTTCAGGTTAATATTGATTTCAGGATTCCTCTGGTATTCCTGAACCTCGATCGCGATTTTTTTGGGCATGAACCCGAGCTTCTCAAAATCGACGTTCCAGCCTCCGCCGATAATCCAGGAGGCGACCCACTTTCCGTCTTTTTCCGAAACGACCTCGAAGCCCTGCTGCGCCTTGAGGGAAAAGAGCTTGACCTTGACTTCCTCAAGGGGATTTCCCTGCTCGTCAAAAACATAACCGACGACCCTTCCCTTCCCTTTGTAATCCTGGGCGAAACCAGCAACTCCGGCTAAGAGGAAGAGGATAAAAAAAGGATAGGCTCTTTTCATGCGTAACCTCCAGCTCCTGGCATGACCTCGAACGCAACACCTTCATTCTAACACCCCGAAGCTTAAAAAAAAAGCCCCTCCCCCCACACGAGGGGGAGGGGCTTCGAGCTTCTGCGGGAAGATTAACTTAGAACGAGAACCTCACACCGAGTCTCATCAATCTCGGGTTCAGGATTTCATTCAACTTATAGAAATTCGTGTCTGTGCGGGTGTAGTTCTTCGTGGCATCGGAATAAATGTAGTAAGTTCCGTAGTACTTCTGGTAGCGTCTGTTCTCGATGGCGCTGTTGATCACGTTGAAGACGTCGACCATGATGTAGATTCTGCCGGTGTCGCCGATTCTGAGCATCTTCTCAGCCCGGAGGGTGAAGTTATAGAACGTGGGCAGCCGGTTCGTGCCGAACGTGTTTATATCGAGGTTGGCGGAACGACTTTTCACATTCGGCAGCCTGTAATCGACAAGCGTGAAGTACTCACGAATGATCCAACCTTCTCTGGCCAGGAAGGTTCCGGAAACGCTGATGTCCCAGGGGAGCTGATAGAGTCCGCTGATTTTGGCCATCCAGCGAGTGTAGGTGTACTGGTTGATCTTGCCGCTCGCGCCGCCGATATAGGCGGACTGAGGAGCTCCTTCCCAGGCCCAGAGGTTGGTGGGATCCATATAGCCTTCACCCTGCTTGCCGTAATGGCGGGCCTGCTTCTGCCAGGTGAAGCTGGCGTTCATCATCCACTTGTTGGAAAGCCGCTTGTTGAGGAGGAAATCAACTCCGAAGTAATCCTGATAATAGCCTGTCTGCTTCTGGACTTCACTATAAGGAGAGTAATTGGTTCCTTCGGTAGAGGTGTAGAACCATTCGTGATTCTTGGCATCTCCGGTATCGATGGTCTCAGTTGCGCCTGTAACAGGATTTTTCCAAGGGAAGCTCGCGGGCGGCGTGCCGGCAGAGATATACCAGCTCGGATTCTGATAAATACCTGAGTCAGGAAAATATTTGAGCGCCCAGCGGTAGTTGTCATATTTTCTGTAGGTGCCGACAAGAGAAACAGCAAAATCCGTGAAGATCTCTCTATCCAGCTCCAGCATGGCCTCTGAGGTCCTGGAAGAGCCAGCATTGGGCTGAATGGACTGATAGGGAGCCGTGGTCTGTCCCGGATTAGTGTAATCATATCCTCCCCAATACCAGTCCGCCGCATCATCCCAGTTCCCGACGAAATTGCCGGCGCTATTAAAAGCATGGTAAGCCTGATAGGGGAGTCCGCCGACTGTCGTCCAGAGGAGCTCGTTGTAATTGATAATCCCGTCGCCGTTATCCTGCCAATAGAAACTCATCCATCCGCCCTTTCCGCCCGGCATCCATCTGTTCGCTTCCCAAACGTTCATGAAGTCACCATACTGCGACAGCGATAGCTTGGCGATCGTCTTGCCATTACCGGTCACGTCCCAGGTGAGTCCCAGGCGGGGTGACCAGACGGTCCAATTGTACTTGCTTCCGTCTTTGGCCGTGGCCGTTTGCTTGCCGATTTCTACGGCCGGAAGAAGTTGATCCAGAAGGTCTGTGGTCTGTGCATCCACGGTGCTCTTCCAAGCTCCGCTCGCTTTGTCCACGGCTAAGACCTTGATGGGGTTAACGTAGGGAGTCTGCTGGTCCCAGCGCAGGCCAAGGAGCACGTTGAAGCGTCCGATAGTGACGGTGTCCTGGATAAAGGCTGTATAAGCATCAAGGCCCTGATCCGTATAACTGCCTCTCCAGAAGGCGAAGGCCTTGAAGTTCGGGTCCGTAATTAAATCCGGTTCCCCATCGCCCGTGATATCAATGGTCGAGTAGTTCATGTTGCGCGTGACATCGGCATTTCCTGAATAAACGGATTCAGAATACTCTCTTCTTTTAGCATACTCGAACCCAACCTTGATGTCATGGCTGGCGCCCAAGAAGCCGTCGTTGAAGTAATTGAGCATGCCATTATACTGGTTGACGGGACGCTCGACGTAATAGCGCCACTGGCCGCCATACCACCTCTGAGCTGTGGCATCCCAGATGGGCATCTTCTCGAAATTGAGGTCCATCATCGGCGTCAGGTTGAATCCGGCATCGGAGAAAGCATATTTCAAGGAAATAAACAGGTTGTCCCCGAACATATGCTCATCCTGGAGCTTGATGATCGGGCTTCCGAAATGATAACGGCCTCCTTGATAATAGCCATCGGGCAGAGACGCCGAGGACGACCGGCCCCACTTGTTCTTTCCGCCGACATGGACAAAAGCTTCAAACCGATTTTGAGGAATGATCTGCAGGTTTATTTTGGCGGCATAGTTCACGAGGAGGGTGTCATCTTTCGTTGCATAAACCGTCGTGGTCTTGATGTCCTGGACGCCGTAAGAAGCCCAAACCCAGGCTTTGTCCTTGATGATCGGAAGGCCGAGGTTGAACCCGTAGTCTTTGTTGTTATTGACCTTATTG
>Ga0315280_10012642_pt1 | contig 10166 bp, 10 predicted proteins | sample YL17G06_40_MG_FD_203697 | JGI IMG/M metagenome (GOLD analysis project Ga0315280, IMG submission 203697) | Sediment microbial communities from Yellowstone Lake, YNP, Wyoming, USA - YL17G06_40 | ecosystem: Environmental > Aquatic > Freshwater > Lake > Sediment | place: USA: Wyoming | collected...
AAGCGGGTGAACCCTGACTACGCCCTCTTCTCGCTTGCCACCCCATACCCTGGCACCAAGTTCTACGAAATGGCGAGCAAGATGGGACTGATCAAGGTGAAGGATTGGACGCACTTTACACTGCTCATGCCTGTCCTTGAAACCGTTGATCTTACGCTGAGAGAGCTGCAGGACAACCAAAGAGAGGCATTTAAAGAGTTCTACTTGAGACCCAACTACCTCTTTAAGCAACTTACCCGAGATAAGCTCCTTTTCGCTCTGGTGATGTACAAAGTGTTTAAGGGGGCGCTCAAGATGAAATCAACGCCTATTCTCGGCACGTCGGTTGATCCACACTCAGACGATGAAGAGCGCCCCTCGAGCGCCTGAAGTGTAGGTTCACAAGCTTGATTCTGCGGTCTCCGTTGTCTCGAACCCGACGCTTGATACCCGCCACCTGTTTTTGAGGTCGTTATACGCGTGTACGTTGCGAATACACCCGATGTCGGGGGCTTTGATGTCATCAAAATACGCATACGCGCGGGCGCGGCAGCCGCCGCATACGTTTCTGTAATCGCAAGAGCCGCAGTGCTCTTTAAGATCATGCCGTTCCCTGAGCGACTGCATCACCTCGGCATTCTGCCAAATATCGATAAACGATTCCGATCGCAAATCGCCCACAGGTATCGGCATGAAGACGCATGGGGTAACGATTCCGTTGGGCTGAATGGCGCAGTACACTCGGCCGGCACCGCACCCGCCGATGAACTCAGCGAGCAGTCCGACCTTGTCGCTGAAACCTGCTGCGCCGAAGTGTGCGAGCGATATAGCGCCATCTTGCGAGTTCATCATGCACACGCGGGCGAATTGCGGGGCCGTGGTGAGAATCTCAAAGTTTTTGTCTGGCCCACTGAAGTACTGGTACATCCGCTGCAAAACGTGCTCTCGCGCGTCAGGCGGCAGGTCCATATCGATTATGTCGGCACCTCTGCCAACCGGTATGAAATTGAAGATTAGCGTCCTGTTGACGCCCAACTTCTTGCTGAATGCGACGAGGTCATCCAGTTCGAGGTAGTTTTCACTGGTGATCGTGTTAGCAACGCCCGAGTATAAGCCTCCTTGGGCGACGACGTTTCGGATTCCTGCCACCGCACGTTCCCATGCGCCGTTGACTCCCCGAAATGCGTCGTGTTTTGCCGGATCAACCGAGTCAAGACTTATCTCGAAGTACTGAAAGCCGACGTCCGTAAGCCGGCGGACCACGTCTTTCGTTAGCAGCGTACCGTTGGTCGCCAATGAGAGATACAACCCCTTGCTTGCGGCATAACGGGCGACCTCCCAGAAGTCGTCCCGCAGGAGCGCCTCGCCCCCCGAGAACGCAATGGCGACGACGTCGTTGTCGGCGAGCTGATCGACAACGTTGAGCCGTTCGTCGAGGCTGAGCTCGTCATCTGACATTCTGCCCGCTCCTTGATAGCAGTGCTTACAGCGCAGATTGCACGCATTTGTGTAGTTCCAAACGACCAAAAAGGGCGCTTGAAGTTTGAGGGGCTTGCTGATGCCGTACTCTGCTACGCTCTTGACGATATTCGATAGGCCGCGTCGCATCACCTGCTTGCTGAAGTAATCTTGCATCTTGGACTTGTCCACGTGGAAGGACATCCTCCCAAGCTCAAAGAACGCACAGATCGGCAGCAGCTTGAGCTTCTTTAAGGGAGTTGAATCGCTTTGGCCGCTATAGTAGCTCAGAGCTTCATAGATCGCCTGTTTATCGTCGACACAAAGACCACGAATGACCTTCCGAATGAGGGGGTTGCCCAAAAAGACGTTCACAGTGTTGAGAGCAGAGTGCAGCGGTTCAGACTCTTGTGAGCTGTCTTGTCGGCCTATGAAGGATCGCACGCTGCGCGCTCTCGACATGATAAGTTAGTCTCCCATTGAAGCCTGATAACACTTGTTCCCGAATAATGGAAAAACCGAGGTCGCAGACGAAGAGAAACAAAGGGGTTGAAAAACGCGTGAGCTGATCGTCACCTCAAGAAGGGCAACCAAGAGCCGTGAAACTAGCGAAACGAAATTATGATCCTTTCTCTGATATACTCTGATTGCGATGTTTATTACGGATTCGTCGGAACGCGAGAATAAGTTTGTTCTCTGCCTGTCAAAGCACGTTGAAGAAGACGACACTCGACTTGTCGAACGCGGTGAGCTGTACGCGCTTGCTAAGGCCATTGGCTTCAGTGAGCGAGAAGTGTATCGCTACTCGATGGACTTGGATCTGTTAGGATACTTGAAAGCGCGGCCTATTCTTGGCGGAGCGATCGCTTCTGTCTCCCTCACAGCTCGCGGAGTTGAGTATGCTAAACAACTGAGAGATCACGAAAAATCGCTTTGAATGGCTTCTTTTGCCCCTCGGTATTGTGTACGGGTCCCCGCTTCCGAAACTTTCAGAATCGGTGCTTGCTCGCAGGATCGGACACGTAAGAGCGTACGGCCGAGCGGGCGTACAACGCATCTAACCCATTGATAACCAGTAGCCCCTTTGTAATTAGAGAAATCTCTACCATCTCTATGATTTACTGCTTTTCGCAAAGACCTGACGATGCTTAGACAAATTGTATCAGCGCCTGTCATTCAGCTTTCACCAGGATTGACGATTTCCCCCAACGTGAGGCTGCGCGTTAGGATTCGGCCCGGATGCCTGTTGATGAGCTTTTTGATTACCGGCTCTGCGCATCGAACTGAGCTTGGAAGTTATTATGTACGTAGGTGGCTGTAACCAGTATTGCGGCGGAACGCGGTTGACTCTAAAGGCCTTAACCATGACAAGTGATGAAGCGGGTGCACACCTATCAAAGACTGGTCTTAGACGGGGAATTCCCCCTTGATTTCGAGATCAAATGGAAAAAAACCGCCACGGTCTTCACCCACTACTTGCTTACAGCGACCCTAACATATTCCGACGCTGACGGAGGGGCGCCGACCTATAAAGCCACCGTCGTGCTGGGTAAAATAATCGAAAATTGCATAGAGGACCCCTTTAGTCGTTTTGTCTTTTGGCTTACCGCGGACTTGAACATCGAGAGTACTCGTTTGGACATAAAGACACGCCGCGCGATCCGCGCAGAACTTGCAAAGACGATAAAGCCGCCGACAGAGCTGCAAATCACAGAGATGAATAAGCGCATGAATTCATTACCTGACTATCTGCGCGTGTTTTATTTAGAGGACTATTTTGACAGCGTGACAAAAAACCTTTGAGTTATAATTGAGGTGAGTGGTACCCTCTTTCCGGGTGCGCACGTCGTCTAATTTCGCGCACAAAAAATGCAGCGCGAAATCTTCGGCAGGCAATGCGGTAAGCACGTGCGTTACGCGCCCTTCTCGGAATCGTTTCTCGGTCCTTATTGCGGTGAACCGTCTTGTTCGCCGCGTTGAATCGCGCGCTGAGCAACCTCGCCGCCGACCTTTACCCCCTGATCGCAATCGAACCGGTAGTGGATTCCTGCGTAAAGGCGGGAGAGAGACGCTTGCTGGACTTTTGCTTGTAGCTCGCTCTTCTCCTTCGGGAAGATGTAGCTCAAAACCCCGCCAGCAGCGGCAGAAAAGTCAGAGTGACCGGAGGTGTACGACGGAAAGTTGGGAGTCGGAAAGACCGTCTTGATGGTCCGATCAGCCTGAATGGGCCTAAGATACCAATAATCGTACTTAGCTTTCCAGCAGCAGATTCCAGCATCCATTGACGCTGTATTCATAAGCGCGAGGGCTCGAGCAGAGCGCAGTTCGTTGAGGTGGTAGCTCTCAATCAAATCGCACGCAATCTGATTCCAGTGGCCTGGAGGTGTGGACGTCCCAGCACCATCGTCCCAAAACTGGGCAATTTGCAGCTGTTCCGCCGTTCGATTATTTGCGATTTGCTTGACTTCTTGCAGGGATGCGTTGAATTGTGCAGAGCCAAACGCAGGTGGCGAAAGCGGCATTATCACGTCAGACGAATTAAGCAGCCATGGTGTGACGTTGCCCCAATTTGGCATAAGCGGCAGCTGGGCTGGTGATGCTGTACTAGCCCATTTGCCCGGTCCCGTCGGCACAGTGCCATTCCACTGGGCATTTGAGCCATCGTTCTTAGCACGATTGATGACGTCTTGCGCGACGGTGCGGCCTAGAGAATCCCCAGCGGTAATGTCGCTGCGGAAGCTCACCCCAGCCGCGAGCCTGGACTCTTCATCTGCAGCAGCTTGTTTGGACAGCCACGCTGTTTCGTTGGGATAGAGGTACGAGAGCACAGCTGCGGACGCTCCAGCTACGGCGGCATGATCGGATGGGTATGCTAGATCGGAGGTTGTCTGCACGGCGGGCTGTATGCTCGGATCGAGCTCGTGGGGGCTCGACCGGTTGTACGTATATTTGTTATTCCACGCAGCGACGAGCGCGTCGTACTGCGCCACACTCAAAAGCGCATAGACACGCGAGGCCATAGGTGGTGACGTGTTGTTCTTGACTACAAGGCTGCGTGCAATCTCGTTCCAGCGCACCACTGAGCCGTTGCTCCAGTAGGCAATGCTTTCATTTACCTTAGGCGTTCGATTCAATTGGAGCGCCTTCAACTCATTGACGTCTTGATTGAATTGCGTCGAACCTTGCGACGGTGGAGGGATCAAACGTACCGCATCGCTTGCATTCAGAACGAACGGCTTCCAGCTTCCGCCGGTTGGCTCTGCGGCAAGCACGATGCCTCCTGAGCTTGTCGAGTTATTGTTTGTTGAAGTGAGACATGCGCTCGCGCTAACAGCGACAAGCATTGAAACTAGCACGACGGCTATGAGTGCACGTTTCAATCTCACAAATTAGTTTGCGAAGCCCTTTGTATAAATAATTCCTGCCTCACGTATCAAAACCCCCCCACTCTTCGTTCACCGCAGGTACAAAAAGATCGCTTTTGGCAATTTGGCCGCGGGCTTGTCGGTCCTCAAGAAACCTGCTGCTGCTTCTTAGCTCACCCTCCCTTTTTTCTTAGACCTGCCCACAATGCGTCAAGATAGCTCGGCTGAGCCATTTCAAGCTGGATGCTTGCCAATCATTCGTGGCGCGGCACGCTATCGAAAAAATATATCGAGCTGCGAGCTGCGTAAAAAAAGATCGTCAGCAATTTGGCCGCAAGCGTACCAGTCTCCAAAAACCCGACAACGTGTCGATGTGCCAACGTTAAGATCACTAGTGCTTAACAAGATTGATTGCTGAAACACCTACTCGCCAACGAAATATCGTCAAGTCCAGCACCTAGTTTGGAACATGTGTTAGAAGGCATTTTTCGCCTGTGCAAATGCTCAATAGCCCAAAGATTCGTCGATGAGAATCAGGGTCACTCTTCCCTCAATTTCCTCATTCGCGAGAATTACACATTTTCCGATCTGACTTGGGGCTCCGTATGCCCTCTTTGCGCGCACGTTTTCTAGAGGGTAGGCATACTCCCAGACGCGGCGTAAGGCGTGGTCAAGCGTGTGCGCAATCTTGTTAGTGCCGCTCACGAATATTAGGTGAGCTGCCGCATAGGGCCACGCTCCGACACGGCTCCCCGACTTGTCGCAAGCGACAATTTCGCCTGACTGCGCGATGGCATTGGCTCCCGAGATGAAATAATCAGCCGTAACAGATTTCCTTCTTAGCTCACGTCTCTTTTCTTCGTCATTTTCGGCAACGATAGCGCGATGAAGATCTTTCCATCGTGATTCATCACTATTCACATATGCATCGTAACCAATCTCGACCAAAGTAGTTGACGAGCCATGCATCACTTCTGCCTCTGGCGGAATCAAGTCTTTTAGTATTTCGAGGGCGATTTTTCCATTTTTTGCACGAACTACCGCTATCCCGCGCTGCGATATTGCTTCGACCGTCTGTGCCACTTCGTTGTCGGGCGGCAGTTGATTCCACTTTTCCGGCTCAACTTGAGCTTCGGCGAAAAGGTTTGCTGCGCTATATTGGGTGAGCTTCACCATTCGTTCACCGCATAGAAGTTCTTCTTCGACCTATATACAGTATACTAGCCTAGCTCGGTCTGAGATGTTACGAGGCTGGGTCTTTTCTTTCTTTTCGCGATTTATCGTTGCGCAAGTCATCGAAAAACGGGTCGCAGGAGTCCAGCATCGAAAAAAAAAATAGAACCCCGAATAAGCCAGAAAAAGCCCTACTCTCTCCTTCGTAACAATATCGTCGCCGATACGAGAAACACCAAAGCAAAAACGAGGAGCGCGACGACGTCGGGGTATATCTTATCGAGCCCCCATCCACGCAAGGTCACAGAGCGCACGGCCTCTACCGCGTAGGTCGTCGGAAGGACGTAAGACACGGGTCGCAGCCACGCAGGAATTGCTTCTATAGGCCAAAAAACCCCAGAGAGGAGGAATGCAGGCAATACAACGAAGGGCAAAAACTGGATTGCCTGCGCCTCCCGTCGTGCAAGGCTCGAGAGCAGTATGCCGAGCCCCTCGGACACGATCGCAAGCAGGGCGATGACCCCGAATGCGAGGATAACGTTGCCAACGATGGTAACGTTAAACAGCAGCACGCCAACCGCAAGCAGCACCGCCGATTGGGTGGTGCCAATCGCGCCGAATGCAAGAGCGTACCCCGCGACCAGCTCGCTCTCCTTTAGCGGGGACGCTAGCAGTCGAAAGAGCGTTCCTGACGTCCGTTCACCGACGAACGATATGAGCGTGAGGAGCGTCGTAAGCTGCCACACAGCCACCGAGATGATACCTGGCACAAAGAAATCGATGAACCGCGCATTCGCGCCGTAAATGGCGTTGCTTGCGTCAACTGAGACCGATGGCTGACGGCCTTGGCCCTGCGTAGTTTGCACCACTGCCTTGTTGACCGCCGCTATGATCGGGTTCGCCACGTTGACGTTGCTCTTGTCCGCAAGAAGGCTAATAGTAACGTTTTCCTGCGCGATGGACGTTTGACCCGAAGCCCTTGCCTGAACTGACTGGGTGAAGTCCGAGGGAAACACGATGACGGCATATGCACTCCCGTTTTGCACCTGGGCTCGAGCATCGCCCTCATTATTCGAGTACGCAACGTTGAGAACGTTGGTGTCGAAATTGGAGATGATCTTGTCTGAGAGCGAGCTGCTTGCCGCTGCCGTGTCATTGTTAACCACGATCACCCGCACGTCCTTGACGTCGCCTGTAAATGCAACGCCGAAGATAGTCATAACGAGCAGAGGGGCTACAAAAATGAGGACGAGGGTGCGGCGATCGTTCTTGAGATCCCGCAAAACGCGCTTCGTCACCGCAAAGGCGCGCGAGACCTTCATCGGGGTCCCTCCCTTCGAGAGTAAGCCAAAAACGCGTCCTCGAGCGAGTCCGTATGCGTCAACTCGAGAAGCTCCTGAGGAGAGCCCTCGGCGATGAGGCGCCCTTCGCGCATGAAGCCGATGCGATCGCAATGGCGCGCCTCATCCATGTAGTGCGTAGTGATGAGCATGGTGATCCCGGCATCGCGCAGCCCCTCAAAGTAGCGCCAGAAAGAGGCGCGCAGGTCGGGATCGACACCTACCGTCGGCTCATCAAGAAACAAGAGCTGCGGTTCGTGCAGCAAAGTGCAGGCGAGCGAGATGCGGTGCTGCATGCCGCCGCTCAATTGATCGATTAGCGTGTCTCTGGACGCCTGGAGATCGACAAGCTGGAGAAGCACTTGTTCACGTGTATCAATCTGCCGTTTGCTGAGTCCAAAAACCTCGCCATAAAACGCCAGGTTTTCGTGCACGGTCAAACCCCGGTACAGTGCCAGCTCCTGAGGCATATAGCCGACGTACGATGCAACGCCGGGATCGGGAAGCTTCATGTCCAGCACGTAGACTTCCCCTGACGATGGCCGTAACAATCCACAGAGCATCCTGATGACGGTCGTCTTCCCGGCGCCGTTTGGGCCTAGCAACCCGTAGATTTCGCCGTGCTTAACCCGGAGCGATAGCTTGTTTACGGCTTTGAAGCCACCAAAGTCCTTTTCGAGGTCGCGAATGCAAACATCATCTTTCATACGAACTTCCGCCTGAACCAGCCCATTTTCATCGACAATCGCTGAGGTTTATCTGACTCGCGGTGCCTCTCGCGGCCGCACCGTGCATGCTTATTGACTTCCTTCTGCGAGGCTTCATTTATATACCCACCTTCGTCGGATAAGCCGCTTAAGATGAGAGCGTCGGTGAGATGATGCACACATCGGCTAACCGAAGCGACTTAACGGAGCTGAAGCGTTCAGAGTTAGTCGATCCATTTGGTTACTTCGCGAGCATCGGGACGTTCGACAGGCGGGAGGCGCTTCATTGGATAGCCGATTGCACATCCGTTGGTTCCAAATTCGCCGTGAGGTATGCCTAGCACTGAACAGAACCCCCTGTCCTGTCCCATCTGAGCAGTCACTGACACGAGCTGAAATCCTAGCCCCAGGGCAGCTGCCTTCAGCCACATATTCTCCAGACAGTGAGCGAGTGATTGCTGCTCGACAGGCGGGATGCCTCTCCGTTCTGCCACGACGATGTAGTAAGGGGCGGTGCCGACGATTGAAGGAGCGACCGTGGCGTTTGAATGCAAAGTAATCGGGCAGTTCGAGACCGGCGACCATACAGTATTTGTCGGAGAAGTCGTTGCGACAAGCGGTGAGCCTCAAAAGGCTGGGCACTTGTATGTTACGTCGAATTACGAATTCTTTAGCCTAGAAGGTTCGCGTGTCCCCAGTCGATAGGCCATACTCCGCGACAGAGAATTAAAAAACGGAAGCAAGTCGACTTTGATCAGTAGTTGTGTTTTTGCTTGTTCTTCTCAGTATACTAGACTTGCTGTCGCCTGTTAACCGGTTCTTGACAAAGAGCTAAAAAAGCAGATTCAGAGAGCTTGCTTGGATAGCATGCGACGCGCTTATTGCCCAGCAAAACAAGAATTATACAAGTATTGCGTAAACAACTACCGTGACCTTCGACGTATCCAAAAAACGCTCCGAGGACAAATGGTCGAACAAACACCAGATAGGTGAGCTACACGATAGTTGAACTCCTCGCTTTTGGTTTCACGGCTTTTCTGGTAGGTTTCTCTGGCGCTATCGTGCCGGGCCCAATGCTTACGGTCTCAATAACCGAATCATTCAAAAAGGGTTACAAGGCCGGAACGAGTGTGGTTTTCGGTCACGTCGCAGCTGAGACGATTATGGTCGTGCTTCTCGGTCTAGGCCTGAGCCAGATCATAGGACTAAAAGCGCCATTTATTGCAATCTGTGTTATTAGTGGGGCATTTCTTGTCTTCATGGGCATCAATTTGATAAAGAGTGGCCAAGGGACGGCCTCCATCCAGACGACTACCGAAAAACGGACGCTTGCGTACGGACCTATCTACGGCGGCATAATAAGCAGCTTGTCTAATCCGTTCTTCTTCATGTGGTGGTTTACGGTCGGAGCGGCGTTTGTGTTCGAGGGTCTGAGACTTGCAGGATTAGTGGGACTGGCTGCATTTCTCATTGGCCATTGGAGTTCAGATTTCTCCTGGTACGGGTTCGTTTCTATCTGCACAGACAGAGGGGCTGCGGTTGCAGGGGATAGAGCCTATCGGTTCGTTCTGACAAGCTGTGGGGTTTTTTTGTCTATACTTGGGTTAGTTTTCGTTTACAGCGGGTTCGTGAACATCTAAGTGCTCGTAGAGAGTCCCAATGGCTGTTTTACTGCAACTCGGCAGTAACGTGAGCAGCCGAGACTCTCACAAACCGCTTTGGATAAAAACTCGAGTAGCGCACGGCCTGCCATGATTACCTCACTAGTCAGAAACACGCTAACACTGCTTCCGATCTAGCAGCGGCTCTTTTTACGTATTAAGGGCGAAATCGAAAACTATTTCCCACTGACTGCTTAAGTTGGCCTGATGGACGTCACCACCGCGATAGGATTGCTTGTCGTCGCGATTCTCGTTTTGATCGTGCTGTACATTCTAGTTAAACTCGGAGCCAGATTTGGAAAGTACTTAGCAGTCAATTCGATACTCGGCATCATCGTTCTGGTTTTGGCGAACTTCTTTGGGGTTCCGGTGCCTATAAACCTAGTCACCTTACTTATTTGTGCATTGGCGGGCATACCCGGAGCTTTGCTCATAATACTGCTCTTCGTGCTCGGCATTATTGCTTGAGTCTAATGATCTGAC
>Ga0315280_10012643_pt1 | contig 10164 bp, 11 predicted proteins | sample YL17G06_40_MG_FD_203697 | JGI IMG/M metagenome (GOLD analysis project Ga0315280, IMG submission 203697) | Sediment microbial communities from Yellowstone Lake, YNP, Wyoming, USA - YL17G06_40 | ecosystem: Environmental > Aquatic > Freshwater > Lake > Sediment | place: USA: Wyoming | collected...
ACCTCTGGTTTCTGGAATTGCCATTTACCGGAAAGTAAGAGTCAAGACGGTCCCACCAGTAGAGGCCAAGTATGGCATCTTTGTCGGTGGAGAGATGGAGAAGCCCTATGTTGACATTGACAAAGTCAAGGTCGACGCTGAATCCTTCACTTTTGCGGCTGTCCAGACGTTCAACAGATTCTATCGATTCATGTGGCGCGGCGGACTCGACAGAATCTACCGAACACTTGCGGAAGACTTTATCACGGTTGCCAGACACATTAGACGGACACATGTGGGTGTCATAAATATCTATTCTGTATGGGTAGTGCTGGGTGCTGTCATCTTGATGGTTCTGATCACCATTTGAATGTGATACGGTAATCAAGATTCGGGGAATGTCGATGGATTCGATCTGGCTGGCATTGGTCTTCACCGGTCTTGTAGTGCTTGGTGGAGCAGCCATAGTAGTAAGGAAGTCACATATAGCAAAACTTCGGAATCCAATGCGAGCAATATCGTAACCCCAAAAGTTCAAACGGGCGATAAAGCATTAACTGAAGTGTACAATTTGATTCCTTCAATGCTTCTGTTGGCTGCGACGCTACCTTTCGTAGGCGCCGCAATTGTCGTACCCTTGGTTAGGCTTTCTCGACGAGTCCAAGGATATTTTGCTGCAGCGATAGCAGCGATGACTTTCATTCTCTTGACTCTTATTGGTCGCGAAGTAGTTCAGGCTGGAGAGGCGAAGCTAGAACTGGCATGGATAAATATTCTTGGTACAGTCCTCACGTTCAGGGTTGACAGCCTGAGCCTACTCTTCGCTCTTGTAGCATCTCTATTTGGCTTTCTTTCGATTCTCTATTCAGTTGACGACATGAAAGGAAAAGCAGGAACGGGTAGATACTATGCGTTGATGTTAATCTTCACCGGCTCGATGTTGGACCTCTTCTTGGCTGACAACCTCCTGCTCTTCTTCTACTTCTGGGAGGTGGTTGGACTCTGCTCCTACTTTCTGATCGGATTCGACTACTCGGCGGAGAGTAGCAGAGCGTCTGTCAAGGCGCTTCTCATAACCAACTATGCCGGCGCCTTTCTCTTGGTCGGGATACTTCTTGTGTACTTCTTGACTGGAACACTCCAGTTCGCTGAGATAGACCTGAGGCTTAAAGAACCGATGTTGGCAGCTATGATTGTTTCACTCTTTCTTGTGGCAGCGGTGGCCAAGTCGGCTCAATTCCCACTTCATGTATGGCTGCCCGACGCCACAGTTGCACCATCAGCTGTGACCGCCTATCTGCATGCCGCCGCCATGGTGAAGGCGGGGCTCTATCTTGTGGTCAGATCTTACGCAATCTTCTCACACTATTTGCCCGCTGTCTCCTATGAGTTTGCTATAGCGACTGTAGGTGCGGTTACGCTTACGGTTGGGACCATGGCGGCTTGGGTTCAGCATGATGTGAAGAGGGTGTTGGCCTTCCACACGGTCGGTCAGATAGGCTACATATTTCTGGGCATAGGCTTGGGAACCACGCTGGGGGTGGCTGGAGGCCTCTTCCACTTTCTCAATCACGCATTCTTTAAAGGCCTGCTTTTTCTTTGTGCTGGCTGCTTGATTTATAGTACAGGCACCAAGAAACTGGACCAGATGGGCGGGCTCTTCGAAAGAATGCCCCTGACAGCCTCAAGCATGCTTGTTGGGGCTCTGTCGCTGGCGGGTGTTCCCCCGTTTAACGGCTTCGCCAGCAAACTCATGATCTACGAGGCTAGCCTCGAGAAAGCCATGGTTACAGGTGGAGCCCTAGGCGGAGTATATGTCCTATACTGCATATTGGCGATGTTTGGCAGTGGAGTAAGTCTCGCGACTATAATGAAGGTCATCAACTCAGCCTTCTTCGGTCAACTCCCGGACCGTCTAAAGACGGTCAAGGAGGTCCCGGCAACCATGTACACTCCGCTGCTGGTTCTATCAGCCATCTGCCTCATTCTAGGGGTTGCACCGCAACTTGCCCTGGACTACTTTGTGGGTCCTGCTGTTCAAGTTGTAGTTGGAGGAGGTGTCAAAACAACCATTTTTGGTATGGTCACTTCGATCGGCTTCTACGAGGCAACTACGATAGCTGCGCTCATCTTCACACCTCTGGTTTCTGGAATCATAATCTACTGGAAAGCGAGGCCGAGGAAGGTCTCACCAGTAGAGGCCAAGTACGGCATCTTCGTAGGCGGGGAGGTGGAGAAGCCCTATATTGATATGGAGAAGGTCAAGGTCGACGCTGAATCCTTCACTTTTGCGGCTGTCCAGACGTTCAACAGATTCTATCGATTCATGTGGCGCGGCGGACTCGACAGAATCTACCGAACACTTGCAAGAAACTTTGTCCTCGCTACAAGACATGTCCGATGGACACAAGTTGGAGTTATAAATATCTATTCTGTATGGGTAGTGCTGGGTGCTGTCATCTTGATGGTTCTGATCACCATTTGAATGTGATACGGTAATAGATATTCGGGGAATGTCGATGGATTCGATCTGGCTGGCATTGGTCTTCACCGGTCTTGTAGTGCTTGGTGGAGCAGCCATAGTAGTAAGTAGGCTAAAGTTGGCTTCCGTTTTGTTCACGATACACTCAGCCTATTTGGGAACAGTACTTTTCATAGTCACAGGAGACCCTGAGGGCATCTATATGCACTACTTGATCGCGGCCATGTTTCTCTGGCCATTCCTCTGGGTCATAAATAGAACTAGCAACTATGAGGAACCTCCTGTTCTTGGGGCGAAAGCCTCGTCGATCATTATAGTTCTGATCATGACGGTTTCAAACTTGTTCTATAATTGGGATCCCCTCCAGTCAGGTTACGTCTCTATGATAGCGATGGGCATCTACGGAATGGTGGCGCGAAGAGACATAATCAAGATCGCGATAGGCTTCAACCTGATCGAGAATGGAGTTCACCTCTTCACCATCCACCTAGTAACGTTTGGACCGCAGACACCCTACATAGCTTTGGTCTTGGATTCCGCCACCATTCTACTGAACCTTCTCGTGGCCTGGATCATTGTGGGTATCTATGAGGAATACAAGAGCTTGAACTCTTGGAAGATCGCAAGGTTGCGTTGGTGAGGATCTTGACTGAAATACATAGCATCCTGCCTTTGTTTGCAACTCTTTGCCCCTTTGGTGGAGCAGTCCTTGTACCTATCGTCTCTGCAGTCTCCAAGCGTGCACGTGACTGGCTCCCATTTGTGGCCATGTTGGTGACAGGTATTCTGATTCTGAGCATGGCTCCCAGCGTCTTTGGGGGAGTAGAATACACATACATGGGTCTACGCGTAACAGCGTTTGGTTACTTGATGGGAGTAGTAATGACAATGGTGGGGTTGACTGTCACTGCGTACACTGTGTTTTACACGAGAAAGTTGCCTGAAACCTGGCTCAATTACTACCACATGCTGACTCTGACCTTTATCGGCGGAATCCTCGGGATGTTCTTCTCGACTAACTTGGCAACCATTTTTCTCTTCCTTGAGACCTCAACCATAGTCTCGATTATCCTTGTCTCTTTTGAGAGGGGGAGGGCTTTCGAGGCCGGATACAAGTTTTACATGCTCTCAGGATTGGGAGCAATGTTCACCATAATGAGCATCACACTCATCTATGCGGCTACTGGGACTTTGGAGCTGGCAAGCATACCTAGAAGCCTCTCAGGGACTGTAACTAAACCTCTGACACTGCTTGATCTAGGTGCAGTACTCGCCATCGTAGGTTTTGGATTGAAAGCTGGTCTTGTACCATTTCATGCTTGGCTTCCAGACGCCCATGCTGAAGCACCTACGCCAATCAGCGCCATCCTATCAGGAGTGGTAGTCAAGACCGGCGCCTACGCACTTTTCCTAATTCTTTTCGCAATCTATGGTGGGATAAGTTCAGGAAAGATTGTTTCAATACTCTATTTTCTCGCGGCGATATCGATGCTATTCGGGGCAGTCATGGCTTTGGCTCAAACCGACATTAAGAGGCTACTCGCATACAGCACTGTGAGCCAGATGGGATATATCATTTTGGGGCTCTCGTATACTTCGGCTTTGGGAGTTGAAGGGGGGCTCTTCCACATTTTGAACCATTCAGCTTTCAAGGTTTTGCTGTTCTTGTGCGCTGGGAACATTATCTTCCAGACTAGGACAAGGGATATGAGGAAGATGGGGGGGATAGCGAAGAAAATGCCTTTGACAGCCTTCTCATTTGCTGTTGGAGCCCTTGCTATGGCTGGCGTGCCGCCCTTCAATGGTTTCTGGAGTAAGCTTCTAGTCTACTATGCTGGTGTGGAGCAGGGTCAACTCATCTTGACCATTGTTGCTGTCTCTACAAGCGGCCTCACTTTGGGGTATATGGTCAGAGCGATGCATATGGTATTCTTCGGTGAGCCCCCCACAGGACATACCACCCTAAATGAGCGTATAGATTGGATGACGCTGCCCCCACTTGCCCTTGCAATACTGTGCATTGTCATCGGGGTCTTCCCTGAATTGGGACTTCAAATCGTCAAGCCAGCTACACAAGCCCTGTTGGGACTGATATTAAGACTCTAGATCTAGGTCGACATGTCTGGTTCAAGATTGCGGGGAACGCCGTAACCCAGTATGTCTTGTGTAACTTCGGGTGAAGGCTATTTTCTTAATGTGTTCGACAGTTAGCTTCAGCGTCGGTCTCATTAAGAATGTTGTCGTAACGGCTGATCTGCGTGGCCATTGAACTTGGGGGGTCCGCAGCAGAGCTATTGGACTTTCCTAAGCAGTTTGGTAAGGCCATCTATTAGGGCCTCGGGCCTGGGTGGGCACCCTGGAACGTAGATGTTCACTGGCAGAACCTCATCTAGGGGTCCAGCGAATCCGTAGCTCTCATGGAATATGTCTCCATCTATGGCGCAGGAGCCGAACGCCACCACATATTTTGGGCTCGGGGTTAGGTCAAAGATTCTTCTGAGCCTGTCTTTCACCTGAGCGGTGACTACACCTGTAACTAGCAGTATATCGGCATGTCTTGGTGTGCCTCTCTGGAGTACACCGAATCTCTCAACATCGTACCTTGGCGTTAGGGCCGCAACAACCTCTATGTCGCATCCGTTGCATCCTCCACATGGGACGTGCATGATCCATGGGGACTTTCTCCTAGCGAACGAGCGAAGACCCTTCAGCATCTAGGTCACCCCACCAGTCTTCTCATGAACATCCTCCTCTCAGGCATCTTGTCAACTGTAAATGAGCATGTTGGGCAGAGGGATACTAAACGAGCTAACTCCTCCTGTTTGATTCCATACTTGGCCAAAGTCTCTCCAACCTTCTCGAGTGAAGCTTTCATCTGTGGGGAAGGAAAGAAGGGCCTTCCACATTCAGTGCAGTCAAAGAAGGAGATATCAACTCCTGTCTCAGCGTCCTTTCTATCGTAAACTGCCATTTCATATTTTTTGGTCAAGTGGACCGCATCCCACGGACAGGTCTCCTCGCAGCGTCCGCAAAAGGAACAGATGCCATAGTTGAGCCTGATGTTTCTTGTCTTCTCTCCATCTGTGTACGTGATGGCTCCTGAGGGACACTCTTGAGAGCAGGCTCCGCAACCTACACATTTCTCTGAGTCGTACTCAGCCGCGCCCCTGTACCCGTCTGGAGGGACGTATGGCTTCTTTGGGTATTTGGTTGTGAAGGGGCTTACCAAACCTCGGAGAGCATCTAAGATCACATATCTCTTCAAGGCAAAATCAGACTCCTCACGAAATCTATTAGGGCCAATGGAAGAGCCCACTTGATGAAGAACTTGAAGCCTTGATCTACCCTGTAGCGCGGATGAATTATGTCGATGACTGACAGAAGTAAGACTAGGCCGAGACATTTCACTAAGAATTCAACTATGTTTGCTCCTCCACCGAAGAATAGGGTAACAGCGAAAGCTGGAATAACGAACCATTTGAGGCAGTTGGCTAGCTCGAAGAGGCCTAATAATAGGCCTGAATACTCGGTCAGGGGCCCTGCGATAATCTCTGTATCCGCCTCTGGAGCGTCGAATGGACGGCGGCTGATCTTCGGGAGCAGACATAGGAGGAAAGCAGCTGTTGCCAGGGGATACTTCAAGAAGAAGGACCCGTTCTCCAACTGGTACCCTACTATGGATGAGAGGCTGAGCGACCTTATAGAGAAGCCTACTGTTAAAGCTGAGAGAGCGTATGGGATCTCGTAACCAACCATCATACTTACCTCACGGCCCGAGCCAACCGAGCCGTACGGCGAGCCGGAACTAATGCCAGCGATTACCATGGCGAGGGCTGGGAGTGCAAGAAAGTAAAGCGCAACTATCAGGTCTCCTTCAAATTCAACCAACGAACCTGAACCTACAGGCATCATTGCCGCTACTAGGAGAAGACTCGTGAGCGACAGAATGGGTGCAAGGACCATGAGGGAGCCTCCCGCTGAGTATGGGATTATCGACTCTTTTGAAAAGAGCTTGATCAGGTCGACGAAGAACTGGTACCACGGCGGCCCTCTCCTTGCTTGGAACCTAGCTCGAACTTTACGGTAAAGCCAGTAGAATATCCCTCCAACGGCAAAGGAGAAGAGGAATCCTGGATAAACCAAGAGCGCAACTAGGATCTCAAGAATTGAGTTCATGAAGTTCTCCCCCTTCTGAGATCTGATAGAGTAACTGTTCTCTCAACATTCTTCTTGGTATCAACTAGCGTTACTCTGTCTGTGCAAGAGAAGCATGGGTCTATGCTTGCTATGATTATTGGGGCATCGGCTATGGTTTCCCCAAGCAGCATTGGTAGAAGTGAGTTATTGTTTACCACTGAAGGGGTGCGTATCTTGACTCGCTCGGGTCGGTTTGTGCCGTCTGATTTTATATAGTAGACAAGCTCCCCGCGATGGGCCTCAACCCTCCCAAAGGCTTCACCAACCTTGGGGAGGGGAAGTTTATCAAGAGCTAAGGGGCCTCCGGGGAGGTCACTCATAGCTTGACGGATGATCTTTATAGACTCAAGAAGTTCTCTGAACCTGACCAATACTCTTGACAGGACGTCTCCTTTCTCCTCTACTGGAACCTCGAATTCTATATTCGGATAGGCGGCGTATGGATCGTCCCTTCTTACATCTATGTCTACACCTGAACCTCTGGCGGTGGGTCCCACAACGCAAAGTTTCTCTGCCTCATCCTTTGGTAATATGCCAACATCCTTGACCCTTGCCTTCAACACCCTGTCCTCGTTGAGCAGTCCCTCAATCTTTTTGACTGCCCTCTCAACCAGATCCAACTTTGTCTTTATGAGGCCTTCATTGTCTGGCGTAATATCCCTCCTAACGCCACCCAACGTATTTATTCCAAGGTTAACCCTCTTTCCGCAAACAGCCTCAAGTATGCCGAGCACATGCTCACGCTCTCTCCACATATACATGTAGGCTGTGTCGTAACCTATCTCGTGCATTCCAACCCCAAACCATAGTAAATGGCTTGCGAGCCTCTCGGTTTCGAAAACGATTGTTCTGATGTACTTGGCCCTCTCAGGTGGGTCTATGTTCATTAGGGCCTCGACCGTTTGGGAGTAGCATGTGGAATGGACTGTACTGCAGATTCCGCAAACCCTCTCCGCAAGAAAGATGTTGCTGTGGTAGGACTTCTTTGTGGCCAGATCCTCAATTCCTCTGTGCATGTATCCGAACTTGACGTCTCCACCAACTATCTTCTCTCCCTCAACCTCGAGTTTGAAGAACGCCGCCTCCTTGAGGGCTGGATGGAAGGGACCTATTGGCAGGACTGAGGACATCTTCTCTACACCAGCTTCGAGATTATGTTTGATGTTGGGCCTCGGTGTGTTTGGAGGCCGAATTCTTCAGGCTTAATCCCTAGACCCAAGGCTACGAGCTCAACTATGTGCATTACAGGTATGCCTTCGCCGAAGGTTATGTTATATTTCCTCTTTAGTTCGAGTTGTCCAAACTCAAACTGTATATTGCACGCAGGACAGGAGACTACGACACAGTCTGCACCAGCCTCCCATACCTTTTGCAGTTTCTGGGCGAGCATCATCTTGAGTGAGAACTCTTCCTCGACGACTCGGTGTGGGTATCCGCAGCAGAACCGGGGTATGCCGTAGTCAACAGTCTTGGCTCCTGTTGCAGCCACGATTTCCTCAAGCATCTTCGGTTTCTCTTGAATCCCCTCTCGGCTCTTGGCTCGGTAGAGGTGGCATCCAGGATGTACAGCGACGTTCAGTTTGCTCAGCCTGTTGGAGCTTAACCTCGCGATCTCTTCTACTCCTACGTCTTGACTGAGAATCTCAACTATGTGTCGCAGACCCGTCTTGGCAGGCAGAGTCTTCCCTATTCTGGTGAGGGCTTTCTCCACTCTTCCTCTGAGCCGCTCATTCGTTCTCAAGGTCTCTATGGCCTCAAAGAAGGTCTCGTAGCAACCATTGCATACCGTAGCCATCTCGACACCCATGTTCTCGGCTATTGAGAGGTTCCTTGCGGCCAATGACAGCCACATCTCGCGTTGAAGCCTCTCAGTGACTACCGGGTCGGGGCAACATGAGACACCCTCCATGTCATGGACGCCTATTCCGAATCTATCCAGAACCCTTCTGCAGGCAGCCTCGACGCTGGGTTGTCTCGACGGGACCCAGCATCCCCAGAATATCGCGTACTCTCTTCTAGACCCCAAGGTTTAGTACCTCAGCCTCTTTCTCGCCCAGTCGTAGCCGATTCTTCTGTCAAACCCAACTTCTTCAGTTATTTCGTGTATCTCCTTGAGGGCTTCGGGTCGGGTCATGGTGGTCTTGACCTCTGGGAGCTTGAAGTTCTCTCTATGACCCTTGACGGTGGAGGGCATGGTGAATACTTGGCCTTGCTGCATAAGGGTCTCAACAGTGGGTTTCTGGTACTCGGAGACCAAGCCGCCCATCGGCTTCCTCAGGGGGACTTTGACGTCCCGCCACTCGTATGGGACTATGAGGGGTCTTGGGTCGGAGAGGCCTTGGAACTTGATCTTGAAGAGGTCCCAGATCTCTCTCTCAGCCGAGGCTGCGCCCGGGATGACGCTTGTGGCGGAAGCCACTTCCGACTCTTCCTTGGGGACGAAGACCTTGATGCTCATTACCAGGCCCTTGATGCTCATATGATAGATCAGTTCGAAGTCGACACCATCGTCCACAGCTGTGATCGTGCATAGTCTCGCATTGAAAACCTCGACCAGTAGCCTAAGGGCTTGAATCAACACATCTCTTTGGACTGTAACTACGGGCCTGTTTGGGCGGATTCTAGATTCTTCGATAAAATTCTCGCCAAGCTCGCCCCGCAGCTTTTCAATGATTTCTGCTTCTTGACTCACGCCTTGACATCTCCTGTGAAGTTCATGCGGCATGGACGGTCCTTTGGAGGACGGATATCTGAAGATGCGAAGGCTGCGTCAAAGAGTCTCTTGAAGCCTGTTCGAGAGTGAGGCCCTGAGCTGGGTCCTGATGTGGCTTTCAAGGAGGCTATTTCACCTTGCCATAGATCTGTTTCAACATTTTGTCCGCCTCTTCCCTTGTCACGTAAGTTATCGCCATTGGCGAGCAGTACTTTACGCATTCGGGATCGCCGTCACACAGGTCACATTTCATCGATACCTTCCTTTCAGGGTAGAGCTTGGGTATGCGTGCAGGACATACAATGTTGCATGTCTGGCAACCGATGCATTCCAAGGCGTTTATTCTCACTATGCCTGTCTGCTCGTCCTTGTGAATAGCGTCGACCGGGCAGGACGCCTTGCATAGCGGTTCTTCACAGTGCTGGCAATATTGGCATTCTATCTCGCCTCGATCAAACTCGATAACATGTCTGATGTGTGTTCTCTCGTAACTGTAGATGTTGTTGAACTTGGCAAAAGAACAGGCAAGTTCACAAAGTCTACAGCCAGTGCAGACACGCTTGTCGAATACTAATATCTTCTGTTCCGCAACCTCGGCCAATCGATCTTTTCTCCAGAGTTATCCCAATATCCATTTTCGTCAAGTATTTATGTTATACCCAATCGGGGCCTTCGCTCATCCAAGAGGTGTAGTTCCTCCAGGGGGTCCAGCAACCTCGCAGCTCAGTTTCGAGCGGTCTTTGGATTGGCGCGTCCTACTCATTTCCGCGGATGCCAATCCTTGACCTTGAAA
>Ga0315280_10012645_pt1 | contig 10163 bp, 16 predicted proteins | sample YL17G06_40_MG_FD_203697 | JGI IMG/M metagenome (GOLD analysis project Ga0315280, IMG submission 203697) | Sediment microbial communities from Yellowstone Lake, YNP, Wyoming, USA - YL17G06_40 | ecosystem: Environmental > Aquatic > Freshwater > Lake > Sediment | place: USA: Wyoming | collected...
CGCATAGTAGGGCGCGGCATGGAAAATGTCGCCAACCGCTCCGTATATGGAGGCTATGTTCACTATTTTCCCATAATTCTTCTTTATCATTTCTCGGGCAGCCGTTCGGGCACATAGGAAGACGCCTGTCAGATTGACATCAATGACCTTTTTCCATTCTTCCAAGCTCATGTCTACTGAAGGACTTAACGACGCGATCCCTGCATTGTTCACCAGAATCTCCAATGATCCAAATTGTTCGACGGCCACTTTGGCCATCCTCAGCACGTCCGATTCCTGACTAACATCGGTCTTGACTGGAACTACCTTAGCGCCATATTTCCTTGCCAAAGTATCGGCGAGTTCTTCTAGACGCTCAATCCTTCTTGCTGCCAAAACAACGTTTGCCCCACATTCAGCGAGAGCTTCTGCAAAGGTCATCCCCAAACCACTGCTTGCGCCCGTAACAATTGCAGTCTGACCTTTGACGTTGAAGCATGCCTCTGTCTCTGTTTTTTCCATTCTTTTCACAAAGAATCCTTTCTTCATATTCTATTAGAAAAGCCTTCCGCCACCACTGTGTGTCATGCTGATTCTGCGTGGGCTATGTTTCTCGGAGAATTGCGCACGCGCATAAATATCCACGCCTCTTGCTTTCTGCTTATGATTTGCATAATTCAGAACCACGAGAGAAAACGAGATTGATGCCCATCATCAAGGACTATCGCGCGCGCTGGGTTCAAATCCCATCCCGGCTGCATTTGGCAAACGTTTAGCGCACAGGGGATGTGAAGATAGCCAAAATTATTAGGATCGAAGAAACACAGCTTCATGTCATAATACAAAGATGAGGTGAATTTGGATTTGACGGGAAAGTGTATTAGTGGCCCGAAAATTGCTGTTGTCGGCGCGGGCTTTGTCGGAACTACATTTGCTTATTCTCTCCTTATCCACGGCTTGGCTTCTCAGATCGTGATCATAGACATCAACCAAGAAAAGGCTGAAGGGGAGGTCATGGATCTTAACCATGGAATGCCCTTTGCCTATCCCGCCAGAATATGGGCCGGAGACTACAGTGATTGTAGAGATGCTGACATTGTGGTAATCGCTGTCGACAAAGGTCAGAAGATTCAGCAGTCACGCTTGGAATTGGCTGAAGGGAACTTTCAGGTGCTGAAGCAGATAATTCCCAGCATCACACGATACAACAGCGACGGAATATTGTTGGTGGTCACCAACCCTTTGGATGTTATGACTTACGTTGCTTGGAAGCTATCAGGGTTTCCGAAAAACAGGGTTATCGGGTCAGGAACAATTTTGGATACTGCTCGACTTCGCTATTTGCTCGGGGAACACCTTCAGGTTGATCCGAGGAACGTTCACGCCTACATTATTGGGGAACACGGTGACAGCGAGGTGCCTGTGTGGAGTCTTGCGAATGTTGCTGGAATCAGACTGAAGGACTATTGTCCAATTTGCAAAGTCCCGTACAGCCCTGATGATTTGAACGATCTATTCTTGAAAGTGAAGAATGCCGGATATGAGATTATGAAACGAAAAGGCAGGACCAACTACGGCGTAGCGTTGGGACTAACCAAAATCGTGGAGAGCATAATTCGGGATGAAAATGCTATCTCGACGGTTTCATGTTTTCTTGAGGATTACCATGCCGTGAGTGACGTCTGCTTGAGTGTACCAGTGATTCTCAATCGAACAGGTGTGAAAGAGGTCATCAAGCTTCCACTGGATGATGAAGAGATCACGGCCTTCCAGAAGTCAGCCGCAACCGTGAAGAAGGTTGTACATTCGCTGGAACTGTGATGTCTCTTGACGACTTGGGATGTCGCCATCGGGCTACGGGTTTAAACCTCATATTCCACATTTCTCGTCTAACAGCGCGCGCTTTCGCATTCATGCCTACTGTTTTCCCAGTTTCTTCCTTTCAGTTTCCACTTTTTTCTTTAGCACTTCGAAATAGTCTTGGGCCGATAGCAGATTTTGGCGGTCGTTTTCAAAGTTCTCTAGCTTTATCGTGGCAAACCAGCCTTCGCCGTATGGATCTTTGTTTGCCAATTCAGGGCTCTGACCCAGTTTCTCGTTCACCTCTTGGATTGTCCCGCTCACTGGTGATAGAAGGTCAAGCACTGATTTTGTTGACTCGAAAGACGCTATCTCGTCGAACTGTTCAATCCTGCTGCCAAGCTCGTTGAATTTGACGAAGATGATGTCGCTTATCATATTTTGCAGGAAATCGGTGATGCCGACTTTTGCCGTGTCTCCTTCGATTCTTGCCCAGCAATCATTCTCATTGTAAAACAGCTCCTTGGGCACGCGAAAGGTCCATTTGTCAACTTTGATTTGATAGGGTTCTTCAACCATCATAACTCACTTTCCTAGGATTCTGTCGATTTCTATCGCAATTTCTTCAGCTAACTTTTCTGCCAGCTTTTCTCCATCTGGCCCTATGTCTGACGCGGACTTGGGTTTGAGGTTGTGCTTCTGAACACTCTCCGGAACTAGGACTCTTCCCCTTATTTTTGCCCCGTTTTTCACGGCGATTTTGGTTGCACACCGTTCTGCGCAACCATCAATAGGAATGGACGGGTACGTTTTGACAATTTCAGAATAAGGTCTGACTCCGGCCACCAATGGTGGAATGCAGATGAGCACAGCTTTGTCTGGTCTCAGCTTTTCGACCACTTTAAAGGCGCAAGCACGGGCGACAGATCCTAGAGCTTTGTCCATTCCTGCACAAGGAATAACCGCCACTTTGTTTTCTGCAAGTGATTGCGAGTTCACTTCTTGGCCGTTTTGCATAGGATCTCATCCACTTTCTTGACTATTTCTTCAGCTACTTTCGCAGCCAACTCCATTTCTTGTGGTTCGAGTTTTTCTCTCGACTTAATCTTCAGTTGAGGATATTTCTTCATTACTTCAGAGACCAAAATTGTTGCTACTGGCTTTCCGCTGAACTTCTTGGTTCCTGCCTCAGCACATTTCTTGCTACAGCCGTCGACAGCGATTGTTGGAAAGACTCTGGCAAACGCTCGTTCGTCTTCCCCTCCTGCGAGAAAAAGCGGCAGACACAGTGTTACTGTTTGATCAGGCCTGAGCTTCTCCAGCACGAGACGTGTCGCTACACGCGAGATCGTTCCTTCTGGCAAGTCTTCTCCGCTGCAGCAAATTATGCCAACTTTTCCTGTTGCGAGCGTCATTTGCATTTCTCCTTACGTAGAATCTCGTCAGCTTTCTCTGAGAGAGCCCTTGCGATTATCTCGGCAAGCTTGTCTCCTTGGTCATTCAATTCTATTACCCCTTCGGGCTTCAGGGATCTGTTCCTGCGTAAGAAATCCGTAACGACCATGTTGTATGCCAAGTCTCCCTTGGATGCTTCAATGTTCTTTTTCGAACATTGGGCAGGACAACCGTCCACTGCGATGCAAGGGTTTTCCCTAACAAGTTTTAGAGCATCGTCGTCTCCCATGGTCAGTAGCGCCAAGCACACGGTTCTCGTCTTTTCTGGTTTCATCTGTTCAATTACTTTGTATGTTGCTACTCGGCCAACAGTGCCTAGGCTTTTGCCTATTCCACTGCAGGGTACTACTACGACCTTGCGGTTTTCCATTGTTCAGAATTCTCCCTAGTCTTCTTGATGATGCTTAGGACTTCTGGTTTTGATGGAAAGCCAAGCGCCTCAGGTGCACAAACTATGCGGCATGATCGGCAAAAGACTACGCAGTTGTTTGGGTTTGCGACTATCAGTTTCTCTTCTTTTTCATCAATAGCGAAAACTCCATGTGGGCAGAACTTGAGACATTGGGGGGCACCTTCGCAGAAATTGCACTTGGTGTAGTCGACAACGGGGCACCAGGGTATCTTGTTTCTCGGCACTCCCATGTACGTTTCTTCGGTCACTTTGCTGCTTCCTCCAGCGTCTTCTTGACTAGGGCAAGGGCGTCTTGTGTTGTCATGTTTCTAGCGTCGATCGGGATTAGGTCCTTGTTGATGTCAAGGCCAGCGTTGGCAAAGGAGTCCTTGAACAATTTCCTCTGCATTATTGGTGCGCAGCCAGCAACCAGGTATTTCCGATTTTTCTTGAGAAATTCTGCGAGGAATCGTTCGCCATCTTCGTCACATAGCATCGGGTGAATAAAGGCATATTCGACTGGATACTCCGCCCGAATTATGTTGATGAAATCCCACATGTCCATTCTCGAAAAACCCGGACACTTTCCAGTGCAAACACAGAAGATGAACCCAATCTTCTTGTTCTCTGTTTCTATCAATTCGGACACCTGCAACGTTGATATCGACATGTGAGATGACAATATTTAAATATTGCTATTGATCTAACGATGTTCATGCATTCAAAGAAGGTCAGTCAGCTTAGGTTCAAGGCAAAGATTTTCAACGCTTTGTCCGACCCAAAGAGACTTGAGATAATTGAGTTCTTACGCGAAGGGGAGAAATGTGTCTGCGAGATAGTTCCTTATTTATGTTTGATACAACCTGTGGTTTCGAGACATCTTAAGATTCTCAAGGATTGCGGGCTCTTGAAGTATAGAAAAGAAGGCACGCGGAGGCTCTATTCGATTTCGGACTACAGGATAGTCGAGATAATTGATGCAGTCGATTCAGAGTTGGTTGATGCTCTGACCAAGCGTGTCATTGAACAAATAGTCTAGATAGGAGCAAGAGTCAAGGTGAATTGCAATTGGAAACAAAACAAGAGCACGTAAAGAAGGAACTATCTTTAGGACTTTGGGAGAAATACCTTACAGTCTGGATAGCAATTTGTATAGTCGCAGGTTTGTTGGTTGGAAGGTTTGTCCCCGCTTTTGGGCAATTTATGGATTCTCTCAAATTTCTCCAGTTGTCAATTCCAATTGGCATATTGCTTTTCTTTATGATGTATCCCACAGTAGTTAGCATTCAGTTCAGTGATGTCAAGAAGGCTGCCCGAAACCCCAAACCTCTTCTAGTGACTATAATTGCAAACTGGATAATCGCTCCGCCATTGATGACTCTTTTAGCAAACACTTTCTTTGCAGGCAATCCCCAGTATATTGCAGGGCTGATTCTGCTTGGTCTGTCACCGTGTACGGCCATGGTCATGTGGTGGATGTTTCTTGCAAAAGGCGACATGGCACAAGGACTGATTAACACAGCTTTCAACGCTTTGCTGATGCTTTTCCTTTATGCACCGCTTGCCGGATTCTATTTGGGCGTTAGCAGCATTCCTGTGCCTTGGAATTTGATTGCTGTAAGCGTCTTGGTGTTTATCGCATTGCCTGTTGGTGTTGGAGCACTATCACGCCGGCTAATCATTCGCAATAAAGGCGAAGAATGGTTCAAAGACAAATACAACCCCGTGGTTGGCAAAATCTCGGTAGTTGCATTACTTCTCACTTTGATTGTTCTGTTCTCTTTTGAGGGACAGACAATTCTCAACAATCCACTGCTTGTCGGACAACTTGCACTTCCAAATCTAATTCACTATTCTATTATGATTACTTGGACTTACCTGCTTGGTTACTTCTTAGGTTGGAGATACGAGAGTGCCATCGACACCACTCTTATCGGCAGTAGCAGTCACTTTGAGGTAGCAATCGCAGTAGCGGTTACGTTGTATGGTATAGGCTCAGGCGCAGCATTGGCAACCGTGATCGGCCCCCTTCTGGAGGTGCCCCTCATGCTTTCACTTGTAAAGCTCGGCCTACGCACCAGAAAATACTTTCCACGGAATAGGCACCAGTCCACGCACGTGAATGAAAACGAGAGGTGACTTTATGAAAGAAGAAAAGATCAAAAAAATCGTTAGAAGCATAGCAAGCACAAAAGTGTCCGCAATAAAACACTAGGAACTAGCTAAAGCACCGTGCTAATGGAACGCGCGATCGGGTGTCAGATCGTCCAGTAGGAACAAATGGTCAAATCCCTTCTGTCTAGTTGGATTTTGAGAAAATCTATTATCTCTTTGTCTTCAAGGCATCTGTTTCCTTTTCTGTCCTTTCGCAGGGGAATACCCGTTTCCCTTAGTCTATCCTCTTTTGGAAAGTCAAGAAAAATGTAGTATGCATCTTGAGCTGGCATGACCAATCTCAAACACGTCAGTTCTCGTTCAGGGGAAAGACCATTTTGTTCAATATTGTAAACGACGGAGTTGGGTTTGAGATCGAATGCCAGGCGTTTGAATTCTGGCCAATTATTGATTCTGACAACTCTGCCCATCAATCGATACCTATCGTCTTATCCTGTTATTCTCTTAAACGAGCATCCAGTAATGCGACAAATCTCTCATAGGATGGGAATTCCCCGGTCATGGCAAGCTCTTCATTTATGAATACATAGGGTACAGGTTTATCATCTGACATCAATTTGAGCACGTATTCTGGATAATCCCATCGCTTCTGATTGATTGTGTCCCTCCTAACAGAAACACAGGTTCCGTACTTCTCCGAGATCTTCTTCACTATCTCGCTTCGTTCTTCCAACATCTTCCTCAACTTCTCTGCTGCATCAAGAGAGGTCGCACGTGGGCCAGGGCCACAGCAAGCGCTCCCGAAGGGATCGCCCTCATAGATTTCCAGTCTTACCTTGACTTTTTCCACACTCAAACCCTCCATAACGTCGATCGATCCAAACGCCTTATGGGCCTATAAGAATATTTAAATATTGCTATCACTTCTTTTTTTTCATAGTGTTCTTGCACTGTAAGCACTGCGTGATAGACTTGCCAGGAAAAGAAAGGCAAAAGAAGAAGAGCTGGAAGGAGAAACAACGGGAAAGACAGATAAAGCAGCAGAGAGCTCGAGAGGCATTCGACGTAGAAAGGGAAAAACGCATTCAGACCAAGCCCCGAAAATATCCAAAGGGCAAAATGGCTCTCGGAATCTGTCTGATTGGATTGGTATTTGTGGCATACTTAGCATGGCAGTCCAGCAGTAAACCTCCTTCATCAACTGACGGAACTGTAAACAATCCTCCTCCTTTAGGACCAGCGCCAGACTTCTCTCTGACTGACATAAATGGTGCTCCATTTTCTCTTAGTCAGCAGTCTGGAAAAGTTATTGCAGTTCATTTTATGGCGGTCAGTTGTGGTGGGGGAATTGTCCAAACAAACGAAAACCAGCTAAGGACTTTGAAGAGTGTATGCTCCACTTATTGTGACAGTGAGCAAGTAGCTGTTGTGACGGTCGCAGCGTCGACCTGCGCCGTAAGCTGCTTGGAAACGATCCGTTCGGACTATGCAGTGACTTGGACGCTGGGAAATGACATGGACGATGGAAAGGCGGACATAGTCAATGCTTACAGCTCATATTCAATCGCTGACGGGGCGATTGTTCTGATCGACAGGGACTTCAACATAGTTCAAGTATACAGTGAAGAAATAGCGTTTGGGACATTGTCTTCACGAATAAGCCAACTTCTGTAGGTCTGTCGAAATGTTTCAGGAATCGTTAACCTTGTTCCTCTTGGGAATAGCAACATTCCTCTCACCTTGCTCCATCGCTCTCATTACAGTATATCTGACCTACTCTGTAGGCGTCAGCAAGAGCATACGAAAAGGGGTCGTGATTGGTTGCTGCTTTGCACTGGCCATGAGCCTGGTCTTCTTCGTCTTGGGCTACGCGATTTCCGCTTTGATCCCTATAACACTAATCAGCTCAAGGATATTCTATGGTATATCAGGCATCCTTCTCATAGTCTTTGGAATTAGCAATATTGGCATCTTGGAAGAGCTTGGCTTGAGGACGGGCATCGGCAGTTCTATTAATGAACGATTGAACGCGGCAAAGCTAAGTGCATTGACACGGTTTTCCAAATACAACTATGCCGTAGGCTCTTTCTTGTTTGGATTAATCATCTCCGTCGCACTAGGCCCTTGTACCCTCTCAATAGTCTTGCCCGCCGTGTTATTGACCATGTTTACTGCGCCAACAGCCTTTCATGGCGGCTTTTTACTCTCCGTGTTCGGTCTAGGTCACGCTCTGCCAGTGATTTTTCTGAGTGCGTTATTGGCAACCGCGCGCAAGGCAGCGAGCGATAAAGTCGCTGGCGCCGGAAAATGGATGACAAGGATCTTTGGAACAGCTTTTGTCTTATCAGGCGTTGTGATTATTGTATATGCACTTGGAGGATGGTAAGCATTGACGAAAGTCAAGGTGAAGATCGAAGTTTTCGTCCCATTGGGTTCGTGTGTCTGCAACTTCGCACCCTTCATGGAAAAAATCGGACGTGTAACATCGAGGTTCAAAGACGTGACAGAAGTCCAAATGAAGTCAAACAAATCATCAGAAGCTTCCAAGTACGGAGTTCAAGATATGGGAGTCGTCATTAACGGGAAGATCAAGCTTTCAGCAAGCTTTGAAGAGAAAGAACTTCAAGACGCGATATCTCAAGAAGAGCAGAGTCAACATTAGCACGTGTGGGGGCTGGTCAGTCATCATGGAAAGAAGCTTCGAAGAAATAATCCAAGCATACTATTCAGCTAAAACTGGAAAGAACATATCAATCTTCTCTCTCTGAAAACGGAAATCGAGTCTTGAATGGAGAGCAAACAAGGTGCAAAACGAAAGGACATGCCTTCGCTAACAGAAGCATAGCATACTCATTAACCTAGCACAAATGATCGAAGAGGACAATTGCACCCTTATTAGGTTGAAGAAATTCTGAATACACTGTCTGGAGCTGAAAACGTGAAAAGGATTCTTTTTGTCTGCGTTGAGAATTCAGGTAGGAGCCAGATGGCAGAAGGCTTCACACAACACTACGGCAGCGGCAAGGTTGAAGCTGTAAGTGCTGGAACCATGCCGTCAAGCGAAGTGAATCCTCTAGCCATTGAGGTCATGCGGGAAAGAGGGATTGACATTTCCAAGAATAAGCCAAAGCTGATCACTATGCAGATGGTTCAGGAGGCAGACACAATAATCGTGATGGGCTGCAGTGCTCAAGGATTCTGCCCAGCACCGCTACTCGGCAAAGTCACAGACTGGAACATCAAAGACCCAAAAAACAAACCGCTGGAAAAAGTCAGGGAAATCAGAGACCAAATAGAAGAAAAAGTCAAAAAGCTCATCAACGAAACTAATTAGAGGAACACTCTGAGCAAGAACGGCTTTATCGGGTTCAGACGACTGTTTCGCAAATGCCCACTATGCACGAAAGTTCTATCATCAAACAAAGTAGGCGAAAGAATGACGAAGAAAGCTAAATTTGACGAAGATTTTCCTGAGAATCAATGTCGATGGTGTGGCAAATATCTAAGTTTTGAAGAGCAAGAAGACGGCTTGTGTGATAGTTGCTATAAAAGAATGTCGAAGGTTGAGCCAGAATGAGGCGTTTCACTAATTCAGAGGGAGTTTGCCAATTCTGTGAAATTGAGAAAGAAGTCTATATTGAATATGATGGCGACTTCAAACTTGTCCGCTGCTGTTTTTGCCATAAAGTCAGATGCAGAATTCCGAGAGAAAAAAACTTGACTGAAGAGAGGATTCTATAGAAAAGGGTTCTTGCGGAAAGATTAAAACTGAACCGTAAGCTAAGGAAATACTGTGCTCAACTATGGGAACTGGCAGAACTGTATCATGGAATAGAAGGCTTGCGGGAGTTGGTGAATCAGCAATTGACCATCGATTGAAATACTTCTCGAACCCCATGAAACCTGACCCTCACCTTGATGTGGGAATTGATTTCTATTGTGAACTGAACGGAGATGGTCTGTTTTCATCCAAGTTATTTCTGGTTCAAGCAAAGGGAACAGAGCATTTCGACGATAAATGGGGACGGAGTTTCGACAAAGAGACGATTGAATTCTGGTTGAGTCAGTTTTCTCCTGTATATATCATCGTGTTTGAGGATGTTAGCAAGAACTGCTATTGGATGTCTGTAGAGGAAAAACGTGACATTCTAATGGAGAAACTGAAATCTGAAACTGAGACTATATACTTGACAGTTGATAGAACAAGGATTTTGACGGAAGACCAAAATCCTGAATTTGTCAAGCAAATCAAACAGGATTTAGAGTCGCTTGAATTCCGACTAAATCTAATGAGAGGGACCCCTCAATTCATCGGTGACGACAGTTACGTGAAAAAAATACCTGTTGTCTTGTTGCCAGACAATTTGGCGATGGTTATTCGTGACCGCATTAGACAGAGTATGGTTTACCTAATCAACAACTA
>Ga0315280_10012646_pt1 | contig 10162 bp, 7 predicted proteins | sample YL17G06_40_MG_FD_203697 | JGI IMG/M metagenome (GOLD analysis project Ga0315280, IMG submission 203697) | Sediment microbial communities from Yellowstone Lake, YNP, Wyoming, USA - YL17G06_40 | ecosystem: Environmental > Aquatic > Freshwater > Lake > Sediment | place: USA: Wyoming | collected...
GCAACGTCGGCATCGGGACGACGGTGCCAGGGACGAGCCTCGATGTCTATCGAAGTGGTGATGCGGCATCTATTAGAGCGTTTGGCTCAGGAGATACCGAAAACTTTGCTTTGCTTGAACTTCGTTCTGACGAAACAACTGATAAAATCTGGCAAATTGCTCACAAACAACTAGCCGCAGATTTAAATAAATTGATTACTTATTATTATAATGGAACATCATGGCTTCCAAGGATGACTATAGATACAAGCGGCTATGTCGGTATTGGGTCAATCTCCCCGAGTTATAAATTAGACGTTTCAGATACAATTTATTCTTCAAAAGGTCTTACTCCAACTGGAGGCAATGTCAGCGCAGCTGTAAGAAGCGACGCTAAACTCTTACTCTACGACATTAACGCAGACAGTTGGGCAGGCATCGGAGTGGATACTTGGGGGAACATTTGGACAAGAGCAGGAACCGCAACAAGCAGCTTTATGGTTATGGAAGCAGGCGGAGACGTAGGAATAGGAGTATTAAATCCTTCAAGAAAGCTTGAAGTTTCTGGCATAGATGGCACCGAATTTGTTGCCTTAAGATTATCGAATACAAAAGATTGGGCATTGGAGAAGGTCTCTATGGAATTTTTAAACTATAATCTTGTAACCGCAGCTATCAAGAGCCAATTATACTCTGGTGCCAATGATGGTGACCTATCATTCTGGACAAACAAAGCTGGCACTCTTACTCAACAGATGGTTGTCGATAATAACGGCAACGTCGGCATCGGGACTACAGCTCCAGTTAAAAAGTTAGATGTGGTTGGAAACATTAATGCTACTAGTGATATCTATGAAGCTGGTCAGACATTGAGCAGCAAGTATCTTTCTTCTGTTGGAAGTATCAACTTCACCAATGTTAACATGACTGCTGCTGCTCCTGGTTCTCAAGGTTTGGTTGGATATTGGAGTTTTGATGAAGGTGCTGGCAGTAAAGCTTATGATAGTTCTGGATGGAAAAATGATGGAACTCTAACTAATTTTAATTATACTGATGTATCTGGATGGAACAGTACTGACTGCAAGTTTGGTAATTGTTTGAAGTTTGATGGAGTGAATGATTATGTTGATTTACCTTCGACCGTACAATTGACAAATCAAAGTTTCACTATTATGTCATGGATGAAACCATCTTCATTGACGGGAAATTATCAAATGTTTGGACCAACTCAATGGGATAGACTTGGCTTGGGGTTGGCGGCTTCTTCAAATCAAATATTTTGTCAGTTTAATACAGGTGGATTGAATATACAATCAAGCGGAATAGTTCCAAATACGAACCAGTGGTATCATGTTGTTTGCAGTTTTGACTGGTCTACTTCACTGCTATCAATATATGTAAATGGAACAAGAATTAACAGCTGGACTGCTACAAATCCGAGTTTCAATTGGAATAATTTTTACATAGGTTCTCAAGGTCCTGATGGAAATCCCTTTAACGGTGTAGTTGATGAGGTTCGTATCTACAATCGCAGTTTGTCAGCTGATGAAATTAAATCCTTGTATCTGACAGGAGCTGATTCTCGCTCAACTATTGCTGCTAAGAATATTATTGCTGGTGACTGGTTGAATGTTTCCAGGCTGAACGTGTCCACATCTGCTCAGATAGCTGGTCTTGAGTTTAGCGGGGATTTGGACATGAACACTAATGATATAATTGATGTTGGTTGGGTGAATGCTAGTAATCTGAATGTTACGAATAATGCGTATATTGGAGGCAACGTCGGCATCGGGACGACGGGGCCGTTATCTCCTCTACATGTAAGTACCACACTTAATGCAATTTCCGGAACAAATGTTGATGTTTCAGAACTTAGCATGCGCATATATAATCCGAATGATGCTACTGGTTCTGCGGTGGGTTTGGGGTTTGGACTCTCTGCCACTAGCACGAATGTTGGAGCCGCTATCATTCATGACCGAGTTGGTACACAATCGGGTGGAAATCTACACTTTGCAACTAAGTTGTCAGGTAGTGGGTCTGGTGCAAATATACCAATCAGAATGACAATAGACCAGAACGGCAACGTCGGCATCGGGACAACTTCACCAGTTAAAAAGCTTGATGTAGTCGGAAATATCAATGCTACTAGTGATATCTATGAAGCTGGTCAGACATTGAGCAGCAAGTATCTTTCTTCTGTTGGAAGTATCAACTTCACCAATGTTAACATGACTGCTGCTGCTCCTGGTTCTCAAGGTTTGGTTGGATACTGGAGTTTTGATGAGGGTGGTGGCAGCAAAGCTTATGACAGTTCTGGATGGAAGAATGATGGAACTTTAACTGGTTTTGATAATACTGCTGTTTCTGGATGGAATAGTACTGACTGCAAATTTGGAAACTGTTTGAAGTTTGATGGTAGTAATGATTATGTTAGTGTCTCTGATTCAGCAAGTTTGAACATAAAAGATAAATTGACAATAGCTGTATGGCTCATCAATAATGGAGGAACTGCTGGAGATTACCCAAACATAGTTTCTAAAGGAACAGATTACGGTACGGATTTGGCTTACGCGTTGTGGTTGAGGCAAACAAGTAGATTTGTCTATGCTTATAAAAATGGAGGAGCAGAATGCAATGTTGGTTTACAAACAAGTACATGGATATTCCTAGTTATTACCGTCGATAATTCAACAGGTATTGTTAATTTTTTCAAAGACGGGGTAAATCAAACGAGCTGTGCTGCCACAGGAATGATAATTGGTTCTTCTTCAAGTCCTATTTTAATCGGTAAAGTTTTGACTGGTTTATCGACTAGTAGATATTTCAATGGAACCATCGACGAAGTCCAAATCTGGAACAGAGCTCTGGCAGCTGATGAAATTAAATCTTTATACTTGACAGGAGCTGATTCCCGCTCAACCATTGCTGCTAAGAACATAATTGCTGGTGATTGGGTGAATGCTAGTAATTTGAATATTACGAACAATGCTTATATTGGAGGCAACGTCGGCATCGGGACTACTACTCCATCATTTTCTTTAGTTGTTCAAAATGCAAGTGTTGATACAAGAATGCAACTTATTGGTGGAACAGGTACAGACGCTACATATTCCTGGAGGAATGCAGCAAATAGTTATGATTGGGGATTTAGACAAGACACGAGTGATAATGATAAATTAAAGATAATTAATGATGCTGGAACAGAAGTTTTCACAATTCAAACAAATGGCAACGTCGGCATCGGGACGGCGAGCCCAGATGTGAAATTAGATGTGGGTGGAGATGTAGAGATAGGTTTATCAACAACTGGAAGCACCTACGATGTCTATGCTATAGCTGGTGGTGCTAATGGCGGAACATATAAATTAGTAAGGTATTCTTCCAGTGAAAGGTATAAGGAAAACATTACTGATTTCAATCTAGGTTTAGAAACTGTGATGAAATTGCAACCAAGAGAGTTCAACTGGAAAAGTACAGGCGAGAGAGACTTTGGTTTTATTGCTGAGGAAGCAGAAAAAGTAAATCCTTCCCTAATTACTTACCTTAATGGCACACCAGAAGCCTTCAAGCATGCCCAATACACAGCAATTCTAACCAATGCTATAAAAGAACAGCAACAGCAGATTGAATCCCAGCAACAACAGATAGACGCATTAAAAACAATAGTTTGCTTTGACCACCCCGAAGCAGATGTTTGTCAATGAAAATATGAAGGTGAAAATAAAATGAAAACATCGCCACAAAACCCAGTACAAAACGAGCAATTTCCAGTTCTTTTAAGCTAAAATAAGTCATGTTTCGCCTTTTCATTTCCAAGATTCTATTGCTGCTTTACATACAGCTTACTGTTGATAACAACGCATTCTTGAATACAAAACTTTGTTGTTAAAATGAACAAGCCTAAATTAAATTATACCAGTTGATATAAAATTATCTTCTTAAAGCTTCCGAGAAATCCGTGGGCTTTAGTCCGCGGATGAATCGCTCACTATCGCAGTAAAAATCGAAGGAAACCCCAGGCTTTAGCCTGGGGAGGATGTCATAAATTACTATAACAGTAATCTTTATAAGTTTACCAACATAGTAATAATTATGTCTTACCATGAATTATGGAACATTTTATTGAATTGGAAAAGGGACTTTACTATCAGAGAATTCAATTCAGCTTTCTTCAGTCCTAATTCTGCAAAAATATTGCATGACATGATCAAATTAGGATTTTTAGAAAAAGTTGGTTGGGGAAAATATAGAGTAAACTCACCTGAAAGAATTTTGAATCAGCGTTTGAACTTTTCTAGAGCATACGAGTTAGTTAGAGAAGCAAGAATGAAGTATGCTTTTACAGCTAATGATGCAGTGTTTTTTTGGACTAAAGGAGGATATCAGGTTGACCGTTTCTTTGGCTTCTATCCAATTCACATCAAGGTTGAAACAAAAAACTTGGGTAAATGGATGGAATTTTTCAAAATCAAGAAAAAAACAGCAATAGTATATGACAAACCAATAAAAGAAACTTTGTTCGGAATCTTCTATGTTTTATATCCTGAAGAAAGTTTTGATGCAGTACAATTAGACAGTTTCACTGTAATTCCTTTAGATGAAACAGTTAAATTCTGTCAAGCAAACATTTACTCTTACGAGCCTGCATTGGAAATGTTAGATGAGATGTATGGTTTGGGTTTAAAAACAAAATACAAAGAAACAAAAACAAATATGTGATTATATGAAGTTGATTGAAAGAGAAAATGAAGTTTTAAGTGTTATTAAGAAACTTTCAGAATCAAAATTAGATTTCATTGTAGTTGGTGGCTATGCAGTTAGCGCCTTGGCTAGACACAGATTTTCTGCCGATTGTGACCTTGTCATTCCAAAAGAATTGCTAAAAGTTATTGAAAATTTGCTTGTAGAGGTTGGTTACAAAAAAAGTATAGAAAAGGCTGGATTTGATATAATTTATGGAGGTTTTTTTGTAAGCTATGAAAAAAAGATAAATGACTTACCAGTAACTGCTGACTTGTTAGTCGGAAGTTTGGTTAGCAGAAATACAAATGCATCGTGGAGTTTTGATTATATAAAACAGAATTCTATAACAGCAATCGTTGCTGGTCTACAAGCTTCAGTTGAGTGTAAAATCCCAAAAAAAGAACTGCTAATTGCTATGAAGATACACTCGATGAGAAGAGCTGACATTAGAGATATTATTGTGCTTAATGAAAAAGTGAATTGGGCAGAAGTTTTAGAACATTCAAAAAGAGGTGAACTAGAAAAATTGAAAGAGCAGCTAGACAGAATGATTCAAGCATTGTATGATAAAAAACTTGTTGATTCATTAAAAGGAGTTTTCACTTTAAAGCAAGATGTTAATGATATGATTGCAAAAACCATTAAAGAAGTGGAGGTGCTGAGAGGAAAACTTTTATGAAAGAAAATGAAAAATTGATATGTCCTTACTGTAATTCCGAAGAAACAAAGAAGTTTGGCATAACAAGATTGAAACGTGAAATCACTCAAAGATACAGATGTAATTCATGCAACAAGACATTTTCAAACAGAAAACTCAAACATAAAACTTACCCAGCGAGAATAATTCTCAACTCGATATCCACATACAATTTAGGTCATACTTTAAAACAAACTAAGAAAGAAATTGCGAAGAGATTCCACATAAAAATACCGGAATCAACTATACATTCATGGCTAAAGGAATATTCAAACATATGCACTTTTACAAGGATCAGAGAACAAGCAGTCAAACTAAATAAACCAGAAGAAATGATCTTCTCGCAAAAGTTACAACACAACCAAGTCTATAACTTTCAGCTTCACAAGGCAAAGCTAGCTCTGCAAGCAAAAGAATTACCAGAACAAAAATTTCAGTTATTAAAAGATTATTTAGAGTTTGTTCAGAGTAATAATTTTCCTCACCATATTTTTTCCATTCCTGATGAAGAGCTGGAAAAACGCGCATCACAACTAAAAGCTAGTTTGCTGAGAATAACGAAACTAGAAAAGCAGAATTTAGCCAATAAACTTGCCAAACTTGGATTGATTCTGGCAGACACAAACAAGGAAAGGCATCAATGCATACAAAACTTCATGCTCATCAACGATTCAGCGACAGTTGCAACAGAAGTTCCAGTTTACTTAACTCAAGATGACATTGAATACTTTAAAAATAAAGGTTTTACTATTGACTTTGAAAATTATCGTACTCCAATAACTGGACATATTGATATTTTACAAATAAGAAATGGTTTAATTCATATCCTAGATTATAAACCAAACGCAGAAAAAATAAATGCAGTTAATCAGCTAACAATCTATGCTCTAGCCCTAGCAAGCAGAACCAAGCTTGCAGTAAAGGATTTCAAGTGTGCTTGGTTTGATGATAAGAATTACTACGAGTTCTTCCCGCTACATGCTGTTTACAAGAAAACTATCTGAAAATCTTTTCCATGTCCTTCAAATCGAACAATCTAACATTCGGCTCTTTTATCTTTTCTTTAAAACTTTTGGCAAATATAACATAGTATTCTTTTCTTTTGCTTTTGTGCCAGTCAACGTATTGGGCTTTTTGTTTCAATTTTTGTAAAACCCCTTCGGCACCAATCCTATTCCGCCACTTGCATTCGCAGAAAAGGATTTCCTTTGTTTGTTCGTTCAAAGCAACTATGTCTATTTCTCTATCCTTGTGCCACCACCTGCCTATTTTTGTGAAGGGAAAGAATTTCTCTTTGTTATGTATCAAAAATTGCCTGCTTACTTCTTCGAATACGCCGCCCAAATAGGTGTTATAATCTTGCTTTATACTCCTCATATCAAAAATGCCTTCTTCAATCGAACTTAAATTCGGATAAACATACCTAAACCAAAATTTGAGGAAATTATCAGAAAGATAGTACCTCCCCAATCTTGATTTGGCTCTTTCGGTGATAGGAACAATTCTTTTTATCATCCTAACTTCAAGCAAGTTTTTTAAGTAGGGACTTATATCAGTTCTTTTTACTTTTATGTAATCCTTTATCTCGTTCAGTTTTGTCTTTCCAAACGCAATAGCTTCCAAAATCAATTTGTAGGTGCTTACATCTTCGAATTCATATCTCATGATAAAGTCTACCTCATCTCTCAAAAAGCTTTTCTCCTTTTTGATCTCGCCTGTAAGCCATGACCAGAGACCTTTATCTATTTTTATCAAATAAAACGGGATGCCGTCGGCAAAACCATAAATTTCAACAAGCTGATCTATCCTAAACTTCGGAAAAAACTTTTTGATATCGAAAAAAGAAATTGCTTTTAATTCCATAGAACCTGTTCTTCTCCCATACAGAGGGCTTTTGTAACTAAGAACTTGTGAGGTTATCATTGACACAGAAGAGCCGAGTAAAACTAATTTTAATTTGGAATTCTTTAGTGTTATGTCTGTAATCGACTGAAAAATATTGAGAATGTTCTTATCTTCTTTAATTAAATTTTGAAATTCGTCGACGATAATTACTTGAACTTTGCTTTTTAAAAATTCGAACAATGTTTCCCAATCCACTTTTAATTTCGAAACTTCTGGATAATGTTGCAAACAGAGTGAATAAAATCTTTCCAGATTCTTTTCGCCAACAGCCAAGTAATATATTTTTTTCTTATTTTTAGTTGCTTCCAAAATTAATTCTGTTTTTCCTATTCTTCTTCTCCCATAAATAATTAACAGCTCAAACCTATCGCTATTCAGAGACTCGCTTAATTCTTTTAGTTCACTTTCCCTATTTTTAAAATTTTGTATAATCATAATTATACTAATAATCATTCTACTATTTAAAGTTTATCTATGGTAATGTCGGCATCGGGACGACGAGTCCCGGGAGCAGATTGGAGGTAGAGAACACAGCAAGTGCAAACGATGTTCTTCTTCTGGAAGACAGCAGCGGATTATGCGAAGCCCAACCAACTACAACAGGATTGACATGGTCTTGCTCCTCTGACATAAGGCTGAAAACGGATGTCAGGAACGCCTCGCCTGTGCTTGATTACATCGCTGGCATACCCCTGAAAGATTATACAGTAATTAAAACAAAAGAAAATGCAACAGGCCCCATTGCACAGGAATTAATGGAAAAATACCCGGAATTAGTCAGCATAGGAGACGATGGCTATTACCAAGTCTCGGAGCTGTCACAGTGGACGCTTGTAAAAGCAATCCAAGAGCTGACACAAAAAAACCAGAAACTGAAAGCTGAAAATGGAGAGCTGAAATCCCGCCTGGACAATCTTGAAATTAGAATCGCCTCCCTGGAAGGCAACTAACATACATACCATCAACCCTAATCCCAACCCCAAAACCAGCCATTTCCACCTCCTTTGGCCAAAATAAGCGGCATTTCGCCCTTTCACATACAGAGTTCTGTTGCCGTATCACATTCAACTTTTTGTTGTTAGCAACAATTTTTTGTATTCAAAATCATGTTGCTAATAGAGAGTTAACCGATAAATTTATATATCAGTTGATACAAAATTATACCATTAAAAATATAGTATAAAAAATACCAAAAAAGTAAAACAAGAATATCGAATTCAAAGAGAACAGAAAAAACTGTATAGGATAATTTTGAGAAATCGAACATATGTTCGGAAAATCGAAAACCTTATTACGAGAAATCGGAATACATTACGAAAAATAGGAATACTTAAATACTCAACTTCCCATATACATTTCATGATTGAAGAGATCCTAGACACTGAAGCTAAGGTTAGAATAATGAAATTTTTATCTAAATTTCCTGACATGCAATTCCAAGCTATAGAAGTCGCAAGGAGATCCGGAGTTTCTGTCTCAAGGGCAAGTGAATGTCTAAAAGATTTGGCTGACAAAGGAATACTTGAATCAAGAAAAATTGGTAAAGGTTACTTGTTCAAGGTAAACAAATCAAATTATTTGACAAGAATAATTTTGGAGACATTTGAAAAGGAGAAAGGATTTGTCGAGATTATAGCGAAAGATTTTGTTTCTAGAGTTAAAACTCTTGGTAAAATAGAAAGCATTGTTCTATTTGGTTCGGCGCTAAAGGAATTAAAAATAGGTAGTGACATTGATTTTCTTATTGTTTCTGAATACCCGATGGACGAGAGTATTATTTACAAAATAGATTCTGAATTAACAGAAAAATACGGATTCCCCGTTTCTTCGATATTGATGACTGTGGAAGAGTTAAAAAGAAAATCCAGCGAGGGTTTTGTAATTGATGTAATTGCAAGTGGTAAGATTCTTTTTGGTAAAAATTTGGAGGACGTTATATGGTCAGAGAAGAAAAAAAGGAAGAAGCAGAAAGATATTTAAATAAAGGCAAAAGCTTTTATAGTGCAGCATTAGAGGAATTCGCAAAAGAAAGGTATGACGTTTCTGTATTTAGTGCAAGCCAAGCCATAATCCTCACTAACGATGCTTTATGCATAGCCTTCTTAGGTAAAAGGCCTAGCAAAGACCACAGAGAAGCAATTGAATTACATTTGCAGGCTTCTGCAGGAAAAAAAAATAAAAAGGAAGATGTTAAAGATGCCTTAGAAAAAAGAGGCAAGTATGGTTATACAGAGAAAACAGCAAGTAAAGAAGAAGCTCGAAAGTTTCTAATCACGACCAAAAGATTTCTTGATTGGATAGAAGAAAAAATAGGCAAATGATGATTTTATGTAGATTGTTGGTGGGTAAATTGAAAAAAAGGAAGGATAACTGGTTAATTGCATTAGTAGTGCTGATTAGTATAATTACCACAATTCAAATTTCAGCTCAAGTTAATGCTTTTCTGAATTCTTCAAGCGACAATTACAAAATAGGGATTGGCGCGATTGAATCTGGCGATTACGCATCAAGTTCTGATTACAAAACTATTGTTAACACAGAAGAGTCCGGATCAGGAATGGTTACTAATGACAACAACAAAGTTTGCATAGGTTATTCTTGCATTCTCCCTGGATTCAACACAGAAGTTTGTATTGAAGATGTAGATTGTTTTTCTGTCGCATGCAAGTCAACTCATTCTCACTCAAGTCAGGCTTGCTGCAATTCAGACCAATGCTGGGATGGAGTTGATTGCCGTGGGCAAGATGCGCTTTCTGATGATTATTTATGCAGAAGCGGGACGTGGAAGCAACTCAAAATAAGTGTTGATACAGATAAACAAGCATACAACAGCAG
>Ga0315280_10012647_pt1 | contig 10162 bp, 10 predicted proteins | sample YL17G06_40_MG_FD_203697 | JGI IMG/M metagenome (GOLD analysis project Ga0315280, IMG submission 203697) | Sediment microbial communities from Yellowstone Lake, YNP, Wyoming, USA - YL17G06_40 | ecosystem: Environmental > Aquatic > Freshwater > Lake > Sediment | place: USA: Wyoming | collected...
TATCCCATTATCTTTTAACTGTTTTAATAATAAGTGCAAGTGGTTGGGCATAACCGAAAAAGCTAAAATTTCTACAAACTTATCCCTCTTATCTAGATATTGGGACGTCATACGTCTCAATAATTTTTGAGACGTATGACGTCCCAATGCTTCCAGTAATTTTTCTCTTTTTCGTTGCTCGCGCCTTAACCATATTTCTACGGGATTACTGTTATTAAATTCATAAATAGAAAAAACGCCGCGGTAAAAATCATCTTCATTATCAAAAATCACGGTATCTCCTACCGCACGACTTACAATATGATAAATCTCGTTATTAACTAATTGTGGTCGTTCCATAGGCATATTACTTTCTCACTCGTAATTATGTAATTATAACAAAGAAAAAAGAATATATCTAATAGAGAAGTTATTGCGACGTAATTGGGACGTCATACGTCCCAATAAACTTGAACCCTCAAACTAAAACAACCCGCCACATTGTGGATAGGGTTGTTTTAGGTTAGTGCGTCAGTATGAGTAGTACGAGAACTGTTCTTGAAATATAATCCTTAAGAAATTATTACGGGCATATCGGCGCGGTAGTACTCCCACAATATCCTGTTCCGGTACAATCAGTTGTTCCTTCGTATTTCTTGGTCTGACTTGTACAAAAATATTTACTGGTGTCGAAAACTAATTGAGCGCAAGCACACCAGTCAGTGTCAGTAGCGTTGCATGCTTCTTTACCCGATAAGGCTGCGGCCGCATCATAAGCTGCTTTAAAACCAGTAGTAGTATCTGCACATACACCGGCATAAGTAGGAGTAGTCTGGCTATCATAATACAATTCTGCAGCTGCTCCGAGACCGGCCATATTTCCTTTTATTCCAGCATCCTTTGCTTTGTTTCTGGCACTATTCACATTAACCAAGACAATACCGGCTAAGATACCAATGATGGCGATAACCACCAATAACTCAATTAGGGTAAAACCTTTGGATTTTTTAATAAACATTTTCTTAGATATTAATATTATTTCGACCTTTATTAATTTTTAACTCTTGTTTTTATTCTACCTTGATAAAAATTAGGGTCAAGTGGATAAGTTAGAGGGCGCTGAGCATGCCGTATAGGGGCGACATCACTGAGATTGCTAAAATTGCTACTACTACTGCTAAAAAGATTATCAAAATCGGCTCAATCAAACTCATAAATGTTTCTACTCCTCTTTCTACTTCTTTATCGTAAAAATTAACTATCTCAAGCAAAGTTTTGTCAATTTTGCCTGTATCCTCGCCAACCTTAATCATCTGGGTTACAAAAACCGGAATTGCTTCAGGATATCTTACCAAAATTGAACTCATTTTTTCGCCCTCAGAAACCTCTTTTTCTGCTTCGATAAGAATTTCTTTGTAAACAAAATTATTAATTGTTGCTTTGGTAATGCTCAGGGCAGTCGTCACTGGCAGACCAGCGCTGATTAAAGTAGAGACATTGGCAGCAAACCGCGAGAGAAAGACTTTTTTCAGAAATCCGCCCACCAGGGGCAGTTTTATTGAAATTTTATCGTAGTTTTTCTTCCCGGCCGGACTTCTTAAATAATAAATCAGAAAGCCAACCAGACCAAAGAAAACAATTAAGATAATCCAGCCAAAGTTCAGCAAAAAACTGCTAAAACCCATCATTATTTTTGTAAAAAGGGGGATATTCCCGCCAATTTCTTTTAAAATAACATTTAATTGAGGCACAACCATCACCATTATAATTACAATCACAACCACTAAGACAATAAGAACCAAAATGGGATAGACCATTGCGCCCTTTACTTTGGCGCCAATGTCGTGTTCTTTTTCTAAATGGTCGCTGAGATAATACAAGGACTCGGAGACTTTTCCGGACGCTTCGCCCGACTTTAATAAACTCACGTAAAAAACATCAAAGATTTTGGGATAAGCAGAAAAGGCGTCGGAAAGCGAGTTCCCCTCTTCTACTAATTCAGAAATATTAACAATTTTTTCTTTAAAATCGGCTTTGGTGACTTGGGCTGCTATACTTAACAAACTTTGGACAACCGGCACCCTGGCATCGAGCATTACTGCTAATTGCCGGGAAAAAATCGCCAAGTCCTTTTTAGAAATCTTTCTAAATAATCTGCCCTTTCCCAAAGAAAAAATCCGGGGTTTTACTTCTTGGATAGATGTTGGGTAAATGTCGTACTTCTGTAAAAGAACAGCCGCCGCTTCTGGAGAAGAGGCCTCAATAGTGCCTGTTTGAATTTTACCCTCTTTACTTCTTGCCTGGTAAGCGAATTTCATCCCAGTATATCAACCCCCAGAAGCCAAACCCACTTGTTCTTGGTTTGGGTTCTCGTGGTTAATTGTTAATCTTTTTACCCAATATACAACTCTTTTGTTTCTGGTTTGGCATTTTGACCCCGTATAGCTCCCCTCTGAGGAGGTGATTATACGGGGTTGAACCAAGAACACTGGGGGTTGTATTACTGGGTCATCTTAAAAGACTTTTAAGCTCAGCCGGGTTTAAAGAATAATCAATGGCGTTCTTTAAAGAAATTTCTTTTTTTCTAACTAAGTTCGCCAGCGCCCTATTTGAAGAAATCATTCCCTCTCTGGCAGAGGTTTCAATTACTGCTGGTATTTCATGGACTTTATTTTCCCGGATTAAGGTGGCTACGGCTGTATTGCAAATCATCACCTCGCAGACCGGAATAAATCCGCCCTTAAGACAAGGAATTAATCTTTGGCTAACTATGCCCAATAAAGAACCGGATAACTGAAATCTAATCTGGTTCTGCTGCTCGGCTGGAAAAACATCAACAATCCGGTGGACTGTCTGAGACGCTGAATTTGTGTGCAAGGTGGCAAAAACCAAATGACCTGTTTCCGCCGCCGTAATAGCAGTTGAAATTGTTTCCAGGTCGCGCATCTCGCCCACCATAATTACATCGGGATTTTGGCGAAATGTTGTTCTCAGGGCTCTGGCAAAACTAAGGGTGTCTTGGTAAACCTCTCTTTGATTGATAATGGCCCTGTCATCTTCAAAAACATATTCAATTGGGTCTTCAATCGTAATTATATGGACCGGTCTTGTATGGTTTATCTCATCAATCATAGCAGCCAGGGTTGTTGATTTACCCTGACCAGAGGCGCCGGTAATTAAGACAAGTCCTTGGGTCCGGCCGGTAAACTCATGTAAAATCGACGGCAGATTTAACTCCTCAATGGTTTTAATGCGAGTGGGAATAAGCCGAAGCGCTAAACTTATTTTTCCGCTTTGAAAAAAAATATTTATCCGAAACCTCGCCCTCCCCTCAAAATCATAGGAAAAATCAATCTCTTTTCCTTTTAAAAACCTCTCTTTCTGAGAACCTGACATTAAAACATAAGCCAACCCCTCAGCATCCTCAGTAGTAATTTTATTTTCCTTAACTAAAGGAATTAGCTGGCCGGTAATTCTCAGGGTGGGATGATGACCAACTGAAATATGTAAATCAGACGCCTCCTCTTGGACGGTTACTTCTAAAAGTTTTTTTAGTTTTTGTGAATAGTCCATATTTTTGTTACTTAAGTATTTCCTTTATTTCCTCCACTACTTCGCGGGGCGTGTGCTCTGCTTTTATAAAATATTTTATTGCTCCGAAACCAACCCCTTTATCTATTTCTTCCTTTTGCCCAAGATTAGAAAGTATCACAACCTTTAAGTCCTTGAGCTGCGAATCCTGTCTTATTGCTTTTAAAAACTCCCAGCCATCAACTTTTGGTAAGACAATGTCTAATATTACCAGGTCCGGCTTTGCTTCTCTGGTTTTTCTTAAAGCCTCTTCCACATTATTAGCCACATTAACTTTATAACCCGCAGCCTTTAGTTGGGTTGTATAAATTTCGACCAAAAATGGGTCGTCTTCAATTAATAAAATTGTTTTCATAATTATTGCTGATTAATATTATTTTAAGATTATATAACTATTCATTAGCGAAACAAGGTTCTTGAGGAGCGAAGCGACGAAAGGTTCTTATAATTACAAATGAGGGAGAAATGAAAATTTATTTTCATTTCGACCGAATGCCGTAATTATGTAGATGCGTAGCATCTTCATTTTTCCTCTGTTGCTCTTACTACTTCTTCAATGCTCGTTTCGCCGTCCAACGCTTTTAAGATTCCTTCTTGTTCCATTGTAAGCATTCCTTGTTTTTGGGCAACTTCAAGAATCGCGCTTTCCACTGGTCTCTTTAAAATCACTTCGCTAAGTTCGGGGGTTACATCCAAAACCTCAAAAAGACCAATTCGGCCAGTGAAGCCCTTGAAATTACATTTTTCGCAGCCAACCGGCTCAAAAATAGAAAGGGGGCTGGGAATTTTAGTTTGTTTTTTGACAAGCGGAGGCAGACCTTTAATTTTTTCTAAAATATACTGCCTGACTTTTTCATCAGGTGCCTTCTTTTTTTTACAATAAGGACAAAGAGTTCTCACCAACCTTTGAGAAATAGCAACGCTTAAGGTAGAAGGAATTAAAAACGGCCTTACCTTCATATCAATTAAACGAGGAATAGCCCCAATAGCCGAATTTGTGTGTAAACTAGACAAAACAATGTGGCCGGTCAAAGCAGCGTGAGTAACTAAACTGGCTGTTTCTTCATCTCTAATTTCGCCCACCATAATAATATCGGGGTCCTGTCTCAAAATATGGCGGAGGCCGCGGGCAAAAGTATATTTAATTTCTGGATTAATTTGCGATTGATTTACTCCTTCAATAGAATATTCTATTGGGTCTTCAATGGTAACGATATTTACGCCTTCTTTGTTTAAAATCCGCAAAATGGCATATAAAGTAGTAGTTTTGCCACAACCCGTAGGCCCGGTAGCTAAAATCAAACCATAAGGCCTGGCAATTGCCTTTTTTATTATTTCAAAGTTTCTGCCTTTTAGCCCCAATTCTTCGTAGGGCTTTAAACCCTCGCTCGGGTCAAGCACTCTCATTTCTACTTTTTCGCCAAAAAGGGTTGGAAAAGTAGAAACCCGGAAGTCAATGTCTTTGTTATCAATGTTCAGGGAGAACCGACCATCTTGAGGAATTCTGGTTTCGTCAATTTTTAGATTGGAAAGAATTTTAACTCTTGCCACTACTGATTCATGAACGTTTAACGGCAGAAAAAGACTGGAATATAATATGCCATCTAATCTGAAACGAACTCTTAGAGTGTCTTTTCCCGGCTCAATATGAATATCTGATGCCTTGCCCTCAATAGCATGTTTTAAAATATTCAAAACAATTTTGATAATAGGCGCTTCTTCGGTTATTGCCGGAATGGGCATTTTTGCTCCGGCAACTTCCCTAGCTTCCCCTTTCTCTTGTTCTAATTCTGCCAAGGCCTTTTCTGTTTCTCTTTTCAGGGTCCGATGCTGTTTCAAAAGAGCGTTAAACTGACTAATGGTTATTAGAAAAATTTTGCAGCGAAGTTTCTGCTGTCGGCTCAAAAACCTCAAAGCGTCCTGGCTAGCTACGTTTTCCGGGTAGAGCATCCCAACCTCTAAAACATCTTTCTTTTTTGCCAGGGGCACCATTTTGTAGGTAGCCGACGTTTCTGCCGGAATTATTTCCAGGGTGCTTAGCGGGACCTCTTCAACGTTAATTTTTTTGAACGGCGTTTTAGATATTTCGCTTTTTAATTCAAATAAGGATTCTTCTGAAATGAGCCCTCTTTCTAATATAATTTCTTCTTCTGTTTTTTTGCTGGTTTTCGCAACGTTCTCAATATCTGCTTTTTGGGCATCGTTTATTATCCCTTGAACAATCAAACGTTGAAGTAATTTGCTGTTGTTTTTTGCCATTGACTTGCCCCCTCACCTTGGTGAAGGTGGGGGGTTATTTCTTGGTTTTTGATTTCGGCGGCGCCTCGTAGAAAATAAAAGGATTTTCCCTGCCCGGTCTTACTTCTTGAATTTGGATGTCTGATAATCCGCCTTGAGTTAGAATTTCTGTTGCTTTTTCTTGAGAAATGGCAGAAATCTTACCGGTCTGAACTTTTTGGTCTAACCCTTTTGCCTCATAAATAAACTCTTTTTCTACTTCTCCCATAAGCTGGAGATTTTTAACCTTGTCGGATTGTAAAAATTCGAGGTTAATATCAATTTTCGGGGGCTTAAAAACCCATTCCGGGGGTGTTGGTTTTGGTTTTGCCAAAAAGACCCTCAAAGCAATAATAAGCAAAATTAGCAGAATTATTCCGCCTATACCCAGAATCAACATTTTTTGTCTTTCTTTGAATGAAATAAATACTATCGCCATAAGTATGTAAAATTAATATGAATTGACTTTTATTATCATATTAAAGGAATATGTTTGTTGAAATTTTTCCCGGGAGCTGAAACTAATATCTCCAACTTCAATTAAGCGAGAAGATTTTTCCAGCGCCGAAAGGAAGTTTTTCAGAGACGCGTAAGAGCCCAAAAGTTCAAGAGAAAAAGAGGCCTCTTTTAAAGCACTCCCCGTCCCGGCTGCCGAGGCCCTGGTAAGCGTTGCTTTTTTAAGAATCAAGCCGTTCTCAGCGGTTTTCTTTTGAAGAAAATAAATAAGCGAGGCCAAAGAAAATTTCTCAGGTAGAGCCGTATCAATCTTTGTAAGTGTTTCCGGGTCTTTTTTTATTTCTCGCAGGGTATAATTTACTTGGGAAAAATAAGCGGCTTTGCTTTGGTATTCTGCTTCTTTTTTACTAAGTTCTGTTTGCAAGTCCCTGAATTGCCGATATTTGGGAAGAGTCAAATAAAACCCGGCCAGCAAAGCAAGAAAAACTATTACGGCTATGGCGATAGGACGGTCTATTGTTTGAGGTTTGTACATGTTATTGTTCAAAAGAAGTAAAAAATATCTTCGGGTCTAAAGAAAGGCCTAGATTAAAATTGATTTTTCCTTCTGGACTTAACCCAAAATTCAACGCGGTTATCTCTTTTACAAATTCGCTTTCTTCAAAAACAGCAATCTGCCTGGCAAGCACCACCAGGTCGTCGGTATCTCCGACAAGTCTTACTTCCCCTTCTTTTGGGTTGACATTAAAATCAGAGTACCAAACCTTTGGGTACGTTGAACGTTGAAAGAATTCAAAGAGATTTGAGGAAAGTTTGTGGCTGTCAAGTAAAGACGAAAAATCGCCAATCTTCTTCTGGTATTTAAAAACTTCATCTTCTGCGGTTTTTTGTTCGGCACCAACGGTGGTAACTATTTGTTCTTCTATTTTTTTAATTTCTTTCTGTTGAAGAGAAATTTTAATGCTGAAAATAAAATAACAAATAATGAGGGCCAAAAATACAGCAGTAATAAAATAAAGCACCGCATCCAACAACAATGTTTTTTTGGTTCTTAATTGAGAAAGAAGGTTAAAGACCATAATTATGTAACGAAGCTACAATTTATTATATTATACAATAATAAAAATCAATATCCAATTCATTCGGTCAACCCCCACACCTAATCAGCGAAACGCTAAAGCGATATTTAACGAAGTTATCGCTGATTAGGTGTGGGGGTCAACCCTCCAACCCTCCCAGCGCTACTCCAACTGCAACTGAAAAACGCGGGCTCATTTCTTTCAGGATTTCATTAAGAATCGGCGGATATAAAAAGTCGGAAAAACAATTGGGAATCTCTACGTTCTTTTTGAAGGTTTCTGAAAAATATTCCTTAAGGCCGGGCAGGTTAGCCGTGCCGCCGGTTAGATAAATTTCTTCTACTTCTTTGCCTTCGAGTTGGCTATATTCGCCGAAAATTTTTCTTATTTCAACCAAAAGCGGGTCAATTAAAAGATAAAGCGTTTTGGTAATATTTTCTTGGGAAGCGAGCAGGCCGCGCTTGCATTTTATTTCTTCTGCCTCGCCATATCCTTTGTCTAGCGCTGAAGCAATCGCAAAAGTCAATTGGCCGCCAGCCCAATCAAAACTATAACTTTTTCTCAGGGCTCCTTTATCAACAATATTGACAGTGGTACTTTGGACGCCAATATCAATTAGACAAATTGTTTTTTTATTGTCTTTAATCAGGCCGCGGACAATTCCCAATGCTTCTGCCTCTAAGGCATAAAGTTCAAGGCCGGCCATCTGAGCCACCCGTTGATATTCTTGAACAACCTGGTTAGGAATGGCCATTAATAAAACCTTCAGATTGGAATGCGGTTCGCCCGGCGCTCCTCCTATTAACCGCCAATCTATGGTGGTCTCGCTGCTCGGCAAAGGTATGTATTGGGGCGCGTTAAAGCGAACCGCCTCGGGAATTTCTTTTTCTGACATCGGCGGCAAATTAATAGCCACCGAAAAAGTAGAAAAATCAGGAATAGAAAAAATTGCCTCTTTTGTTTTAATTCTTGCTTCTTCCAAAACTGCCTTGACAGCCCTGGAAACAAAAAGGGAAGAAATTAAATAAGTCCCTTTTTCAAAAGATTTAAAAGACTCTTTAAAAAGCGCGCCGGATTTTATCTCGCCGTAATTCTCTAAAGTTCTGCCGCCGCCCCACTTGGATAATTCAACTATTTTTAAAGAAGAAGTGCCAATGTCTATTCCCAGCATCTTTTTCGGCGGCACAAACAATTTAAAAGGATTAAAAACCATGATTCAGAATTTTCAATTTTCAATTTTGCAATTTTCAATCAATTAGTTAATTTTCAATTTTCAAACGTTTGGAAATTGTGTCATTGAAAATTTATTGAAAATTGGAAATTGGTAATTGGAAATTGATTACTACATTATACCTCAAATTACAAAATTATTGTATTGTGAATAAATATGAATCAAAGGGTTAAGGATTTTCTATTGGATATTTTCTTTCCCCGTTTCTGCTTTGGCTGCAAAAAAGAAGGAACCTATCTTTGCGATGACTGCAAAGCAGTTTTAGAAATTTCAGAATATAATTACTGCCTTTGCGAAAAAAATCCTCTGCGGCTTCCTTCTGCCGGAAAATGCCAGAGATGCCAATCCAAAAAACTTTCTGGCCTTTATTTTGCCCTGTCTTTCCAGGAGAGTTCTTTAATTAAAAAAATGATTCACCAATTTAAATACGAACCCTATGTAAGAGAATTGGCAAACCCGCTTGCCTCTTTAATAATTGACCACTTGCTTTTGTCTGACCCCTCACCTTTTGCAAAAGGTGAGGGGTTAATACCAGTGCCAATTGACAAGAAAAAATTAAAAAAGCGCGGTTTTAACCAGGCAGAAGAATTAGCAAAAGAACTTTCAATCGCTCTAAAAATCCCTGTTTTTAATAATGTTTTATTAAAAATAAAACAAACCCCTTCCCAAGTGGAGTTAACAAAAGAAGAAAGAGAAAAAAATTTAAAAGGCGCTTTTTCTTGTGTCGCGCCCGAGATGGTTAAGAATAAAAAAATCTTTTTGGTTGATGATGTTTACACCACCGGCTCCACAATGGAAGAATGTGGCCTAACCCTAAAACAAGCAGGCGCCAAAGAAGTTTGGGGTATCGCCGTGGCGCGCGAGGGTTAAAACTTCAAAAGCGGCCGTACGGCCGCTTTTTCCTTTGTGGCGAGACATACAAATTTCTACGAAATTTTACGTCTCCGCAACGTTTAAATTTTTCTAAAAGAAAAATTTATTACGTTGCGGAGGAGGTGGGACTCGAACCCACAAGTCCTTTTTAAAGGGACGATGGCTTAGCAAGCCATTGGAATAGCCGTTATCCGACTCCTCCGGATAATAAGTATTTTTATTGTAGCCACTAAAATTCAAAAAGTCAATTGATTTTAGAATAATTTTATGATAAAAAATAGGAAGGGGTGGGTTGCGCCGAACGGCAAGGCAATAGTCTTGAAAACTATGACCCCGCAAGGGGTTTGCAGGTTCAAGTCCTGCACCCACCGCCATATGCCCCCATAGCTCAATGGATAGAGCGTTTCCCTGCGGAGGAAAAGATTGCAGGTTCAACTCCTGCTGGGGGCACTATGTTATCTCTTTCAACGCTTATTGAAGAAATTCCGAGAATCGGCCCTGTTTTACAAAAAAGATTAAAAAGATTGGGAATTAAAAGCGTCCAAGATTTGTTCTATCATTTTCCTCATCGTTATGAGGATTTTTCTAATTTAGTGTTGATTTCGGATATAAAAATCAATGAAATCTGCACTATCCAGGGAAAGGTTCTGGAAATTAAAACCACTAGAACCTGGAA
>Ga0315280_10012650_pt1 | contig 10159 bp, 7 predicted proteins | sample YL17G06_40_MG_FD_203697 | JGI IMG/M metagenome (GOLD analysis project Ga0315280, IMG submission 203697) | Sediment microbial communities from Yellowstone Lake, YNP, Wyoming, USA - YL17G06_40 | ecosystem: Environmental > Aquatic > Freshwater > Lake > Sediment | place: USA: Wyoming | collected...
AGTTGCTCTGCCTCTCCTGCTTGGCATTATCGCTTTAATCACGGTGTTCAGTGCCGCCCCGCGTGTTGGCCTTGTTCTGGGATTGGTGACACTCTCTCTGGTTCTGTTTGTCGTCTCGATTGTGCTGGTGCTTATATCCAAATTCACGACGGACTTTGTCGTCCCGATAATGTTTTTGCGAACGGTAAGCTGCGTCACCGCCTGGCGCGAATTTCTGACAATACTATCCGTAAATAAAGCCCGCTTTGTGCTATACATCCTTTTCCAGATAGTTATAGGAATATGTATCAGCGCAATCATCCTGGCGGCTGCGTGCGTGACGTGCTGCTGCGCCTGTTGTATTCTGGCAATACCCTACCTCAACACCGTACTGCTTTTACCCATTTTTGTCTTCAAACGTGCTTATCCACTGTATTACCTGCGCCAGTTCGGCCCGTCGTTCGATGTCTTTACACCGTAGCTGAAACTTTAATTGACGTAGAAATGTAAAAATTTTTACTTTTCGCTTCTTACTTTTAGTTCGCGCGTCCGGTCCTCTTGTCTTACGCCGTGGTACGTTGTCAGAACATACTCAAATTTCTTCGCCGACCTCGGCTCCAGGGTAAGAGTGAACTTAACTGTATCTACGTCCACCTTTTCGAACTGACCAAAATCGCCACTTTTTGTCAGCGTCCAGTATGGCGTATTAAAATTCCGCTGAATCTCAATCTTAGCAGGAATTTCACGGGTGTTTCTAACCTCGATTTTGAAGCTGCGGATTTCATCCCAGCCGGATATATTGCGATTCCTGTCGAACAGGTAGTTATCAGTTTTGTAATCCATAAGCTTTGATTCAACAACCACATCACCGACCACGCCCAGATTAAGCTCTACATCTTCGTCAACAGGAATATACTTGAATGCAGATTGGCCAACGTAAGATAACTGCCCTTTGTCATCGGCTGTTCGATAGACCTTCAATGTCCCGCCAGGAATAGGTGTGTCGCCGAGCTTGTGGTCTTTATCGTTTTTGAAACTAAGGAACCGAACGACTCTGGGACCGTATCTTTCTTCTTCGTATTTGTAGAGATTTACAACCGGCACCTGGTCAACGTCAAAACTTTGCAGGCGTTTTGACCAGCCATTGGGAATTGTCTCGGTTCCTTCGATGGTGTAGAGGAAATACTCGCTAAGCCCTTCCTTCTTAATCTCTTTGGGCGCCGCCAGTGCAAATGCCGCATCAGCAAACGTAACTGCACGCTCCATCTCCACCTTGGCTTTCCTTGATACCGATAGTGCTTTTTCTTCTATTACTATGCCTTCTCCGGGCCTGCCATAAGGATATTGTCTGCGGGCAAGCTCGGCAATCTGGTCGAGTATGTGGACCTGGCCGACAATCAGGCGGGTCTGGGCGTTCTCATAATCCTCGCCGCTATTATTCGTAACCACTACATAGCCCTGCAGACGCATCGTCTTTTCATCTCCGGTAAGCGTGCCCATATAAAACGCCCGCCAGGATAACCCACTGGTCAGATAAGAAATCTCTACCGGCACCTTGCCGCTCACGCCGCTCTTAATGTTCCATAAGCCCAGGTTCTGCACTCTTGGCGGATAGGTCAGGTCGGAGATGTCAATCTTATCTGCATTGGCCTTAGCGAGCATCTCCAGACTCGTTGGGTCAATTAAGGTATTTGCCCAGGAAAACTGTAATTTGTTTTTGCCTTCTTTTAGCGTCAGCGCCCTACTTTCGCGAACCAGCGTCATATCTGCGGAGTTATAAATCGTCAGTTGCACGGTATCTCGCGTCGGCAGCGTCACCAAATCGACTTTGGCCTGGGCAGCACTTGTCATTGAAAGAATCGTCAGCAACAACATTATGCGTTTCATATTGCTGCTCCTTTATTTAGATTTCTGTATTCTGTCATCTGTCTTCTGTTCTACGGTCTTACATTGCGGCGGTGGTAGTGCATCGTCAGTTCTTTAGTAGCGGGACCGGCCTGAGTGCGGGCAGGCAGTTTAATCTCAAACTCAAAGGTATCGGCGGTCTTGCGGACGTACTGCATATTGCACTCTTCCATATCCCACTGGCCGGGAATATGCTGAACCATCGTAAGAACCGCGGGATTATCCTTGAAGTTCTCAATCTTGGCGGTGATTATCTCATCGGTGTCATAGAGAACAACCTTGTCATCGTTGTTCTTTTGCAACTTGATTTGCTCATCCCTCTGCTTTCGCTGCGTTACAACAATGTCGCGGCTGTCACCGATATACAGTTCCATCTTCTCGCCGACCGGCACAAGCCCTGTAACGTCCTCGCCCAGAAAGATGGTGCTGTTATGGCCATCATCCTGGAAGAGCCGTGCTTTGCCGCCCCAGAGTGCAAATTTGCCCAGCTTGCTATTGGGGTCATTTACAATCCGATAGCTTACCGGAATGCCAACGTTCTTATTTTCCAGCTTTTCCGGGTCCCACGGCTGCACAGCCGCATCGAACTTCCATACCTTTATAATAGGCACCTTGTCTGCCTTTAGAAACAGCATCTGCTTTGTCTCCTCGTGGTCGATGCCCTGCTCAAAGGCCTCGCCGTAATCCAGAAGCACCCTTGCCTTGTCAAAATCCTCGCCCGAAAAGTTTCGCAGCACCAGGAAGCTGGTCAGGTCAACGAGCGTCTCGGCCTTGTCGGCAACCGCCTTGTAGGTAATCAGCCGGTCGATGTTGCTCAACAGGTAACTGATTCGCACCGTCTCGGCGTAGTCACCATCACTGCCGATGTCCCAGACAAGGGCGGCCTCATTGGGCGGATAACTGACACTTAACAGCGTCACCTTATCCGAATGGTCAAGGGGCCGCAGCCGAATCGAGTCGGCATCTATGCTCACGCCCTTCCACGAAAAGTCCACCTTATTAAGCCCTTTTTGCAATGTCAGCACCCGCTCTTCTTCAATCAGCGTGGCCTGCGGGTTATCCAGCCGAATTACCGTTGCCGCCCGCTCAGGCAGGGCAACCAGCTTGATTCTGGCCTGTGCTGCCGTGCCAACCATAAGCAGCAGCACAATTACCATTAGCATTAGTTTGTTTCTTTTACCGTTCATAATTCAATCTCCTTTCAAAAAGTCTCATTATTTTCTACGGTTTACTCTGATAATCAGCAAGAGTGATAGTTATTTCATACGTTTTGCCTGATTGGACTATAATCTTTTGAGTATGGGGTTGATAATCAGACGATGACGGATTAGGCCGAGCACTGATGATATATTCGCCAGGTGGTATTCCGGAAATATCGAAACTGCCATTTTCGCTAAGGTATCCTGAGTAACCCCATTTGCCTACCTGCTCTTCGCCCGGCGGTTCAATTTCCAGGACAATCTGACCTGCTGGTTTATTGCCTTTTTCGGTGACGACTTTTCCTCGAACCGTGGCAGTTCCTTCTAAAATAATCTTGAGGTTATCCGAAGGAACAGAATACATTTCGAATATAGAGTTAGTTTGGTGCCATTGTCCGGTTCGGCATCTGATGCTGGCAAAACCTTCTGGCAAGCCAGATATCTCAAATTGGCCCTGCGTGTTCGTTACCACAGGACTTTCTTCCAGCAGCGGATAGTCACTTCCATCGGGCGAGATGAAATCACCGGCAGAAACTGCGACACCCTCAACAGGATTACCTTCGGCGTCAATTACCTTACCTTTGATACAAAATGCCCGCACCAAGCCCGCTTCAAAATTGTAATATTCAGGTATTCTATTATCGTAAATCTCTAACTCGACCGGCGAATAACCATCTGCGAACACTCTGACCTTATAGAGGCCGAGGGAAATCCGGTCGATTTGGCAATTGCCGTCAGAATTTGTTGTCGCTTCGGTCGTCTTTTTCCACTCGTAACTTCCTCTGCTAACTCCTCGTCTCCCGGCTTCGCTTTCCTCTTCGCTCTCGACCTGTTTGAGCAAGACAATTGCTGCGCCGGCAAGCGGCTGTTTGGTCTGGTGGTCAAAGACCCTGCCGCGTATCAAGCCATTGCCTGCAAACTCCGAAGCTATTGAACCAGGCCTTTTATCAATGACCGTTATTTTTTTGGGAACCTTCACTTGCTCCCAGACTATAGGGCTGCTCCCGCCGACATAAATTTCCACCATTGGCGCCGGCACCGGCTTTTTAGTCCTTGGAACCGGCTTTTGTATATCAGAATCCGGCAAACGATAGAAAGCTCGGGAAGTATTATTCAGATGGTCCCAGTTCTGGTGGTTCCAAATCGTAAAGGTCCAATCAATGCGCTTTTGTTCTTCGCGATTGAGCCAATCAATCTTTGGGCCATTGTGAACGACCAATTCCAATCTATTTGCCTTGATGACTGCGAAAGCTGTAAGCGCTTCATTGAATTGAGCCGTACTTTCGCAGTTGTACTGAAACTCGTACATACTTCCGGTTCCAAATGGAGGCCCCGCCCACCAGCTTATGCGTGTCGGCAGATTTGCCAGTTCCACCGAGCCAGCCGGCCAGCCGTGGTTCTGCATCGGCTCATTACCACCGACCTCAATAAGACACAAACAGGGTCGTGCAAAAGCCAGCAAAACCGAAACCCCTGCTAAGATACTTGCTCTCATTATCCTACCTTTCATTGCTCGGTCTTCCTCAGATATCCGGCGTTATTTTGTCAGCGCTTCTTCTCGCGTTCCGTGATAAGTCGTTACTGTATATCCAAACGTCCGTTTACTCCGCGGTTCAAGATTCAACTTGAACCGGGCGTGCGTTACATCATACTTTTCATAGGAAATATCTTTCTGGTCGAACTTTAGCGTCCAGTACGCCGTTTCAAAACCGCGGGTAATTTCAACCTCTATCGGCAGCATCCGGGTGTTCGTAACCTCTATCTGCCACACCTGCACCTGGTCCCAGCCGGAGACGTTCCTCTTCGCGTCAAACAGGTAATTTTCCGTCTTGAAATCCATCAGTTTTGGCTCAACGGTAACTAATCTTGTGGGACCGAGATTCAGTTCAATCTCTTCATTTACGGGGATGTATTTAATGCTCGTGCCGCCTACATAAGATAGAAACCCAAGGTCATCGGCCTGGCTGTATATCTTGACATCGCCATTTGGAATGGGCGTCTGGCCGAGATTGTGCTTTTCATCATTCGTAAATGCAACAAACCTTATCGTCTCGTTTCCCCATTGCTCCTCATCGTATTTATACAAGCTCTTTACCGCAATATCGTCTGCCTCAAACGATAATAGTCTCTTTCCCCATTTATCCGGTATAGTCTCGGTGCCCTCAATCGTGTAAAGGAAATACTCACTAAGCCCTTCCTTTTTTATCTCTTTGAGCTCAAGTTTCATAAGCTCATCAACTACAACGCCTGTCCCCCACGTTCCACCCCCATAAGTACCTGCTTTATCAGCTCCATCAAACCAATATCCAGCATAACCGCCGTAACCACCGTAACCGCCACCATAGCCGCCAACGACCGGCCTGCCATAAGGATATTGTCTCTTTGCCAGCTCTGCTATCTGCTCAAGGATATGTATTGTCCCTACAATGAGGCGAGTTTGTGCGTTCTCGTAATCTTCGCCGCTATTATTATCGACTCGCACGTAACCCTCTAATCGCATCGTCTTTTCATCTTTTGCGAGCGTTCCCATATAGAACGCCCGCCAGGCCAGGCCGCTTGTAAAATACGTTATCTCAAACGGCACCCGCCCATCGACTTGAGAATATATAAGCCACTGGCCGACCTGCTGTACCCTTGCAGGAAACACCAACTGCTCGATAGCAATTTTATCCTTTTGCTCCAAAGGCTCTAAAGTAAGTGAGGTCGGGTCAATCAGCGTGTTGGCCCAGGCCAATTGCAGCCAGTTCCAGTCCTTTTTCAATGTCAGATTCCGCTGCTCTCGTACCAGAGTCAGGTCGGCAGAATTGTAAATGGTAAGCTGCACGTTTTGGCGCGAAGGTAATGTTACCAGGTCGATTTTCGCCTGTGCACCAGAGGTTATCAGCAACAGTGTTAATATTAATGCGCGCTTCATTTTGCAGTCTCTTTTATCTGGGCTTTGACTCCCTCGTGAAGTCTTCCTGCCTTACGCCGTGATATGTCGTCAGGATATACTCAAACTTCTTGGTTGACCTAGGGTCCAGGGTAAGAGTGAACTTAACTGTATCTACGTCCACTTTTTCGAACTGGCCAAAATCGCCACTTTTTGTAAGCGTCCAGTATGGCGTATTAAAATTGCGCTGAATTTCAATCTTCGCAGGTATCTGGCGGGTGTTTCTAACCTCGATTTTGAAGCTGCGGATTTCATCCCAGCCGGAGACATTGCGGTTTCTGTCGAAACGGTAATTATTCGTCTTGTAATCCAATAGCTTTGACTCAACAACCACATCACCAACCGCACCCAAATTTAGCTCAACATCCTCATCAACAGGAATATACTTGAATGCAGATTGGCCAACGTAAGATAACTGCCCTTTGTCATCGGCTGTTCGATAGACCTTCAATGTCCCGCCAGGAATAGGTGTGTCGCCGAGCTTGTGGTCTTTATCGTTTTTGAAACTAAGGAACCGAACGACTCTGGGACCGTATCTTTCTTCTTCGTATTTGTAGAGATTTACGACTGGCACCTGGTCAACGTCAAAGCTTTGCAGGCGTTTTGACCAGCCGTTCGGAATTGTCTCGGTGCCTTCGATGGTATAAAGAAAATACTCACTTAGACCTTCTTTCGTTATTTCCTTTGGTTTCGATGGGCGGGCGGCCCATTCTGCACTGGTGACTGTTCCTCGTACCGCTTCTATCCTTCGAGCTCTAAATTCTCTGCCAAATCTATCCACCGGCACAGCTTCCTCCGGCCTGCCATAAGGATATTGTCTGCGGGCAAGCTCAGCAATCTGGTCGAGTATGTGGACCTGGCCGACAATAAGGCGGGTCTGGGCGTTCTCATAATCCTCGCCGCTATTATTGGTAACTACTACATAACCCTGCAGACGCATCGTCTTTTCATCTCCGGTAAGCGTGCCCATATAAAACGCCCGCCAGGATAAGCCGCTGGTCAGATAAGAAATCTCTACCGGCACCTTGCCGCTCACGCCGCTCTTAATGTTCCATAAGCCCAGGTTCTGCACTCTTGGCGGATAGGTCAGGTCGGAGATGTCTATCTTATCTGCGTTGGCTTTAGCGAGCATTTCCAGACTCGTTGGGTCTATAAGAGTGTTAGCCCAGGAGAACTGTAATTTGTTTTTGCCTTCCTTTAGCGTCAGCGCACGACTTTCGCGGACCAGCGTCATATCTGCTGAGTTATAAATCGTCAGTTGCACGGTATCCCGCGTCGGCAGCGTTACCAAATCAACTTTACCTTGCGCAGCAGAAATTACTGAAGCGATTGTAACTAATATTAATATCTCACGTTTCATTTTGCAGTCTCCTTTGTCATTGATTCCCTCAGCGATTGTTCGCGCTCGCTGTAATACGTCCTTACCGTATATGCAAAAGTCTTTTTACTTCGCGGCGATAAGTTCAACTTAAACCTTGCGTGCGTAACATCATATTTCTCATAAGAAATATCTTTTTCGCCAAACTTCATCTGCCAATAAGCAGTCTCAAAACCGCGAGTAATCTCAACTTCTATCGGCAGGATTCTTGTATTTGTAGCCTCTATCTGCCAGGTTTGCACTTCATCCCAACCGGACACGTTACCTTTTGAGTCGAACAGGTAATTTTCCGTTTTGAAATCCATCAGCTTCGGCTTAACCGTTACCAGCCGGGCCGGACTGAGATTTAACTCCACCTCTTCATTAACAGGAATATACTTTATGCTTGTGCCGCCTACATAAGATAGAAACCCAAGGTCATCCGCCTGGCTGTATATCTTGACATCGCCATTTGGAATGGGCGTCTGGCCGAGATTGTGCTTTTCGTCATTGGTGAACACGACGAACCTTATTGTTTCGGTTCCCCATCGTTCCTCATCGTATTTGTATAAGCTCTTTACAGCAATATCGTTTGCCTCAAATGACAAAAGCCGCTTTCCCCACTTATCCGGTATGGTCTCGGTACCCTCGATCGTATAAAGAAAATACTCACTAAGACCTTCCTTCTTGATTTCCTTACGGCTTAACCCCCCATACAAATCCCCCGACAAAATACCCGACACATTTAATGTGTCGTATTTCATAAAGCTGCTATCCGTGATGATATAATGAGCACTAACCTCGCCCGGGGCTATTACTTGAGGGCTGCCATACGGATATTGGCGTTTTGCCAGCTCTGCTATCTGGTCGAGGATGTGGACCGTGCCAACAAGCAGCCGCGTTTGGGCGTTCTCATAATCTTCGCCGCTGCCGTTATCGACTCGCACGTAGCCCTCCAGACGCATTGTCTTTTCGTCTTTTGCGAGCGTCCCCATATAGAACGCCCGCCAGGCCAGGCCGCTTGTGAAATACGTTATCTCAAACGGAACCTGGCCGCTAATCTCTGAGCGGATAAGCCATCGGCCAAGCTCGCGCAATCTTGCGGGGAAAACCAACTGCTGAATCTCAACCTTGTCCTTCTGCTCCAACGGCTCTAAAGTCAATGAGGTCGGGTCAATCAAGGTGTTGGCCCACATAAACTGAAGCCAGTTCCAGCCCTTCTTTAACGTCAGATTCCGCCTCTCCCGCACTAACGTCAGGTCGGCAGAATTATAGATTGTAAGCTGGACATTTTCGCGCCTCGGTAACGTCACCAGCTCTATCGCACTTGCCGGTGCAAAAGGAGGCTGCTCCGGTATTATCCCTCCTGTAACCCCACTGGTTGCGGCCCCCCCCAAAGCTTTCCCAACCCTCGTCTCTTCTTTCGATGGTGCCATTGCAAACGTTTTCATCGCAGGCACGCCCTTGTCCAAACGCTCTGCTCGCGTAATCTCGGTATCTTTCTCAAACTTTATTTCCCCCTCTATTCCGGTTGGCTCTTTTGCAAATTCAGGTTTCTTTGTTACTTTCTCTGATAGATTATCAGCTAACAACAATAACAATCCCACCACGAGCACCGCGGCAGCAGCACTGAGCCAGGCAGATTTCCTGAAAGGTATTATCCTTCTTTGAACCGGCTGGCTGGCCTGTTCTACCGTCCGCTCAACCAAATCGTCCGAAACCGTTATTTCCTCGCGCAATAAATCCAGCGCAGCAAACCTGCGCACAAGCTTTTCCAGATGTTTGCGACACTGACCGCACCGGCTCAAATGCTCGGCAGCTTTTTCAATCCGGGAATCAGATGCCAGCTTGAACCGGTATTCGATAAGCTCCCGCTCTGTAAGATGACGTTTCATTTAACCTCTCCCGATATATCAGGTAATCTTTGCGCCAGCGTTCTAAGCGCCCTCGACATTTGAGTTTTCACCGCCCCGATAGAACAACCTAACATTTCTGCGACCTCTCGGTAGCTAAGCTGCTGATAATAAGCCAGAACAAGTGCTGCCCGCTGCCTTGCCGGCAACATTTCAATAGCCCGCCGCACTTGCTCTTTCTGCTCAGCCATTACCACCTCTGCCGAGGGCTCACAGGAACCATCCGTTACAGCAACCGTATTTAGCTGTTCGCAGGTCCCATCGGCACAGTCAACATTCTGGCTTAATGATACGAGCCGCAGCCGCCTGCGCCTTCGCAAACTGTCAATGGCCACACGGGTTGCAATTGTGAATAACCAGCTTTTAAATTGAGTCCCGCGAAACATATAGGCCTTTTCATGGACACGCTTGAAAGTTTCCTGAAAAAGGTCGTCAGCCTGTTCTCGACTTCCGCTCATTCGCACCAAATACCCTAAAACACTCCCCCCGTACCGGCGTACGAGTTCCGCAAACGCCATCCTGTCACCCCGACAATGGGCGTCGATTAAGCTTCTGTCAGTATTGTCCATTGATGCAATCTACTCCATCTGCCCTTACAGACGTCTATCGTAGCTCATCGGTTGACAGATAAAAGTAAATCTATTGTAAAATTCGCACCCCACCTCTACTGCATCCCCTCTAAACTCGATATTCGACATCCACCCGGCCGTTACACCTCTTCGGGTATCTGATATTCCTTACGGTACCAACGGATTAGTCGGCCATTTACCTTATTGCTTCTGAGTTTTTTCCTTCGGCACCGGTTTATTCATCGCCCAGAATACCGCATTGATAAGCAGCCGACGGAACTGTGGATTATTAAAATCGTCAGGAT
>Ga0315280_10012651_pt1 | contig 10159 bp, 5 predicted proteins | sample YL17G06_40_MG_FD_203697 | JGI IMG/M metagenome (GOLD analysis project Ga0315280, IMG submission 203697) | Sediment microbial communities from Yellowstone Lake, YNP, Wyoming, USA - YL17G06_40 | ecosystem: Environmental > Aquatic > Freshwater > Lake > Sediment | place: USA: Wyoming | collected...
ACTCTGGGGCAGTACTCTGTCACGTCCATGATGATGGATAACTTCATGGCGTTTGGCAGGCTGTTGGCCTGCCAAACGCCGGTTGTGGCACGGCCATCTTGGCCGTGAATCTTTATGGGCAATCCGCCCGAGGCGGACATGCCACGTTTTTCCATCCGTTACGACGTGAAGCACTACCAGACAGAAACGAGATGCGCCCGCTAAGAAGGGTTGGTCGCTGGAGTTCGAAATACGCGACCGACAAGAAACGCCGTCGGCTGGAAAACACCCCAAACCGACGGCGTTCAGTTTTCTCAACCTTGATGTTCCGTAGGGGGCGTTCCTCCGAATCGGTCGCCCCCTTGCCTCTAACTTCTCGCCTCTAACCTCTCACTTCTTGCCTTTTGCCTCCGGTTTCACTCTTTGTCATCGTCGGTCGGCAACGGCTTGCCCTTGGTCTCCGGCGCCCAGATCAATGTGATCAGACCGACAAAGTAAATGAAGCACAAGGCGACCATGCCCAGCCGGAACGAACTGGTCATTCCCAGTTTGCTGAAAAACTCGTGATGACTACTTACCAAGCCCTTGAAGAACGTGTTGATAGGGGTTGAAAACAAGATCACCATCGCGGCAAAAATGCGACCCACATTATAACACAGCCCCGTTCCCGTCGAGCGCAGCCGCGTGGGGAACAGCTCGGGGAAGTAGATCGAATAGCCGCCGAAGACGCTCAGGGTCACGAAGCCCACCATGGGCGTCATCCAGTAGGCCTGCGATTCGGAGCGCAGGAAGATGAAAACGAATGTAACCACAACCCAGCCGAGGAAAAAGCAGATGCCGAACGACGCGCGTCGGCCGAGTTTCAAGGCAACCCAAGTATAGAAGAACATGCCCAGGAGCGCTCCGACGTCTTGGACAGTCAGGGCGATGTTGCGCACCCGGCTAACCTTCTCAGCAGCCCAATCGGCAGGTAGGGCGTCGCGAATCAACTCGGGCGTCCAGAATCCCACGCCCCACAACCCAACCACCCCGGAGACGGACAGCAAAATCCCGATGATCGTATGGCGCCGCCACCGCGACATCCTCAGCATGTCGCCAAGATCGCCCATCTGACGGTCAAGCTGCTCTTTAGCCGTGCGCCGTGCCGCTTTCCAGTGCTCGGGTTCCTTAATGGTCCCCATAATGAAGAAGATCAGGACAGCGGGCAGCACGCCGAAAGCGAAGTAGAGTCGCCAGCCAGCCACCTGGTGGCCAAACACGTTGAACACCGCTCCGGGGTCAATCAGCTTCCACGCAACCGCCGACGCTGTGATATTGCCGAGCGCCGAAAGCGCCTGAAACGTGCCGAGCGCCAGCGCGCGAACGTGCGAGGGCATCGTCTCGGCGATCAAGGTGGCCGCCGTGGCGAAAGCTCCTCCGATCCCGCACCCCATCAGGAAACGCCACATGCAGAAGTCTGTCCACGTCACCGAAACACCCGACAAGCCCGTGAAGATTGAATAGACGAAAATGCTCGTCGAAAGCGTGCGGACTCGCCCCCACTTGTCGCCGATGATGCCGAAAAACAGACCGCCCACCGCCCAGCCGACCATCATGGCCGCCGTGGCATAAACCCCCTTGGGCGTCGTGATGCTTGCCGTCACCGCCTTGGCTGCTTCAGGGGCCAGACCCGCCACCGCCGGGCCGATCGTGTCCCTGAGCAAATCCTTGAGCGCCCAGTCACGGGCCAACACGAAGATCCGTTGCCCCATGCAGTCGCACAGCCACGCCAAGCAGCCGATGATCAACACCCACCAATGGTAGCGGGTCATCCGCTCGCGTTCCTGCGGAGGCTTGAGAAGACCTTCTTTTGTCGTTGGCACGTTTGCCATCGTCACTCTCCCGCAATGAAATGCTACTACTGAAAATGAAACCCTTGGTTCGCAGCGTTGCCCGCGTGGTCTTTTCCGGCGACCCAAAGCGACGTTCGGGGACGGACCCTAGCATCGCCTCCGCAAGGCATCAAGCTAAAAGTCAAAAGTGGAGGCGAGAAGCTGAGGACAAGAGGCAAGAGGTCAGAGGCCAGAGATCGGAGGGAAGAAAAAGCCTTATGGACACTGGAGGCGGCCTACGCCGTCCGAAAGGCAAAGAGGGTTTCCCCATTGCCGGACAATCGCCAGCTTTCTCGCTTCCAACCTCTGGCCTCTCACTTCTCGCCTTTGACCTCTTGTCTCTCACCTCTTATTTCTTGGGTTGACCGAAAGCACTCCTGGGCGTAAGCATCCCTCGATTATTTGGAAGCAAAGGCAGTGGTCGAATCTCATGGCGGATACACTGATTTCGCTGATTTTCTCGAAGATTCTCGGCAAGATTTTTGGCACCAAACAGGAACGCGATTGGCGGCGGTTGGTGCCGCGCGTCGCCGAAATCAACGAGTGGTATGAAAAGTTTGACAGCCTGACCGACGAGCAATTGCGCGCCAAAACCGACGAGTTCCGCCAGCGCTACAAGGCGGGCGAATCGCTCGATGAGCTTTTGCCCGAAGCCTATGCGGTGGTCAAACAGGCCTGCAAGCGCCACGTTGGCCAGCGTTGGATGGCCGGCGGAAGTGAAATCGAATGGATCGAAATCCCCTACGACGTCCAGCTGGCCGGCGCCATTGCCCTTCACGAAGGCAAGATCGCCGAAATGGCCACGGGCGAGGGCAAAACGCTCGTGGCGATCTTTCCTCTCTATATGAACGCCTTGACCGGCCGTGGCGTTCATCTCGTCACGGTCAACGACTATCTGGCCAAACGCGACAGCGAATGGACGGGTCACATCCTCGAATGGCTTGGCCTGACGGTCGGCTGCATTGACAAGACGGAGCCGAACACCCCTGAGCGCCGCGCCATGTACCACTGCGACGTGATCTATGGCACCAATAATGAGTTCGGCTTCGACTACCTGCGCGACAACATGGCGGTCCACAAGGACCAACTCGTCCAACGCGAGCACTTCTACGCCATCGTGGACGAGGTGGACAATATCCTCATTGATGAGGCGCGTACGCCATTGATTATCTCCGGCCCCGTCGACCGTTCGACTCACCGCTTCGACAAGATGAAGCCGCTGGTCCACGAACTGGTGCGCAAGCAGACATTCCTGGTGAATCGCCTGCTCAACGAGGCCGAGGAGTCGTTGTCCGGCGAGGACGGTCGTGAGCAGGCCGGCCTGAAGTTGCTGCTGGCGCTCAAAGGAGCGCCGAAGAACAAACGCCTGATGAAATTGCGTCAGGATGGCGAAATTCAACGCCTGACCAACAAGACCGAGTCATTCTTCCTGGCCGAGAAGCGCATGATCGAGCTTCTCGAAGGCGAATTGCTCTATCACATTGATGAGAAAAGTCACGAAGCCACGTTGACAGAAAAGGGGCGCGAGGCACTCCGGCCCGACAACCCCGAAAGCCTCGTGCCGATGGACCTGACCGAGCACTATGCCGATATCGTTGCTCGCACAGACTTGACCGAAGAGGACAAAGAACGCCTGAAGGCGCGAATCAACGAGGAGAATGACATTCGGAAAGAGGAACTCCACAACGTCACGCAATTGCTGCGAGCCTATGCGCTGTTCGAAAAGGATGTGGACTACGTCATTCAGGAAAACAAGGTCATTATCGTGGACGAGTTCACGGGTCGCCTGATGCCGGGACGCCGCTATAGCGACGGTCTCCATCAGGCGCTCGAAGCCAAGGAAGGAGTCGCTATCGAGGTCGAGAATCAGACGCTCGCCACGATCACTCTCCAAAACTACTTCCGCATGTATAAGAAGCTGGCGGGCATGACGGGAACGGCCGAAACCGAAGCAGGCGAATTTGCGCATACATATAATATGGATGTTGTGGTCATCCCGACCCACAAGACTTGCCGCCGCATTGACTACGACGATGTTGTCTATCGCAGTCGGCGCGAGAAATACAACGCGATCATCGAGGAGATCGCCCGGCTGCACGAAATGAAACTGCCCATGCTGGTCGGCACGATCTCGGTCGAGGTCTCCGAAACGTTGAGTCGCATGCTGCGGCGGCGCGGCATTTCCCACAATGTGTTAAATGCCAAAAACCACGCACGTGAAGCAGAAATTATCCGTGAGGCAGGGACGCCGGGCGCCGTGACCATCGCCACGAATATGGCCGGCCGTGGGACCGATATCAAGCTCAAGCCCAGTTCTCTCGCCGAGACCAATGAGCGCAACGAGGTCGGCGATATCCTCTGCCAATCGGCGGACGGCGAAGACGCCATTCCCTACGGCTTGCAGGTCATTGGCTCGGAGCGGCACGAGGCACGACGGATAGATCGCCAGTTGCGCGGGCGAAGCGGCCGCCAGGGCGACCCCGGTGCTTCGCGCTTTTTCATCTCCCTCGAAGACGACCTGATGCGGCTGTTCGCCCAGGAGTGGATGCAGAAAATCATGCGCTGGGCGGGCATGAAAGAGGGCGAAGAAATCCAGCACCCCATGGTCACGCGCGCCATCACACGGGCCCAGAGGAAGATCGAGGCGATCAATTTCGAGCGGCGCAAGCGGACATTGGATTACGACAACGTCATGAACAAGCAGCGCGAATTCATCTATGGCCTGCGCCGACAGGTGCTGGTTTATGCCGACGCCGCCAAAGTGCTCACCGATCCCGACTTCTGCATCGAAAAACTTGGCCGGACGCGTGAAGAGATCTTCGCCGAACCCGTCATCCGAGCGCGCCTCGAGGAGCTTGGCTTGTGGGAGCCTCTCCAGACCGACGATTCCGAGAAACTCGAAGCGCTGGCCGAGAACCCACGCTACCGAGAGACATTCCAGGACGAGCAGTTGGGGCAGTTGTTCGAGCCACTCAAAATCCGAACGATCGTTCTCGACCTTTGCGAAAATGCGGCAGCGCAGGAATTCGCAAAATATGGCCGGGCCAATCAATCGCCGCAGGAATGGGACCTCAATGGATTTTTCACCTACCTGCGCCGCGCCATTCCTTATATCAATCTCGACAACCCACCGGATTCCGAGAACCTGGACTACGATACGCTATTGGACTTCGTCCGCGAACGAATGGCGCAGGCTTACGATCTCAAAGCGCGCCTGATGGGTCCCGAAATCACCAATTTCCTGGGCCGGATGCTTGTCCTGACGACCATTGACCAGGACTGGCGCGACCACCTGCTGGGGATCGAGGAACTGCGCGAGAGCGTCTGGATGCAAAGCTACGCCCAGCAGGACCCGCTCGTTGTTTATCAGAAAGAAGCCTCTTTGATGCTCGACGATCTGCGCTATAATATCCACAAACAGGTACTCGATCATTTCTACATGGCCACGGTGGCGAGCGAGGATCCGCGTGTTCGCCGCCAAATGGAATACCACAAACAGGTTCTCGATCAGATGGCGATGGACGAGGAGATGGCGCGGCGGCGTGTGGCGCAAGGAGAAGGCGCGGAAGGCGGCGAGGAAGAGCCACCGCCGAAAATCATGCCTGTCCGGCGCGGGCCGAAAGTCGGCCGCAACGATCCCTGTCCGTGCGGCAGCGGAAAGAAATTCAAAAAATGCTGCGGCGCGGTGACGCTCAGGCCAACGCTCGGTAAAGAAGCTGAGTGACAAAAGAATCCTGGCGGGTTGCGTTTATGGCTGCCTTACCTCGCAGTTGGACCATTGTGCTTGGGGTAGGGCTGCTGGCGCTCCTTCCCTCGGGGCAGCTCGAAGCAGCCGAACCACAATCACCAAGCGAAGATGCTATTGCCGGCAACTGCGATGGGCCGTTGAGGCGACTGTTTCTGGACGCCATGGTGGTCGAACGGCAAGAAGGTTTGACGCGAAGATTCCATGCCGCCGAGAAACACCGGGACAATCCGGTTCTTCGAAAGGACAAGCCTTGGGAAGGTGGTAAAGCGATCGCCGGGCCTTACCTTTACGGCACTGTGATGTGGGACGAAGACAAGCTAAGGATGTGGTATCACTGCGTCCGCGATGGATACGTCAATTGCTACGCCGAATCGAAAGATGGCATTTCGTGGACAAAACCCAACGTCGGCGTTGTTGAATTCAACGGGTCCAAGGAAAACAATCTCTATCTCACCGTAACCCAGGACCCCATGGAGAATCCTCCATCAAAAAGAAGAGGGCAATGCCACAACGCGAGTGTGATCAAACAATCCTGGGAAAGTGATCCGGAGAAGCGCTATGCGCTCTTCTGCTATGGCGCCGATTATGGATTTCCGCGAGTCGCTTTTTCGCCCGATGGCTTGCATTGGAAATTCCCGCCGGAAAAGAAGCCGCTTTTCTCTTCGGGCGATGTGTTGAACTTCTTCTACGATCCTTATCGGACACGCTATGTGGCCACATGGAAATGCCGAAATCGGCGCGGTAGAGCCGTTGGAGTCGCGTGGTCCACTGACGGGTTGGCCTGGACGAAACCGATTGACGGGCCGGTATTCGTGGCCGACGACCTGGACCCCGACGCCAGCCAGATCTACGGAATGCCCGTTTTTCCATATCAAGGATTATACATTGGGTTGCCGTGGATTTACAACGCGCGGTGGATCAAACACGGAGACTACAGTGTCCCCAGAATGCACGAGGCGCAGAAGGACAGCCCACGCACCGTGGACGTTCAGATCGCCTGGAGTTGGGACCTGATCAATTGGACGCGGCCACCAGACCGCCAGCCGTTCATTCCCAGAGGCAGGAAGGGAGAGTTCGATTCGGATATGATCTATACGGCTCGCGCTCCGGTCCTGGTGGGAGACTATCTCTATTTCTATTATGGCGGTTGCGAGGGGCTCCACGACGACCCGAACGTCAAGGCCAGTATTGGATTGGCCAAACTGCGCCTCGATGGGTTCTGTTCGATGGGAGCAGGCGACACGGAAGGTTGGTTGGTCACCCGCAGAGAGCTTTTCCGAGTCCCGCGGATCACCATCAATGCAAAAACGGCCATGTCGGGCTATGTGCTGGCCGAGATTCTTGACAAGAACGACAAGGTCGTGTCGGGCTTCTCTCGGCAAGACTGCATCCCCTTCCACGGGGATTCCATAAACCATGTTCTCAAATGGAAGACCGACAAATTCTCAGAGAGACAACTGGAGCAGGACAAGAAGATTCGGTTTTTCCTGAAGAACGCCGATTTGTATTCCTATCTGCCGAAGTGAATTCTCGGCGGGAACGAGGGGGAACTTCTCATGCCTAACAGGAAATCAGGACTTTGTCGTCGCGAGTTCTTGCGCCTGGTCGGGGCGGGTGCCGCCACAACGATCTTTGGTTGCCCGAAAGGAGCATCGGCCGCCTCGCCGGTAGCCGACAAACCAAACTTCCTCATTTTCTACACCGACGATCAGGGCTATGGCGACATGGGCTGCTATGGGGCAACCGACCTTCGAACATCCAACCTGGACGCCCTGGCTGCCTCCGGCGCCCGTTTCACAAGCTGGTATTCCAACGCACCGGTCTGCTCGGCTTCGCGCGCTTCGCTTCTGACCGGCCGTTATCCGCAACGCGCTGGCACACCGGGCATTTTCGGATCGGGTCGCGCGGCACCCGGCATGCCGCCTGATGAGATCACTCTGGCGGAAGTCCTGAAGCAGGTCGGCTATCGCGCCGGTCTTATGGGCAAGTGGCACCTGGGCGGCGGACCCGAATTCCGGCCCAACGAACAAGGGTTCGACGACTTCTTCGGCTTCCACAGCGGGTGCATTGACAACTACTCGCACATTTTCTACTGGGGTCAGGGCGGGGCCAAGGGCCGTTTCCCATTTCACGATCTGTGGCGAAACGACGCGGAAGTCTGGGAAAATGGGCAATTCTTCACCGAGTTGGTGACGCGCGAGGCGATCCGTTTCCTCGGCGAGAACCGCTCGCGACCTTTCTTCCTCTATGTCGCCTATAATCTTCCCCACTATCCGACACACCCGCCCGCGCGCTATTGGGATCGGGTCGGCCACATCCAAGACCCTCAGCGGCGAACCCAGGCGGCCACATGCACAGCCGTGGACGACAGTATCGGCGCCATCATGGCCGAACTGAAGCGCGCCGGCCTGCTCGAACGCACAGTTGTGTTCTTTTCGAGCGACAATGGTCCTTCCACCGAACAGCGCAACCTGCTTGATGACTCCGGACGATTCTACTACGGCGGCAGCGCGGGGCCGTTCCGCGGCCACAAGTTTAGCCTCTTCGAGGGCGGCATTCGCATGCCCACTCTGATGAGCTGGCCGGGGACGATTCCGTCGGGAAAGGTGATGGACCCAGTCGGCGTGACAATGGACATTTTCCCGACGTTCATCAAGCTGGCTGGCGGCCAATTGCCGAGCGACCGCGTGATTGACGGGCTCGACGTCTTCCCGATGATCGCTCATGGCGCGAAAAGCCCCCACGACACCATCTTCTGGGCCAACGCCGATCAGCGTGCCATACGGCGGGGCAAGTGGAAACTTATCCTCAATCCAAAGACGGACCCCGGCGAGACCATCGCGGAGAAGGTTTTCCTCGCGGACATGGAAAAAGACCCCGGCGAAAAAACCAACCTCGCCGACAAGAACCCCGATCTTGTCAAAGAACTCGGTAGCATGATCGAGGCCTGGGAAAAGGACGTTGGCCCAGGAAAGAAATGATGAACGTTGAACGATGAATGATGAACAGAATGGAAAACCCCCAAGAACTGACGTCCTCGGAGTCCAATTCATCGTTCCGCGTTCAGCATTCCGCGCTCAGTATTCGCCCGGTGGCGATGACTTTTTTCGACATGGCTGCTCAGCAGATCGCGGATGGCCTCTGGCCACAAGAGCTCATTGAATGTGGTCGGCCGATCGTTGCTGTTCTTTGCAACCTCACGCCGCTTGAATTGATCCACGCCGCCGGTGCGATGCCCGTTCGCCTGTGCGCCGGAGCAACTATGGAACCCCGGGGCATCGCTCACCCCTTGGAATCCAAAATCCAAAATTTAAAATCCAAAATTCGGGAGGCGCCGCGCGACCTATGCCAGGTCGTCAAAGGTGCGGCGGCCCGCCTGGAGACCCTGCGAAGGCAGACGGGGCGAGCACCGGCAGCCGTCATTGTTCCTGCCACTTGCGATTGGAAGACACGGTGTTGCGCATTTTTGGGCCTGAGCGACGACGCGTGTGTTCTCGAGGTTCCACGCGACAAGTCGTCGCCTCGCGCGCGCTGGGAATGGCGCCAGCAGATCGCCCAGCTAGCGGACTTTCTTGCTCACAGGCTGGAAGCCTGTGATACCAGGGAAATGATCAACCGCCGGTCGCTTCTTCGCTCGGTGGCACTCTACCAGCAAGCGAGTTGGCTTGGGCGACGTTTGACAAACTTGATGAAACTGGCCAACCCGCCGATTGCCGGCAGCGACCTCATGCTGGTTTTCAACCTTTTCTATAGCTTGCCCGTCGGGAGCTGGATTGCTGCCGCATCAGCATTGCTCCGACAGCTGGAGGTAGAACAGGCTTCCAGCCTGTTGAACGCAGGCAAGATGCCTGCTCTACCAGATGGTGGACCTTCCCAGAGAACAATTCATGAATTGCCCTTACGTCCCCGTCTTCTACTCGTTGGCGCGCCGATCATCTGGCCCAACTGGTCGCTTCCGCGTCTGATCGAATCACTGGGCGGCCAAATCGTCGCCGATGCGCTCTGTTCGGGCTATCGAGGGTTCAGCGACCTCGTGAGTGTTGACGAGACGAGTCGCCGGGCACTGATCGAGGCCTTGGCCGACCGTTATCTGCTTCCCTGCACTTGTCCCTGCTTTGCAACTGATGAGGACTACCTGCGTCGCGCGGAAAACCAGATCAGCGATTTCCACATCGAGGGCGTCGTGATTCATCGTCTCAAGAACTGCTACCTTTTCGACATGGAAGCGAAACGGCTTGAAGACTTGTTCCGCAAATGCGGCATTCCATTTCTTCAGATCGAAAGCGATTACGAAAGCCCCGCCCCCGCTTCCCTTACGACGCGCGTCGAAGCATTTCTTGATCTCGTGCGGCAACGAAAGTCTTAGAGGGCCTAAAAAAATGCGTTTTGCCTTGGTCCCGTCGGGACCAAAGGAGAATAGCCCAGCCTTTCAAGGGCTGGGAACTGGAGCCTTCCCCTCTTGGACCGAGTCCTGTAGGGACGACTGAAAGGCGCAAGGGAAATGACTCTTTCAGCCGTCCCGACGGGACTCAAACAGCTCGTTCGTGCGCTCTTTCCCAGC